>Ga0181534_10002138_pt1 | contig 12501 bp, 9 predicted proteins | sample PEATcosm2014_Bin_37_FD_119758 | JGI IMG/M metagenome (GOLD analysis project Ga0181534, IMG submission 119758) | Peatland microbial communities from MTU Mesocosm Facility, Houghton, MI, USA - PEATcosm2014_Bin17_10_metaG | ecosystem: Environmental > Terrestrial > Soil > Wetlands > Peat | place...
CCGGTGGGTATCCACCGTAGCCGGACTGATGAAGAGCTGGTCCGCCATCTCCTGGGTCGTCATTCCCTCCGCGATCAGTTCAAGCACCTCTTTTTCCCTCCTTGTCAGGACAGGCGCATCCGAGGCGTTCAAGGCGGAGTGCTTTAAGGTTTGTGCTATATCATGACTCAGAAAGCTCTGCCTTTTGTAGACGACATGAATGGCCTCGCATAATTCTTCCCGGGTCACATTCTTCAGCAGGTAGCCCATGGCCCCACTATCCAGCATCTTCCTGATGATCGTCTCCTGGTTGAAGGTGGTCAGCGCAAGTATCATCATCGCCGGATAACGCTCCTGGAATTCCCTGCACAGTTCGATCCCGCTCTCATCAGGCAGATTGATATCCAGCAATAATACGTCCGGTTGAGCTTGTTTCAGGAATGCCCGGCAGGAAAAAGCGTTGGAGGCATGCCCGATCAATTCGATATCGGCCTCCTGTTGCAATAAAGCACGGATCCCTTCGATCACCATATAATGGTCGTCTGCAATAAATACGCTGATCATGCATTAAATTTTAATTGTGATATTAACATAGGTCCCTTTTCCCGGTTCTGATTTTATATCGAGCGAACCCTTCAGATAATTGATCCGGGAATAGATATTGTTCCAGCCCATTCCACGACCCTGCCGCAATAAGGTCGTATCGAACCCCTTCCCATCGTCTTCCACCGTGATGGCCAGCTCATGCTTTTGCCGGGCCAGCTGCACGATCGCCGTCTTGGCGGCGGCATGTTTCAGGATATTGTTGATCAACTCCTGTACGATCCGGTACAGGATATTGCTCTTCGACTGATCCAGGTTTAAATGGTCTACATGAAAATGCTGATAGGTGATCGTCAGGGCCCCGCTGTTGTTGATGCTGGTACAATAATCGCTGATCGCGGCGCTAAGCCCGTATTTTACCAGGGACTCCGGCATCAGGTTATGCGCCACCCTGCGCAGCTCATGGATGGAACTGTCCAGCATATCGATAGACCGTTGAAAGGACTCCAATGCCGAACCGGTCATCATATAATCCCCTCTCACTTTCTGAAAGGAATATTTCACTCCCGACAGCATACCGCCCAACCCGTCATGCAGATCCTTGGCCAGCCGGCTCCGCTCATCCTCCTGTCCTTTGAGGATGGCTTCCGTGGCCGTCAGCTTCTTCTCCGTCTCCAGCTCCTTGATCTTCTTGCGCTGCAACAATTGTTTTTGCCGGTAAATGGAATAAGCAAACCCGGCCAGGGTCAGTACGATCAGCAGGATACTCAACAACATGTAATTGAGGATATTCTTTTGCCTGATCGACAACGCCTGTATCTCCTTGTCACTTTGCAGTTGCTTGATCTGCTGTTCTTTTTTTTCCGACTCATATTTCGCCTCCATCACCCTGATCTTTTCTGTCGATTCTTCATAGAAGGAAGAGTCTTTGAAGGCAATGTATTTTTCCATATGCGCAAAAGCCTTCCTGTGCCGCCCGTAGTGTTTCTCCAACGTAGCCAGGTTGTAATAGATCTCCCGCAGCAGCATCCATTCACCTCCCTTCTCCGCCCGCCTGAGGGCTTCATACAAGAGTGGCTCGGCAACGGCATAATGCCCCAGATTGAGATGGATCAGTCCATTCACATTCAGGGCATGGCTGAGCCGGTAGGCGTCGTTCGACTTCCTGGCAAAATGAAGACTGCTATCCGAATACTTCATCGCCAGGAGCAGGTCATTGCCTTCCCGGTAATAATCGGCCAGATTCTGATAGCTGGTCGTCCGCAGGCCCATATCGCTCACCTGTTTGGCAAATACCAGGGCCTTTTTATAATAGGCCTCCGCTTTGGTCCGGGGAGGAATGGCCTCCAGGACATGGGCCGTATTGGCATAGGCATGGGAGATATTGGCGGGCTTATGCGAAGCGAGTGCATACATGATCCCCTTTTCTCCATATTCCAGTGCTCTCGTATTCTGATGCAGATTCCAGAAGACCCCCGCCATATTTGCGTAGATCAGCGCCAGCCGGCCGGTATCCCTGGCCAGATAAGACGTGGCTTCCAGGTAGCGCTCGATGGCCTTCTCAGGCCGGTTCCTGTATAGATCGCTATTGCCGATATTGAATATGCAAACCCCGATCTTATCCTGGAAATTTTGCGCCCGGGCAAGCACCAGCCCTTCTTCGAAGACGGCCGCCGCACTGTCATACCGGCCCGCATGCAGGTTCAGGATGCCCAGATTGATGAGGATACTTACTTCCTGGTAGGTATTATGTGTCCTTCTGCTTAGCCTTAGCGCTTCAGTAAAGCACTTCCGGCTTTCCGAAGGAACAAGCTGTTCCAGCCTGTCCCCCCTTTCCATCAGCAACCTGATCCGGACGGAATCCGGTATAGGCATTTTGAGGAGGATCGAAAAACTATCTGCTTTCGCGCTTTGCGCCCGGGCAGGTTGATGCAATAAGCATCCGGCTACGCAAATGAAGAGTAGATAGCGCATGGGGTCAGTTTAAGGAGTTTATGGCCCACCGCCAGGTCTGACCCGGCGGCGAGCAGCTACAAAATACTGGAAACTATTGATATAGTCCTATCCCGGTTTTCAAGGATTTTATGCCGCTCATCAAAATCCCGATTTTTCAGGATTGCCTTCCTTTCCCCGGGAAGATACCTTTGCCGCCATCATCAAAAAATGACATATGCGTTATCGTTATAGGACACTCATTGTCCTCCGGCCGCTTGCGTCGATCCTGTCCTTCTTCCTGCTCATCCTGCCCGGACCCCTGCACGCACAGGGGATCCTGGGCAGGATCAGGAACAAGGTCAACCAGGCCGCAGGCTCCGCCACAGATAAGGCCGTAGATAAAGCGACGGACAAAATGATTGATAAGGCCATCAATAGTCGATCGGGTAGTGCGAAAGCAGGGGATACACCCGTAAATCAACCTGGGAATAGCCCGGCTCCGGCCGGGTTATCTTCTCCGGGTCCCGGCAGCCGGGATACCAGCCTGGCCGTCTATTCCAAATACGATTTCGTGGCAGGGGACAGCCTCCTGTTTGCCGACGATCACGCCCAGGACGCGGTCGGAGAGTTCCCGGCCAAATGGAATACCAACAACAGAGGTGAGACCGTAAGCCTTTCCGGTATCAGCGGCAAATGGCTCAAACTCTATCAATCCGGCACCTTCCTCACGCCCAATAAGCAATCGCTTACGGAGAACTATACGATCGAATTTGACCTTGTCCTCGACCTGCACAACAAAGGCGCACTCTATCCCACCCTCTATTTTGCCCTGACAGACCCGGGTAAGGAAGACCCCGCCGGCAATGTCGTACTGAGCGATTACAGGAAGCATATGGCTTCTATCATCGAGTTGCAGCCCGGCGGTTATCACGACTCCAAGGTCCGCATGGTGAACTACAGCAGCGGGAGAGAGGTCTTCAAGACTCCCGTCCAGGATATCAGCGCGATCGAATCCTACTATGGCCGCCCCGCGCATATCGCCATCCAGGTGCAAGGCCAGCGCTTCCGCATGTGGCTGGGAGAAAAGAAAATATTCGACCTGCCCAGACTGCTCCCCGAAAAGATGGATACCCGCCAGCTTGCCATCCAGATCTCCTCTTCCAACTACAAGGACGACGAAGCCGGCATCTTCCTCTCCAATACCCGCTTTGCAACCGGGCTGCCCGACACCCGTAATAAACTGCTCACGACGGGTAAATTCGAGACGACAGGCATCTGCTTCGATGTCAATGCCGACCGGATACGCCCCGAGTCCTATGGTGCGCTCAAGCAGATCGCCACCGTCCTGCAGGAGAACGCGGAGGTCAATATCACCATCATCGGACATACCGACGCCGATGGCAAACCCGCAGACAATCTGCTCTTGTCCAAGAAGCGGGCGGAAGCCGTAAAGACCTTCCTGTCCACACAATTTGAGATCGCCCCCGAAAGGATGGAGACGGACGGCAAAGGCGCCTCCATGCCCGTCGGCGATAACCATACCCCCGCCGGCAAGGCCCGCAACCGAAGAGTAGAATTTAGAAAACGATAACAACTAACCCTTCACGATAAAATAAATCAACCAGCTCATGAAAATTTTCGTCCCTATTACAGTGGTCTGCCTGCTCTTACTGGCCGCCACCGACGCCCGGTCACAGGTGATCATCAAAGCAAGGATGGCAGGCGCGGCCGACGATGTCCCCCCTCCTCCCAAATCACTGGCTGACGCCTATAACCTGGCTCGCTCTGGAGATGGCAATGGTGTCAACACCAATCAGGACTATTACCTGGCGGCAGCGGCCAGGATCGACAGACTCATCGCCTCGATCGAGGCGGATAGCTATAAAGAGGAAAAAACGCCCGATCCCTCGAAGATGATGAAGGACGCAAAAGCCGTCAACCCGGAAGTACAGGCCGCCATGCAGAAATTTTTTGCCAGGCTCCAGGCCGATGAACAATTTGCAGCCCGATACGAAGCCATGACGGAAAAACAGCAGGAGAAATGCCTGCAGGACTTTATCGTGGCCAGCGGGATCAACCTTCCTGAAAAACCGGCTGCCTCCAAGGCTACCCCGGCCACGGCCAAAGGCGGCGATGTCGCCATACTTGGTCAATGGATGCAGGAATGTGCCAAACTGAACGCAGACATCAAGGCAAGGGATTACAGCAAGCTCATTAGCGGACTGGAATACGAGCGCCAGCATCACCGGCTCGACAGCCTTGAACAAAAAGAACTGAATGTCGTACCCATTAAGAAGATGGGAGAGTATACCGGCCCGGACCCCGTCAAAACAAAGGAGATCCATGACCGCTATTTTGCCCAGCATATCAAATTGGCAGAGACCCAGTTGGGGAATGATGTTGCAAAATGGAATCTGTATAAAAGCGAGATCCTCGCGGCTTACGGACCTTTCGATAAAAAACTGGAATCCCTGGCCTGGGGCGAAAAGATCAGCGTAACCCAGATGAAGGTCGGGATTGCCGCCACGCAACGCAACATGCTGCAAGCGCTCTATGACCTCATTCAATGCGACCATAAGATCACCTATCGCGCTGCCAGCTGGTATGCCAAATACCTGAGCTTCCACCATTAACCCACCTTATCCACGTACCCGACCGTACCCGTTCGTTCTTGTTTTAGCACCGTACCCAGTCTTAGCATGAACCCCTAACCCCTAAACCGTATTTTTTGGAAGGGCCGGCAGGCTGATCCCGGCTGCGAGCAGCGCCCGTCCCGCCTGATGCAGGTGCCGGTAATTGTGCGCGATGAGGAATCGGAATACATCTCCGAGCTTCAGCCGGATCAATGGAGCGATCGAGACCGGCACCCGGGTATCCAGGGAAATGGACCGGGCCGACCCGAGCAATGCGTGTAATTTTTCCTGTTGATCGATAAAAGTGGCGATCACGGCATCGGGACTTTCAGCATCAGAAGGGAAATGCTTTTTGATCGCCTTCATTTTTGTGACCGGCGAACCTTTGGCATCCGTACGCATCATTTGCGTAAAATAGTTGCCCAGCCATCCGGGATGAAAGCCGGTACTCGGCCCATTCCCACTTTTCCGAATGGCCCTTTGAATGGCCGGAAGATAAAAATCCCCATAGCTGTTTAGATGGGAAAGACAGGCCTGGGCGCTCCAGGCTCCGGCGGATGGGGTACGGGATAGTTTATCCGGTGAGATCAGTTGCCAGTTGCGCACGATATGCTCCAGGACGGCTTCGGTCTCTGTCTGTAGCTGATCTAGCAATACATTGGAAGGGATGTGTTTCATTGGTCAGTTATTTAGACTACAAAGCTGCCCTTGTTCCGCGTATAAAATCTTGGTCTGCACCAAGATTTTTATATCCGTATACTCCCCAGCAGTTTGCTGAACGTAGTGGGATCGATACCCAGATAGGAGGCGAGATATTTGTGTGGGATCAATTGCAATACATGCGGGCTTCGTTTAAGGAGGGCCCTGAACTTTTCTTCAGCCGAATAGCATTGCAGTTCGATCTGTCTTTCCAGCACGCCGCCAAAGGCAAAGGCCGTTGCCTTGAAGATCAGCCGCTCTATATCCCGGTAGGCATCCATCAGTTCGGCTAACTGCGCATAGCTGGTGCGCAGGAAGCTGCTGGCGGTCAGCGTTTCCAGGCAGCATGCCGAAGGACGTCCGGTTAAGAAGGAATCGGCGATCCCGGAGAAGGAAAAGGGATAGGTGAGTACCAGCGTGGCGTCCTTGCCATTGTCATGCAGATAGAAAACCCTTTGCACGCCTGCTGTCACATAGTAGAGGTATTTCTCAACCTCTCCGGCTGGCGTGAGGACGGTCTTCCTGCCGGCTGAAAAAGGTTTCCAGATACCGGCCATGGCTGCCCATGCGGCTGAAGGCAGTGGCTGAATGGCAAAAAGATGATCGCGAAGAGAGGCGATGGCCGCGGAGTATTCCATAATTAATAAACACCGGTAATATTGCCGTCAGTCTTTTTGATGAAGTAGAGCTTCTTATTTTCCAGGTAATCCAGTGTCATCGTTTGCTTATTGAGAAAGACGGGCTGGATATCGAAGTCGGTGAAGACCTTGTATTTTTTCTCCCCGATACTGCCGCTGAGGTTCCTGCCATATTGCAGGAGCAGTTTGGAGAAGCGGTAGGTCGTCTCATACCCGCGGAACACCATATCACTGGGGCGGGAGTAGAATTTAGTCCTGAAATATTGCTGGATCGATTTGACGAGGTTATCGGCGGGATTGGTATAGAAGGGTGTCGTATAAAGGATCTCCTCGTTGCTGTATTCGGGCCGGGAGAAATCCGCGATATTATCCCAGGTAGGCATCCCAATCACGATGGAGGTATAGGTCTTGTTGAGGGAAGCCAGTAGCTGGGTGAGCTGTTTCCCGAAATTCTCATCGAGACTTCCGGCGATACAGATCGTCTGGGTATTGCTGTCGAGATAGGGTACCAGCGCCCCCGCGTCAAATGTCTCTTCCAGCATGACATATTTGATCTTAAGCGGTACGGAGGCCGTTGACCTTCCTGCTTCTGTAAGATCACTTTGTAACCTGTCCTCCTGAGCGCCTTTCTTACGGAACATCACGATCGGCTTGGTCGCATAATTCTTTTGGATGAATTTATAGATGCCTTCGCAATGTGTCCGCAAGGTAGAATTGAGGAGCACAAAATTGGGGTTATTGGTAATGCCGCCATCATTGGGGAAGTTGACGTTGATGAAGGGGACATTCAAGCGGGCGGCCGCGGCGGCCAGTTGTTGCAATTCACCAGGCACGACATGCCCGATGATCAGCTCCGTTCTTTGAAAATCGGGGCTTTGCAGTACCTGGCTCAGCGGCTGGGTAGCAGAGCGGGTATCGTATATCTTTACGTCCAGGGTCACCCCTTCCTGTGCCAGTGAGTCCAGGGCCAGTTGTGCCCCCTCATAGAATTCCAGGCCGGGATTGATGAACTTGGGGAAATTTTTGTCGTAGCGATAGGTATTGCTGGCGTCAAATGCAGAATCGAGGAATAGCGGCACAAAGATCGCCACCTGGTGACGAACGTCACCGGGGATCAGGCGCTTACCTGCCGTATCCGCCTGTCCGTGGCTGGTCAATACAATCGATGGCAGGAACAATGCCAGAAAAAAATATCTGAAAATGGTTTTCATACATGGAATCATCCGCCTATTCCCATTCGATCGTAGCCGGCGGCTTGCTGCTGATATCATAAACTACCCGGTTGATCCCTTTCACGCTATTGATGATATCATTGGAAATGTCAGCCAGGAAAGGATAGGGGAGATGTGCCCAGTCGGCGGTCATCCCGTCTACGGAGGTCACTGCACGCAATGCCACCGTAAACTCATAGGTCCTTTCATCACCCATGACGCCTACGCTCTTTACAGGAAGGAGGATCGCTCCTGCCTGCCAGACCGTTCCATACAGGTGGTGGTCCTTCAGTCCTTTTGTAAATATGTGATCGGCTTCTTGTAATAAGTGTACTTTCTCTTCGGTGATCTCACCCAGGATGCGGATCGCCAGTCCCGGACCAGGGAATGGATGTCTGTCCAGCAGGTCATCGGGAATACCCAGTTCGCGGCCCACGCGCCGTACCTCGTCTTTGAACAGGAAGCGCAATGGCTCTACCAGCTCCAGGTGCATCTTTTCAGGCAGCCCTCCGACATTGTGATGCGACTTGATCGTCACAGACGGGCCATGTACCGAGACACTTTCTATTACATCAGGATAGATCGTCCCCTGACCCAGTAATCCTACACCCTCTACCCTGGTCGCTTCTTCCTGGAAGACGTCTATGAATAATTTGCCGATGGTCTTGCGTTTTGCTTCCGGATCGGTCTTGCCTGCCAGCTCACGGTAGAACAGGGCCTTGGCGTCGATGCCTTTTACATTCAGCCCGATCCGTTTATAGATCGCCAGTACTTGTTCAAATTCATCTTTGCGCAGGACCCCGTTGTCTACGAAGATGCCGTGTAAACGATCCCCGATCGCCCGATGGATCAGCGTAGCGGCAACTGTGGAGTCCACTCCCCCGCTGAGGGCCATGATCACCTTTCTGTCGCCGATCTGTTTGCTCAGCTGGGCGATGGTATCGGTGACGAAATGTGCAGGGGTCCAATCCTGTGCACATCCGCAGATGCCTACGAGGAAATTCTTCAAGATCTTTTTGCCTTCGATCGAGTGATAGACCTCCGGGTGGAATTGCAGGCAATAGAGCGGATGCTGACCCTGTCCATTTGACGAAGCAGTATTATCTACGCTCTTTTTAAAAGCCGCATAGGGGATATTCTCCGTATTGGCCAGGACGTCAAATCCTGCAGGCATGTCCAGTATCGTATCGGCATGGCTCATCCATACCTGGGAAAGCTCGGTGACATCTTTTAAGAGGGTATCATCCTTTTGCTTGTGAAGCAAGGCACGACCATATTCTCTCTTGCTGCTGTTGGCTACCCGTCCGCCGAATTGCCTGGCGGTCAGCTGGGCGCCGTAGCAGATCCCTAATACGGGCACCTGGCTGTTGAGTGCCGGAATATCTACGAGGGGGGCATTGGCATCATTTACTGAAAAAGGCGAACCGGAAAGGATAATGCCTTTCAGCGAGGGATCAAAGGCAACGGCCTGATGATAGGGGATGATGGTACAATATACATTTGCTTCACGTACGGCCCTGGCAATCAATTGAGTATACTGGGAACCGAAATCGAGGATTAGAATCTTTTCCGTCATGGTGCTGCGAAGGTAAAAAAAATCCCCCAACCCCCCATCCGGGAATTGGACCCTCCCGGTCGATCATTACCGTTCTTCACATGATTTTCCCCAAAAGGACAAATAGTTTTAAAATTCGATGGAAAAGTATAACTTTTGCGAGACCTTGAACAATCTTATAAATATGCATAATATGAGAAAATATCTTTTGATCGTACTGGCTTTTACAGTGGCATTGGGCTCCTGCCATGATTTTATGGGTAAGAGAGTGAGGGGGAATGGGAATATCCGCACCGAGGACCGTACCGTAGGCAGTTTTAAAAATGTAGAGGTCAGCGGTGCCGCCAAGGTATTGATCTCTCTCGGGGATCAGCATACTGTTAAAGTAGAGGGAGACGACAATCTGCTGCAATATATAGAGGTCAGCCAGGATGGCGACAGGGTGACCGTCCGGGAAAAGCCTGGCTACAACCTGCGGCCCAGCGGCGATATCCGGGTATACGTCACTTCTCCCACTTATAATAAGATCAGTGCTTCCGGCGCATGTGATATCATTGGCCAGAACAAGATCACCACGGATGATCTGCAACTGCATGTCAGCGGTGCAGGGGATATCAAGATGGAAGTGGATGCTCCGCAGCTCTCTGCCGAGGTATCCGGTAGCGGCAATATCAATCTCAAGGGGCAGACCAGGAATGTCGATCTCGAATTGACGGGAGCCGGTCATGCTCATTGTTATGATCTGCAGGCAGAGAATACCAAGGTAGACATTACGGGTGCAGGTTCCGCCGAGGTCTATGCCAGTGTCAAGCTGGATGCGACTGTTAGTGGGGCCGGCGATGTCCATTATAAAGGCAATGCGGCAACCGTCAATCAGAATGTCAGTGGGGCTGGCAGTGTGAAAAAGGTGGACTAGCATGCGACCGGCGACGATGATTGTCTTTGGCGGTCTGCTATCCTGCCTGATATGGGGCGGGACCTTATCCGCGCAAGAGACTCCCCCACAATCGGCGTCTGGGCTGTCAGCGCATATCCCGGCTGCGTCTGGGCTGTCGGATAGCCTTCCCTCTCAGGAGGCATTCGTCAATGCGATCGCCCATACGGTCGTCGACAGTAGTTTTTCCAGGTATTATCTATCCGACAAGGCGCTTCCCTGCAGTTTTGTAAAATATGATTATGACGAGTGGGTCAAGTATGGTTTGCAGCAGGCTGTCAGCATCGACACCTTGAATGAGCTGGCTGAAAGGTCCTATTATGACCGCAAGCCGTTGGAATGGGACTCCAGTCTTCTGATCGGTGCGCTTTGTATCGGGGATAAAAAGATCGATTCTTTATTGGATCCTGCCCTGCGCTGGCCTTCGCGGCAAGGTGCGGACTCCACACTTAGCGAGCGTGGGTGGAGGAAGCTCCGGCGCCATCGGGCGGAAGCCTGGTCCCGGCTTTCACCCCGGGAGCACACGGTCTTCATTTTCTCCCGGCCTGTCTTCACTGAGAATGGGCGGTATGCGGTCATCGATCTGTCTTATCGTTGTGATGCCCGTCTTTGTGGCATGGGTGCAACCTGTATCTTTCGGCATGATGTTGCCGGCTGGGCATTGATCGGCAAAATGATCCGCTGGGGCAATTGATCACGCAGCCACTCATATCATACCTCCTCCACGTCACATCTCCTTATATCGCAGCTGCTCAGGCCACAGCCGCTTTAATGCGGTACCGATCATAGATTGACATACCTGACCCTGACCCACACATTCCGGTTCCTCCCTTTGTCATCCGTACAGGAGATCTTCACCGGGCCTTCATCGGGAACGAAGAACTCCTTATTGCCGGCCTCTCCCGCTTTGAAGAATTTGTCGTTGATATACCAGTAGACCTTTCCGACGTCATTGCTGACGCGGCAGCGCAGTTGTAGGGGTTCCGGGTCTTTTCTGTTGATCAGGTACTCGCTTCCGTTCCTGGGGGAGGTGATCACGGGGCCGCCTTCCCGGAATACTTTTTCGCAATTGGGATTATGGGGTGGGATCTGTTGATAGGCGATCCGGTTCTCTTCGAAATATTCCTTCATCTCCGGGGGGATCACTTTATAGCTTTTCTTTTTGTAACCATTTTCCGGCAGACAGCTCCGGCAGTAGGATATCTTTTCATCTGCTGAGACGTACACGTCCTGCATGTTATCGCATTTTCTGCTGGGCGACACCAGGGGGATGAAATAATCCGTCACCAGACTGGTGCAATGATCGGCTGGCGGCAGGCCGGTTTCGGAGCATACCATTCGGATATCGCAATCCTTTGGCTGAGCGAACCAGGACTGGTCGTCGTCATAGTCGATGGTATTGAAGACGGTGAACAGCAGGGGGGTGGCGACATTGGCGCCGCTGAGTTCCGGGACGCCGATGCCGGAAAAATTGCCTACCCAGATGCCTACGGTATAGCGTTTGTTATAGCCGATGCTCCAGGCGTCCCGGCGTCCATAGCTGGTCCCGGTCTTCCAGGCGATCTTCGGCAGGTGGACCGTACTCTCCCAGTTGAGGGGGAAGTCAGGGCGATTCACTTTGGACAGGGTCTCATTGATCATAAAGGCTGCTGCCGGGCTCAGGACTTGTTGTCCGATAGGCTGGCCCGACTGTCCCGCCGCCTGACCGCCAGCCGCGACCGGCCCCGCCACCACCCCGGCTGCAAGCCGTCCCCCCATCGCCCCAATCGCAGCCCGTCCCCCCGTTGCCCCAGTCGCGGCCCGCCCCGTATCCTCCCAGGTATACACCGGTTTGACGAACCGTCCATTATTGGCAAAGATCGAATACATCCCTGTCAGTTGTTCCAGTGTAGCACCACAACCGCCCAGGATCATCGACAGTCCCAGCTTGTTTTGATCTTTTTTGATCTGCTGGAAATCGCAGACCCCCAGTTGTTGGATGAACTTATCTTTTCCGAGGGCTTTGAGACTTTTTACCGCCGGGATATTCAGCGAATGCGCCAGGGCATAGTCCATCGACACATAGCCATTGAACTTGCGGTCATAATTCTCCGGAGCATACCCTTCATAATTCACGGCGACGTCGGTGATCGTCATCTTGGGGGTCATCAGTCCCGCATCGATACAGAGGCCATAGAGCAGGGGTTTCAGGGTACTGCCTGGCTGGCGGATCGCAGCTGCTCCATTCACCTGTCCTCCATCGGTGGTATCCCGGAAATCGGCGGAGCCTACATAGCTTACCACCCGGTGAGTGGCATTATCCAGGACGATCACCGCAGCATTCTTGATATTCTTGAGTGCGAGGGTACGGGAATAGTCCTTCACCAGTTTTTCG
>Ga0181534_10002140_pt1 | contig 12500 bp, 12 predicted proteins | sample PEATcosm2014_Bin_37_FD_119758 | JGI IMG/M metagenome (GOLD analysis project Ga0181534, IMG submission 119758) | Peatland microbial communities from MTU Mesocosm Facility, Houghton, MI, USA - PEATcosm2014_Bin17_10_metaG | ecosystem: Environmental > Terrestrial > Soil > Wetlands > Peat | place...
GACGGGTGTGGATCGCCTGGCGCCACCGGCCAATTTAGCCATCTGATATAGTGTCGGGCATATGAGCCGAACACTGATCGCTCGATTCTCCGCGGGCGCACTCCTCCTCGCGGGTTGCTGGGTTGCTTACACGCAAAACCAGGGGAAGCCTCCGGCATTAGCTCTCAACAAACTCAAAGACGATCTTTACGAAATTGAAGGCGACGGCGGCAATGTCGCCGTGTATGTCACCGGCGAAGGCGTCATCCTGGTGGATGACAAATTCGAGCAGGACTACGAGAACATCATGGCCAAGGTCAAGAGCGTGACAGATCAGCCGGTGAGGTACGTGGTGACCACACACCACCATTCCGATCACAGCGGCGGCAACGTCAAGTTTATTTCCACGGCCGAGATTATCTCGACGGCCAATGCGCGCGCCAACATCGTGGAACATAAGCAGCCCAACGCGCCCGCGAATATGACTCCGGCACGGGTCGTATTCACCGAGGAGTGTTCGGTTTTTCTGGGCGGCAAGGAGGTGCGCGCGCGCTACTTCGGACGCGGCCATACCAACGGCGACGCAGTGGTCTACTTCCCCGCCCTGCGCACCATTCACACCGGAGACTTGATGGCGGGCAAGACTCCGCTTATCGACTATACGGGCGGCGGCAGCCTGAAGGCGTGGACCGCGACGCTGGACGGCGCGCTGCAGCTCGATTTCGATACGGTCATCCCGGGGCACGGTCCGGTGACCACCAAGGCGGGGTTGTTGGAGTATCGGAACAACATCGAGAAGCTGCGCAATCGCGCGGCCGGGATGATCCACGAGGGCAAGAGCCAGGAGGAAGTGGGCAAGGTGATGGCGGCCGAGTTCGGATGGGCGCCCACCAGCATGCAGGCGCAGTGGAGCCTGCCGGGGATCATGACGGAGCTGAAGTAAGGGCGTCGGTAACCGGGGCCTCGCATTAAGGCGTCTTATTGCGTGGGGCGATATGAAAATCCTAGTTGCGGTAATCCTTCTGGCGGCGCCCGCGCTTGGCTCGGACCAATCGGCAGTCGCGGTGGTTAGAGCCGCCTGCGGTCCAGACGATGTCAAGTTCAATGTCAGTTCCAGCGGCCAGCAACCTGCCGCGCAACCGGAACCCGGGAAGGCGCTGGTCTACGTTGCCGAACAGTTCGACAAGCCCGAGAACGAACTGGTCACGCCCACGCTCAGAGTTGGGGCGGACGGCGCGTGGGTGGGCGCAACGTACGGCGCATCCTATTTGTTGTTTTCCGTTGAACCGGGCGAGCATCATCTTTGCTCGGATTGGCAATCGCTTCCACCGCTCAGGGTCATCAACCACGTGCCCGCGTCACTGGCCAGCCTGACTGCGGAAGCCGGTCAAATCTATTACTTCCGGGCGCGGATTATCGAGCACAGCGGGAATGGACCGTGGACCCTGGACCTGGAGCGGGTAGATAGGGACAAAGGACAGTTCCTAGTGGCTACTTCGCCACTTAGCGGCTATCGCTTGAAGAAGTGATCTCAGCACGGGCTTTGGCGATGGCGGCGAGGTATTGGCGGGCCTTCTCCTCGATCAAATCGTAACGCCCCTCGCGGATGAGCTTGGGGTCCACCAGTTCGCCCCCGACGGCCACCGCGCAGGCGCCGGCCTTCAGGAACTCGCCGGCGGTCTCCAGGTTCACGCCGCCGGTGGGAATCATTTCGATCTGCGGGAAAGGTCCCTTCAGCGCCTTAATGTACTTCGGCCCGCCCACATTGCCGCAGGGAAAAATCTTGACCAGGTCGGCACCGGCTTCCCAGGCGGTGAGCACCTCGGTGGGCGTCAGCGCGCCCGGGCAGATCACCTTGCCATAGCGTTTGGCTACTTCGATAGTCGAGAGCTTCAAACTGGGCGTGACGAAGAACTCCGCCCCCGCCAGCATGCAGATGCGGGCCGTCTCCGGGTCCAGCACCGTGCCGGCTCCGAGCACGATCTTCTCGCCAAACTGGTCCGCGATCTTTTCCAGCGCGCGGACGGCGCCCGGAACGGTCATGGTGATTTCGGCCGCGCGCACGCCGCCACGGTAGATCGCTTCGATGGCCAGAATGGCCGTTTCGGCGCTGGAGGTGCGCACCACGGGCACGATGCCGATACCGATGATTTGAGAGAGGATCCGGCGTTGCTGCATGGCTCCAACGTATCACGGGCGGCGGCTCGGTGACACCTTTTGGCAAACGGATAAGTATCCTATTTGTCAACGGGAAACGCCATTTGCGGCACCCCGGCGGGCAGGCTCCCGAAGTATAATTCGCTTCAAGATGCGGGCGGCGGCGCACAGCTATATAGAGATTGTCTCCCCCCGTTTCCCACCATTTAGAGGTCAGGACCATGGATATAGGTATACCCGGCACCGGACGGAGCCTGCCGGTGTGGCTAAAAAGGCCCTCGCCGGGCCTCAGATACGGCATCGCCATTGCGCTGGCCGCGCTGGCGCAGGCCGTCCGTCTGCCGCTCGATCCTCCCACATTCATGCGGCTGATCACGTATATACCGTTCATGATGCTGGCGGCGGCGCTGGGCGGACTGGGACCGGGCTTGGTCAACACCGCGCTGTGTACCCTGGAATGTATCTATTTCGCCACCGCGCCAATGGGCACATTTCGGGTCGATCCCCGGCATCGGCCGGGCATCGCGGCGCTGGCGCTGACCGGAGTGGTGGCGAGCTTCATGTTTGAACGGATCAGGCGATCCGAGAGCCGGCAGCGCGCGGCCTACCTGGAACTGGCCGCGGTGCAGCGTTCCGCCCCGGTGATGCTGCTGGTCGTGGACCACGCGCTCCGCGTGCGCAAGGCCAACGATCTGGCCGCGGGGTTTGCCGCCCAGAGCCCGTCGGGCATGCTGGGTGTGGGGCCCGGCTGCCCGGAGAGCCCGATCCGCGAGGTGGTATCGGATACCCTGCGCAGCGGAAGACCCCACAGCGGAATCGAGACTTGGGTGCCTGTATCCGTGGATGGCGGCCGACAAACGAGATGCCTGCAGGTTTCCACCGTCCCGATGCAGGTTGGCGGGGATGCCGCGACCGCCTTGATCTGCGCGCAGGACATCACCGAACGCAAGCAAACGCAGGAGGATCTGCGCCGGCAGCGCGACTTGCTGCAGCGGCAGGCCGGGTTGATCGACCTGTCGCATGACGCCATCATTGTGCAGGACCCGAACCGCGTCATTACGGCCTGGAACGAGGGCGCGCACGAGATATACGGCTGGACCGCGGCCGAGGCTGCCGGCAAAGTCACGGATGAGTTGTTCCAGACCGGCGCGACTTCAACCGCCCTAAACGAGAAGCTCGGCCGGGACGGCCGCTGGGATGGAGAATTGGGACACTCCCGCCGCGATGGAACGCGTTTGATAGTCGACAGCCGGCAGGTGCTGCTGCGCGACCCAGATGGGAACGCGGCCGCAATACTTGAAATTAACCGCGATATCACCAAACGCAAGCATGCCGAGGAGGAAGTCCAGCGGCTGACCGCGGAGCTGGAGCGGCGCGTCCGGGACCGGACCGCGCAACTTGAAGCCGCGAACAAAGAACTGGAAAGCTTCGCCTATTCGGTCTCGCACGACCTGCGGGCGCCGCTGCGCGGCATCGACGGCTGGAGCCTGGCGTTGGTGGAGGATTATGGCGCCCAGTTGAGCGCGGACGCCCAGCGCTGCCTGGAGACGGTGCGCTCCGAGGCGCAGCGCATGGGCCGGTTGATCGACGACCTGCTGCGGCTATCGCGCGTGACGCGCGCGCCGATCGAGCGTGCGCGCCTGGATCTGAGCGCGCTGGCGCGGTCGATAGCCGGCAACCTTCTTGAAATCCAGGCCGGCCGCCGGATCGAGATTGATATTCAGCCGGAGTTGATGGCCTGGGGCGACGCCAGCCTGCTGGAAGTGGCTTTGACCAACCTGTTGAACAATGCCGCCAAATTCACGGGCAAACAGCCTCAGGGGCGAATTGAGGTGGGCCAAACGGAGAGCTGCCCGGCGGCGTTTTACGTGCGCGATAACGGCGCGGGCTTCGATATGGCATACGCGCATACGCTGTTTGCGCCTTTTCAGCGCCTGCACCGGACGTCCGAATTTCCAGGCACGGGCGTCGGCCTGGCCACCGTGCAGCGCATCGTCAACCGGCACGGCGGGCAGGTTTGGGCCGAAGCGCAAGTGGGCCGCGGCGCCACGTTTTACTTCACTCTAGGGGTCAAGGATGGCTAACAAAACGGTTCTCCTCATCGAAGATAATCCCAGCGATATCGAACTGACCAAGCGCGCCCTCCAAAGGAGCCGCATTACCAACCAACTGGTGGTCGTCCAGGACGGCCAGGAGGCGCTCGATTATCTGTTGGGTATGGGCCCCTACGCGGGGCGCGATATATCCGCGCTGCCGGGGGTAACCCTGCTGGATCTGCATCTGCCCAGGATGCCCGGCCTGGAATTCCTGCGCGCCGTCCGCGCCGATCCGCGCACCCGCCGCTTGCCCGTGGTGATCCTGACCTCCTCGAATGAGGAACGCGATATCGCCGCCGGCTACGATCTAGGCGTCAACAGCTATATCCAGAAGCCCGTCGATTTTACCCAGTTTGCGGAAGCCATCCGTCATTTGGGGCTGTATTGGTTGATACTGAATGAGCCACCGCCCCCGGAGATCGGGTGATCCGTGGGGTGCCTAACCGATTTGGAACACTGCAAGTGGCCTTGGAGGGCGGGCTTTAGCCCGCGCGGGGCTTCAGCCCCGCGTGCTGGTTTTTCGACTGCGCGGGTCCGCCACGCCGAATCGGCGCACGGTGTATCCTAAATAAGGGGACCAACGGCCCCTCAGCCCCGTCCATCATGGCCACCACTAACGGCACACCCGTGCGCGACATCGAATTGACCAGACTGCCGAACGGTGTGCGGGTGATCACCGAAGTGATGCCGCACGTGCGCTCCATCTCCATCGGCATTTGGATTGGCACCGGCTCGCGCCGCGAAAACTCCGAGCAGAACGGCATCTGCCACTTCATCGAGCACATGCTGTTCAAGGGCACCACCAACCGCTCCGCCGAAGATATCGCCCGCTCCGTCGATTCGGTGGGCGGCAATCTGGACGCTTTTACCGCCAAGGAGCAGGTCTGCTTCAACACCAAGGTGCTCGACCAGCACCTGCCCATGGCCTTCGATGTGCTCGCCGACCTGGTTCTGCATCCCCTGTTTCGCGAGGAAGACATCGACAAGGAAAAAGGGGTCATCCTGGAAGAAATCAAGATGGAGGCGGATAGCCCCGACTATCTGGTCCACGAAATCTTCTCCTCTAACTTCTGGAAAGACCACCCCCTGGGCAAGCCCATCCTGGGCACCCGCGAAACCGTCAAGCGCTTCGACCGGCAGGCCATCGGCGATTATTACCGGGCGGTCTACGCGCCCTCCAACCTGCTGATCACGGCCGCGGGAAATCTCACCCACGAGGCTACCATCAAGCTGGTGAGCGAGCACTTCGCGTCGCTGCCGCCCAATGCCGCGCCCCCCCCGGATCCGGTGCCCGCCACGCACGCGCGCATCGCCTTGCGCAATAAGAAATCGCTGGAACAGGTGCATCTGTGCCTGGGCGTGCCTTCCTATCCGCTGTCGCACGAGGCGCGCTTCGCCTGTTACCTGTTGAACACGCTGCTAGGCGGCGGCATGAGCTCGCGCCTGTTTCAGAATATCCGCGAGCGGCAGGGCCTGGCCTATGCGGTGTTTTCCGAATTGAGTCCTTACCGCGATACCGGCTGCCTGTCGATCTATGCGGGCACCTCCATCGAATCCGCGGCCAAGGTGGTGGAGTCCATCGTCAACGAATTCCGGCAGCTCAAGCAGGATGGCGCGAGCGCCGAGGAATTGCGCCGCGCCAAGGACCACCTGAAGGGTTCGCTGATGCTCAGCCTGGAATCCACCTCCAGCCGCATGTCCAACCTGGCGCGCCAGGAGATGTATTTCGGCCGCTTCTTCACCCTTGACGAACTGGTGGAGAGCATCGAACAGGTCTGCGCCGCCGATGTGCAGCGCATCGCCCAGGCGTTCTTCGATCCCAAGCAGATTGCCCTCACCATCCTGGGCAATCTGGACGGGTTCAAGATCGGCCGCGAAGATCTGGTGTGTTGAGCCATGAAGCTGCTGGGTCTGGGTGTGGTGGCCGTGGCCCTGCTCTTGGGAGTCGAAGGCATGACCATACGCAAGGATCTGGTTTCGGAGCGGCAGGCCATCGACGCGGACTGGACCGACGTGGAGGCGGCCCTGGATCATCGCGCCAGCCTTGGCCCGGAGTTGGGGAATCTGGTGCAGGCCGAAGCGCCCGCCGAAGCGCCCGCCATCCGCGCGGTGAACGACGCGCGGAACGCGCTCAGCGTGGCCGAGGGACTGCGCGCCAAGGTGCAGGCCAACGCGCGCCTGAATGAGGCCCTGGCGCGCCTGATGTTGCTGGTGGAAAATTACCCCAAGCTCGAAAACAGCAAGGATTACGCCGGTATTCTGGCCGCGCTGCAGGGGGCCGACAATAAAGTGGACGTGGCGCGCCGCCGGTATAACGAAGCGGTGGAGCATTACAACGCGCACCTGGAACTGTTCCCCGGCAATCTGGTGGCTTCCGTGGCGCGCCTGGGCAAAGTGGACGCCTATTTTCAAACACCCGCGTTTTAAACTTACTCATGATGGACACTCCGATTTTTCCCAACTTCATCGATGGAGAGTGGACCGATAACGGTTCGCACTTCGAAAACCACAATCCGGCCGATACGGACCGGGTGGTGGGCCTGTTCGTGAAAGGCACGGCGGGCGATATGCAAGCCGCCGCCGCGGCGGCCGCCGCCGCCCTGCCCGGATGGTCGAACCTGAACGCTCCGGCGCGCGGCGCCATTCTGTTCAAAGCCGCCGAGATCCTGGAGGCGCGCCTGGACTCGCTGGCGGCCGACATGACCCAGGAGGAAGGCAAGACGCTGCCCGAGGCCAAGGGCGAGGTGCGCCGGGCCATCAACATTTTTCGCTATTTCGGCGGCGAGGGATCGCGGCTGGAGGGCATCCTGGTGCCTTCCGAGCGCGACCGCGTCCACATGTTCGCCATCCGCAAGCCGATTGGCGTGGTGGGCCTGGTGACGCCCTGGAATTTTCCCAGCGCCATTCCCGCGTGGAAGCTGGCGCCCGCGCTGATCTGCGGCAATACCGTGGTGCTAAAGCCCGCCAGCGCCGCGCCCCTCAGCGCCTGGCGGCTGGTGAAAGCGTTGGAAGAAGCCGGGCTGCCGAAGGGCGTGGTCAATTTCGTGGCGGGCTCCGGCGGCGAACTGGGCCAGGCGCTGGTGGAAGCTGCGCCGCTGAAGGCCATCTCGTTCACCGGCTCCTGCCAGATCGGCAACTGGCTGCATGCGGAAGCCTCCAAGCGCCGCTTGCGCATTCAACTGGAAATGGGCGGCAAGAATCCCACCATCGTGCTGGCCGATGCGGATTTCAACCTCGCGGTCGAAAACACGGTGAATGCCGCCTTCTTTTCCACCGGCCAGAAATGCACGGCGACCAGCCGCGTGATCGTAGAGGATGGCATCTATAGCCGTTTCCTCGATGCCCTGGTGGAGCGCACCCGCAAGCTCAAGGTGGGTGACGGCATGCTGCCGGGCATCGATATCGGCCCCTCCATCGATCTCGCCCAAATGGGTACCGTGCTGCGTTATATCGATATCGGCCACGCCGAGGCGGGCCCACCCAAAATCGGCGGCAAGCGGCTTACGGGAGAAGGCTTCGACAAGGGCTATTTTGTGGAGCCCACCATCTTCGCCGATGTGACTCCGGAGATGACCATCGCCCGCGAGGAGATCTTCGGCCCCGTGCTGGCGGTCATGCGCGCCCGCGATTTCGAGGACGCCATGCGCATTGCCAACGATATTCCGCTGGGGCTTTCGGCCTCCATTCAAACCACCAATGTCTCGCGCGTCTTCGAGTTCGTGTACCGCATGGAAGCGGGCCTGGTGACCGTGAACCTTCCCAGCGCGGGCATCGAGTACCAGTTGCCCTTCGGCGGGACCAAGGATTCCAGCTTCGGGCCCAAGGAGCAGGGACCGGCCGCGCTCGATTTTTACAGCGACTACAAAACCGTCTACCTGAAATACTGATGCGCCTGGGACAAATCAAATCCGAGGGCGGCTATCTGGCTGCCGTATTCGAAGGGGACACGGCCCGGCCGGTTCCCGGCTATACCGTCGCCGACCTGATTCGCCGCTCGGAAAACGAGGGCGTCTCGCTGGCGAAGACCGCCGCGCGCCTGGCCAGCCGCCATGCGGAGCCTCTGGTGCCGGCGCTGCCCATCGTGCCTCCCGAAGTGTGGGCCTGCGGCTGCACCTATGAAATGAGCGCGGCGTTTCGCGATGCCGAGCACGGCACGCGGGAAGGCATGTACGCTTACGTCTACAAGGAGCCCCGTCCCGAGGTTTTCTTCAAAGGCACCGCGCGCGTGTGCGTGGGCCCCGGCCAGGGAATCGGCATCCGTGCGGATTCCCGTTTCACGGCGCCGGAGCCCGAGCTGGCCCTGGTGCTGGGCGCCAAGGGCGACATCCTGGGATACACGCTGGCCAACGACGTTTCGGCCTGGGATATCGAGCGCGAGAACGCGCTGTACCTGCCGCAATCGAAGTTGTATACGGCCTGCTGCGCGCTGGGTCCCGTGATCCTGACGGCGGACGATCTGCCGGATCCGTACAACCTGGAGATGACCTGCACCGTAACGCGGGGAGACCGCCAGATCTTCTCCGGCGGCGTTTCGACTGCGAAACTGCACCGCAGGTTCGAGACCTTGATCGAATACCTGCGCCGCGCCAACCCGACTCCCGCCGGAACCGTGCTTCTGACCGGCACCGGCATCATCGTGCCGGAAGACGCCGCCCTCGCCCCGGGCGACATCGTGACCATCCGCATCCCCGAAATCGGAGAGCTTACGAACCCCGCCGTAGTGGTGGCCTAGTGGGGCAGGCCTCCAGGATCGGCTGGAGTGGCGGGGATTGCGCCCCGCCACCCTCCCACACCACCGGACATGCGGTTTTCCGCATCCGGCGGTTGAACCCAGCCACTTTACCGCGTGGCAAGACTCGACGGAAAGAGAAAACCGTACCGGCGTAGGGCGGTCTTACTTAGCGCCTGCTGGAGTTCCGGCTGGGCGGCCACCCGCCAGGCGCCGCGACGACTCGTCGCCACGCCCAACGCGGTCCCCTTAACTCCCAACCGACGCAGGTTCCGCTCCCGCCCTCGGCGGTCGTGCCGCCTCAGCCAGAAGCACTTGCGGATACCTTCGTCTTCTCGGCTGAAGTTCCAACCCGCGCTCCTTCAACCGCGCGGCTATGGCCGCCCGAACCTTCTGCGCTTCCCTCTCCGTCCTGCGATGCAGGGTGAGGAGAGAAACCGAGGACCCGGCTAGAAACCAGCGAATGATGGAGGAAGTGTGTGAACCTCTCTCAGAACCGTACTTGAACCTCTCAGCTCATACGGCTCCCGCCATGGAGCTACGCCGCACACCCATCTGCCAGTGCGCAACCAGCTTCGGGTCGCGCCGGGAAATGCGCGCCACCCAATGCGTCGCCCGACGCATATGACCGCGCAGCTTCTTGTACCTCCGCTCGGCCCAGCGGGCCAATGATCGATCCAGTTGGCGCATCCGCGGATACCGCGCCGAGCGATAATACCGCCCGTAATATTGGAGCCAGCCGCGGATCTTCGGGCTGAACATCCGGGACAGATCCTCGATCCGCTTGTCGCTGCGCAGATGCAGGTCCCAGCTTCGAATATGGACTTCGCAGGGCAGGGCTTGCTCGTCCCACGTTGGCGCCTCATATCCGGTTTTTGTTCATCGACTCGCGTTTTTGCTCCACGCTTCCTTCAGACCCCGCCTCGCGACGACGCCTTTGCGTTTCGCTAACCCTTCACCTCCATCAGGTTGGGTAGAAGACTTTCACTTCCTAGCTGCTGGACATGCCCAGCACACCTTGCAAGCGGGTCTCCAGACCCGCGAGGGTCAGCGTCACCCCCCGAGAGCCCCGGCCAACCCCCTGAAAACAAAAAAGCCCAGCCGGCCATGACGCTGATCGTCCACCGCGTCCATGCTATCGTCTAGTCGGGGACACGCACCCAGGCACGCCGGATGCAACAAATGCAAGATGCAACACATGCAACGCGATGCAACGCCGCGCCAGCAGTGAACAGTTTACGCCGATGTCCGACATGCCTGCCTCGCCCACCAGCTTGCATTAAGCGCGCGAAAAGTGCGAACATTTTTCAGCGAACGGAACTGTGCAACTCCCGCCGTGTCTCACCGATGGGGGTCACCCCAGGCGAAAAATCTGAACGACGCAACCCAATGCAACCCGATGCAACACGGAATCAGCCAAGCAGCGCTAAGACGCCAGACACGAAATCGGCAGCGGCAACGTGCTCGCCGACCTGGGGCTCGACAACGCCGAAGAGTTGCTCACGTGCGCATGGTCAGTACCATCTTTTCGCCGAAGGGCGATTGTTTGCGTTTCCTGAATCCCTTGTGCAAAAGGCAACGTCATGCAACATAAATCCCAACGCCCGGTAGCATTTCCGGAACGGCCGTGTTAGGCTCATTTCACTTGGAAATGAGGCATTCCCATTAAGCGCAACTGGAAGTGGCTGGCGCTAGCCGTGGTCTGCCTGGCAGCGGCCGTCTGGCTGGTCCGCCGCTTCCTCCAGAGCCGCGGCTTCGACTGGCGGGCTTTCGGCGCCACTCTGTTGGCCTTAAGATGGGGGTGGCTGGCGGCCGCCGCTGTGTCGGTAATGGCCGGCTACTACGGCCGGGCCCTGCGCTGGCGGGTCCTGATGCGCCCGGTAAAGCCCGATCCCAGCCTCTGGAACCTGTTTTCGGCCACCGTCATCGGCTTCACCGCCATCACCTTATTAGGCCGTCCGGGCGAATTCGTCCGCCCGTATCTGATTGCCAGCAAAGAGAAAGTATCCACTTCGTCGCAGATGGCGGCGCTCGTGCTGGAGCGCATCTACGACGTCTTGACGGTGTTGGCCATCTTCGGTTTCGCGCTGGGCCGCGTGCGCCGCTCCGACGCGGCCCTGGGTCCGGCGCTTTCCTGGGTCTTCTCAACCGGCGGCTGGCTGGTGGGGGCATTGTCGATCGTGGTCTTGGCGCTGCTGGCCGCCTTCCGCCACTTCTCCGCCGCCATGCGCCGCCGGCTGCTGGACGCGCTGGCTGCGCTGCCCGAACAGCACTTCAAAAGGGCCGATCGCCTGATCACCGCCTTCGTGCAAGGCGTGGAATCCACCAAGAGCCAGAAAGCCATGCTGCTGGTGGTCTGGTACACCGCGATAGAATGGGCTACAATCGCCGTGACCGTGTTCTGCGTCATGCGCGCGTTTGGCGGGGCGCTCCACTTCGGATGGCTCGACGTGTTGATTTTCCTGGGGTTTCTGGCCTTCGGCGCGGTCGTCCAGATTCCGGGAGTGGGCGGCGGCACGCAGGTGGTCTCCGTGCTGGTCCTGACCGAGCTTTTCCGCGTTCCCCTGGAAATTTCCACCAGTGTCGCGCTGGTGCTTTGGTTCATCTCATTTGTAGTAGTTGTGCCGGTGGGTGTGGCCCTGGCGCTGCACGAAGGCGTCCGCTGGCGCACTCTGAAGCAGTTGGAACCCGAGGTCAACGTATGAAGTGCCCTTTTTGCAATCACATAGAGGATAAGGTCGTGGACTCGCGCGAAAGCCGCGAGGGGGACGCCATCCGCCGGCGCCGCGAGTGTTTGGGTTGCGAACGGCGCTTCACCACCTACGAGCGCATCGACGAAGTCCCCTACATGGTCATCAAGAAGGATGGCCGCCGGGAGAAATTCGATCGCCAAAAAGTGCTTGCGGGACTGCTGAAGGCCTGCGAAAAACGTCCCGTCGGTATGGGGAGGCTGGCCGAACTGGTCGATCAGGTAGAAGCGAAAGTCACCGACTCCGCGGATCGCGAGATATCTACTATTGAAATAGGAGAACAGCTGATGGATGCCCTCCGTGACCTCGACAAGATAGCTTATGTGAGATTTGCCTCGGTCTACCGCGACTTTCAGGATGAGGAGGCGTTTTTCAATGAGTTGAAGACCCTGATGCGGCATAAGGCGCCATAGTAGGCCGATTCATGTAACCAAAACGGTTCTGAAACATCTTTAAAGATAGGACTTAACTTTCCACACGATCAATGCTATCATCAGTTGATGTGCCGGCGGCGTAGTTAGCCCCTCGCATTGGCGTGCGAACCAGCAAGTCCGAAGCTTTTCAGAAGCCCCAGTATCTAACCAAATACACGTATTCGTCCGATGAAGGTGATCTGGGGGAGGTGAGTCTAACGGTGGATCAATTCGAAGATCAATTTTTAGCGGATAACCCGGAAGCCTTGGGCCTTAACTTTGAAGAGGACGCCAAGTTTTTCGATCCGGAAGCGGGCCATGAGGCCGATTTCCTGCACCCCGCGCCGGTGGAAGAGTCCATCTACACCGACGATCC
>Ga0181534_10002142_pt1 | contig 12497 bp, 8 predicted proteins | sample PEATcosm2014_Bin_37_FD_119758 | JGI IMG/M metagenome (GOLD analysis project Ga0181534, IMG submission 119758) | Peatland microbial communities from MTU Mesocosm Facility, Houghton, MI, USA - PEATcosm2014_Bin17_10_metaG | ecosystem: Environmental > Terrestrial > Soil > Wetlands > Peat | place...
GGCATCGTGGGAACCTGGCTGGTGAATTACGGCGGTGTTGGCCAGGCTTTTATTCAATGGCACAGCGATGGCACCGAGTGGGAAAACATCACTCACCCCTCCGCAGGCGGAAACATCTGCATGGGTTCCTGGGTGGCGACAGCCCCACGGACCTACTACCGCAACCACTTCGGTTGGATTTTTGATTCGAAAGGACTGGTCGCCGGATATTTCAATGAGACCGAGACTGACGTATTGGCGAAAGATGGAAAGACCTATACCGGCACCAACACGACGATTTTCTACGACATGACCGGCCACGAAGTGCCGGCACCGGGAGCACCGCCGCCGGCGCCCTCGGGTGGATATCCCGGTACGGCCTGGGCGATTCGCATAGTGCCGTAATATCAATTGATGCAGGCCTGCGTCTCCGCCGGGAGACGCAGGTGCAATCACCGCTTCGCAATGGAGGCGTACAGTTCGCGCGTCGGGACCGACGGATGCGCCTGCAACAGCGTCGACAAGACCGCCTCGCAGCGCTGATAGACCCGCAGCGCCTCGGCTTGGCGTCCCTGCGCGATCAGACAGTGCATGAGGCTGCGATACATCGGCTCGGCGAGCGGTTCGATCTCCAAAACCCGCTGATAGAGTTCGGTTTCCGCGCCGTGGCTGTGCGATGTCCTCAGAATCCCGGCCAGCTCACCCACGCAGCGCAGGAACTTGCTCCTCAATCGTTCCCGGGCCTCGAACATCCACGGGTCCGCTCCATCCGCCAAAAACGGTCCGCGATAGAGCAGCAGCAGGCGACGGACCTGATCGCCGGGCTCGTCGTTGGCGAGGGTGGTCTCCCCGAATGATGACAACACGAACGCATCGACCCACACGGCGCGGTCGTTGAGCAGCAGTCGACCCTGCGTCACCACGACGGCGTTTCGGTGCTTCAACAATTTTCGCAGCCGGTGTACCGCCAGGTCGAAGGCGTTGCGCGCGGCGTCGCCATCGAGATCCGGCCAATAGCGGTCGAGCAGCAGGTCGATCTCGACGCCATTGGGGCTGACCAGGATCGCCTTGAGCAGATTGAGGGGCTTGCGCTGCGATTTGCCCTTGATCTCCAACAACTGATCGTCCACCCGGACCTCGAAACGGCCCAGGCAATGAATCTGGATCGGCCACGGCCATGCCGAGACTTCGCGCGCCGGCGGCCGGAATTTGCGCTTGCGGATCAGTCCGCGGCAGTACTCGACTTCGATGTCGTGCTCGAGCGCATGAGGGATGAGCCGCGGCAGGAACACGGGATAACCGTGCATCTCATTGCCATATCCTTGCGCGCGTCCGACGGCAAGCGTGTTCGAGAGCACAAAGATGAAAACCTCGTGCTCGCCGCGCTTGCGCGCGAGTTCCGCCACGACGAGGCCCCGGTTGAATTCAAGCAGCGGGGATGGGAATGCGCCTATCGTCTCCGCGCTTCGTGCAATCCAGACGGCGGCATCTTCGAGACGGCCGAGTTCGCATGACACCTGGCCCAATCCCAGAAAGATCAGCGCCCGCGCCAGCGGGTATCCGGTATCGCGAACCATGGTCTCGGCCGCCTCGATCTCGCGCCGGGCGGTCGGCAGATCCCCTTGCGCGAGGTGAAACATGGCGCATACGTACTTGAACTGGCACACCATCAGCGGCGGCGCGTAGGTCAGTTCCGGTTCGAGGCGGGACAAGCTCTCCGCCAGCTCGGCGGCATGCGTGGCGAAGTCCATGGCCTGCAGCTTGGCGAGCATCAATCGCGTTGCAAACAGCGGCAGGCCATGCCGGTTTGCGATTTCAATGCCCACATCGAGCAGCGGCTGGCAGCGTTCCGCGTCTCCCGTGATTTGATATTGAAAGGCGTGCATCCAAATGTTCTGGATTTGCAGGGCGGGACCGAGCCCGTTGCCCTCGTGCCCCCATTCGAAATCCGGCACCGTGGCGCGCCACTGCAACAGGTCGCCCGAGATCGCAAAATAGTTCATCAACGAAACCGCCGCGGAGGCCCTGCTCTGCGTGTCGACCTCCGAGCGCATCAGCGTGGCAATGCGATCGCGGCACTCCGTCAATCGCGGGTTCGACGGATCGGCGAGGACGATCGCCGTGAACAGGCCGGCGCGCACCGAAAGCTCGACACCAACCGACGGGAACCGCGGCTCCGTACGCAACAGATCCGAGAGCACGCCGATCCAGGGAACCATGCGGCCGAAATCGGAGAAACTGACATGACGGTGCTGGAGAATGGCGGCGATCGCGAGCATTTGTCCGAGCTTGTCATCCTCGGCGACGAATAGATCGTAGGCTTGCTGGAAGGTGTCGGCGGCACGCGGAAACGCGATCGCCATCTGCGCCATGCCGTGCCAGTAGGTCAACCACGCGCCATTCGGCGCCAGCGGTCGCGGCAACGCCTCGATCCAATCGGACAGGGTTTTGAATCGGCCCTGTTGCGCGAGTCTCGGCGCCATCCGCACCATCAAGTTGGCGGCATCCGCCCACTGCCGCGCGTCCAGCAGGAGATTGATGGCCATCTCGGTGTCGTCGGTGTGCATGAGAATGCGGGCGGCGGCTGCCAGCAGCTCTTGCTGTTCCGCCGCGCTGAATCGCTGCGCCGCCCGGCTGCGCAGCAGTTCGCGAAACAGCGGGTGATAGTAATAAGTGGCGGAAGCCTCGCGATGCAGCGTGAATGCGTTCGTCCTCACCAACGCGTCGAGAATATCGCGCGCCGCCGGATTTTGCGTCAATTCGCGCGCGACGGGCGCGGTGATGTACTCGAGACAGGCGGTTTTGAGCAGAAAGTCATTCACGGTGCTGCTGAGCCGGTCGAGCACCTCGGAAATCATGTAGTTGAACACCGTCTGAATCCCGGCCTGACTCCCGTTCATTTGCCGCACCCGGTGATCGGCCTCCAGGCGCAACATGACGGTAACCCCCGCGGCCCACCCTTGGGTCAAGGCGTACAGATCCCGGGCGGTCTTGACCGTGTGTTGGCCGCCCGTGGGTTCGTAACGCCCGGCGATGCCCTCGGTCTCGCGCTCATCGAGCTTAAGTTCCGCCCAACCGAGCGTCGCCATCATTCCGGTCACCTGCAGCCGGGTCAGATTGGTCGCGGGCTCCTCCCGGCTGATCACCACCAGGACGATTCCGGCCGGCAGCTCGCCAATGGCGACCGGCAGCAAATCGCGCAGCGGTGCGCCTGGCGGAACGTCCTGCCAGTTGTCCAGCACCACGAAGGTCGGCGCCGCCAGGCGCGCGCAGAACTCGCGGAAGTAGTTGCGCACGAACGCGGGCAACGCGGCGTACAACTCGGGGGACAATGACGGAAGCGGGTCATTCTTGGCGCGCGAATGATGAGCATGCGCGAGCGAAAGAAAATAAAAGAACGACGCGATGTCCGCATCGCCTTCGTCGCATTGATACCAAATCACCGGATCGGATCGGGACTCGAGCCAGCTCGCGATGGTGACGGTTTTGCCGTAGCCCGGCGGCGCCGACACCCAGATGACCCGGCAATTCGCATGGGCTTCCAGCCGCGTGAACAGACGTTCGCGCGGATATACATTGGACAACCGGGGCGGATCAATTTTCGCAAAGGGCCGCCGCGACTCAGGCGCCAACCGGCCTGAGCGGTCGTTTGCTCTTTTCACAGCTCATCCCCTCAATCCGATTGATGGGATCAAGGATCGAAGACTACTCGATTCCCGCTGACCGGCGGGAAGAAACGATATTGCGGTGCATCAGTAGCGCAATTCCTCGCGCGCCGACGCGGCGCCACCTCGGATTCGCGCGGCGACCTGGGTCAGATCATCGAGGAAGGTCTGAATCACCTCCTCGGTGATGGCCGCGTCGATCGGCAGATTGATGAGCGGTGGATCGGCCGCGCCGAGCAGGATCCAACCGAGCTTGCTCATCTCGCCCTTGACCAGGGTCAAGTCGATGTCGGTGCCCGCGAACGCGAGCGGCAGCAGGTCGCTGTCGAGCACCCGGAGTCCCGGAATCGCGTTGATGCCAGCGCTCATTTTTGCTTTCGCGTCGAGCACGTGCCGCGCGAGCCGCAGGTATCCTTCGTTGCCGAGGTATCGCAGCACCGCCCAAGCCGCATAGATCGAGCCGGCCGGCCGCGAGCCGAGAAAACCCGCGGTGCTATACTGGCCGCCCGGCCAGTCGGCCGGGTGGACATGGTGGAATCTCTTCATTTCCTCATCGCGCCAAAGGATCGTGGATGCGGGCTTGGGACAATAGCCGTACTTGTGCAGGTCGGCCGAGATCGAGCAGACCGCCCCGACCCGAAAGTCCCACGGCGGCAACCGCACACCGAGACGCTCGGCGAAGGGCGCGAGATATCCGCCGACACAGGCGTCCACGTGCAACCACAGGCCGCGATCGAGTGCCACGGCGCCGATCTGATCGATCGGATCGTATTGCCCGTAGGGCCAGCACGGAGCGGACGCCACAAGTCCGATCGTATTGGCGGTGATCGCGCGGCTGATCTGCGGCACCGAGGCGCGGCGCTCCGGACCGAGTGGAACCCGCACGAGCTTGAGGCCGAAATAATGACAACCTTTCGAGAACGAGGGATGGGCCGAAAATGGCGCGACGACTTCGGGTTCGCGCACCTCGGGGCGCGCCTCGCGCGCCCACTCGCGCATCGCGTGCAGCGCCGAAAAATTGCTCTCCGAGCCGCCGCTGGTGAATGTTCCACCGGCACCCGGCGGCGGGTGAAACAGGCTCAAGCACATGTCGGTGACCGCCGCCTCGATCTGGCGCATGTGCTCCGCCCGCAACGAAAAGATCCCATTGTCGCCGCGGAAAAGATCGTACGCGAGACGCGCGACCTGTTCGACATCGGGGGGGCCTCGAAAGGCGCGTGCCCAGTGCATCCGTACTTCGTCGCGACCGAGCGCCCGCAACTCCCGCGTGAGCGTCTCGAGCGATGTGCCGAGTTCGGGGAGTGCGACCGGATTTCGATTCATGAACTTTTGCTCCCCGCGATTCAAGGCCGCCGTGTCACCTGAACCCCGATGTTACTGGTAATCCCGGCCCGGCGAGAAGTATCAGCCGGTCGCGGGAGCAATCGCGCATGACCCGCACGCTCGCCGCGCGCCTCAATGCCCGGCAATTTCTCACCATCGGCATCGGCGCCATCATGGGCGTTGGCTGGGCCGTCGCGCTCGGCGACTGGCTCGAGGCGGCCGCGCCGCTCGGTGCCATCCTGGGGTTCGTCCTCGGCGGCGTGCTGATGCTGCCGGTCGCGCTGTGCTATGCGGAACTCGCCACCGCCCTGCCGACCGCGGGCGGCGAGGTCGTCTATCTCGCCGCCGTCTTCGGCATCGACGCCGCCTTCATGGTGGGATGGTTTCTGGTGCTGATGGCGACCGCGATCACGAGTTTCGAGGGCATTTCGTTGGCGTGGTTTCTGGGACAGTTGTTTCCCGGACTCGACGGACCGGTGCTCTACCGGCTCTTCGGCCAGGATGTCCGCGGCGGCGCGCTCATGGTGGGCGTGCTCTTCACGGGCCTCGTCACCCTGATCAACGTGCTCGGCGCACAAGCGGCAGGCCGGTTCCAGGAGGTGTTCACCTATATCAAAGCCGCGGCCATCGTCGTATTCATCGCCCTGGCAATGTGCTTCGGCAGACTCGACAACCTGTCCCCGCTCCTGACACCCCTGGCCCGGCAGCCCGGGATCTACGGAATCCTGTGGATCGCATCGACGGCATCGCTCTGGTTCGCCGGATTTCAGGTCGTTCCACAGGCCATCGAGGAGCGCGATACCACGACCTCGGTGCGCACGGTGGCGCACATGACCGTGCTCGCACTGATCCTCGGGGTGGTTTTTTATTGCGCCGTGGTGCTCGCCGCGACGCTGGCGGTGCCATGGCGCACGCTGGTCACGGCGCCTTTGCCCGCTGCGATGGCCATTCATGCCGTGGTGCGCAGCGATCCGATGGCGCGGCTCGTGCTCGGCGCGATCGTGCTCGGCATCCTGGCCACCTGGAACTCGGCGTTTCTCTGGTCGACCCGCCTGCTGCTCGCACTCGGTCGGCAAGGCACGGTGCCGCCCCTCTTCGCGCGCGTCGGCCGGCTGCACTCGCCGGTGGCGGCGATTGCACTCGTCAGCGGGTGCGGACTTCTCGGAATCTGTCTCGGACGCGGCGCACTCGTTCCGATCATCAACATGGCGTCAATCAGCCTCACGTTCTCATACGCCTTCACATGCTGGGCGGTGCTGCGCCTACGACGCACGCAGCCCGGGCTCGAGCGACCGTTTTGTGTGCCAGGGGGCCGGGCGACCATGCGGCTCGCCATCCTCACCACCACCGTGATGGGCGCGATCAGCCTCATTCAACCCTTGGTGCGCGATCACCGCGTGCCGCTCGAGTGGCTGCTCCTGTCGGTGTGGACCGTGCTCGGCCTGGCGCTGCGCGCGAGGCGACGATAGAAGCCATCTATGCGTTTTAGCCATAAGATCGATTGGCTTCGATCGCAATTAAGGACTAACGTGGGTTGCGCATCAAGCAGCGTCACACGTCACGGGAGATGAAGATGGAAAGCGAAACCCAATGCCCCTTCGCGGGCGATGCCCGCAGACACACGGTGGCTGGCGCCGCAACGAACGCGGAGTGGTGGCCGAATCAGTTGCAGCTGAACACCCTGCGCCAGCGCTCGCCGAAGTCCGATCCGATGGGGGCGGCGTTCAACTACGCCGAGGAGTTCAAGAGCCTCGATCTTAACGCCGTGGTGGCGGATCTCACCGCCTTGATGACGGACTCACAGGATTGGTGGCCGGCGGACTTCGGCCACTACGGACCGCTGTTCATCCGCATGGCGTGGCACAGTGCCGGCACCTACCGAGTGGGTGACGGTCGCGGTGGCGCCGGCAACGGCAGCCAGCGCTTTGCCCCCTTGAACAGCTGGCCGGACAACGTCAACCTCGACAAGGCGCGCAGGCTCCTGTGGCCGATCAAACAGAAGTATGGCCGGAAAATCTCCTGGGCCGATCTCATCGTGCTGACCGGCAACGTGGCCTTGGAGTCGATGGGCTTCAAGACGTTCGGATTTGCCGGCGGGCGGCCGGACGTCTGGGAAGCGGAACAGGACATCTACTGGGGTTCGGAGGGCACGTGGCTCGCCGACCAGCGCTACTCCGGCGACCGCAATCTCGAGAAACCGCTCGCCGCCGTGCAGATGGGGCTGATTTACGTCAATCCGGAAGGCCCGAACGGCAATCCGGATCCGCTCGCTGCCGCGCGCGATATCCGCGAGACCTTCGCCCGCATGGCGATGAACGATGAGGAAACGGTTGCGCTCATCGCGGGCGGTCACACATTCGGTAAAACCCATGGCGCCGGCGATGCCGCGCTGGTGGGTGCCGTACCGGAGGCGGCCGGCATCGAGGAGCAGGGGCTTGGCTGGAGGAACCGCTTCGGTACCGGTATGGGAGGCGACACCATCGGCAGCGGTCTGGAAGTCACCTGGACCCGTACGCCGACCCAGTGGAGCAACGATTTCTTTTCGAATCTGTTCGGCTACGAATGGGAGCTCACCAAGAGTCCGGCCGGCGCGCACCAGTGGACGCCGAAGGGTGGCGCGGGCGCCGGCACGGTACCGGATGCCCACAATCCGTCCAAACATCACGCGCCGTCCATGCTGACCACGGACCTCGCATTGCGGTTCGATCGCGCCTACGAAAAAATCTCACGGCGCTTTTTCGAGAATCCCGCTCAATTTGCGGACGCCTTCGCACGGGCGTGGTTCAAACTGACCCATCGCGACATGGGTCCGCGGTCGCGATATCTTGGCGCGCTGGTGCCCCGGGAGCGGCTGCTGTGGCAGGACCCCATACCGGAGCGGGATCACCCACTGATCAACGCTGCGGACGTCGCCGTCCTCAAGGCCACGATCCTCAAGTCGGGCCTGTCGATTTCCCAACTGGTCACCACGGCATGGGCTTCCGCGGCGACGTTCCGCGGCAGCGACAAACGCGGTGGAGCGAATGGCGCGCGCATACGCCTCGCGCCGCAGAAGGACTGGGACGTCAACCAGCCGGCTGAACTGGCCAAGGTCCTCGCGGTGCTCGAATCGATCCAGAGCGGGTTCAACCGCGCGCAGTCGGGCGGGAAGAGAGTCTCGCTCGCCGATCTGATCGTGCTTGGCGGTTGCGCAGCGGTTCAAGCCGCGGCGAAGAATGGCGGTGAGGACATCGAGGTCCCCTTCTCACCGGGCCGGATGGACGCCGCGCAGGATGAGACCGATGTGAGCGCCTTCGCCGTCCTCGAGCCGCGGGCCGACGCGTTCCGCAACTACCTGCGGCCGGGGGACGAGGGCTCGGCGGCGGAACTGCTGGTGGATCGTGCGAACCTGCTGACGCTCACCGCTCCGGAGATGACGGTGTTGATCGGCGGCCTGCGCGTGTTGAACGCCAACGCCGGACGCTCCACCCACGGGGTTTTCACCGGGCGCCCCGAGGCACTGACCCAGGATTTCTTCGTGAACCTGCTCGACATGCGCACCCGGTGGCAAAAGACGGCAACAGAAGGCGTGCTCGAGGGACGCGATCGCTCGACGGGCCAGCTCAAGTGGACGGGCAGCATCGTGGATCTGGTCTTCGGTTCGAACTCCGAGCTGCGCGCCCTGGCGGAGGTCTATGCGTGCCGCGATTCGAATCAGACCTTCGTTCGGGATTTCGTTGCCGCCTGGACCAAGGTCATGAATCTGGATCGATATGATCTCGCCTGATCTACACGTTGAACGCGCGGAGTAATTTGGCCGCGGTGCCGAAGTTGCCGAATTGATAGGCGGACACGCCCACGGCGGAGAAGGTGAAGGGCGCAAATGGCCCGGCGAGCAGTGCGTCAAGATATTCGACGGTCCCGACCCCGATCGTGACGTGCGGGTTGTAGTGCTCGCCGGTGTGTTCGGAGAAATAGGTGCCCACCGCATGCAGGGTCGCCTCGTTGATGGTCGGATCCGCGGCCGTCGTCGCGAAGGCCGCGGCGCTTCCGGTGGGTGACAAGTATTGGGCGAGCGCATCGATCAGCTTCTTTTGCAGCCTGATCATCCCGGCGGTCGGTTGGATCACGATGCCGCCAAGGCCGATCGGCGGCAGCGGCAGGTAGTAATACTTGACGGCTTGCATCTTCCAGCTCAGTACCTGTTCGGTGCCGAGCGTCTTCTGAACGGCGTCATGGATTTTCGGCAGATGGACGCTGTAAAAGTACCCTCCCATCACCGAGATGTGCGGTTTGTGCTCGGCATCCAGACGGTAGCCCTTGGGAAAATTCTTCCGAAGTCCCGCATTCGCCGCCTGCGCGCGCTCAACCATGCCGGCATCCGGTTCCAACACGATATCGATGGCCGTGACCTGATCGGCGCTGTCCGATACTTTTTCCGTCATGGAAGGCTCCGGTCAGATCTGCCAGTGAAAAATGCGCTTCCAGTCATTCTTCATGCTGATGACGTACCAACCCCGCGAGTGGGCCAGGGTCATCAGGGCATCGGAAAAGGCGCTCATCGATGAGTCGGTGGCGTATTCACGCGCGGCATCATCGTGGTGCACCAACATCATGAACCGCGGACCAGCGCCGCCCTGCGCGTATTCGAGCATGTGCTGGTCGCCATCGCTGTTGCCGAAAGCCATGGTGGGCCGCCGGCCGATCGCCTGATGGATCTCGACCGGTTTGGCGCTCTTGTCGTTGATCCAGAGCAGCTTCGGATCCTTGGTCAGAATGGCCCGACCGTTCGTATCGTAGCTGAAGGTCGTGCCGGCCGCCGAGCCGACGATGAGATCGCGGGAAATCCCGTAGACGCGCTCGGCGTAAGCGCGCACGAAATCCTGCCCGCCTCCCGTCACGATGAGGGTTTTGTAGCCGTTGTCGCGCAAATAGCGCATCAGTTCCAGCATCGGCTGATAAACGAGGTCGGTGTAGAGGCGCTGGTAGCGCGGGTGTCGCGCGGTGGTGATCCATGCCTGCACGGCGTTCTCGAACGCCTCGACCGTCATGCCCGAATGGGTGAGGGTGGCAACCTTGAGAAGCTCGGGTACGCCGAGCTTGGCGATGGCCGCGACGTCACCTGAAAGGACTGTCTTGAAGGGTTCAAGCTGTGCCAGCGACGGATCCTTCCCGGCCATCAGACTCAACTGATGGAACGCAAACTGGATCTGCGCGTACTGGGGCTGTTCGACCCAGGTCGTTCCATCCTGATCGAAAGCGGCGATGCGTTCCGCCGGTTCCACGAACTTCGGGCTGCCCGGGGTCGTGGTGTCCTGAACGAACCGGATGATCGCCTGCTTGGGCGCTCCGTCATTCCACGCGGGTAAGGGATCGGTCATCGGGGCAATCTTGCGGTGCCCACCGCAGCCAATCCCATTGGACCAAGGTCCGATGCGAACGCGTTTCTCGACGAAGGGCGCCGATTGAGCGCTTGACTGCGCGGACGCCGCGATGCGATATATGAAGCTGATGGGAACTGCTCCGCCCCGAAGTCATGCCGTGATCGTCCATCTCGTCGATGGCACGTACGAACTGTTCCGCCACTTCTATGGGTTGCGTCGCTTCACCAAGGGGGAGGACCGCCCGTTCGGTGCGGTCACCGGCGTGCTCACCACGGTGCTGCAAATGCTCGAGGAGGGCGCGACGCACATCGGCGTCGCGACCGACCACGTCATCGAGTCGTTTCGCAATGATCTTTGGAGCGGATACAAGACCGGCGATGGCATCGACGCTGCCCTGCTCGCGCAGTTCGAACCGCTCGAAGACGCGTTGGCGGCGTTCGGCATCAAGGTCTGGCCCATGGTCGAATGGGAGGCCGATGATGCCCTTGCCTCGGCGGCGGCCGCGGCGGCGCGCGATCCGCGCGTTCAGCAGGTGTGCATTTGGACTCCCGACAAGGATCTCGCCCAATGCGTGATCGACGACCGGGTGGTGCAGGTGGATCGCAAGAGCAAGGCGATACGCAATGCCGCGGGCGTACGCGCCAAGTTCGGGGTGCCTCCGGCGCTGATCGCGGATTATCTGGCGTTGGTCGGTGACACGGCGGACGGCTATCCGGGCATTGCCGGCATCGGCCCGAAAGGCGCGGCCAATCTGCTTGGCCGCCATGGACCGATCGAGGATTTCCCGCCCGACCTCTTGAACGAGCGCCGGGACCTCGCCTTGCTGTTCAAAAGGCTGGCCACTCTGCGCACCGACGTGCCGGTGTTCAAGGACGTGGATGATCTGCGATGGCGCGCTCCGACCGACCGGACCGCCGCCTGCTGCGAACGCATCGGCGCCCCTCGCCTGCTCACCCGGGTCGAAAAGATTTCAGTTCAACGCGCGAAAGCCGGCGCCGCCTAAGCGTCCTCGGCGAGCCACGCCGTCGCTTCCATGGCAAGCATCCCCGAGGGGCCGATCGCCCTGAATTCGACCCGGTCGCCGTGCGGCTGGCCGAAGAACTGGATGGATTGATTGACGTAGAGCGGACTGCGCGCCCGGAATTCGAAACGCCGCACCCGGGCAATTTGATTGAGGGCGAGCAAGCGCGCCATGATGATGGCCACCAAGGGACCGTGCACCACCCGTTCCGGGTAGCCCTCCTCGCGCTGAGTGTACAACTGATCGAAATGGATCAGGTGGGAATTGAACGTCAACGCCGAGAAGCGCATGAGCATGACCGGATCCGGAATCAGCGACAGCGCCCATCGACCGGGTTGTGCGGTCTTCGCCGCAAAGTCATCCTTGGGCGCCGGCTGCGCCTGCACCGCCCCTTGCAGATAGACGATGTCGCGCTCCTCGCGCACGCACAGCGTATCGTCTTGGAAATAGCGATACTCGGCGGTCACGACCTGGAAGGGACCGCTGCGGCCGTGCTTGTCGCGCCGGGCCAGAATGCGCTCCTCCATCTGCGCCCGCACGCCGGTCCGCAGGGGACGCAGGAACTCGGTGCGCGCGGCCGCAAACAGCCGCCGGCGGCGCAACGTGGAGTCGACCCACTCTTGATTGACCATGTGGCCGTCCGGTCCGATTGCGGAGCGCGGGGCCGTCGGCAAAAAGTAAAGCCAGTGCCACAGGGGCGGCAGTTCGGCGGGAGATTCCCCCTCCCCCGTCGACAGACCCAACGTGGCCGTGAGCGCCTGCACCGGCCAGGGATCGAGATTCGATTCGATCATCTTCACCGCACCGGACGCCGCAGCGCGCTCGATGCCTCCCGTGCTCCCGGCGTCACCCCCGTCGCTCACGATGGGCACGCGCCGCGCGGATAGGCCAGCGGAAATTCCGCGACGTCGAGCACCGCCCCATCTGCCAGCGTGACACCGGGAAATGGCGGCGAGGTGCGCCCCGAACGGCGCGCAAAACGCGCATCGGCGCCCATCCAGCGGGCCGAAAACACACGCCGCGCGGTCGCGGAGCGATTGGCCGGCGCTCCATGAATGGTTCGAAAATGAAAGGCCACGGCATCACCGGGCTCCATGTCCCAGGCGCGGATGTTCAAGCGCTCGCGCTGCGCCTCGATGTCGGGCA
>Ga0181534_10002144_pt1 | contig 12494 bp, 10 predicted proteins | sample PEATcosm2014_Bin_37_FD_119758 | JGI IMG/M metagenome (GOLD analysis project Ga0181534, IMG submission 119758) | Peatland microbial communities from MTU Mesocosm Facility, Houghton, MI, USA - PEATcosm2014_Bin17_10_metaG | ecosystem: Environmental > Terrestrial > Soil > Wetlands > Peat | place...
AGCTGACGGCGGCCGGCCTGAGCCCCAACAACGGCCTGGCGGCCATCTTCTCCGGCCTCGACTCCCTACCCGAGGGAGCGGAGATCAGGGCATCGTTCGACCGTGAGCTGGCCGATGGGCCTGCCCTGGCCATGGTGGACTCCGATCGGGGCATCACCAACCTGCACGTCCCGAGCGACGTCATCGTCGACGCCTCCATGCCGGCCATGATCCGCTCCTCAGGGCACATGTGGGGAGCGGACGGGGACGAGGCGGACACTCTGGCCGTCATCCCCGACAGCAGCTATGCCGGCGTCTACCAGGTGGTCATCGACGACTGCCGGGCCCACGGGGCCTTCGACCCGGCCACCATGGGCTCGGTGTCCAACGTCGGGCTGATGGCCCAGGCCGCCGAGGAGTACGGCAGCCACGACAAGACCTTCGAGATCCCGACCGCCGGCACCGTCCGGGTCGTCGACACCACCGGCACCGTCGTCCTCGAACAGCCCGTGGCCAACGGCGACATCTTCCGCATGTGCCAGACCAAGGACGTGCCCATCCGGGACTGGGTCAGGCTGGCCGTGTCGCGGGCCCGGGACACGGGCACCCCGGCGGTGTTCTGGCTCGACGAGGGACGGGCCCATGACGCCAACATCATCGCCAAGGTCGGGGCGTACCTGCCCGAGTTCGGCACCGAGGGCCTCCAGATCGAGATCATGCCGCCCGAGGAGGCCACCGCCTTCTCCCTGGAGCGCATCCGGCGCGGGGAGGACACCATCTCGGTGACAGGCAATGTGCTCCGTGACTACCTGACCGACCTGTTCCCCATCCTCGAGCTCGGCACCAGCGCCAAGATGCTCTCCATCGTCCCGCTGATCCACGGGGGCGGTCTGTTCGAGACCGGTGCCGGCGGCTCCGCCCCCAAGCACGTCCAACAGCTGGTCAAGGAGGACTATCTCCGCTGGGACAGCCTGGGCGAGTTCCTGGCCCTGGCGGTCAGCTTCGAGCAGCTGGCCCGCAGCACCGGCAACGCCCGGGCCCAGATCCTGGCCGACACGCTCGATCGGGCCACGGGCACCTTCCTCGAGCAGGACCGGTCGCCCACCCGCCGGGTGGGCGGCATCGACAATCGGGGCAGCCACTTCTACCTGGCCCTCTACTGGGCCGAGGAGCTGGCCGCCCAGACCGAGGACGCTGAGCTGGCCGGGGCGTTCAGGGCGCTGGCCACGATCCTGGCCGAGCAGGAGCAGACCATCGTGGACGAACTGGTCGCCGTCCAGGGGTCGCCGGTCGACATCGGTGGCTACTACCAGCCCGACCCCGTCCTGGCCGAAGCGGTCATGCGGCCCTCGTCGACCTTCAACGAGGCCATCGCCACCCTCGGTTGACGGATCCGTCACGCCAACGGCCACCGCCCGGGCGGTGGCCGTAGGATGGGCCGGTGAGCGAGGTGTCCCCGATCCGGCCGGCGCTGGCCTCCCTGGTGGCCGTGCTGGAGCGGGCGGGCTCCACCGAGGAGCCCAACGAGGAGATCGTGGGGTTGACCATCCTCCACCACGGGCTGCAGTGTGCCGCCCTGCTGGCCGCCTCGGACCCCGACGACCTCGAGCTCCAGGTGGCGGGCCTCCTCCACGACGTGGGCCATGTGCTCAGGCCGGGGGCCGATGATGTCCACGGCGCCGTGGGTGCGGAAGCCGTCCGGCCCGTGCTGGGCGACCGGGTGGCCGACCTCATCGACGGGCATGTGCCGGCCAAGCGGTATCTGGTGACCGTCGACGACGCCTATCGGGCCGAGCTCTCCGAGGGGAGCCTGCGCACCCTGGCCGTCCAGGGCGAGGCCATGAGCGACGCGGAGATGGCGGCGTTCGCCGGTGCCGCCCACTTCGACGCCGTGGTGCGCCTCCGCCGGGCCGACGAGGCGGCCAAGGATCCCGCCGCCGTGGTCCCGCCCCTCGAGCACTGGCTCCCGACCCTGAGCCTGCTGGCCGGCTGACCTCGGTGCCAGAGGCTGTGCCCCCGGTGCCAGAGGCTGTGCCCCCGGTGCCAGAGGCTGTGCCCCCGGTGCCAGAGGCTGTGCCCCCGAGGCCAGAGGCCGTGCGCCCGAGGCCAGAGGCCGTGCGCCCGAGGCCAGAGGAGCGCGGGACCGGAGGACCCCGGGTGCTCTTCGTGGTGCTCGACGGGGTGTCCCCCCGCCATGTGAACGAGACGGTCATGCCCGAACTGACCAGCCGGGCGCGGGCCGGGGGGTGGTGCCGTGCCGGCATCCCCGGGGTCATGCCCACCTCGACCTACCCCAACCACGCCACCTTCGTGACCGGTGTGGTCCCGGCCCGCCATGGGGTGGTGGCCAACGAGATCCCGACCCCGACGGGAACGGTTCCCGCCTGGGAGCGGGGGCCGTCGGTGCCCACCCTCTTCGACTCCATGCGGGCTGCCGGCCGGCCCTCGGCGGCCGTCTTCGGTGACGATCACCTGGTCGGCGTGACGGGCGCCGCGGGGGTCGGGTACCTGTGGCCTAAAGGAGGGTTCGACGCCGGGGTGGCCACCGACATCCTGGGTTACGCCAAGGACCGAGAGACCACGGCCCGCATCCTCGAGGCCGTCACGGGCGGCGCCGAGCTCATCGTGGCCCAGCTGAACGAGACCGACACGGCCGGACACCTGTTCGGACCGGACAGTCCCGAAGCCCAGCACCGCTACCACCGGGCCGACTCCCACCTCGGGGACGTGCTCACCCGCCTGGCCGACCGGTGGGAGGAGTGGGTGGTCGTGGTGGTGAGCGACCACAGTCAGGAGACGGTCACTGTGCCGGCCCCCATCGACCTGCGGACCGTCGCCGGCTGCGACCTCCGGAGCGGGTTGGTGGTGGACGACGGTGCCGTGGCCGTCGTGGGCGGGCCCATGGCCCGGGACGCGGCATGGACGACCGAGGTCCCCGGTGTCGAGGGTGTCGCCCGCATCGACGACGACACCGTCCTGGTCTGGGCCGAGGACGGTCGGTGGTTCTCGTCCGTCGAGTTCCCCGTACGGGGGGTCCACGGCAGTCCCCGGACCGCCCCCCAGGTGGCGGTGGTCACCGGCGGACACCCGGCTACAGGACCGCTGGCCGCCGCGCTGGGAGCTTCCCCCGCCTCGTCGACCTGGTGGGCTCCTGCCGTCGCCGGAGTGCTCGGGGTCACCGCCCCCTCCGCGCTGGAACCGGCGGGACCCGGAGCCGTCCCGGCCCGGGCCTGAGCACGCTTCACTAACATGCCGACGTGGCCATCCGTGAGGCAACGCCAGCTTTACCGGACCTGGAGCCGTTCCGCAGGGAACTGACGGGCTACTGCTACCGCATGCTCGGGTCGGGGTTCGAAGCCGAGGATGCCGTGCAGGAGACCATGGTGCGGGCCTGGCGCAACGCCCAGGGCTTCGAGGGGCGCTCCAGCCTGCGGTCGTGGCTCTACCGGATCGCCACCAACGTCTGCATCGACATGCTCCGGAACGTCCAGCGGCGGGCGGTGCCCATGGAGATGGGACCGGACTCGCCCCCCCGGGAGTCACTGCTCGGTCCCATGCTGCCCGAGGCGACGTGGGTGACCCCGGTCCCTGACGCGCACGTCGTTCCCGAGCACGCCGACCCGGCCGACATCGCCGAGCACCGCGAGTCGATCCGCCTGGCCTTCATCACCGCCCTCCAGCACCTGCCGGCCCGTCAGCGAGCCGCCCTGATCCTCGCCGACGTGCTGCGCTGGAGCGCCGCCGAGGTGGCCCTTCTCCTCGACACCACGGTTCCGGCGGTCAACAGCGCGCTCCAGCGGGCCCGGGCCACGCTCCGCGGCGACGGGCTGGAGGGCCGGCCCGATGCCCTGGACGGCCCCGAAGCCGATCTCCTCGAGCGCTACGTGGACGCCTTCGAGCGCTACGACATCGACAGCCTGGTCGCACTGCTGCATGAGGATGCCGTGCAGTCGATGCCCCCGTTCGCCCTGTGGATCGAAGGGGCGGAGAACATCGGGCAGTGGATGGTCGAGCCCGGCCCCAGCGCCTGTCGGGGCTCCCGCCTGTTGGCGACCCGGGCCAACGGCTGTCCGGCCTTCGGACAGTACCGGCGGGACCCCGCCGGTGGCCACGCGCCATGGGCACTCCAGGTGCTGGAGATCTCCGGAGGTCGGATCACCTCCATGCACTTCTTCCTGGCCGCCCTGGACCCCGAGCGGCTCTTTCCCGAGTTCGGGCTCCCGTCGTACCTCGACAGGTAATGGCTGTCCGGCCCGACGCCCGGGATCGGAGACCTCGGCCAGCGATGAGTTCCCCACCCGACACCCGTCGGAGTAGTTGACTGACCCCACCGACCAGAGGAGAGCCATGACCACTCGAGACCATGCACCCGTCGGAGCGCCCTGCTGGGTCGATCTGTGGACCTCCGACGTCGCCGGCAGCCGCGCCTTCTACGGCGAGCTGTTCGGATGGGAGGCCGGCGAGGCCGACCCCCAGTTCGGCGGCTACTTCATCTTCACCCGCAACGGCGTGGACATCGCCGGCTGCATGGGCGACATGGGGGAGGGGATGGCGGCCAACGACACCTGGAAGATCTACCTGGCCACCGACGACGCCATCAAGACGACCGAGGCCGCCGAGGCCGCCGGCGCCGAGATCGTCGTCCCGGCCACGCCCGTCGGCGACCTGGGCATCCAGTCCGTGCTCGTCGACCCGACCGGTGCCCATCTCGGGGCGTGGGAGGAGAGGACCTTTGCCGGGTTCACGGTGCTCGACGAGCCCGGCGCCCCGAGCTGGTTCGAGCTGCACACCCGCCAGTACTCCGCCGCCCTCGACTTCTACCGCACCGTGTTCCACTGGGAGACCACCACCGTCGGCGATACCGACGACTTCCGCTACTCCACCCTGCAGACCCCCGGGAACGACGAGCCCCTGGCCGGGATCATGGATGCCAGTGCCTTCCTCCCCGAGGGGATCCCTCCGTACTGGGCCCTGTACTGGGAGGTCGAGAACGCCGATGCCTCTCTGGCCACGGTGCGGTCCCTCGGGGGCTCGGTCATCCAGGCGCCCGAGGACACCCCCTACGGCCGCATCGCCACCGTGGCCGACCCGGCCGGGGCGGTCTTCCGTCTGCGCACCGGTCCCCGCTGAACCGGCGGGCCGCTCAACCGCTGAACCCGCGGCCGACGGCCCGACGGCCCGAGGATCAGCCCGTGGCGCTGTCTCCCAGCCGTCGGGTGAACCCCGGGGGGACCACCAGGTCGGCAGGGGAGAGGTCGTGGACCGAGGAGTGGCCCAGTCCGAGCACCCCCGAGTCGAGGCCACCGCGGAGGAGGTCCAGGACGTTCTCCACCCCGGCCTGGCCGTTGGCCGCCAGACCCCACAGGTAGGCCCTCCCGATCATGACCGCCCGGGCCCCGAGGGCCAGGGCCTTGACCACGTCGCCGCCCCGTCGGACGCCCCCGTCCAGGAGGACCTCGACCTCGTCGCCCACCTCCTCGGCGATGACCGGCAGCATACGGATGGTCGCCGGAGTGCCGTCGAGGTTGTTGCCGCCGTGGTTGGACACCGAGATGGCGGTCACCCCGGCATCGACGGCCCGCTTGGCGTCGTCCACCCGGACCACGCCCTTCAGCATGAAGGGGCCGTCCCACTGCTCCCGCAGCCAGGCCACGTCGTCCCACCCGGGATTGGGCGTCTGCATCCACTTCCCGTAGGCCCCGAAGAAGGTGGGGGCGTCCTGCCCCGGCCGAGCCAGGTTGGGGACGGTGAGGTCGGGGATGGCCCCGGACCGGGCGAAGTCCGCCAGCCAACGGGGCCGGCGGAGCACCTCGGGGGCGAAGCGCATGGCCGCCCGGAGGTCGATCTGCTCGGGGATCACCGGGCTGCCCCAGTCCCGTCCGATGGCGAAGGACCAGTCGAAGGTGGCGATGAGCCCGACCGCTCCGGCGGCCCGGGCCCGCTCGAGGCGCTCGGACATCTCGTCCTTGTCGCCGACCCAGTACGTCTGGAAGAACGTCTGGGGATTGGCCGCCACCACCTCCTCGATGGGCTTGCTGGCGAAGCAGCTGAGGCTCATCACCGTGCCCCGGGCCGCCGCCGCCCGGGCCACCGCCACCTCGCCGTCGGGATGGACGGCCTGGACGCCGGTCGGCGAGATGATCACGGGCATGGACACCGGCTGGCCCATGACCGTGGTGGCCAGGTCGCGCTCGTCGCACAGGCCGGCCACGTGGGGGGCCAGGCCCAGCTCGCCGAAGGCGGCCACGTTGTCGTCGACGGTCACACCCTTCTCCGAGCCGGCCACCAGGGCGGCGTACACCGAGGCGGGCAGACGCCGCCGGGCCCGCCGCTGGGCTTCGGCCACCGTCTCGAACCAGGGATTGCTCATGGCCACGTCCTGTCCCTTCTCACGGCGCTCTCCTGCTGTCTCATGGCGCCCGTCCCGCTGCGGTCGCCCGGGCTCATCGGATGGTCTGGCCGGCGTCGACGGTGAACTCCAGGCCGGTCACGTAGCGGGACTCGTCGGAGGCCAGAAAGAGCACGGCCTCGCTGACGTCCCGTGGCTCGATGAACGTGACGGGCAGCGTGTTCTCGAAGACTCCCCCGAGCGCGGGGTCGATCTCGAGTAGCGGGGCCAGCGCCCCGAGGCCCATGAGCATCGGCGTGTTGACGCCGGCGGGGAGCACCGTGTTGACCCGGATGTGGTGTCGGGCCAGTTCGTTGGCCAGGGAGCGGACGATCCCGACCACGCCGTGCTTGGCCGCCACGTACGGGGAGAGGAAGGGCACGCCCTTGATGCCCGACGTCGAGGCGGTGGCGATCATCGATCCCCCGCCGCCCTCGATGAGATGGGGCACGGCGGCGACCAGGGTGTTCCACACCCCGGTGAGGTTGGTGTCGAGGGTGTCCTGCCAGATCTCCGGAGTCACCTGGTCCCAGGTCTGGACGCTGCAGATCCCGGCGTTGGCGCTCACGATGTCGAGGCGGCCCAGCCGGGACACGCCGTCGTGGAGGAGCTCCCGGAGCGAGGTGGCATCCCGGACATCGGCCTGACCGGCCACGATGCGGCGGTCCAGGGCCTCCACCAGGCGCACCGTCTCGGCCAGGTCGTCGGCCGTGGCCATGGGGTAGGCGACCGACCGGTAGTCCCCGAGGATGTCCGTGGCGATGATGTCGGCGCCCTCCTCGGCCAGCCGGACGGCGTGGCTGCGCCCCTGGCCACGGCCGGCGCCGGTGATGAACGCCACTTTGCCCTCGACTCGCCCGGCCATGGCCCTACGCCTCGAGAACCCGGGCGTCACCGTGAATTTCCACCCGGGCGATCGTAATGACACTCAGTGCCAATTACAAGGGGCCGCCGCCCTGGCCCCCGGCCGAGATGCGGGCCACCACCTCCTCGGGATCGGGTGTGGTGATCACGATCCGCGAGAAGCCCTGGTCGACGAGTTCCACCACCACGCCGCGGCCCTTGCCGTGGACCACGGCGAAGTCCTTCCCGAACGATCCCCGCCGGGTGCCCACGGCGATGACGCCGGGGATGCCGGTGCCCGGTGCCCGGATGCCCCGCAGCTCGGACCAGACGTCCTCGGTGACCCGGACGGTGCCCACCGACGACCTCGGGACGGCCACGTCCCGGTGCACGCTCTCGAGGTGCTCGGCGCGGGTGAGCTTGAGTACCAGTTGATCGCCGTCGATCTCGAACTCGGCCATGGAAGGAGCGTAGCCAACGGGGCCGGGTCGGCACGTGTTCTTTCCGACGGCCGAATACGTGCCCACCTGGCCTTAAGGTTCGCAGACCCGGCGCCGATACACGTGCATGGCTCTGTCTTCCGAGCAGCTCGGTCTGGATTCGGACAGCCCGTTCGCGGTACGGCGCGCCATCCAGTTCCTGTGCGAGCCGGGGGTGGTCGAGGCCTACGTCCAACCGGTGGTGCGACCGGCCGACCAACTCATCGTGGGGTACGAGGCCCTGGCCCGCATGCCCCTCGATCCCGTGCGGTCACCCTACTGGTGGCTGACCAAGGCCGAGGAGGTCGGCCTCCGTGCCAGCCTGGAGATCGCCTGCCTGGCCGCGGCCACCGACCTCGGGACCCCGCCCGACGACCGCCTGCTGTTCGTCAACCTGAGCCCGTCGCTGCTGTCCGAGCCGGCGGCGTTGGTGCTGCTGGAACGCCTCCCCGAGCGCGTGGTGGTCGAGCTCACCGAGCAGGAGGCGGTGGAGGACTACGACAGCCTCCGCCACGACCTGGCGCCCTGGCTGGCCCGCGGCGTGCGGATCGCCATCGACGACGCCGGGGCCGGCTACTCCAGCCTGCGGCACGTGATCGAGCTCACCCCCGACTTCCTGAAGCTCGACCGTGAACTGGTCCGGGACCTCGACCGCGATCGCAACCGCCGCGCCCTGGTGAGCGCCATGTCCGCCTTCGCCGCCGAGGTCGGCACCAGCGTCATCGCCGAGGGCGTGGAGACGGCCGAGGAGTTGGAGGTCCTGCGGGACGCCGAGGTCGACCTGGTCCAGGGCTACCTGCTGGCCCGACCCGGTGAGCCGTGGCCAGTGGTATCCGACCGGTCCCGGCCGACGGCCGGGCGTGAGGGCCGCCACCCCGGCCTGGGGTCGGCGGCCGAGGGTCGCCTGATCGAGGCCCTCGACCGGGCGCCCGACTCGCGGCGGGCCTGTGCCGCCGTGGTCGAGCACCTGTTCCGCCAGGGCCAGGTCATGCCCAGCGCCTACCTCGAGCGGCACGGTGAGCTGCGTTGCACGGCCCAACGGGGCCTGTGGCAGATCCTCGACGGGATGTCCGGCTCGTCCGGGATCACCGGCCGGACCTGGAAGACGGGGAAGCCCATCGTGGTCCCCGACGTCTCCAAGAACCCGGCCTATCTGGAGGCCATCCCGGGTGTGGTGTCGGAGATCTGCGTGCCCATCACCGTCGGCGGGAGCGCGGTGGGCGCGCTCAACGTCGAATCGCTCACCCCGCTGCCCACCGGGATGCTGGCCCAGATGGAGCGGTGTGCCGACCTGCTGGCCGAGCGGCTCGAGGTCATCGGGGACCACCTGGAGGAGTCGTCGTGGGACCGGACGGTCCGGGCCTCCGTGGTCATCTCCGGTATCGCCGACAACCCCCAGATGCCCGACCGTCTCCTGCGCTGCCTCCGGGATGCGTCGACGATGGACTCTGCCGCCCTCATCGTGAACGGGCCCGACCGGCCCGCCGTGGAGGCTGCGGTGGGCCCGCTCGGTGAGGCCCTGTTCCAGCTGACCCCCTCCGAGCTCCACTCGCTGTCCTCGCTGGTCAACGACATCCGCTCCTGTTACACCGGCGGCGATGCCCTGGGCCGGGGCTTCGTGGGGACCGACTCCCTGCGCGACGCCGGGGCCCGGGTGGTCATGGTCCTCCCCCTGTGGGCTCAACGCACCCGGCTGGGCAGTGTGGTGCTGGCCCATTCCCGTCCCCTCCAGCTCGGCGGGGAGGAGGTACGCCCCCTCGAGACCCTGGCCGACCATGTGGCCTCGGCGCTGGCCTCGCGGCGCCGGGTGGCGCTGCCCGCTCCCCCCGTCCGCTGGGAGCGGCGGTCCTCCGGTGAGGGCAGTCCCCTCCCCAGCCGGTGGGAGCGCCGTGTCGCGCCGGCGGCCGGTCCGCCACCTCCCGGCCCGGCGTCGCCCGGGCCATCAGAGGGACCACCCAGAGGCTGACCCCGTCCTCGTCGGCGGGCCCCCGGTCGCCGTACCGGTCGGAGCATGGCCGTCGTGGAGTGCGACCGGTACCATCGGACGCTGTCGGACCGCACCGCCTCGGTGCCGGCCCGACGGAGGAGCAGCGGAGGAGCCACCATGACGGACGCCGAGGAGTTCTGCCACCATCTCGACCAGGTGCAGGAGGTCAGTCCGTCCTCCAACGGGTGCGAGGACTGCCTTCGTCTCGGAGGACAGTGGGTGCACCTCCGGATGTGCATGATCTGCGGCCACGTGGGCTGCTGCGACAATTCGCCCGGCCGTCACGCCACGGCCCACTTCGACGAGGGGGGCCACCCCCTCATCCAGTCCTTCGAACCGGGTGAGGCGTGGTGGTGGTGCTACGTCGACGAATTCGCCTTCGAGGTGGACGGCGTCCCTCAGTACCAGCACTCCTGAGCCCGGCCGGCATCGGCGTCCCACCCCGTGGAGCGACGACCCCGCGCCTGCCGGTCACCCGAGCACGGTCGGCCACCTCGCTATGGTCGGACCACCCATGACTGCGACCAGACCATCCCGACGCGGGCGCCGCCGGCATCCTCTGGTGGTCACGTCGCTGGGCCTGGTGTCCGTGGCCCTGTCCGGCTGCGGCATCTTCGCCCAGCCGCGCCCGGCCACGGTGGGCGGGTCGTCGCTGGCCCCGGCGGGTTCGGTCGGCTACGTGGTGTGCTCCAATGCCGTGACGCCAGTGGAACTGGCCACCCGCACGGCCGAGGCACCGATACCGCTCCCCATCTCGGGGACGCCCGACCTCGGGGACTTCGCCATCGCCACCTCGCCGGACGGGCGCATGGCGTACGTGGTCACGGCCGACGGCACGGCAGCCGCCGCGGCCTCGGCCCCTGCCTCCACGTCGTCGACCCCGAGTGGCGCCACCTCGGCCACCCCGGCCACCACCGCCACCCCGGCCACCCCGGCTCCGACCACCTCGACGACCACCGTCCCGGCGTCGACCGTCGGCGTGCAGAACGTCGTCATCCCCATCGATCTGGTGACGCAACAGGCCGAACGCCCCATCGACATCCCCGGGCAGGGGGCCACCCACGCCATCGTGGTCCTGCCCGGTGGGCACACCGTGCTCGCCGCCAGCGGGAGCACGATCGTCCCGGTCGACGTGGATCGCCGCACGGTGGGCCAGCCCCTCCAACTCGGTGCCGGCGACACCATCTACGGATTGGCCCTCGACCCGGTGGCCACCACCGCCTACGCCCTGGTCCCCGGCGGGGTCGTGCCGGTCGACACGGCGAACGGCACCGCCGGGGCCACCATCCCCACCGGCCTGACGGTCTCGTCGGTCTACTCGCCCCACGGGATCGCCGTGACCGGCGACGGAGCCACCGTCTACGTCGTGGGGCAGGGCCCACCGGACTTCGGCGGCCGGGTCCTCCCCATCACCACGTCCACCGGTGCCACCGGCACCCCCGCCAGCTTCGACAACTACGGCATCGCCGACCCGGCCGCCCTGGCCGTGGAACCGGACGGGAGCTCCCTGCTGGTGGCGGACTCGGCCAACAACTGGATCAACCCGGTGCCGCTGGCCACCTTCACCAACCCCCCGCAGCCGGTCCGGCTCCCGCCCCAGGCCGCCGGCGAGCCCAGCTCGGGTACCCAGCACCCCACCGACATCGTGCTCGACCCATCAGGAACCTCCGCCTATGTGGTGGAGGGATTCGACGCCGTCCTGCCCTACGACCCCGCGTCCCAGACCTTCGGCCGGGCCATTCCCGTGTGCACGGGGGCCTCCTCGATGGCCGTCGCCCCGTCCCCTTGACCGCGGCCCCGAATCAGTGGCCCGGGTCTTCCCGGTCGCCCGCGCCACCCGGGATCGGGACCTCGATTCCCGATGCCCGGGCCGCGGCGGCGGCATCCACCGACCGGTAGGTGGCCGGGGCCTCGCCGGCAGCCAGTAGGAGCTCGTCCAGCGCCACCGGCACAGCCGCGGTGAGGTTCCACAGGCGCGGGATGGTGTCCGGACTGGCGTGGATCCCCCAGTAGAGGACGCCGCGGTAGCTCATGATGGTGATGTTGACCCCCATGCCGTCCATGACCGGTCCCAGCGGGAACCCGGCCACCAGTTCGGCACCGGCCAGGTAGAGCGGGAAGTCGGGTCCGGGCACGTTGGAGATGACCAGATTGGCGATGGGCCGGTGGCGGTCGGCCAGTCGCATGCGGGAGTAGAGGCGGGCGGCGTTGGCGAAGAAGTTGGGCGTGGCGTGCTCGGCCCAGTTGATCAGGGTGTCCGGCCCGAGCGCCTCGTGCTCCTCTTTGGCCCCGAGGGTCCCGTCGTGGATGGCCTGCAGCCGGTCGATGGGGTCGTCCTGCTCCACCGGTAGCTGGACGAACATCGTCGAGACCTGGTTCGAGCCCCGGGGATCGTCGACATCGGAGCGGACCGACACCGGTACCACTGCCACCAGGGGCTTGGCCGGGAGCTCGTCGCCCTCGAGGAGGAACTCCCGCAGGGCACCCGTGCACACGGCCAGCACCACGTCGTTGACGGTGGTGCCGGTGGCGACCTTCAGCCGCTTGACGTCGTCGAGGCCGATGGCGGTGAGGGCCACGCTGCGCCTCCAGGTCAGCGAGCCGTTGAACGAGGTTCGGGGAGCCGAGAGCGGCAGGGCCGCCTTGGACTGGGGCCCCCTGTCGTGCGGCTCCTGGCGGACGCGTCGGACGTCCAGCACCCGCTGTCCGGTCTTCACCAGGTCGCGGGTCATGTCGATGGGGCGGAGCGTCCGTGCCACCAGGGCCTGGGCCATCAACTCCAGGCCCGACGGCACCCGCTGGTCCACCGGCTGCTCGG
>Ga0181534_10002148_pt1 | contig 12484 bp, 4 predicted proteins | sample PEATcosm2014_Bin_37_FD_119758 | JGI IMG/M metagenome (GOLD analysis project Ga0181534, IMG submission 119758) | Peatland microbial communities from MTU Mesocosm Facility, Houghton, MI, USA - PEATcosm2014_Bin17_10_metaG | ecosystem: Environmental > Terrestrial > Soil > Wetlands > Peat | place...
ATTCTCAGCTTCTCCATTCTCATTGTTTTCTTTCTGTCCCTGACGCCGGGCCGGGTGGCGGGCGCCGAGATGGCCGCTATCTTCCTGATCTTCACCAGTCAGGCGTGGAACATGGCGTTCAGCTTCTATCAGTCGTTGCGGAGTATTCCCGACGACCTGCAGGAGGTTTCACGAAGCTTTCAGCTGTCGCCGTGGATGAAATTCTGGCGACTGGAAGTCCCCTTCGCCATGCCCCCGCTCATCTGGAACATGATGATGTCCATGTCGGGCGGCTGGTTTTTCGTGGTCGCTGCCGAGGCCATCACCGTTGGCAACACCACCGTTACGCTTCCGGGTGTCGGCTCCTACATCGCCCTCGCCATCGAGCAGCGCAATGTGGCTGCGATCGGCTATGCCATCGCGGCGATGTTTGTCGTCATTCTCATCTACGACCAGTTGTTATTCCGGCCCCTGATCGCCAGCGCCGACTGGTTTCGGCTGGAGCAGGAATCCGGGGCGCTGACTCCGTCCCGTTCCTGGGCGCTCACCATGATGCGCCGGTCGCGTCTGATCAGTGTGTTCGCCCGGCTGCTCGATGCCATCCTGGGTTTCGGCCGAACGTCCGCTCATGCCGCCGTGCAGGCCGCTCGCCCGCGGCGTCGCCGAGCTGTTCAATCAGACAGTCGGCTCGGCGATGTGTTGTGGTACTCGCTGATCTTCGTCATCGGGTTCTGTGCGCTCATCAAGACGGCGACGTTCGTATTGAGCGGTGTACCGGCGGGTGAGATTGGGCACGTCATCGTGCTCGGGCTGATCACTCTGCTGAGGGTTGTCGTGCTCATCGCCATTGCCAGCGTCATCTGGGTGCCGTTGGGAATGGCCATCGGCCTGCGGCCCCGGGTGGCGCGGATTGCCCAGCCGATTGCACAGTTCCTGGCAGCGTTTCCGGCGATTCTGTTTTTCCCGGTCGTGGTGTCGGGCATTGTACTGCTGCGATTGAACCCCAACATCTGGTTGAGCCCGCTGATGATCCTGGGCACCCAGTGGTACATTCTTTTCAACGTGATCGTGGGCGCCTCCGCATTGCCGGCGGAGCTGCGGTATGTCGGTGAGAACCTGCGAGTGGGTGGCTGGTTGTGGTGGAAGCGGATCGGCCTGCCGGCGGTGTTCCCTTACTACCTGACCGGCGCGATTACGGCGTCGGGCGGTTCGTGGAACGCGAGCATCGCCGCGGAGGTCGCAACGTGGGGGCACGAGAGGCTCGTCGCGACGGGTCTTGGTTCCTACATCGCGGCTGCGACCGACATCGGTGACTATCAGCGCGTGGCGCTGGGCACGGTGATGATGAGCCTGTTCGTCGTACTGATTAATCGATTCTTCTGGCGGCCCCTGTATACGCGCGCGGAGCGCAAGTTTCGCCTGACATGATCTTTGATGGGCGCGGCACTGGCCGCGCGGAGCCCGGGTCCTCGTGAGGCCCTCAGCGAGAGATTCAGACATGAATGCCGTGCCATTACTCGATGTACAGAACGTCTCGCAGGCTTTCAGCAAGCCTGACGGCGATCAGCTCGTGGTCCTCGAGGGCGTGAATGTCACGCTCCGCGAAGGTGAGATCGTGGGGTTGTTGGGGCGCTCGGGGTCGGGGAAGTCGACTCTGCTGCGCGTGATTGCCGGCCTCAATCTGCCGACCACGGGTGAAGTGCGCTATCTCGGCCACTCCGTTGAGGGGCCCGCCGATGGCATCGCCATGGTCTTCCAGGGCTTTGCGTTGTTTCCCTGGCTGACGGTACTGGAGAATGTGCAGCTGGGCCTGGAGGCGCAGGGCGTGCCGGCTGCCGAGGGGCGGCAACGGGCGCTCCAGGCCATCGACCTCATCGGCCTCGATGGCTTCGAGTCTGCGTATCCGCGCGAATTGTCGGGCGGTATGCGCCAGCGTGTCGGGTTCGCGCGGGCGCTGGTGGTGCATCCCAACATTCTGCTGATGGATGAGCCGTTCTCGGCGCTGGACGTGTTGACGGCGGAGACGCTGCGCACTGACTTCCTCGATCTGTGGTGCGAAGGGCAGTTGCCGATCAAGTCGGTGCTGCTGGTAACGCACAATATTGATGAGGCGGTGCAGATGTGCGACCGCCTGCTGATTTTCTCCACGCACCCGGGGCGGGTGGTGAGCGAGATTCCGATCAACATGCCGCGGCCGCGGAATGCCAACGATCCGCGGTATATCGCCATGGTTGATCGTGTGTACGCGGAGATGACCACGCGCCGTAATGGCGAGCAGCGGCCGGGCGGGCGCGTGGAGCGCTTTCCCGGGACCGGCATCGGCACCATCCTGACTCATGTTTCATCCAACCTGCTGTCAGGTTTGATGGAGTCGGTGGCCGACGAGCCTTTCAAAGGTAAAGCCGACCTGCCTGACATCGCTGAAGCACTGCAAATGGAAGCCGGTGACCTGCTGCCGGTCGCCGAGGCGCTGCAGATGCTTCGCTTTGCTGAAATCGAGCGTGGCGATATCCGGTTGACAGAGGCCGGCGCGCAATTCGTGCGCGAGGAAACCGACGAGCGCAAGCGCTTGTTCTCCCGCCACCTGCTCACCTATGTGCCGCTGGCTGCCCACATCCGCCGGGTCCTCGACGAACGCAAAGGCAAGCCTGCCCCCAAGCGTCGCTTCGCAGATGAGTTGGAAGACTACATGGCCGAAGAAGCCGCTGAAGAGACGTTGCGCACAGTCATCAGCTGGGGCCGCTACGCGGAAGCCTTCGCGTACGATGACAACCAACAAGCCTTCAGCCTCGACAACCCTGCGTAGCGGCCCAGTTTAGTGGACCAGGTCGCTGGTTTTCCAGCCACCACCCAGGGCCTTGAGAAGTCCGACGCTGGCGGTCAGGCGGCGGTTGGCCAGGTCGCGAACGGAGCGTTCGGCGGTTAACGCGGTTTGTTGGGCGGTCACGACGTTGAGATAGTCGACCGTGCCGGCCTGGTACTGGTTTTGGGTGATCTCGAGCGTCTTTTCGGCTGCCTCGGCGGCTTTCACTTCGGCCTGCGATTCCTGGGCCAGCAGTTTCAACGTGGCGAGATTGTCCTCAACGTCCTGGAAGGCGGTGAGGACTGTTTGACGATAGGTGGCAACATTGAAATCGTACGTAGCAATGTTCTGTTTCACCTGCGCGTGAATAGCGCCAGCGTCGAAGATGGTTTGGGCCAGGTTGGGGCCGAGGGACCAGAAGCGGTTGGGTGCGCGGAAGAGTGTAGAGAACTCGTTGGATTCATAGCCGCCTGTACCCGTCAATGTCAGATCGGGGAAATAGGCGGCGCGGGCTACGCCGATTTGGGCATTGGCGGCGGCTGTACGACGTTCGGCGGCAGCAATGTCAGGTCGGCGCTCGAGTAGAGCGGCCGGGACTATTGCTGGCGTCTCGGGGACATTTGGCAGTGTGTTGGTGCGTTCAACGCTCAACTCCGAAGGCGAGCGCCCCACCAGCACTGCGATCGCATGCTCCAGCGTGTGTCGGGTGACGGCAAGATCATACGCAGCAGCGCGTGTGGACTCGAGCTGACTTTGTGCCTGCGTGACGTCAGTACGTTGCGCAACACCAGCGTCGTAACGATTCTGCGTAATCGTCAACGCGCGCTCGTACGACACAATGGAGTGTTCATACAGATCAAGATCCTGATCGGTTGCGCGTAGTTGCAGGTAGCTGGTGACCAGCATCGCTTGGGCAGAGAGCAGTGCGTTCGCCAGGTCGCTCTCACTCGCGATAGCCGAGGCCTTCTGCGATTCGACCGTACGGCGAATTTTCCCCCAGACATCGAGCTCCCATGCGGCAGAGAGACTGACTCGATCGCTGGTCCGCGTCTGGGCCGGCACGGCGGCCTGTGTCGTTCCGGTCGTGCCGTTAGTCGTGGTAGTGCCCGCGCCCGACACTTCTGCCGTGAGCGCATTCTGGCTGCGGGTGCTGGAAACATTCCCCGTGATTTGCGGGAAGAATTGTGACCTGGCGCCGCTGACCAGCGCCAGCGCCTCCCGGTACTGCGCCTCCGCCGCAATCACATTCTGATTCGACACCTTTACCTGCTCAACGAGCTTGTTGAGCACCGGATCGTCATAAACCTCCCACCAGTTCCCCCTCGGGGCTGCATCGTTAGGCTCGGCAATCTTCCAACCGTCTGTCTCTTTAAACATGGGTGGCGTAGTCACCTGCGGTCGCTTGTAGTCCGGGCCAACGGCACACCCGACCAGCAGCAGACACATCAAAATGACCGCAGCGCCGGCACCGAATTCCGGTCTTCGCAACCGCGGACTCATCTTATTCCGCGACCAGCTGCTGAACCGGTCGAAATAGACATAGATGACAGGCGTCGTATACAGCGTCAGTAACTGACTCAGGATCAAGCCTCCGACAATGGCAATTCCGAGTGGCCGACGCATCTCGGCGCCGTCTCCGGTACCAATGGCCAGGGGCAGCGCCCCAAACAGCGCCGCCACCGTCGTCATCAGAATCGGCCGCAATCGCAGCAGCGAAGCGCGGTGAATGGCCTCCAGGGGCCCGAGCTGCTGCTCGCGTTCCAACTGCAAAGCGAAGTCGATCATCATGATGGCGTTTTTCTTGACGATACCAATCAACAGGATCACGCCGATCAGGGCGATGATGCTGAACTCAGTTCCCGTCACCAACAGTGCCAGCAGCGCCCCCACACCCGCCGACGGCAACGTCGACAGAATTGTCACTGGATGCACGAGGCTTTCATAAAGAATCCCGAGCACCAGGTACACAGCTACGAGCGCTGCGAGCACCAAAAGCGGTTGGTTCGCCAGCGCGTCCTGAAAAGCTTTGGCGGTGCCTTGAAATGAGCCACGAACCGTCGTTGGCGCTCCTATCTTCGTGAATGCATCCGCAATGTCTCGCGTCGCGTCGGACAGCGACACATTCGGAGCGAGATTAAACGACACCGTGGATGCGGGCGATTGCCCCTGATGATTAACGACCAGAGGAGTGGACGTCGTACTCCAGGAGGCCAAGTCAGACAGAGGCACCTGTTTACCGTTGGGCGCAATCACATGCACCGTGTTGAGCACCGTCGGGCTCTGCCAGAACGGCGGCGCGGCCTCCATGACAACATGGTATTGGTTCAAGGGATTGTAGATGGTAGAGACCTGCCGCTGGCCGAACAGGTCGTTCAGCGTGTTATCAACCACGCTTTGATTCAATCCCAGGCGAGCGATGGCATCGCGGTTCACCACCAGCGATGTCTCCAGTCCTTTGTCCTGTGCGTCCGTGTTGACGTCAGCGAGGCTCGGAGTTTCCGATAGCGCGTTTTTAACCTTGGGCTCCCAGTCACGCAAAGTGGCCGTGCTATCCGCCTGCAAGGTGTACTGATATTGGGCACCGCCCGACCGGCCTCCAACGCGAATGTCCTGCACCGGCTGTAGGAACAGGTTGGCGCCCGGCTCATGCGAGAGCTTGCCTCGCAGTCGTGCGATCACCTGGTCGGCGGACATCTTGCGTTCGGCCAGGGGCTTCAGGGAAATGAACATGGTGCCGCTGTTGCGTTGGCCGCCACCGGTAAATCCGACAACCGCATCGACCGCCGGATCCTTCTTCACAATAGTGACGAAGTCTCTGAGCTTGGACTGCATTGCCTGAAATGAAATGCTTTGGTCGGCCTGGATCGAGCCCGTGATGCGACCGGTGTCCTGCTGCGGGAAGAAGCCCTTCGGGATGGCGATATAAAGGTAGACGGTCAGACCGATCGTCACGCTGAGGATGAGCATCATCACCAGCCCGTGGCGCAGGGCCCAGTTGAGCGAACGCTCGTATCCCGACTGCAGGGAGTTAAACGCGCGCTCAGTCGCGTTGTACAGCCGGCCGTGCTTCGGTTCCTCTTCCCGTGACCGTAAGAGGCGCGCGCACATCATCGGTGTTGTGGTCAGCGAGACGACCAGCGACACGAGTATGGCAGCCGATAGCGTCACCGCAAATTCGCGGAATAGGCGGCCGACGATGCCACCCATTAAGAGGATGGGAATGAAGACTGCGATGAGGGAGATGCTCATCGACAGGACGGTGAACCCGACTTCGCGCGCGCCCAGCAGTGCTGCCTGCAGCGGTTTGACACCTTCCTCTACGTGCCGGGAGATGTTTTCCAGCACCACTACGGCGTCGTCGACGACGAATCCAGTCGCAATGGTCAGGGCCATGAGGGAAAGGTTGTCCAGGCTGTACCCGCACAGGTACATCACGCCGAATGTACCTACAAGGGACACAGGAACGGCAACGAGCGGGACTAGCGCTGCACGAATGTTCCTCAGGAATAGGAATACTGATAACACTACGAGGGCCACGGAGATGAGCAGTGATCGTTCCACCTCGTGCAGCGACGCACGGATGGTGGGTGTGCGGTCTGATACGACGTCCAGTGAGACGCTGGCTGGAATTGAGGCACGCAGGTTTGGTAACAGGGCGCGTACGCCATCGACGGTCTCGATGATGTTGGCTCCGGGCTGCCGGAATAACACGAGCAGGATGGCAGGGGTGCCATTGGAGACGCCGTCGTTGCGGACGTCTTCGACGGAATCGACCACGTCGGCTACGTCACGCAGTCGGACCGGGTTTCCGTTCGTGTAGGAGATGATTAGCGGCTGGTATTCCTTGGCAGTGGTTGCCTGGTCGTTGGCGAGGATCTGCCAACGGCGCTCGCCATCGTCTACTGAGCCTTTGGGGCGATTGGGGTTGGTGGCGGCGATGGCCGTGCGGACGGTTTCCGGGCTGATACCGTAGCCGTCCAGTTGTGACGGGTTCAGCTCAACGCGGACGGCTGGTAGGGAGCCGCCACCCACGGTTACATCGCCGATGCCTTTGACCTGCAGTACCTTCTGGGCAAGGATTGTCGACGCGGCGTCGTACATTTGCCCGCGGGATAGCGTTTGTGATGTCAACGCGAGGATCATGATGGGCGCGTCGGCGGGATTTACCTTGCGGTAGGTGGGATTGCTTGGTAGTCCTGTTGGTAGCAGGGCGCGAGCTGCATTGAGCGCGGCCTGCACATCGCGAGCGGCGCCGTCGATGTCGCGGCTGAGGTCGAACTGGAGTGTGATGCGTGATGAGCCGAGGGAGCTCATCGAAGTCATCTCAGTGACGCTGGCTATGCGCCCTAGCGAGCGCTCCAACGGAGCGGCCACGGTTGCCGCCATCGTGTCAGGGCTGGCCCCCGGCAACGACGCACTCACCGACACGGTCGGAAAATCCACCTGCGGCAACGGCGACACCGGCAACAACCCAAACGCCACCACCCCCGAAATGATGACCCCAATGGTCAACAGGGTCGTTGCCACCGGCCGCAAAATAAAAGGGGCGGACAGATTCACGGTGGGCCTATAACCGTCAGGGGTGCCTCGGGGTCCGAGGAGGGGGCGGGCTTGCCTTTGCGCCACTGCGCCAACCGATCAAACGCCAGGTAAATCACCGGCGTGGTAAACAGCGTCAGCACCTGGCTGACCAACAGCCCACCCACCATCGTGATGCCCAAGGGGTGCCGCAGCTCCGACCCCATCCCAGTGCCCAACATCAACGGCAGTGCCCCCAGCAACGCCGCCATCGTCGTCATGAGAATGGGCCGCAATCGCAACAGCGCGGCCTCGTAGATGGCCTCGCGGGCGGGCTTCCCCTCGCCACGCTCGGCCTGCAAGGCAAAGTCGATCATCATGATCGCGTTCTTTTTCACGATCCCAATCAACAGCACGATGCCGATGATGCCCACAATGCCCAGATCCTGCCCCGCCACCATCAAGGCGAGCAGCGCCCCCACCCCCGCCGACGGCAACGTCGACAAAATCGTCACCGGATGAATGTAACTCTCGTAAAGCACCCCCAGTACGATGTAAACAGTCACCACAGCTGCAAGGATCAACCACAGCGTGTTGGACAAGGACGCCTGAAACGCATTGGCCGCGCCCTGGAAGCTGGTCTCCACACTGGCCGGCATGGCAATCTCCTTCTCGGCTGCGCGGATATCGCTGACCGCATGACCAAGCGAAGCACCCTGCGCAAGGTTGAAGGAGATGGTCGCCGCGGGAAACTGCCCGATGTGATTCACCACCAGCGGTGATACCCGCTCGGTTATCCGGGCCACGCTCGACAGCGGAATCTTGTTGCCATTCACGGTAGCCACGTAAAGATCCCGGATCTTGTCGGGCTTCTGTTGGTCCCCCGGTCTGACTTCCAGCACGACCCGATACAGATTGGATTGCGTGAAAATCGTGGATACCAATCGCTGTCCGTAGGCGTCATACAGCGCGTTGTCGATCGCGGCGGTGGTCACTCCGAGCCGGCCCGCCGCGTCTCGATCGATGTTGACGTAGACTTCCAGCCCGTTGTCCTGCAGATCGCTGGCAACATCGGCCAGTTGCGGCTCCTTCTGCAGACGTGAAACGAGGTTTCCGACCTGCGTGGACAACTCCTTGGCGTCAGGATCCTCCGCACTCAACTGATATTGAGTGCGACTGACCCGCGCATCGATCGTCAGATCCTGCACCGGCTGCATATACATCGTGATGCCGGTCACGCGCGCCAACTGCGGCTGCAAGCGCCGAATCAGTCCTACTGCATCGACATCACGCTTGCCCTTATCAACCAGGTTGATGAGCATGCGGCCGCTGTTGAGAGTGGTATTGGTGCCATCCACACCGATGTACGACGAAATCGTATCCACCGCCGGATCCTTCAATAACACCCGGGCGAGGTCGCTCTGTTTCTGCGCCATCTCCGCGAACGAGATGGCGGCCGGTGCTTGCGTAATTCCCTGGATGACACCCGTGTCCTGAGACGGGAAAAATCCCTTCGGGATGAGCACATACAACAGGGCAGTCAGCCCGAGCGTGGCCACCGCGACCAGCAATGTCAGCTTCTCGTGATCGAGCACCCATTTGAGCGCGCGTCCGTACTGCTCCGTGAGATTCGTAAAGAAACGCCCGAAGGCCCGCAGCAAGCGGCCTTCCTTCTTCTCATCCGGCGGCACGAGAATTCGCGCACACATCATCGGTGTGAACGTCAGGCTGACAAAGGCCGAAATCAGGATGGCAACGGCCAGCGTGACGGCAAACTGCCGGAACAGGCGACCCACCACATCGCCCATGAACAGCAACGGAATCAGCACCGCAATCAGCGAAATGGTCAGTGAGATGATGGTGAAGCCAATCTGCCGGGACCCCTCCAGCGCCGCCTTCATCCGCGGCACGCCTTCCTCAACATACCGCGAGATGTTCTCGATCATCACAATGGCATCGTCGACCACGAAGCCGGTTGCGATGGTGAGGGCCATCAGCGTCAGGTTGTTGAGGGAAAATCCGGCGAGATACATCACTCCAAAGGTGCCCACCAGGGAAAGGGGCACGGCGATGCTCGGAATGACAGTCGCGGAGGCACTGCGAAGGAAGACGAAAATGACGAGCACCACCAGCACAACGGACAGCAGCAGCTCAAATTGAACATCCCGCACCGAAGCGCGGATGCTCGTTGTCCGGTCCGTAAGAATCGCAACGTCGACGGCGGCAGGCAGGCCGGCCTGCAGTTGCGGCAGCAAGGCTTTTATCTTGTCGACCGTTTGGATGACATTGGCGCCCGGCTGACGCTGGATGTTGACGATGATCGCAGGCGTCAACTTCCCATCCTGGGCGGTCGCTGACCAGGCGGCCAGCTTCACGTTCTCTGCCTGCTCCACAACCGACGCCACGTCGGACAAGCGCAGCGGCGAACCGTTGTTATAAGTGAGGACGATGTTGCGGTAATCGTCGGCACTCTTGAGCTGATCGTTTGCATCGATTGTGTAGGCGCGCAGGGGGCCGTCGAAACTCCCCTTGGCCTGATTCACGTTGGCATTGGCGATAGCCGTGCGCACGTCTTCCAGCATCAGGCCGCTGGAGGCGAGCGCAATTGGATCCACTTGAATACGAACGGCCGGGCGTTGACCGCCGCCCAGGCTCACCAGACCTACGCCCGGTGCTTCCGACAGCTTCGGCGCCAGACGAGTGTCGACGAGATCCTCGACCTGGGTGAGGGGCAGAGTGGCTGAGCTGACTGCCAGAGTGACAATGGGTGTGTCGGCCGGATTGACCTTGCTGTACACCGGCGGCATGGGCAGGTCGGTGGGCAGGAATGAGCTGGCCGCGTTGATTGCCGCCTGGACTTCCTGTTCCGCGGTATCGAGCGACAGGTCCAGGCTGAATTGAAGTGTGATGACGGATGAGCCGCCCGAGCTGGCCGACGACATCTGGGAGAGGCCAGGCATCTGCCCGAACTGCCGCTCCAAAGGTGCGGTGATGGAGGAGGTCGTTACATCGGGACTCGCGCCGGGGTACAGCGTCTGGACCTGGATTGTGGGGTAGTCGACTTCGGGCAGGGCCGAGACCGACAGGATGTGGTAGCCGATCAGCCCGGACAGCAGTATCGACACCATGAGCAACCATGTCGCGACCGGCCGTTCTATGAAAATGGATGAAGGATTCACCTGTCAGAGCCAGCCTTCTTGTGCTGGCCTCCAGCCTTGGCGCCGGTCGATGTGCCGCCTTGGGCACCTGAGGCGGCGGTGGTCACATGCGCGCCGTCGCGCAACTTGTCGACTCCGTCGATCACGACCTTCTCCCCGGCCTGCACACCTGAAGAGACGGAAACCAAGTCCCCGGACGCCGGTCCCAGCGTCACTTTCCGAAGACTTACGATGTTGTTTGCACCGACTATGTAAACGAACGTCCCAGGCGCTCCACGTTGAACAGCGGCGCTGGGAACGAGTGTCACACCGTTCAAGGTGGCCACTTTTAAACGAGCATTGACGAACTGCGACGGGAACAGCGCGTCGTCTGTGTTGTCGAACTGCGCTTTCAACTTGACCGTTCCGGTCGTCACATCAATCTGGTTGTCGACAGCCGCCAGCTGACCGTGTGCGAGGGATTTTCCGTCGCGGTCCAGCGCATCCACGCTCAGCTCTTCGCCCTTGCGGAAGTGCGTGAGAATCTGTGAAAGCCGGTCGGAAGGAACCGCGAATACGACCGTGATCGGGTGTGTCTGGGTGAGCAGAACGAGTCCATTCGTGTCCGTCGCATGAATCATGTTGCCCATGTCGATCTGGCGCAGTCCCACACGCCCCGGGAACGGCGCACTGATCCGCGTGAATTCCAACTGGAGCCGGGCGTTTTCCACCTGGGCCTGGTCCGACTTAACAGTGCCTTCCAGCTGCTTCACCATGTACAGCTGCGAGTCGACTTGTTGCTTTGCAATCGAATCCTTCGCCAGCAACCCGTTGTAGCGGTCCAGGTCCACACGGGCATCCGCGAGCTGCGACTGGTCATGCGCCAGCTGCCCGATGGCTTGGTCGAGAGCTACCTGAAAGGTCCGCGGATCGATGCGCCCCAGCAGATCGCCGGTCTTCACGAGCTGACCTTCCTTGAAGGGCACCTCGATCAAAGGCCCATCGACGCGGCTGCGCACCGTCACTGTGTTCAATGCGGTAACAGTTCCCAGCGCATCCACGTTCTGATCGACGCTGCCCGTGGTCGCCGCGGCTGTGCGAACCGGGACGGCCCGGTCTGCATCGCTCTTGCGCTTGCTCGCCGCGGCGGCGGCCGAGTTGTGGCCCACGAGAACGAAAAATCCGATGAGCACCCCGAGGCCCACCAGGGCACCAATTATTAACAGTCGTTTAGAGAGCCTTTTTGGGGCATTTCGGGCGTTACTATCCATATGGCAAGCACAACGCCTGAGTCTGCATGGCGGTACAGCGTGGGCCTCACCTAGGCACTGAAGAAATGCAAAGAAGTATGATGGGCAGGAGTTTATGAACATGGCAGAACCCGCAACCAGCACGGCACCGCGCCCGAAGCTTCTGATCGTCGATGACGATCACGAGCTGTGCTCGATGCTGGCCGAGTACCTCGGGCCCGAGGGGTTCGTGACCGAGGCGGTCGGCAGCGGGCCGGCGGCGCTCGAACGGTTGGGTCGTGAGGCGGTGGACCTCGTAGTGCTGGATGTCATGCTGCCGGAGCTGTCAGGCTTTGAGGTTCTGCGCCGCATTCGCGCCATCAATCGGGTGCCCGTCATCATGCTCACCGCGCGCGGCGAGGAGGTTGATCGGGTTGTGGGCCTGGAGATGGGCGCCGATGATTACCTCGCCAAACCTTTCAGCCCGCGCGAGCTCGTCGCGCGCATCCGCGCGGTGTTGCGCCGCATGTCCGGCGAGGGGCATCCGGCAAATGGGGCTATGCAGTGGGGGCCGTTGCGGCTCGACCTGCGGGCGCGGCGCGCCGATGTGAATGAGCAGGATCTGGAGCTGACGGCGGCAGAGCTTCGCATACTCGAGCTGCTGGTGCGCGCGGATACCAAAACCGTCACCCGTGATGAGTTGATGACCCAGGCGCTCGGGCGCCGCCTGTTGCCAACTGATCGCAGTCTCGACACTCATGTCAGCAACCTGCGGCGCAAGCTGGCCAAGGCCACGGCGCGCGTCAGTGTTCAAAGTG
>Ga0181534_10002149_pt1 | contig 12479 bp, 10 predicted proteins | sample PEATcosm2014_Bin_37_FD_119758 | JGI IMG/M metagenome (GOLD analysis project Ga0181534, IMG submission 119758) | Peatland microbial communities from MTU Mesocosm Facility, Houghton, MI, USA - PEATcosm2014_Bin17_10_metaG | ecosystem: Environmental > Terrestrial > Soil > Wetlands > Peat | place...
CGCGAATGACACCATCAATGGATGCGCGGACGAAAAGGGACTGATCGCCGATGGCCTTGACCTCGAGCGCGTCGGGAAGCGACGGCCGGATGACGTCGAGCATCTTCTTGATGCCTTTCACGATGTCCAGCGTCGAGGTCGAGCCGTTCTTGAACACGCTCAGCAGAACCGAGCGGCTGCCATCGACATGCACCACATTGGTCTGCACGGCGCTGCCGTTGCGGATGTGGGCGACGTCGTGCATGTAGATCATGGCCCCGTTCACGCTCTTGATGGGCAGGTCGGCGAGATCCGCGAGTTTCGAGGGGGCGCTGTTCAGGTTGATGGTGTATTCGTAGTCGCCGATTTTCTCGGTGCCCGCCGGCGTCAGCAGGTTCTGTGCGGCAAGCGCGTTGGCCACATCCTGTCCGGTCAGCCCGAGGGATTGAAGGGCCGAGGGGTCGAGGTCGTACATGATCTGCGGCGTCTTGCCGCCGAACGGATAGGGGATGCCGGCGCCCTGCACCGTGACCAGGCGCGTGCGCACGAAATTGAGGCCGAGGTCCGCGAGCGCCTGCTCAGTGAGTCCCTTGCCGGAGAGGCCGAGCTGGATGATGGGGACGGTCGAGGCGCTGTAGTTCAAGATCAGCGGCGGCGTCTCGCCGGGCGGCAGCTGCTTGAGCAAGGTCTGCGCAATGGCCGTGACCTGCGCATTGGCGGTGGCGATGTTGGCGGAGGGATGGAAAAAGATCTTGATGATGCCGAAGGTGGTGTACGAGTGCGCCTCGATGTGCTCGATGTCGTTCACCGTCGTGGTCAGGGCGCGCTCGAACGGGGTGATGACGCGGCCGGCCATCTGATCGGGCGGCAACCCTTGATACTGAAACGCCACGCCGACGATCGGAATGTTGATGCTCGGGAAGATGTCGACGGGCATGCGCACCGCCGCAAGTACGCCGAGAATCAAAATCAGCAGCGCGGCGACGATGAAGGTGTAGGGCCGGCTGAGCGCGATTCGGACGATGGCAAGCATGGTGGGGATCAGCCTATTCGCGGCGGCCCTCGGCACCATTTCGGCCCTGTTTCAGTTGAAACAGGGAGACGCGGTGCGCTGACATCGCGGCGCGACGGATGCCCCGCAGGATGCAGTCATGGGCGCGCCACGGGATATCGTCATCTATGAGCAGGATTCAATGACCCGCGCTCTGCTCGAGGAGTGGCTGCGCCATGCGGGTTATCGCGTGCGCATCGGAAATCAATGCAATCCGGCCGGCGATGGGCGGTGCGATCTGGTGATCTTGAGCGTTTATCTGCCGAAGCGGGCCGGCGCGCAGTGCGCGCGGGAGATCCAGTCGGCGCACGCCGCCACCCCCGTGATCGCCATTTCCGGACATTTTCGCCCCGGATTGCCGGCGGCGGGCTCCACCGCCCAACTGCTGGGCGTACAGCAGGTGGTTGCGAAACCCCTGGTGCGCGAGGAACTGCTCGAATCGGTGCGCGGTATACTAAAAACTGACCATTAGCTGCGCGGCTCCGTCGAATGATCACCACCAGCGCTCCGGCGAACCCGGACAACGGCACCAATCGCTTCAAGCGCTTACAGTTGGGCGTCGTCGCGCTCGGCGTGCTGGTGATCGTGGCCTTGGTGGGCTCTTCGGCCTACGACGCCTGGCGGTCCTACCGCTATGCGGCCGCCGGGACCGTGCGCGAGATCGACAATGTCGCGAACGCACTTGCCGAGCAGACCGTATGGACGCTTCAGGCGGTGGACCTGCTCTTGCTCGATACGGCGCGCTGGTATCGCAGTGAAAGCGCGCACATCCCGCGCGAGAGCATCGATTCGGCGCTCGCGGCCCGCACGGCGCCGGTTTCGCAGGTGCGCCAGGTCACGATCATGGATGCGGAGGGCAATCAACTGTTCCGCTCGCGCGGGTTTACGACTCCCAATCACAACGCCGCCGATCGCTCTTATTTCCGCGCGCAACGCGATGACGCTCATGCGGGTTTGTTCATGAGCGAGCCGCTCACCACGCGCTCCGAAGGGCGCAGCGCCATGATCCTCTCGCGCCGCCTCGACGACGAGGCGGGACATTTTGCCGGCATCGTGACGGCCAATGTCGATCTCGAGGATCTGAATCGACTTTATCGGGCCGTCGATGCCGGTCCCGGCGGCCACATCGCGCTGCTGCGGGACGACGGAACGCTGCTGGTGCGAAATCCCGCGGCGCCGGGGTTCATCGGCCGCCAACTCCCGACTCTCGCCGCCCTGCCGCAGGGCCCCGACCCGCGGGTCGTCAATCCCATCAACGGTCAAACGGATTTCATCGCGGTGGTGCCGGTGAGGAACACACCACTGCGGCTCGCCGTGACACGCGATGTGGACGTGGCGTTGCAACCCTGGCGCGATGAGACGATCCGGGTAGCCATCCGCACGGTGATGGTGGCTTTGTTGGGTGGTTCGCTGCTGGCGCTGCTCGTGCGCCAGATCAAACGCGTGGCGAGCGGCCAGCAGGCGCTGCGCGACAGCGAAGAGCGCTACGCTCTCGCCATGGATGGCGCCAATGAAGGGCATTGGGACTGGGACGTGGTCGCCGATCGATTGTATCTGTCGCCGCGGATGAAGGTTCTCGACGGACGCAGCCCCGACACGCCGGAAACTTCAGGAACCGAGTGGATGCGACGCGTCGAGATGCACGCCGATGACAGGCTTAGGTTCGATGCGGCGCTGCAGGATCATTTCGCGCACCGCCTGCCGCGTTTCGAGTGCGAATTCAGGATCCGCCACCCGAGCGGCGAGTGGCATTGGCTGCTGGCGCGCGGGCGCTGTTCGTTCGATGCGTCGGGCGGCCCATCGCGCTTCGTCGGTTCGGCGATCGACGTCACGGAGCAAAAGCAGGCGCAAATCGAGAGGGAGCGGCTCGAGTTGCAGCTGCGGCAATCGCAGAAAATGGAGGCCATCGGCACGCTCGCCGGCGGTATCGCCCATGATTTCAACAACGTGCTCGGGGCCATCCTCGGGTACGGCGAACTCGCACTCCAGCAGGCCGCCGAGCACAGCGATTTGCGGCGCTATCTCGACAACGTCATGCATGCGGCCGAACGCGCCAAGCTGCTCGTCGAGCGCATTCTCGGCTTCAGCCGCTCCGGGCTCGGCGATCGGGTGCTGGTCAACGTCCAATCGGTGGTGGGCGAAACGCTCGGTCTGCTCGCAGCGTCGCTGCCGGTCGGCATCAAACTCGAGACCCGATTTGCCGCGGGCAATGCGGGTGTCATCGGCGATGCGACCGATCTGCATCAGGTGGTGATGAATCTGGGGACGAACGCGATACAGGCCATGGCCCACGGCGGCGAACTCCTCATCGTGCTCGAGCGCCGCGTGGTGCGCGAAACCACGACGGTCGCGCGCGGGAAACTCGAGCCGGGCGAATACGTCTGTCTGGGTGTCGCGGACACCGGCGGGGGCATTGCGCCGGCGGTGCTCGAGCGCATCTTCGACCCGTTCTTCACGACCAAGAGCGTGGGCGAAGGGACCGGTCTGGGTCTTTCGCTCGTTCATGGCATCGTCATCGATCTCGGCGGGGCGATCGAGGTGGCCTCGACGGTCGGGCAGGGAACCCGCTTCGAGGTCTGGCTGCCCGTCGCCGGGGAGGCCGCCGAGGAGGCGGTTGAGCCCGTGCGTACGCTGCCCCATGGCAGCGGGGAAACCGTGATGATCGTCGACGACGAGCAATCTCTGGTGGCATTGGCCGAAGAGGTGGTGGCGCGGCTCGGGTACGAGCCCGTGGGGTTCGCCTCGAGCACGGCCGCACTGGAGGCGTTTCTTGCCGCACCTGCCCGCTTCGATGCGGTGCTCACCGACGAAATGATGCCGGATCTGACCGGGACGGAACTCGCGCGGCAAATCCGCCGCATTTGCCCGTCGGTGCCGATACTCATGATGAGCGGGCGCGCCGAGGCGCCGTTGGTGGACCGCGCGACCGAAGCCGGCATCGCCGAGGTGTTGCGCAAGCCGCTGCATGGCCGCGAAATCGCCGAATCGCTGGCCCGCGTGCTCGGATAGCCGCATGCCCGAAGTCATTCATCCGCATGTCCTGGCCGTCGATGACGACCCCCAGATCCGCAGCCTGCTCACCGAGTATCTCGGCGGGCACGGGCTGCGGGTGAGTGCCGCATCGAGCGGCGCGGAGATGTCGCGCATCCTGGAGGAGGAGACGATCGATCTCGTGATCCTCGATTTGCGCCTCAAGGACGAGGACGGTCTCACCATTGCCCGTTCACTGCGTGAGCGGCTGGCGATTCCGGTCATCATGCTCACCGGTGTGCGCGACGAGGCGGACCGCGTCATGGGCCTCGAATTGGGCGCCGATGATTACGTCACCAAGCCGTTCAGTCCGCGCGAGCTGCTCGCGCGCATTCGCACGGTTCTGCGTCGTACCCAGAGCGCCGCCCGGGAGGGCGCCCCGCGGCGCGAGGTCCGTGCCTACCGATTCGATGAGTTCGAGCTCAATCTGCGCACGCGCCGCTTGAAAGGGCGCAGTGGCCGCGCGGTCAATCTCACCAATGGTGAAGTGAACCTGCTCGCCGCGTTGCTCGCAGCCCCGGGACGCATCCTCACCCGGGATCAGCTGCTGGAGGCGAGCCGTGTATACGACAATGAGGTCTACGATCGGGCCATCGATATCCAGGTGTTGCGGCTGCGGCGCAAGATCGAGTCCGATCCTGCGCAGCCTCGGTACATCGTCACCGAGCGCGGCGTCGGCTACATCTTCAGCGCGCCCGTCGAGGTGATTTACTGAGTCGAGCGGCCGCGGCACTTACAAGTTCATTCTCTCCCGATCGCGAGTCGGAATGCTTGCGGTGAGGATCGGCTTGTTCAGCTGCCGAACCGCACGGGCCAGGGCGGCGTCCCGGCATTCACGCACCATGGCGGTGCGATGCAGATCCGACTCGACCTCGGCCGGACACACCTCCCTGGCCGCACTCACCAGCCGACGATACAGGGCCTGGGCTCCCTGCCGGGTGTCGAGATCGAGATCGTTGAACTTGACGACGACGCTGGGTGCCCCCGTTTCCTGTGGCGCCGCAGCGAATGCGGGAACGGCGCCGGCGACGAGCAATGTCCCGGCGAGCGGCAGCCAGAGGCCCTTCGGACAGCGCGATGGATTGCGGGCGGTTGCGATACTCATGTTGGGATCTCCTGTTCGGCAATGATGGTTGGGTGACGTATGACACACCCGCCCACGTCCGCGGATCAGCGTCAGTCGAACGAGTTCGTCCCGGATAACGACGGGTTCGTCCCTGGGCGGGCGTTCGGAGTCGGCAATCCATGAGATTTGCGCTACGCTTCGGCTCCATGTGGTCCACGAATGCGCCCCACTTCGCACCGAATTTCGCCCGCGACCGACCGGTGCGTCAGTTTCTCGTCATAGCCGGTGCATTCTGGTTGTACGTGATGTTCTCGAACGTCATCGGCGAGTACAGCATGCACAAGGGGATGGGCCTTGCGGACACCCATGCGCTCGACGTCAGAGGGTGCGTTCGCGTCATGCAGCACGTGATTTTGTTTCCCGCGATCCTGGCGATGTACTGGGCATCGCTGCGCATTCAGTGGAAACCGCTGTGGCGCGCCCTGCCGCTGCAGGTGAGCATGGGTGTCGTATTTGCGGCGATCTCGTATCCCGCGTATGTGCTCGCGGCGGCCGCGCTCTCCGCCGAGCTGGATGTTCCCAAGGCGGATCCGCAAACACTGTGGTTCGTTTCGTTCATCGATTTTCTTTTCACCTACTGCTTCGGACTGGCTTTGATCACCGGCCTGGCGCTGTACCGCCGCACCCGCGATGCGCAGCTGCGGATCGCCTCGCTCGAGCAGGAGTGGAGCGCCGCGCGCCTGGCGGCGCTGCGGATGCAGCTTTCCCCGCATACACTGTTCAACTGGCTGCACATGATCCGCGGCAATATCGAGTGGGATCCGCAGGCCGCTCAATCCATGGTCGTGCAGCTCGCCGACCTCCTGCGCCGCCTGTTGAACGCGGGCGAGCGCGAGCTGTCCTGTCTCTCGGATGAGCTGCAGTTTGCCCGCGCGTATCTTCAATTGCAGCAGGGACGTTTCGCCGACCGCCTCAGCGTCGACCTGCCGCAAGCCGCGGATGTGCCGGCCGTGCTGGTGCCCAGTTTGATTCTTCAGCCGCTCGTCGAGAATGCGGTCCTGCACGGACTCGCGGGACACCAGGGACCGGTGGATATCCGCGTCAGCGCTCGCAGGTGCGAAGAGGGGCTGCAATTGCGCGTCGTCAACAGCATCGCGCCGTCGGGTTCGTGCGGCGACGAGGGCATTGGCCTCAGGAACGTGCGCGAGCGCCTCGCGGTGCAATACGGGAGCCGCGCGAGCATGAGCACGACCGTCCTCGACAGCCAATGGATCGTTCAGCTCCTGTTGCCCGCGCAGCCCGAAGCGCCGCCACTGCCCGCATGACCGAAGTGGGGGCACGAATGATCGAGGTCATCATCGTCGATGACGAGCCCGCGGGGCGCAGATGCTTGCGCGAGTACTGTGAAGCCGAGGCGGACCTCGAGGTCATCGGTGAGTTCCGCGACGGTGAAACGGCGCTGGCGGCGATTCGCGATCGGCCGCCGGGGCTTCTGTTTCTCGACGTGCAGATGAACCCGTTGAGCGGCATCGAACTCGCGCGCGCGCTCGATCCGATTGCTGCATTTTCGATCGTGTTCGTGACCGCCTACGACAGTTACGCTCTCGAGGCATTCGAGGTGAGCGCGGTCGACTACCTGCTCAAGCCGTTCGATCAGGCCCGATTCATCAAGATGCTGGCACGGGTGCGCGCGCGCCGGCCCGAGGCGGCCGGCGAACAGCGGCGCGCCGCGCTGGACGATATTCTTGCGCGGCTCGAGCGGGGCACCCACGCGCTTAACATCGACCGACCGCGCCTGTTGGCCGAATTGAACGGCATGGTCCATGTGTTGAACGTCAATGAGGTTGAACTCATCGAAGCGGACCGTAATTATGTAAAGATTCGCGTCGGGCGCAACACCTACCATGCGCGCAGCACGCTCCAGCAGGCAGAGCATGCGCTGCAATCGCAGCCGATGCTGCGCATCAGCCGCTCGTGCCTCGTCAACATGCACTTCGTGCGGGAGGTGAACCGCACGTTGCGCGGAGATTACATACTGGTGCTTGCCGGAGGCACCACGGTGACCAGCAGTGAGGGCTTCCGAGGCAAGGTCAGGGAATTCCTCGGCACCCTGCGCCTGGCGCCGGCCTGAAATCCGGTGCCGTCGGGCGACCCTTCGCACCGCCGACAGCACCGGGAGCCGATCACTTGCTGGCGAGCCGGACGTCGGTGTTGCCGGAATGCAGGTTGGTCAACATCGGCGCATTGACGTCCTTGACCGCCTTGTCGACGGTCTTGTCAACGCACTGCCGGAAGGCCACTCTCAGGATCGGGTCGTTGGCGGTTGACGTTTCACAGACATCCTGCGCCGCACCACGAATGCGTCGATACAGAATCTTTGCGCCTTCCGCCGTTTTGAGATCGAGATCGTTGAATCGGACGATTTTGCTTGGCACGTCCTCCGCCTCTACGGAAGACGAGAGCGCCGTGCCGAGCGCGGCGGTGCTCAGGATGCAGGAAATGGTCGTGTAGATCTTCGTTCGAATGGTCGAGTTCATGTCATCTCTCCTCGGGGTTTGTCGCACTCCCCGGCATCGAAGGCCGGGTTGCGGGAGACGTTAAGAAATGACACCGAATCAATCTTGACCGTCTCCTGAAAAAGTCATGCGGAAAACATGAATTAGCGGCATTCTCAGGCGTCGGGAGGGTTGGCATGCGTGAAGGCCGATAAACCGGGCGGGGCGCCAGGTGTGAAGGCGGATCGGGGCCGCCGGTGCTGGCACTTTGCCGGCGCCAGGCTCGATGAACGGACGCTCGAGCTGCTCGTCAACGGAGCCGATGCCGGCCTCGAGCGCAAGCCACTCGAAGTCCTGATTTATCTGCTGGAGCGCTCCGGCGAGGTCTGCACCAAGGATGAGTTGCTCGAGGGGGTGTGGCCCGGGCGGATCCTCAGCGAAACCGTGTTGACCAAGTGCATCGGCCGTCTGCGCGAGGTGCTGGGAGACCGGGATCAGGACATCATCAAGACTGCCTATGGCTTCGGATACCGGTTCATCGCCCCGGTCCGGATGGAATTGGCCGCGGCTCCCCATGCGCTGCCGCTGGACCTTCACCCGGGAGATCACCCGCCGGATCGGCCGCTCTGGAGCCTGGTTGAGAGGCTCGGCTTGGGCGGGTACGGCGAGGTGTGGCGGGGCCGCCATGATAAAACCCGCGAAGAACGGGTGTTCAAGTTCGCCCTCGACGAGGCATCCCTGGGGACGCTCAAGCGGGAAATCACGGCTTTTCGGATTCTCAACGACTCACTCGGCGCGGGCGGCCAGATCGTTCGATTGCTTGATTGGAATCTCGAGCAGATCCCGTTCTTCACCGAGGCGGAGCTCATCGGCGGCGGAAGTCTCATCGATTGGGCGAAAAGCCGCGGCGGCTTGATGAACATCCCGCTGCCGGAGCGGATCGAGGTCGCCGCGAAACTGGCGTCCGCCCTTGCTGCGGTGCACTCGGTGGGAATTTTGCACAAGGACTTGAGGCCGGTGAATGTGTTCGTGAGGCAGCTTGCCGGCCAACCCCTCGAGATTGCACTCGGTGGCTTCGGCAGTGCGGCCGTGCTGGACGCGGGCCATGTCGATCGCCTCGGTATCACGCGCCTCGGTTTCACCCGGACGATTGCCTCTGCCGGCCACGATCCCACTCCGGCGCTCTACCTTGCGCCGGAAGCCCTGGACGGCGCCCCGTTCACGGTGAAATCCGACAACTACGCGCTGGGCGTCATCCTGTTTCAAATCCTGACCGGCGACTTTCATAAGGCGATGCCACCGGAGTGGCGGGATCACATCGGGGATGAGTTGCTGCGCGAGGACCTTGCTTTGGTAGTCGACAGCAATGTTGCGCTGCGTCTGGCGGACTCGGAGGTTCTGGCCCGGCGGTTGCGAAACCTCGACGAGCGGCGCAGGGAGCTCGGAAGCCAACGGGGGGCGAGACCCCCGCACGCCCGGGCGCGATCCATCGGCATCGCTGTAGGATTGGCGGCGCTCGCTGGGGGACTCGCCGTCAGCACCGGCGGTTACTTCAAAGCGCGCCGCGCAGAGCACATCAGTCGCAGCGCGGCGGATCAGACCGAGGCGGCCGCCGAGTTCATCACCGGTGAACTATCGGCACCGGGCAGCGGCGGCTCCGCTGGCGGGCCGCTCTTGAGTGCCGCTGAAAAAATCGACGCACGCTTCGCCTCCCAACCGCGCATCGCGGCCGAGCTGCATTACCTCGTAGGGGCTGCGTTTGCCCATATGCGCGATTTTCCACGGGCCATTGCGCATCTAAATCGAGCCATCGAACTTGCCCGACCGCTCGATGGAGCAGCGGCCACACCCGTGCTGCGAAGCGCCGCCGAGCTCGTTCGGATCGATGATGCCCAAGGCCATCTGAAGGACACCCTGCCGCGCTACGAGGCGCTGCTGGCCGCGGCTCAAGGTCACGCCGAGGCGGACGATGCGGCCTTCCTCGAGTTGGAGCGGCTCGTGACGCAGGGACGCCGGCGCCTGGCGGCGGTTGAATAACCCGCTCAAGTCGGAAAAAACCTTGCCAGTCACCCTTCGGCCGGCACACCGACGCCTGCGACGTAAAGCACCGACTCCGATATCCCGTCTATCCCGAGATCTTGCTCGATCAAAGTGTCCTTCAGGGCCGCGGTGGTGAAAGGAGCAAGCCCCATGCGGGTCGCCGTCAAACAGAACGTCTGCCCGAGGTGGCCCGCGTCGAGGAGCACCACGCGATAGGCTCGTGGATGTTGATACTTCCACATGCTGCGCGCGAACACGCCTGTCATGATAAAGAGCGCCGCCGCATGCGCGACGTAGGGCTGATCCGCGCAGTACGCGCGCGCGAGTTGCGGCGTCATTTTCGAGGCGATCCGCTCGAGGGCGTGGCCCCGGGGGTCATAGTGGTAAATGCCGCGGTCGAGACCGGCAACATTGAGTGCGAGCAAATACACCTCCACCGGGTGTCTTGCGCCGCCCGAGGCGCTCGTCTTTAGCGGCAGGGGACCGAAGTGCGGCGAGTCGACATACCCTTGAATCCCCCAGGTCAATTGCAGCAGCTTGGCGGCGGCTTCGAGCGATACCGGCGCCTCCGAGAACTTTCGCCGCGTCCGCCGCGCGTGGAGCGTCTGAAAAAAACTGTCCGGCTCTCTGGCATGAGGCGGCAATGAAATCGAATCACCGCCCCCATTCGCCTTGAAGAAGGGCGGCTGTGGTGCACTGGAGATCGACTGCAACTTTTGCTCTGCGGTCCAGCCGCTCTCGGCGTAGGGGGCGTCTTTCGTCAGGAAATGATAGGCGCCGTGCGGCAGCCACGGTTTCCACAAGGAATCGACAAGCTCATCGCGGGTGGATTCGGGCGAGCCGCATTCCAGCAGCAGCCCGGCGTCGAACAACTGCTCAATCGCCTCTCCGACGCTGTCGGGAGCATAGGCGTCGAACTTCAGCAGCGCGTCCGCAATTGTCCTCGGAGAGAGGAAGAAACGGATGATCTCCAGCACGATGGCATTGGCGGAAAACTCGCTGCGATTGAGATAATTGACGAGCCGCAGATCGCCACCGTTCCAGTACGCGGACTGGCATCGCGCGCTTCTCAGCCTGATGCCATCGCTGATCGACTCGGGCCCTGCGGCTCGTCCGCGCCACTCACCCTTTGGGGCCGGTCGGCGTGTGGCCATGGTCGGGCAGGCGAATGGCGGCGCTTTCTATTTTCTTCAACCCGGATTCCAATTTCTTTCTGTCGATTGTGCCGGCGCGCAAGCCCGCCAGAAGTCTGCGGATCTCGCGATGAATTTCTTTCTTTTTCGCTTTCGTCACCCTGACGGGATTCATGATGTGTCTCCTTGGCAATCGAATGCAACCACCCGGACTCTACGGCGAATACGCTACTCCGGAACGAACAGCACGGCAATTTCGCAGGTTGTCACGGCGGAAAACCCAGCCGCTGCACCAGGGCTTGGAATTGCGGATGGTTCCGGATCGGATCGAACATCCAGTCGACGTTGAGGCTGACCAGACCGGCGTTACGCTGGCGCTCCGCCGCGGCAAGCCACTGCAGCGCCGCGGCCGGCTCGGCCCACTGGGCGTAAATGGCGGCATAGTTGGCCGCGCCGAGCTCTCCGTCCAGCGTCTTGAGAGCGGCAAGCTCCCGCTTGGCCTGGCTCAGTTTGCCTTGCGCGTGGTAGGCGAGGGCCAGACAAAAGTGTCGATCCGCCTCGTCGAGCGGCGTCGCGGGTGATTCGCATAGATTCGATGCGAGTTCCGGATGGCCGAGCGCAAGATAACTGATGGCGCTATGAATGCCGGCGTAGTAGCCCTCCGCGTGGAGCGCCTTGGCATCCTGAACCGCCACCAGCACTTCTTTGAATCGTCGGGCCCAGCCAAGGTTGATCAGGAGATGCTCCCGGTAGCGGGGATTTTGCGGGTCGAGCTTGATCGCGTGACGCATTGCGGTCAGCGCCACGTCGTGATGGCCCATGATCCCCTGGAACCCCGCATAGCCATCGAGCACCGACGCGCTGCCCGGGGAGAGTGCGAGCGCGCGTTCTATCTCGCGGTCTGCACCGCGGAAGTCCAGGAATCCATGCGTCAACACCTGCCAGCCGAGCACCAAATGGCCCTCGGCGTAGTCTGGGGCCAGTTCCACCGCCCGCTCGGCGGCTTGTCGAGCGGCCCCGTAAAGATTCGAAACGCCGATGGGGTCGCTCGAGAAGTGCGCGACGTTGCGCAGCGCGTGCGCGCGCTGCGCATGAGCGGCCGCATAGTTCGGGTCGCTCGCAATAGCCTGCTCGAAAGCCGCGAGCGCGAGCCGGTTGGACTCGAGGTCCTGTGCCGTGACTTCGATCTGGATACCGCGAAGATACGCGTCATAAGCTGTTGGGTCGTGCGTACCGCCCACTTCGATTTTCGCCGCCTCGTCGCCGAGGAGTTTCGCTTGCATTTCTTGCGCCACCGCCGTGGCGATGTCCGTCTGCAACGTCAAGATGTCGCCCAGGTTCCGGTCGTAGTTCTGCGACCACATATGGTAGCCACTCACCGTATTGATCAATTGAGCCGTGATGCGCACGGTGTTGCCGGATCGACGGATACTGCCCTCCAAAATGGCGCCGACGTTCAGTTGGCGGCCAATGGCTCCCATGTCGACATTCCTTCCCTTGAAGGAGAACGAGGAGGTGCGCGCGGACACCTGCAGCGCCTCGACGTGCGAGAGCGCATTGATCAGTTCCTCGGATATGCCGTCGGAGAAGTAATCCTGCTTCGGATCCCCGCTCAAGTTGCTGAAGGGCAACACGGCGACCGAATGTACCGGCGGTGAGAATGCCACCGGCGGCGCGGAGTCGGC
>Ga0181534_10002150_pt1 | contig 12478 bp, 13 predicted proteins | sample PEATcosm2014_Bin_37_FD_119758 | JGI IMG/M metagenome (GOLD analysis project Ga0181534, IMG submission 119758) | Peatland microbial communities from MTU Mesocosm Facility, Houghton, MI, USA - PEATcosm2014_Bin17_10_metaG | ecosystem: Environmental > Terrestrial > Soil > Wetlands > Peat | place...
GGCTCAACCGGTGATGGCGCCGGTAGGTCGGTCGGGGCCCGGGACCATGGCCGGGGCCCCACGGGAGGCCAGGGTCCCCGGAGCGTCCAAGATGCGCTCCCCCGGCCCGGTCAGGCGGGCTCCGTCGTCACTGTCCACGGTCACCATGGCACCTTCCCTCCCTGTCCGGCCCACCGGCCCCTCGGCGTGCGTCCCCCGCCGCCTTCGGTGCCCCTCCGAACCGCGCCGGGGCGTGCCCCGGCCGGTCGGAATCAGTCTGCCGGAAGGGTGCGACGGGCGCCATTCATCCTGAAACCCTGCCCGCCCGGACACCAGGCCCGCCCGGACACCCTGCGCTACCTTGGTCGCCTCGGCGCTCGACGCCTAACCGCCCCCCGCCCGCTCGCAAAGGACGTACCCCGTGGCCGGCTCCGCCTCCCAACGACTCGTCTCCGACATGCGCGGGGTCCGCTACGGCGAGGTCATCGCCGTCTTCCTCCGGGACTCGGGGCTGGAGGCCGAGGTCTACGGCACCCAGATGCTCAACGACTGCCCCCAGGATCTGTGGGACACCCTCGACGCCGACGTGATCGCCGCCGAGATGGGGGCCGTCGCCGTCAAGCTGAACGGACCCCGTCACTGGATGATCGACGGGATCGGCGTGAAGGTGGCGGTGGTGGAGCCAGTCCTCCGAGACTTCAACGGCCTGACCATGCGGCGCATAGCCACCATCGACCTCGGTGACACCCCCGGCGTCGCTCCCTACACCGAGGCCCACGTCAACCGGGGGGCGGTGTTCTTCTTCGATGCCGGCAAGCCCATCTACGAGCTGGTCGACCCGGACGGCCTGGCCTACGTGATGCAGGCCCTGTGCATCGGCGTGGACCCCACCATCACCGAGGCCGGGCTCCCGCAACTGGGCGAGCGCCTCTCCCTGCCCCCGGGGTGGGCCTACCGGTCACGCATCCTGGAGGAGGAGCTGGTGGTGGACACCACCGAGACCATCGCCACCGTCCTGCAGGACGAGTTCGAGAACTCCTACACCCTGCCCGGGTAGCACCCTCGAAGAACGGCCGTGACGGCCCGGGTCCCGTGCCGGCCGGAGGGTAGGGTCGGTCCGTGACGGTGGAACCTGCGGAGGCCGCGGACGCCCTGGCCGAGAGTTGGCGCTTCCTCTGCGCCAGTGTCTCCGGCGGCTGGGCGTCCAGTGCCCCGGGTGCGACGGCCGGCGTGACCGGGGTGGCCAGTCCGACGCTCAACGGCGTTCTGGTCCAGTCGGCGGACGCCGACCCCGCCGAGGTGGCCGGCCTCGTCGAGGAGGTAAGGGCCACCGGCCTGCCCTTCTTCCTGCAGTGCCGCCCGGCCATGGAGGCCCGACTGGGCGAGGTGGCGGCGGCCCGGGCCATGACCAGGGAGGCCCGCGACATACCCCTGATGGCTCGCCACCGGACCGACGGGGCGGTCCCGCCGGATCTGCCCGGGGGCCTCGTCATCCGGGAGCTGTCCCCCGACGAGGCGCCCCTCCACGCCGATGTGGCCGCGGTCGGGTTCGAGGCCCCGGTGGAGGAGTTCCGTCGGTTGATGACCCCGTCCATGTTGGCGCTGCCCGAGGTGCGCGGCTACCTGGGCGAGGTCGACGGCGTGCCCGTCACCACGGGGCTCGGAGTGCGGGTCGGGCCGTCGGTCGCCGTCTTCGACATCGCCACTCCCGCCGAGCACCGCCGGAGGGGCTACGGCGCCGCCGTGACCGCCCGGATCGTCGCCGACGGCCTGGCCTCGGGGGCCACCTGGGCGTGGCTGCAGTCCAGCCAGGCGGGCTTCCACGTCTACGAGGGACTCGGCTTCTCGACCATCGAGGCGTGGCCCTGTTGGCTGATGACCGGGGCCGACGGGTCGTAGCCGGTCAACCCAGGTGGAGAGGGAACCTGACAGTGGTTCGGGCACGGTACGTACCCTCGTCTGGGCGCCGGAGCGCGGGAACTCGGGTCAGTCGCCTTGGGTGTGCGGCATCCGCCGGCGCGTCTCGAAGATGGCCACCGCCGAGAGCTCGATGGCATCCGTGCGTTGGGGACTGGTGATCTCCAGCCTCGCCACCTGCAGGCAGGCGGCAACTCTGGGGAGCGATTTCCTCACCCAGGACTCGAACCGGCCCGGCGGGCGGGCCGCATCGAATGCGGCGAGAAGGGCGGCGTCCCACGCGCTGTGGAGCCCGGCGCCGTCTTGAGGAGCGGCATCGCCATTCCGACAGCCCGCAACCAGTGCCGCAGCTATGGCTTCCTTCACCTTCGGGTCCTGTGGGCGGGCCATGCTCTTTTTCTCGGCACGCCGAGAGGGGCCCTTTAGGGTGCGATGCTGACGCCCGATCGGTGCTCCCGCCCGTCGGAAACGCGGGACTGGGTCAGCGACCAGACCGAAGCATGAAGGTGAGAGGTGGACCGCTCCCCACCTGAGTCCGGCCGATCACGACAAACCCATGACGCTCATAGAACGACACGTTTCGGGGGTTGGAGGACTCCAGATACGCGGGACGGTGGTCTGCATCGACAAACTTCAGGCAGAGCTCCATCAGTCGGCTTCCGACTCCCACCCCCTGGGTGGCTGGCTCAACTCCGAACCAGGCCAGGTACCAGTGCGGATAGTCCGGGGGGAAGCGGGCGATCTCGTCAGCGAGCAACTGAAGGTCCGGGTGCTTGTCGGGTGAGACGGTCTCGGTCAGCACGGCCGCAATAGCTTCACCATCCGGGTCCATGCTCGGGGGTAGCCACAGTGCGATGGCGGACAAGTCGCTGGTTCCCCATGCAGTCCCCGCTTCGAATGCCCGTCCTCCGAGAGCCATGAGAAACCTCGGGAAGCACTGCTGGTACTGCTCGGACGTCGGGTACATCCAGCGTTCCAGGGGATCGTTCTCGAAGGCGGCAACGAGGGTCCGAAGCGCTGCATCCCGTTGGTGCCCTGCAACGAGGGAAGTCGCCACCGTCTCCAGCTTGACCACAGTACGCGCCTGCTCCACCGACACGTCGATTCGTGTCCCCTATGACACCGGCTCGGCGGCGCTAGTCGGCTCCCGGGCTGCCGGCAGGCCGGTCCGGCTCCAGCAGCCGCTTGAAGCCGACGTGGCTCGGCTCGAATCCGTGGCGCACGTAGAACCGGTGGGCATCGGTGCGCTGCCGGTTGGAGGTCAGCTGGGCCCGGTAGCACCCGGCCTGCCGGGCGGACTCGAGGGCCGCGTTCAGGAGCTGCGCACCGATGCCCCGGGAGCGGACGTCGGGGTGCACGTGCATGGACTCGATCTCGGCGCACCGTCCCCCGCCGGCCTGGATGTGGCGGAACATGATCAGTTGGCACATCCCCACCACGGTGCCGTCGAGCTCCGCCACCAGGACGTCGTTGCCCGGTGTCGACTGGATCTCGGTGAGGGCCGCCACGTACGTCTCGGGGTGGGCTCGGTCCTCCTTCCCCTCGACCAGGGCACCGTGGGCCAGGATGTCGATGAGTCGCTCGGCGTCCGCAGGCTAGGCGCTGCGGATGGTCACGGGTTCCATCTCCGGCAGTATGCCAGTCGGCCTACGCCACCCGCGCGTAGGTGGAGCTCAGGTCCCTCGCACCCGCCGGGCACGTCGCTCGGCCTGGGCCGACTCATGCGTGCGGCAACAGGGCCTGCACCTGTTCGACGACCAGGTCGGGACGAGAGATGAACGGGTGGTGCCCGGTCGCCAGCTCTACGGAGCGCGTCGCTCGGTCCGCGTGGAAGCGTTGCAACCCGACCGACGTGCTCCGGTCCTCACCGCAGACGATGTACGTCGAATCGGTCCCCCGCCATCCGTCAGCACTGGTCGGCGTCATGAACGCCCCGGCAGCCTGCGCGGTCACCCGCTCCCAGGCCCGGTGCTGGGTGGCGTCGTCTGCATCCTGCAGGAACCGGGCGCCGAACGAGGCCGGGTCGTAGCCGGACAGGCTCAGCGTGCCGTCCCCGTTGTCACCGATCGAGACCGGGTCGCTCTCGCCGCTCATGATCATGCCCTGCGACTGTCCCACGTCGGGCAGGTAGGACGACACGTAGAGCAGGTGCGCGACGGCGGGATGCTGGCCGGCCTCGGCGATGACGGTGCCGCCATAGGAGTGACCGACCACGATCGCCATGTCCACTGCGTCGAGTTCACGGCGAAGCGCGGCCGCATCGGCAACCAGGCCGCCGGCAACCTCGTCCGTCGTGGTCTCACCACATGACGGCAAGGCAACGGCTCGGCTCTGGAGGCCTGTGCGCTCGCGGAGCAGGTCTGCGGTCCGCTGCCACCACCACTGCCCGTCGCGTACCAGAGCGCCGTGGACGAAGATGAGTTCCATCAGGGGTTCCTTCCACGAACCATTCGTCAGGTCGATCCGAGCCGGACGTCAGATCGGGACGATAGCAAGCCGTCGTTCGGCCGAGATCGGCCTGGTAGTCGTCGGGGTAAGCCGCGGGACCCATCCCACGCCTACCCACGTCGGCCAAGACCCGGAGCGGCGCTCCGGGCACGCCCTGGCCTACCCTTCGCAGGTGCCGGATGACCTCGTTCGCTACACCTCGGCGGACGAGGACAGTGCCCGGTGGGCCGGCTTCCCCTTCCGTCCCGGTGACATCGTGATCAGCACCCGCTCCAAGAGCGGCACCACCTGGGTGCAGATGATCTGCGCCCTGCTTGTCTTCCGCACACCAGACCTGCCCACCCCCCTCGCCGAGCTCTCCCCGTGGCTCGACTGGTCGATCCGGCCGCGCCAGGAGGTCTACGCCCACCTGGCCGCGCAGACCCACCGTAGGTTCATCAAGAGCCATACGCCGCTGGACGGCATTCCCGCCGACCCCCGGGTCACCTACATCGTGGTGGGCCGCCATCCCCTCGACATGGCCGTCTCCCTCTACCACCAGGGCGACAACCTCGACCGGCAGCGCATGCGCCAGCTGCTCGGCCAGCCGGAGCCCGACGAGGAGCCGCACACCCGTCCGGACCTGCACGAGTGGCTGACGGCCTGGATCCACGCCGACCCCGATCCACGACGGTCCCTCGACTCGCTGCCCGGGGTCATGATGCATCTCGGTGATGCCTGGACCCGCCGCGACCAGCCGAACGTGGTGCTCGTCCACTATGCCGACCTCATCGCCGACCTCGACGGTGAGATGCGGCGTCTGGCCGGGCGCCTGGGCATGAGTGTCCCCGAGGCGACCTGGCCGTCACTGGTGGAGGCGGCCACCTTCGAGCGCATGCGGGCTCAGGCGGAACGGAGCGTCCCCGACTCCTCGGGGGTCCTCATCGACCCCACCGCCTTCTTCCGTCGCGGGACGTCGGGAGCCGGGGCCGAGGTCCTCTCCCCCGGTGAGCTGGAAGCCTACGCGGACCGGGCGGGCACCCTGGCCCAACCGGAGCTGGCGGCGTGGCTGCACCGCTGACCGGGCACGACGTGTGCGGCGGCGACCACGGGGACGTGACGTTGGTCATGGTGTCGCTCGGCGACCCCCGGGCTCGGACCCTCGAGGCCGCCCACATCGCCGAGATGAACGACCGCTACGGCTCGGGAGGGCCGGGCCGGGTGGCCCCGTAGGGGTTCGATCCCCCCGACGGCTGCTTCCTTCTGGCCGTGGTCGACGGCACACCGGTGGGATGCGGCGGGTTCCGTCCCCTCGGTCCCGGCAGAGCGGGGCTGAAGCGCATGTACGTCGACCCGTCTCAGCGGGGGCGGGGCGTGGGCCGGCGCCTGCTGCGGGAGCTCGAGGCCCGGGCCGATCGGTCTCCCGTCGACGGCCAGGTGTCGGCCGGGCGCGGCTAGGCGAGGGGTGGGGCCGGTGGCTCCGAGGCTGGTGGCTCCGGGGCAGGGGGCGCGGCCTTCGGCGCCACGGCGTGGAGGCCCCTCGGGAACAGTCGCAACCGGGGCTGGAGGAGGTTGCGGTGGGTCTGCAGGACGGCCAGGGCCACCAGTCCGAGATACGCCGCCACGATCAGGTAGCGGAGGGACGGTGTCCGACCACCGAAGGAGCCGAACACTCCTGGGCCGATGAGGGCGAAGATCAGGTAGGCGATGACGATGCCGGTCACCAGTAGGGTCAGCATGGAGACGAACGCCACCGCGGCCACGTAGCTCTGGCCGACCCGCTGCGACGGACTGGGCATCACGTCCTCGGCCCGGGCCAGCATGAGGCCGCGGCGGAGGTGGGTGACCAGCAGGAACAGGCTGATCAGGGCGATCAGTCCGCCGATGACCACCGTCCTGGCCACCGGGTTGTTGATCGAGCTCGAGTGGTGGCCCATCAGCTGGACCAGGCCGACGACCACGACGGCCGAGCCGACGATGGTGGTGGCCAGGGTGATGAACGAGACGGCGAAGTAGTACACGGCCTGGGGACGCCGGCCGCTCGGGTCGGGGTCGGCGCGGTTGGCCACCACGATGATCACGAAGATGCCCACCACCGCCACCAGGATGAGGACGCCCAGCACCTCGAGGAGCGCCTCGACGACGGTGCCCAGTCCCAGCCCTCCCCCGCCCAGGGAGAGCCCGCTGCTGCTCACCTGCCCGCCTACGGAGCTGGAGCCGATCAGGGGCCCGCCGGTGCAGGTGACGGAGCTACTACTGCCCAGACCGCTCAGGCCGCACAAGGTCGTGGTGGTGACGCTCACTGGACAGGTCCCCCTTCGTCGCCGTGGCCGCCATGGCCGAGCAGTGCAGCGGGTGAACACTACCCGGGTGGGCGCCCCCGGCCCTGCGATCCCGGTCGGAGAGCCGTCCGGGGGCACCGGCGACCACTACCCCGCCACGATGACGACCGGGCGCGGCGTGCCGGTCCCGTGGTCCCTCGAGGCCGGTGGCGCCGGCCGTCGTGGTCGGTGACGGCCCTGTGACAAAACGGATCTGCGATCACTGCGCGTGACGTCGTCGTCACCGGGTCCACAGGTTTCTCCGATTTCTTCGTCCCGGGTTTGTCTGGCCACGGGCGCATCGTTACATTCACCATCAGACGCGGTTTCGCCAGTGGGATGGCTGCGTGAGAGGGGCAAGTCGATGGCGACAACGAAGAGGCCCGTACGAGTCGTCTGGCGATCGCTGGCCATCGTGAGCGCGGTCATCGCCCTCCTCGTCGTGGTCATGACATCGGTCCCCGGTCAGGATGGGACCACCACCAGAGCGACCGCGCCGAACGCGGCATTGGCCGCGTCGAACGCGGTGAAGGTCACCGAGGCGGCGTACGTACCCGATGCTCCGACGCTGCAACGCGAGGGGTGGACGGCGGCGGCAAGCCAGCAGTCCTCGACCGACCCCGCCGACGCCGCGCTCGACTCCAACGCCTTCACCTACTGGGAGGGGCGGACGGGGACGGCCACACCGGCCTCCATCACCATCGACATGCGGGCGCCCCAGGTCGTGTCCGGACTCATCTACGAACCCCCGCAGACGGCCTCGCCCCTGGGTGCCATCGGTCGCTTCGAGGTCAGCGTCAGTGCCGATGACGTCAACTTCACCACGGTGGCCACCGGTACGTGGGCCAACACCGCCGCCATCAAGCACGTGGGCATCGATGCCGTCGACACCCGCTTCATCCGGCTCACCGCCCTGTCCACCGCGGCAGGCTCCGGGACCGAGGTGGCGGTAGCCGAGCTGTACCTGCTCGGCACCCCCCACGTGGCCGCGGCGTTGCCGGCGACGGCTTCGGTGGCCCACGCCGCCCAGATCAGCACCAATCCCGCCGTGGTCGGCGAGTGGGGCCCGGTGATCGGCTTCCCCCTGATTCCCGTGGCGGCCGCGTTGCTGCCCGACAACGAGCTGTTGGTGTGGTCGGCCGATCAGGACCTCGCCTACGGGAGCCCGAGCGACGACTACACCCAGACGGCCATCTTGAACCTCACCACCGGTGTGGTGAGTGAGGACACGGTCTCCAACACCCACCACAACATGTTCTGCCCCGGCATCGCCATCCTGGCCAACGGGGACATCATGGTCACCGGTGGCCTCGACGACCAGCAGACCAGCATCTACGACCCGACGACGAACCAGTGGACGGCGGGCCCGCAGATGAACATCGGACGCGGCTACCAGGGCATGACCACCCTCTCCAACGGCCAGGCGTTCACCCTGGGTGGCTCGTGGTCGGGGGTGATCGGCGGCAAGCTCGGCGAGATCTGGTCGCCCACCGGCAACTGGCGGGAGCTGACCAACGTCCCGGCCACCCCCATGTACACGGCCGACCTCCAGGGGGCCTACCGGGCCGACAACCACGGATGGTTCATCGCCTCGTCAGGCGGGGACGTCCTCCAGGCCGGACCGTCGAAGCAGATGAACTGGATCACCACGACCGGGTCCGGGTCCATCACCCCGGCCGGCCTGCGGGGCACCAGCGCTGATGCCATGAACGGCAACGCCGTCTACTACGACATCAACAAGGTGATCACCATGGGCGGTGCTCCCGACTACCAGAACTCCGACGCCACCACCGCGGCCTACCAGATCCAGATCAACGCCCCGGGAACGGACCCCACGGTCACCCAGTCGGGCTCGATGACCTACCCGCGCGCCTTCGCCAACAGCGTGGTACTGCCCAACGGGCAGGTCCTCACCATGGGCGGCCAGACCTACGCGGTGCCCTTCAGTGATGCCAACTCGGTGCTCAACCCGGAACTGTGGGATCCGACCACCGGCACGTTCAGCGTGATGGCCCCCGAGGCGGAGCCCCGCAACTACCACTCGACGGCCGTGCTGTTGCCCGACGGCCGGGTGTTCTCCGGAGGCGGCGGCCTGTGCGGCACGTGCTCCACCAACCACCCCGATGGCCAGATCTTCACCCCTCCCTATCTGCTGAACGCCGACGGGACACTCCGCACCCGCCCGACCATCACGTCTGCCCCCACCACGGCGAGCACGGGACAGACCATCACGGTCACCACCGGTGGCCCCGTGTCCAGCTTCTCGATGGTGCGCTACGGCGAGTCGACCCACTCGGTGGACAATGACCAGCGACGGGTGCCGCTGTCGATCGTCTCCTCGAGCGGCGACACCTACCAGTTGGCCATCCCCTCCGACCCGGGGATCGCCCTCCCCGGTCCCTACATGCTCTTCGCCCTCGACGCCAGTGGCACGCCCAGCGTCTCCACCACCGTCTCCATCACCAACGTGGCCACCCAGCCACCGTCCACCCACTACGGCCAGTCGGTCTTCGCCGACGGGCCTGCCGCCTACTGGCCTCTGAACGAGAGCAGCGGGGCAACGGCTGCCGACCTGAGCGGCAACGGCGACACGGCCGAGTACCTGGGTGGGGGCTTCACCTACGGGGTGCCCAGCCCGGTCGAGGGCACCGGTGGCCAGGGCGTCACACTGAACGGGTCCACCAGTCAGATCGTGGCCTCCCAACCCATCACCAATCCCACCGACTACTCCGAAGAGATGTGGTTCAAGACCACCACGACGACCGGCGGCACCCTCATGGGATTCGGGACCGCGCCCGCCGGCACGGGATCGACCAGCCGGGACCGCCTGGTGTACATGGCCAACAACGGCCAGCTGTACTTCGCCGTCTACGCCGGGACGTCGGTGACCATCCACACCCCGCTGTCCTACAACGACGGCAAGTGGCACCAGGTGACGGCCACCGAGGGACCCGACGGCATGCACCTGTACGTCGACGGCCAGCAGGTGGCCGGCAACGCCGCCGTCACCGGGGCCCAGAACTACCTGGGCTATTGGCGGGTGGGAGCCGAGAGCCTCTCGGGCTGGTCCAACTCGCCGACCAGCAACTACTTCGCCGGCAGCGTCTCGGACGTGGCCTTCTACAACACCGAGCTCTCCTCCACCCAGGTCCTGACCCACTTCGAGGCCGCGGGTGGATCGGCCGGGTGTGGCCCGGCCGGCTGGACGTGCGGCGACATCGGGGGTGCCCTCCCCGCCGGCCAGGACGCCTATGCCAACGGCACCTGGACCGAGCATGCCGGTGGCGGCGACATCTGGGGGACGGCTGACTCGTTCCACCTGGTCTCCGAGCCTCTGGCCGCCGACGGGACGGTCACCGCCCACGTGGACAGCCAACAGGACACCAGCGCCTGGGCCAAGGCCGGCCCCATGATCCGGGCCACCACCGACCCCGGGTCCCCTTACTACGGGGTGTTCGTGACGCCGGGCAACGGGATCGCCGTGCAGTGGCGCTCGACCCAGGGGGGCTCCAGCTCCCAGATCACCACCAGCGGCACCACCCCCGCCTACCTCCGTATCGGCCGCTACACCACCACGGGCGCCACGCCCCAGACCCTGTACACGGCCTACACCTCCACCAACGGCACCACCTGGACGGCCGTGGCCGGTTCCACCGTGGCCCTGGGCATGACCGGGTCGGTGCTGGGCGGGTTCGCCCTCACCTCCCACAATCAGGGCGTCGCCGGAACGGTGACCCTCGACTCGGTGGCGGTAGCCGCCACCGAGTACCCACCGCCCGGCCTGTCCTGTCCCACCGGTTGGACGTGCGGTGACATCGGCAGCCCGGCGCCGGCAGGCGGCCAATCGCTGGCCAACGGCACCTGGACCCTCCAGGGAGGGGGAGCCGACATCTTCGGCACCACCGACTCCTTCCACTTCGTCTGGCAGGCCCTGGCGGCCAACGGATCGATCTCCGCCCGCGCTGCCTCGCTCTCCTCGCCCAGCGCCTGGGAGAAGGCCGGCCTGATGATGCGGGCCACCACCGACCCGGGCTCGCCCTACTACGGGGTGTTCGACACCACCGGCAACGGCGTGGTCGTGCAGTGGCGCACGGCCCAGGGCGGCACCACCGGCCAGATCAAGGTCACGGCCACCACCCCGGTCTACCTCCAGATCGTGCGGACGGGGACCACCTTCGCCGCGGCGACATCGACCAACGGGACGACCTGGACCACGGTGCCCGGCTCTACCCTCACCCTGGCCAATTTGAGCGGCTCCCTGCTCCGGGGTCTGGCCATCACCTCGCACAGCAGCGGCAATCCGGGATCCGCCACCTTTGACACGGTGACCACCAGCCCGTGACCTGAGCGAACGGCAGGCTGCCGCCCGCGTGCCGTCCCGGGCAGGCCGGGGGCGTTTGCAGGCATGATGGCGGCATGGCGGCGACCAGCGGGACCGACACCTCCGACTTCCCCACCGAGGGGGTGGGGATCACCATCCAGTTCGTGGTGGGGAACCTGGAGCGCTCCCGCGCCTACTACCGGGACGTGCTGGGTGCCACGGAGACCGGGGAGTACGGCGACGGCTCGGTGCTCCTCCAGTTCCAGGGCACCGTGCTGCTGCTGGTCACGGGCGGGAGCCCGACCCCGGACAGGCCCGACGTGACCTTCCGGCCGCCGGCCGACATCGAGCACGTGAGCCTGCAGCTGACCATCCAGGTGCCCGACTGCCGGCGGGCCTACCAGGTGCTGACGGCCCGGGGCGCGGCGTTCCTGGCCCCGCCCGTCGAGTACGAGGAGGAGGTCCGCGCCTTCTTCCGTGACCCGGACGGGCACCTGTTGGAGATCAGCGAGTCGACACGGGAGGCCGTGCCCGGGCCCGCGGTGCGCGGTGAATGACGTCCACGGGCGATGAGTCCTGAGCTTCCCTCCCGTCGTAACACCGTGGACGCCACCAATCTCGCCGATCTCTACGACCTGCCCCTGTTGGAGTGGGCTGAGATCGAAGGGCGGCTCGGCCACGGGGTGGCCCAGGCCCCGGGCACCGGGGGCCCGGATCGTCACACGTGCTGGCTGGCCACCGTCGACGAGGACGGGAGTCCCCACGTCACCGGGGTCGGGGCCCTCTGGGTCGACGGCACGTTCTGGTTCGAGACCGGGGCGGGCACCCGCAAGGGGAGGAACCTGGCCCGGGACCGGCGGTGCACCCTCAGTGTGGCCACCCACGACTTCGACCTGGTGGTTGAAGGTGAGGCCCGACCGGTCACCGACCCGGCGACCGTGGCCGCCATGGCCGAGCGGTGGAGTGAGAACGGATGGCCCGCCCGGGTGGACGACAGCGGGTCGGCCCTGACGGCGGAGTTCAGCGCCCCCTCGGCCGGGCCCCCACCCTGGACGGTGTACCGGATGACCCTCCGGACGGCCACGGCGGTGGCCACAGTGGAGCCGGGCGGGGCCACCCGTTGGAGGTTCAACCCCTAGCCCAGACGGACCGACCCGGTACGGGAACGGCCGGGCGCGGCATCCCGAACGGCCCCGGCCCCGGCGGTGACCATGCGCATGGGTAGGGTGAGCGTCATGGTGAGCGGCAACTACCGGGACTTCTTCGTGGTCATCGCCACCTCGGCGGCCACCCTCATCGGTCTGCTCTTCGTGGCCATGTCCGTGTCGGGCGGCCGGGCCAGGGCCCATCCCCAGGTCATCCGCGAGTTCCGTGCGGCGGCGGCGCTGTTCAGCTTCATCAACGCCTTCACCGTCTCACTGTTCGGACTCGTCCCGAATGGCAACATCGGCTATCCCGCCGCCATCATCAGCGTCATCGGCATTCTCTTCACCGCCTCTGGAGTGCGCACCAC
>Ga0181534_10002152_pt1 | contig 12456 bp, 9 predicted proteins | sample PEATcosm2014_Bin_37_FD_119758 | JGI IMG/M metagenome (GOLD analysis project Ga0181534, IMG submission 119758) | Peatland microbial communities from MTU Mesocosm Facility, Houghton, MI, USA - PEATcosm2014_Bin17_10_metaG | ecosystem: Environmental > Terrestrial > Soil > Wetlands > Peat | place...
ACGGAGAGACCAAAGTCGCCGCCGAGCATATTGTCCTGAAAAATCCTCGTCATCTGGTCGTGCGCACTTCCCTCAATTACGGCGCATCGCACTCGGGCAACCGCAGTTTCAACGAACAATTAAAACTGTCGCTCCAGCATTCTTCCGGGATGAAATTATTCACTGACGAATTTCGTTCGCCGATTCCGGCGGCTGAAACGGCGCGGGCAGCCTGGGAATTGGCAAATAATAACTGCACCGGAGTTTATCACGTCGCTGGTGCGGAAAAATTATCACGCTGGCAAATCGGGCAATTGCTTGCCGAACGCTGGCCGGAAATCAAAGCAAAAATGGAATCGGGATCGGCAAAGGATTTTCCCGGACCGCCCCGCGCTTTGGACACATCGATGAACATTTCCAAAGTTCAAAAAGTCTTGTCTGCGCCACTTCCCGGTCTGACCAAATGGCTGGCGTCTTCAGTCTGATTTGGCTGGCGTGTGAAACGGCTGACCGGCCTCGTAAAGTTTCATCTGCGCCTGAAGCGATTTGATCAACACAAGACTTTGATCAATCGCGGCGAGTTGCAACGCCTGTCCGGCGGTTGTCAACGCATTGGTGAATTGCCCGTCTTCGGCATAGGCCGCCGCGAGCGTGCGGAGCACGAGAAGATTTTTTCCGTTTGAAACTTGGTTCGCCTGTTGCGCCAGTTGAACCGCCTTCACGCCATTTCGGAGCGATGGGTCGGGATTTGTTGCGAGCGCCCATGCGAGATTATTTTGCGCGGGCATATATTGAGGCTGGATTTCAAGGGCGCGTCTCCAATGTTGAATCGCTCCAGCCTCCAAGCCGTTTTTGCTCAAGACACTGGCAATGTCGTTGTGGACTTCTGCATCGTCCGGTTTCAACTCCAGCGCTTTCCGGTATTGGAGCATGGCTTGATCTGTAAGCCCTTCTTTAAAAAGTGCGAGGCCGTAATTGTGGTGAACTCCAGGGTCGCCGGGCTGAAGTTTCAACGCCTTTTGATATTCAGCTATGGCGTCATCCACGTTTCCTTTTTTAAAAAGTGCAAAGCCAAGATTGTTGTGCGCACCCGAGTCATTTGGCTTGAGTTTCAATGCCGTTTGATAGTAGCCGATGGCCTCGTCAACACGTCCTTTCTCAAGCAATGCGCTGCCGAGATTTTTCTGGGCGTTTGCGTCGTCGGGTTGCAGCAGCACAGATTTCTCGAAATGTCCCATCGCATCGTTCACATCTCCGTTCTGGAGCTGGACAAAACCAAGGTTGTTATGAGCGACGGCGCAATCGGGATTTTTGACAAGCGTCGCAGACCAGAGCGTGGTGGCATTGAGATAAACATCCGCCTGCTGCCATGTCAAAAACCCTAGAAGCAAAAGCAATGCGCCGCTGAAAATTATTTTTGATTTGCCAAAATGATCCAAAAACATCGTTATTCCCGCCGCCGCCAGCGCAATCGGCCCGATGATTGAAAAGTATTGCCAGTGATTTGCCACAAAAGAAAAACGGAAATAGTAAATATTTAGAAATCCAAGAACCGGCAGGAACATGATAACGGCATAACCCAAGCCGAACAGAAAAGGTTTTCCCCAACTCGCGCGAAACAACCAGAAGACAAAGAACGCTGACACAAGCAGCAATCCCGGCATAATGGAAATCCAGTTCGTATCTCCGGTGTGCCAACGCGGAAAAATCGGGGATAAATCCAGTGGAAGCAGCGTCTTGTAAAAATAAAACCAGACCGCTCGTCCCGCGATGGCCAGCCGCGACCAAAAATCATCCGTCCGCACAATATCATGCCCGATTGCGTTGTGATATTGATACACGACCGTGATCAAAGCCAAAAATCCCGCCACGCCGAAAAAAGTCGCGCTGCGAAATATGTCCGTCCATTCCACCCGCCCTCGACGCCACCACGCGATGCCGAGCAAAATGAACGGCAACGGGGCAGCGGCAGTTTTGCTCAACAAGGCGATGACAAAAGTCGTGACAGAAATCCAATACCAGCGCTGCAACTTTGTGTCTTCAAATTTCAAAAAAACCAAAAGCGTCCAGGCGAAAAAAACCATCGAGAGTGTGTTTTTCAATTCCGCGATCCACGCGACGGATTCCACGTTGACCGGATGCAGTGCGAAAATCGCCGCCGCGAGTTTTGCGCCGGGAATTTCCAGCCGCGCCAGCACGCGCCAGAGCAGTATCGCATTGACCGCGTGCAGCAGCACATTGACAACGTGATAACCGGCAGCGTGCATTTCCCACAGCCTCCATTCGATCCAGAAAGTTGATGACATCACCGGGAAATAATCCGGCGTCGAGGTGGTCCACCAGAAACGATACCAGCCGTGAGGATCTTTGATAAGCGGGTTAGCCGTCAGCAGCATGTCATCGTCCCAGATGAATCCCCCGTGCCACACCGGAAAATAGGCAATGAGTGTGGCGGCAATCAGGAAGAAGCCAAAAGGCCAGCCGCGATTCCACAACGAAGAACGAGTGCCCAAATTATCCGAAAAAATCCCTCCCGAGTTTTTGTCGCTTCGTTTTTCAATTTCCTGACTTTTTTCTTTCATGGCTTCAAACCAAGTGCCTGTAGTTTCGCCTTGGTTTTAGCATCACCCGGATTGAGGCTCAACGCCGTTTGATAATATTGCACGGCCTCCGATATATTATTTTGTCGGATAAGCGTGTCGCCAAGATTGGCGTAAAGCTGTGGATTGGCAGGTGAAATGCGAATTGCTTCGCGATAATGTTGGGCGGCCTTGTCGAACTTTTGTTCCATGAAACACAAGGTCGCAAGATTATTATGCACGTCGGCACTGTCCGGATCCAATTTCACGGCGGATTCAAAACAGATTTTGGCTTCGTCAAATTGTTTTTTCGCCGCAAGCGCTAAACCGAGATTGCTCAAAATATCAGCTTGATCCGGCGTGACTTTTAACGCGCGCTTATAATCGACAATCGCTTCGTCCCAATTGCCGAGTTTGGCGAAAGAATTGCCAAGATTATATAGCGCGTCGGGATTGTCAGCCTTGATTAAAAGAGATCGGCGGAAGCAATCCATCGATTCCCTCACTTTTCCCTGTGCAGACAGCCATGTGCCAAGATCATTTTCGGCGGCATAATTGTTGTCCGTCACGTTGAGAGTGTGGCTGAAAAGCGTCCCGCTATTTTGCCAATAAACTAACTGATCGCGAGTCCGAAACGCAAAGGCGGCAAGAATGATTGTGGCAAAAAATAAAATCCGCAAATTTGAAACATGCCAGCTTTCAATAATGAAACCGGTAATCCAAACGAAAATTATGAAAATTCCGATGAGCGGAAAATAAGTATATCGGTCGGCCATCGCCGCATCGCCGACTTGAACCAGTCCGATAACGGGAATCAATGTGCCGACAAACCAAAACCAACCGGTAAGTAGAAAAGGAAATCTTTTATAATACAAAATTGCGATAACGGACAGCCCTACAATCAATGCAGAGGAATAAACCGTCAGGGACAAATCCCAATGCCCTGGATGCGGATAGGGATTGGCAAGTACGGTTGGCCAGATTGTCTTGCCTAAATATCGAGCATAGGAAACAAAGGCGTTTTCAATCCGATCCGGAATGGAAATCGCTCCAAGTGTCGCCACCGCGCCGACTTTTTTCTGCACGAAAAATGTAAGGGTGCTGAAAATGGCACTCAACACTAAGAATGGAATTTTTTCGACAAACAATCGCTGAAAATTTTCCGTTTTAAATAGGGGATTTGAAATCCTTTGCAAAGGCCACCAGTCGAGCAATAGCATTACAAACGGCAGCGTTACCAGCATCGATTTCGCCATAAGACTGAACACAAAAAAACCCAGCGCATACTGAAAACTGCGCCGACAATTATCCTTTGCGTAATGTGCGTAACTCAAAAGCGCCAGTAGCGCGAAGAAAGTGCTCAAGACATCCTTGCGTTCGGCGACCCACGCGACGGATTCGACATGGAGCGGATGCAATGCAAAAAGTGCAGCAACAAGGACGCTGCGCCAGATTGCTGAAGTCAACTGACGGAGCAAAAGAAAAAGCAGAGTTGCATTAGCTGCATGAAACAACAGATTTATAAGATGCGGGCCAAAAGAATTTTTGCCGAAAATTTCCACGTCCAGCATGAGTGACAACCATGTCAACGGGTGCCAGTTACCGGTAAATCCCGAAGTTAAAGCCCAAGTTGCGTTGTCCAAAGTGAAGCCAGTCAAGACATGGGGATTGGACGTGAAATAATCCGGGTCGTCGTAATTCAGAAAATCGCAGCGTGAAACCGGCCAGAAAACGAACAAGGTCGTCACGATCAAAAACAGACAAATAAAAGTTGACTCGGAAAACTTACCGACAAATTTCTTATTAAGAGTCGCGATGCAATTATATTTGGACTGAATCATGTCTCGAATTCATCAGACGACGAATTCCAATTCCTGCCGGTGTGGAATCAGGCCGTGTTCGAAGGCCTGACCAAGAAAACGGCGGATGGATTCCCTGCCCCGCTCACCGTAGTCGAGAGTCCAATGGTTCACATACATGCCCACAAATTTGTCGGCGAGGTCACGCCCCATGTCGCGCGCGTATTGTAGCGCGTGTTGCACGGCCGCGTGGCGATGATCCAGGCTGAATTGAATGCTTGCGGTAAGCGTGTCGGAAATCTGCTTGCGTGTCGCCAGATCAAATTTTTTATGGATGACATTTCCGCCAAGCGGCAAAGGTAATCCATCATTTTGCTTTCCCCACCAAATGCCAAGGTCTTCGCAAACGACAAGCCCTTCGTTTTTGTAAGTGAGCTGGCCTTCGTGAATGATTAAACCAATCTCAGCGGCTCCATTTTTCACGGCGGAAAAAATCTGGTCGAATGGCACAACGACGTAATTAAAATCCTTCGACTGCTTGCCAAGCCAGAGTTGAAGCGCGAGAAAGGCGCTGGTCATGGTTCCAGGCACAGCGATTTTTTTCATCGTAATTTCCTCGCGGGAAAATTTTTGTTTCGCGACCAGCATCGGACCATAGCCGTCACCCATGCTCGCGCCGCTGGGCAGGAGCGCATATTTGTCGGAGACGTAGGCGTAGGCATGGATGCTGACGGCAGAGATGTCCAGTTCGCCGTGTGTAGCGCGTTCGTTCAGCGTCTGAATGTCCTGCAAGATATGTTGGAAGCGGAAACCGTGCGTGGGAATTAAATCCTTCGCGAGCGCATAAAACATGAAGGCATCATCGGGGTCAGGCGAATGTCCAAGAGTCAAGGTCGTTTGCTGCATGGGCAAAAAATAAACTATGCAAACAGAAGTGTCACGCCGGGAACAAATTATTGAAATAATATCGAGCCCCACCGTACGCGCGCGTCGCAACAGATCCAATCGCAGCCGACAGCCACCTCCTTTATTAAGTCGCAGTCCGGTTTGCGGGCAAATCCGGCGAAGCGCGCGCGTGTCCCCACCCGCGATGCCTTTAGCACGGTGCGTGCCGTTTCCCTATTTGCGAGTAAATTATCGAGATCCTGAAGAAATCAGCGATCTAGTTTTACCAACACAACCAATTGCTGTCGCTTTTTTTTCAGAGTGAGAAAAAAGTTCACGGCGCGCCGTTGTCAAATTTTCATTGGCGGAAAGATCGACGTGGATTGCGCGGCAATGGTGATGGTGAAATTAGAACCAAAATTTCCAAATCCAAAATCTGACACTCCATTTGACACTGTTTTTTTCTACTGGTAATGCTGTCTGGAGTAGATTGAAAACTGGCTCAAGGCTGGCAAGATCTTTTTCGTGACTTGATTGCTCCTGTAGCTCAAATGGATAGAGCCGTCGTTTCCTAAACGACTGATCCCGGTTCAATTCCGGGCGGGAGCACCACGAGCATTACTAATTAAATCCTCTTCAAGCCTGCGCTACAGGCAAAATTCCCTTATGAATTCATCCATAGATCGGGCCAAAATTTGCGCAGGCACGGTAGTCGGCGGCTTCCAGTTCCTGCGCGCCAAACAGATTCCACGAGCTTGGGCGGAAGATTTTTTCCTCGCTGACATTGTGCATTGCCACCGGAATCCGCAGCATCGCGGCGAGCGAGATCAAGTCCGCACCAACATGGCCGTAGCTGATGGAGCCGTGGTTGGCGCTCCAGTTGTTCATCACTGAATAGACATCGCGGAACGCGCCGCGCCCTGTGATGTTCGGCGCGAACCAGGTGGTGGGCCAGGATGGGTTGGTGCGCTCGTCGAGCGCCTTGTGGACTTTGGCGGGCAAATCCACCGACCAGCCTTCGGCGATTTGCAGTGCCGGGCCGAGTCCCTTGACCGTGCTGATGCGGCACATCGTCATGGGCATTCCGCCGCGCGACAAATAGCAGGACGAGAAGCCGCCGCCGCGAAAGTATTCGTAAATCGCCGGCGGCCAGGAGGTGGCCTGGAGACATTTCGCGGCCTCGGCCTCGGTGATTTCCCAGAACGGTTTCAGGGCGGGCTTGCCGTTGCGGGATTGTTGTCCAGAACCGTCGAGCGTGGCGGCGCCGGAATTGATCAAATGCAGAAGGCCGTTCTCGGCCTTGCCGGAAAGTTTCACGCCGGTCACGCGCCGGACGGATTCGGGGCTCCAATAAGTCCGCACGTCGGCGAAAATCTGCGCGGTGTTGGTGAGCAGCTGGCCGAACAACATGCACGCGCCGTTGAGCGCATCGTTTTCCGTCGCGAAAACCATCGGTGCGCGGATGCCGTTCCAGTCGAACGACGACGTGAGGATGGCTTCCATGAAATCGCCGTTGGGATAATGATCCGTCCAATGGCGCTGGCCCTGGAAACCGCCGGCGATGGCGTTGCGCCCGAGCGCTTCCTCGCCAAAACCAAGCTCGGCGAGGTGCGGATTGCCGACCATCAAATCGCGCGCAATCATCGTCATCTTCACGACCGTCTCCCATTCCCAATCCTTGCGCTTCTGGTCGCGGCGCAGCCTGGCCGGATTCCAGTCCTTGCCTTCGATGCAATTTTGTTTGGTCCAGGCGAGCGCCTTTTTGAATTCGCGTTCGTCGTAAATCTTTTCCTCGATGCGGCGGGTGATTTCGCTCATGTCCACGCACTCGACGCGCATGCCGAGAAAACTTTCAAAGAACGGCTGGTCCACAATCGAACCGGCGATGCCCATCGAAACGCCGCCGAGCGAGAGGTAGCTTTTGCCGCGCATGATGGCGATGGCAAGCCCGGCGCGCGCGAAGCGCAGCAGTTTTTCCTGAACATCCTGCGGAATCGAGGAGTCGCCCGCGTCCTGAACTTCGCGGCCGTAAATCCCGAAGGCAGGCAGGCCCTTCGCATTGTGCGCGGCGAGGACGGCGGCGAGATAAACCGCGCCGGGGCGTTCCGTGCCGTTGAAACCCCAGACCGCTTTTGGGATGAGCGGGTCCATGTCCATCGTCTCGCTGCCGTAGCACCAGCAGGGCGTGACGGTCAGCGAAACACCCACGCCTTCACGCGCAAATTTTTCCGCGCACGCGGCGGCCTCGGCCACGCCGCCGATGCACGAATCGGCGATGACACATTCGACGGGCTGGCCGTTGGGATAGCGCAGGTTGGCGGAGAGAAATTTCGCGGCGTTTTTCGCCATCGCCACGACCTGGCCTTCGAGCGATTCGCGGACGCCGTTGCGGCGACCGTCAATGGTGGGGCGGATGCCGATCTTGGGCGTGCCGCCGATGAGAGCGCTGATGGGATGGAGCGTTTTCATAAATCTGTTTATAACGGTCTAAATCGCGAAGCTTCACCGGCCTTTGACCGGATAGTTTCATTGTTGCTGTGCTAAAAACGACGGCCGATTTCAGGCCGCGCTATCCTTCGCTTCCAGCTTCTGCCAGACGACGCCGTAAAGAGCAATGAAGACGAAGCACACAAGCGGCACCACGAAGCCGGTGCGCATGGAGTGCGCGTCGGCGATATGGCCCATGAACGGCGCGGCAATCGCCCCGCCCACGATGGACATGACGATGAGCGAGGAACCGAGCTTGGTGTAGTCGCCCAAGCCGCGGATGCCCAGCGCAAAGATTGTCGGGAACATCACGGACATGAAGAAGAACGTGCCGAACATTGCATACAGGCCGAGCGTGCCGCCGCCCATGCACACCGCCGTCAGCGCGATGTTGATGACCGCGTAGGCCGCGAGCACGAGGTGCGGCTTGAACTGGCTGATGACGATGCTGCCGAACAGGCGGCCGGTCGCAAACAGGACAAAGCCGATGGCACCCAGCCAGTGGGCTGCTTGCAATTTGGTCACACCGGGATCGTTTTCCAAAGTGTAATTCACGCAGAAACTGAAAATGCCCGTCTGGGCCGCGACGTAAAAAAACTGCGTGCCGATGCCGAGTGTAAAATGTTTGCGCCGGAACAAGTCCCAGTTTTTAGAAACCAGCCGGAAGCCGGCGACGTAGGCGGCAACGAGCAGGCAGTATTTGGCCGGATCGAACAAGGCCGGCGGCATGTTCAGCAGCACCCATATTAATCCCAGAATCCGGGCGATGAAGAAATACAGCAGTCCGCAAATGATCGCCAGCGCGATACCGATGCCTACCAGTTGTCCGCCCGAAGGCTTCAGGCTGTTTTTCTGCTCCGCAGTTTTTTTGCTTTCATCCACGGCGTGCAAGTCAGGCACCTTGGACACGGCAAAGATGACGAGCAGGATGGCTGCGGCGATGCCGATGCCCATGTAGGGCGTGGACAGGCCGGCGTTGGCGTTGGTGGCAACGGTGGCAACATCGGTCGCTGTCTTTGCGGCGTCATCGCCACCGAAAACGAAATAACCGCCGACAATCGGGCCGAGAATCCAGCCGCCACCGTTGATGGTCTGCGCGATGTTGATGCGCGTCGCGCCATGTTCCGGGGCGCCCAGCACGGTGGTATAAGGATTGGCAATCGTTTCCAAACAGGTCATGCCAGTCGCAATCACAAACAGGCCGAGCAGAAACGCCCCGTATTCACCAAGGCTGACTGCGTGGACAAACCAGAACGCCCCCGCCGCGATCAGCGAAAGGCCGACTAGGATGCCACCCTTGTAGCCGAACTTGCGGGCGATGAGGCCGGCGGGAATCGCCATCAAAAAGTAGGCAAGATAGTTGGCCGACTGCACAAGGCCGGACTGTTCCTTGTTGATGTGAAGCGAGTCCTGAAAATGCTTGTTCAGGATGTCAATCATGCCGTTGCAAAACCCCCACATCAGGAACAACGAGGTTACGAGCGCAAAAGTAATGAACAGATTTTTGCCATCCGCTGTGCGGAACAGTCCGCTGCCTTTGGCACCGGAATTGGAGGTAGGAACAGGTGTGATCATGATTTGATTTTAGTTGGATTGTTTGGATTTGCTGCCCCGAAATTTTTAGGCGCTTTCAAGAATAATGTTCGCGTATTGAGTTGCGTCACCTGTGCGGATCAATCCGATTGCGTTCGGCACACGCTTTTTGAATGTGATATGTGGCTCATGCGCCAGATCAATGCCCGACAATGCCGCACGGAACGCCGCGCGCGTGCTTTCCGGATTATTTTTCAGAAATTCCCTGGCCATCCACGCCTTGCCGACTTGAAAATTGGAGCGGATGGCACGTAGCACCGCTAATACGGTCGGAACATCGTCAACCAAGGCAATGTCAACGGTCTCAATCATCGGCCAGAATGGAAAACCACGGTCCGCAATGACTAGGGTATTGGTGTGACGAACCCGGCTCAACAAATGATTGATCGCGGGATTTAGGATTCCAGTTTTAATCATGGCATTGTTCAGAATTCGCGCAGACGGTGGGTTTGCCTTTTGGCAAACCAAGGCGCGGGTGCATTTGAAGGCATGATACTCAACGACACGTTTTTGGCAATACTTCCGTTTGCCGATCTGGCCAACAGTCACAATTTATTCGCAGATGGGGACAATTCGTAATCTACACGGCTGAAACACAACCGCATTTTGTCAGTTATTCGACGCGCCCGCAATTTCTGCGCCGCGTTTTTCCTTTTGCTACTTACCTGCGGCTGGCAAAGTTCCCGCATGGGAATTTCCTTGCGGCAATTCGAGCAGATGAAAGAACGCGTCGGCGGCAAATTGCCCCGCGCCATTGCTTTGGCCGCCGCCCCGCGCCTCTTGCCCCGTGCCTCGAATCAAATTATTCTCGGCGTTGACCCGTCGCTGCGCGGCACAGGGTTTGGAGTCATCCAGATTTCCATTCCGCATCCAAAAACACTCGCGCACGGCACGATTTCCTGCCCGAAAAACTGGGAACGTTCCCGCTGTCTGGCAAAGATTTCGCAGACGTTGCGCGATGAAATCGGAAGACATCACCCGACCGTCTGCGTGATCGAAGGACTTTTCTTCGCGCAGAATTTGCAGACGGCCTTGATTATGGGCGAGGCCCGCGGCGCGGCGATGGCGGCGATTGCCGAGGCCGGACTGGACATTTTTGAAATCGCACCGCGCAAAGTGAAGCAGGCGATTGTCGGCTACGGCGCGGCGCAAAAATCCGCCGTGGCAAAAATGGTCCAAAGATTGTTAAGTTTACCCAAGCCGCCTGCGCCCGACGCGGCGGATGCGCTCGCGCTGGCGCTCACGCACGCGCGTGAAAATTCGCGTTACAATTTGACGCCGCCAAAAAAAATCTGATGATTACCTTTCTCCAAGGCAAACTCGTTGAGGCGCTTCCGACGCAGGTCGTCGTGGACGTGAATGGCGTCGGCTACGAAATTCTCATTCCTCTTTCGTCGTTTGACAATATGCCGCAGCCAGGCCAGCCGGTGAAACTGCTCACGCAACTCATTGTCCGCGAGGATGCGCATGTTCTTTACGGGTTCGCGAGCGTGGCGGAGCGGGATTTGTTCCGCCTGCTCATCAACAGCGTCAGCGGCATCGGCCCGAAAACCGCGCTGAACATTTTGAGTGGCATTTCGGTCACCGCCTTTCGCGGAGCAGTCGCAAGCAGCGACGTGAAATCACTCTCGCAAATATCCGGCGTCGGCAAAAAAACCGCCGAGCGCATCGTTGTTGAATTGCGTGATAAAATCGGCGCGGCGGGCGCTTGGGAGGCCGCGAGTGCAAAACATTCGCTTTCACCCGACGACCAGAAAACCAACGACGCCGTGCTCGCGCTCATGGCGCTGGGCTTCAAGCAGGTTGACGCCCACGATTCCGTCCGCGCCGCGCAGGCAATGCTGGGAGCACAGGCTACGGTGGAACAGCTCGTGCGCGCGTGCTTGAAAAAAGGAAATTGATGGCCGCAGAAAATTCAACTTCCGAAATCCCGCGAGTAATGACTAAGAAAAAGAAATCCGGTGTCGTCATCCCAAATTCGCCGACATTTTTCCAACGGTTTTTCGCGTGGCTTCTATGGGCGATTATTCGATTGATCTCCGCGACTTTGCGCTATCGCGTTCGTGATCCGCACGGTTTTCTGGAACGAAAGGATATTTCGCAGGCGATTTATTGCGTATGGCACAATCGGCTCGCGCTTTGCATGAAATTGTATTTCACCTTCAGCGGTGAACACCGCTCCAAGGCCGGAGTCGCCGGACTCGTCAGCGCGAGCCGCGACGGCGCATTTCTTACGGCGATTCTGCAATGCTTCGGCGTCCAGCCCGTGCGCGGTTCGAGCAGCCGACGTGGCGCGCAGGCTTTGCTCGAACTCAAGACATTGGCCGAGCGCGGCTACGACCTTGCCATCACGCCCGACGGCCCGCGCGGTCCGCGCTATACCGTGCAGGACGGAGCGATGTCCATGGCGCAAGTGACGGGATTGCCTGTCGTGCCGGCGGCGTATCATCTGAAATGGAAAATCCAGTTGAAAAGCTGGGATAGATTTCAAATTCCCCTGCCGTTTTCAATTTGCGAAGTCACTGCCGGAAAAATCTTCCATGTGCCGCGCGACATTTCGGATTCCGAGCGCGAAGGATTGCGCAAACAGCTCGAAGCGGAACTACGCGCGATTTCACGTGATTAAAAATGATCGCCCGCGTCAGTCTTGAAATCGCCTTGCGCAAGGAATTTGATTATTCGATTCCGACGGAACTTGCGGATCAAATTGAAGTTGGTGCGCGTGTGCAGGTGCCGTTCGGCGCGCGGAAAATTTTTGGCACGGTCACCGCGCTCGCGGAAGAATCGGCGCACGCAAAATTAAAACCGATTCTCAAGGTGATCGGCGCGCAAACTTTGGTCACGCCGAAAGTTTTGAAACTTGCGCGGTGGATTGGTGAATATTATTGCTGCGCGCCGGAGACCGCGCTGAAAAGTGTCTTGCCCGAGGCGATTCGAAAAGAAAAGGAAGGCTGGAAAAAACAATTATTCGTTCGAGCGCTATACTTGAGCGGAGAATTTCCGAAATTGCCGAAGCGTCAGCAGGACGTTTGGAACATCATCGAAGAACGTCGCGAAATCTTGCTGGCCGAACTGCTTGAGCATGCTGAAACGACCGCAGCGACCGTTCGCAAATTGGAAGATCGTGGCCTAGT
>Ga0181534_10002153_pt1 | contig 12456 bp, 21 predicted proteins | sample PEATcosm2014_Bin_37_FD_119758 | JGI IMG/M metagenome (GOLD analysis project Ga0181534, IMG submission 119758) | Peatland microbial communities from MTU Mesocosm Facility, Houghton, MI, USA - PEATcosm2014_Bin17_10_metaG | ecosystem: Environmental > Terrestrial > Soil > Wetlands > Peat | place...
ATCTCTGGATCGTAGGGATTCAGCGCCGATTGTTTCGCCCTGTGCCGCCACGGCAGATCCCAATTCTCGACGATCAGGTTCCAATTGATCTCGTCGATCGTCGCGTCCGCATTTGCGGCCCGCTCAGTCCTTCAAGGACCACAGTCCATGGGCATTGGACGTGAAACGCTTGTCGTTATTCAGCACGCGGAGCAACACCAGCCGCTCGACGCTGAAATAATCGGAGAGATCGCCGACGCCCATCGCCGGATTGTTGCGGAGGTGGAGGACGAGCTTTTCCGCCAGGTCCTTTTCGCCGCCAGCTTCCGTGGCGGCCGGCAACAGTTTAGCGCGCACGACGGGCGGGGCTTCCTGGCCGCGGATCGCCAGGATCAGCCGTTTGGCATTCTCCAGGCATTCCACGCGGGCCTTGAGCTGCTTCAGTTCGTCATCCAGCGGGGCCAGGTCCGCCGTGGCCAGGGAATCGATGCTGCGCAGCACCTTTCGGCGTTCGAAGGACTCCTTGGCCTTCTCGCGGATGGCCGGGTTGCAGAGGGATTTCTGCTGGTTGGCTTGTCCTTCGATGCTTTGTTTTCTGACGCCTCGTGGCATGATATGCTCCTTGTTTTTTAGCCACGGATTGAACACGGATGAAACTTTGCGACTTTGCGCCTTGGCGTGAGACTTCCTTCTACTCGCCATCCTCGTCGTCATAACCGAGTTGCCGCTGCACGGAGGGCGTGTAGATGGTGATCGGCCGGTCGTAGCACTGCGCCGCCGCGGCGGTGGCCGCCTCCTCGCTGCAAGGCGTGATGGCGAAGATCGAGCCCTGGCCGAGAAGTTTCGTATACGGCAGCCGGCCGCCCACGGCGGGCACATCGACGCGGACGAAGGCGCAGCCGCCGATCGCCTGCTCGGTGATCCGCCCGGCGTAACGCGAGTGCCCCATGACTTCGACGACGCCCCACACGTCGAACTTTTCCTTAGTCTCGGTCGACATGCTCAGGTCCCTCCTTCTTCAATGTCTCTAGATCTTCCATCCAGGCCAGCGTCTGGCGAACGCGGGCCTCGAACTTGCGCAGCTCGGGCAGCACGACCGCCGGCGGGTAGCCGTCGATCATCCGCTGCACGGTCCATTTTTTTGCGGATCTCACGGATTCCCATGTTTTGCCTCCTTCGCCGCTTCCTGGGCCTGGATCCTGCGCAGTACTTCCTCGCGATGGACGGCGATACGGCCAGATGCGGTGATTCCCAGGCGGACCTGGTCGCGGCGAATCTCCAGCACGCAGACCTCGATCTCCATGCCCGGCCCGGCGGCCAGTTCCGCGGGGACGCGGAGCATAATCTTTTCCTTTTGTCTTCTGCTCAGCACTAACATTTTCAACCTCCTTGTCGTTTTGAAAACCACGAATAACACGAATGACACGAATGGGAAGATGTTTTTAGCCACGGATGGAACACGGATTGAACACGGATTTTTTGGAAAGGAAAATTGTGGAAATGAAGATGAAGAGCAGTCTATTTTCCTTTCTATTTGCTCGTCCGTGTTTCATCCGTGGCTAAATTCTTATTGGGCATTCGTGCGATTCGTCTGATTCGTGGTTAATTTTCCTCCTCACTTCCCGCAGCACAGTTCATCGCTCTTGGCGCCGCGGCGGAATGTGTAGCCGTCTTCCTCCGAATCCTCGTAGGGCCGGCGGAGGATGAAGCCCGCCCGCCAGCCCAAGGCGCGGAAGAAGAGTTGCGCCGCGAGATTGCTCTCGCGGACGGTGCAGGTTCTCCGCTTGGGCCGCTTGTCGCGGCCCGGCTTGCAGAGCTCCTCGACGAGCATGCGGCCGATGCCCATGCGGCGGAACTCCGGCATCACGTTCACGCTCATCACCACCACCGTCTTCTCCAGCCGCTGCGCCACGCCGTAGCCGACGAGCCGGCCGGCGGCCTCGGCGATGATGCCGATCTCGCCGTTGCTGAGGGCGAAGACCGCTTGAAAATCGTCCCGCGACCAGGCGTGCCGGCCGAAGCTGGCCCGTTCCAGCGGCATGATCCAGGGCATGTCGTCCGGAGACATCCCCCGCAGCATGGCCGGACCGGGAGGCGGTTCACAGCGGCCGATGAATAGCGTCTTGAAGATGCTCATGATCCTGAACTCCTTTTTTAGCCACGGATGAAACACGGATTGAACACGGATTGAACACGGATTTTTTGGAAAGAAAAATTGTGGAAAGGAAGATGAAGAGCAGTCTATTTTCCTTTCCATTTGCTCGTCCGTGTTTCATCTGTGTTTCATCCGTGGCTTAATTTTCATTCGTGTGATTCGTGCTATTCGTGGTTCTTGCTCTGGGCTCCCCGCTCCCTGCTCTTCGCTTCCAGCAGGTCCGCGACGGCGGCGCCGATGGCCACGGCCGTCAGGTCGTCGCCGCCGTGTTCCTGAAACTGGCTAAAAGCCACTCGGCGGCGGCCAGCACGTCGCCGTTGGTCTGAAACTTCGAGGCGGAGACGATCATCGCTTGCCAGCGCTCGATCTCATCGCCGTAGCGCTCGCCGCAGGCCACGCGCATGAAGCGCCGCATCTCGATGTAACGGGCGGGGAGGGAAGAAGGGGAGACAGAGGCTTTCCGCGCCGCAGTCTCCGCCCGCGTCAGCGCCCGCTTGGCAATTTCCCTTTTCCCGGTAGCCTTCCAAACCTTCGCTCCCGAAGTCCCATGCCCCTTTTGTCTGACCGCATAGCCCACGAAGCTGATCAATTCCTCGCGGACCAGGCGGGCAAACATCGGACCAAAGGCGCGGTCATCGTGGGGCCTATGCCCTAGGGCCTTGAGGTGATCGACGATCTCTTCGCCGCTGGCCTGCCCGCCTTCCAGGAGCCAGGCCACGGCATCGCTGGCCGCCTTCTGAACGTCGAAATTCACTTCCATCACCGCCCGGTCCTCGGCCTGCTGGCCGCGCTCCGCGCCGATGTCGCGAGGAGCCGGCGGGGCAAGGACCTGCTGCCGCCGCCAGGCGGTCTCCGGCCTGCCGAAGAAGCTGAATTGGGGGCTGCTCTTCATGCCAATCCTCCCCCGGAAAGTTGGCCACGAGGAACGCGAAGAGCACAAAGCAGGGGGGTCGAAACTACGCTAGGTTTGGGCCGGCAACGCACCGGCCGCAAAAAGGTTTGCCCCACTTTCTGCTCATCGCGTCCTTCGTGGTGAAGGGCAAAGAGCGATGGGCGACTGAGTACTGAGTACTGAGTACTGAGTACTTTTTTCAGCCCGGCCGCGGCAGCGATGCGAGTTGCGACGCCGGCACCAGCCGCCGGTCGAGATAGTGCTGTTCGAAGACCTGCCGCGTGTCGCCGATCTGCTTGGCGCCGTCGCCGCCATTGGCCTCCACCAGCGTCCCGGAGGTCCTCCGCAACTTGTGAAACAGCCCGCCCCGGCCGCGGCCGAAGGCGACCGCCGCGCGGGTCAGAATGGCGCGGAAGCGCTTGTCCAGCGCCTCCCGCGAGAACGGATAGGGCCAGACTTTCTCCCGCGCGGCGGACCAGATCGCCTGCACGGCGGCAATCGTGTCCGCGTGCAGCGGGCAGATCCGCCGGCCGTTCTTGCGGCTGCTGAGGGCAATCCAGCGGCCGACCAGGGATAGGTCCTTGGGCGCCGTGGCGAGGGCCTCGTTCTTCCGCGCGCCGGTGTCGTAGATCACCAACAGCAGCGATCGCCAGCATGCGGAGGTGGCGAGTCCCGCCGTCTCGCCGGGAATCTCCTGCACCACGCGCAGGATCTTGCCGACTTCTTCCGCCGTCCAGGCCTCGGGTGGGATGGCAAACGATTTCAGCCGGCGGACCTTTCGCGTCCGCGGCGGGGCGGCCAGATATTCCTCGTCCCAGGCGCAGCGCCAGAGGGCCAGCAATTGGCAGCGCTTCGAGTTGGTCGTGCTGGCCGACCGCGGCAGGGCCCGGAAGGCCATCAGGAATTGCCGCAAGAGGTCCTCGCTGAGGTCGGCGATGGTCAGCTTCCGCCCGGCCCAGCGCTCGAAGGCGCGGATCGTGATCTCCATCTGCCGCAGCGTCCCGGCGGCCAGGTCGATCCGCGAGGGCGCGTAGACCAGGTGCAGAAAATCGGACAGAAAGAACGAATTTGCCGGACGTAACACGGGTGCCACTCAGGAGATGCGAAAACAGGTTATTTGATAAACCTAGCTCGCAAAACGCGGGGAGCGGGCAAAAACGGAAATTCGTCCTGAAAACTCGCATCCGGCGGTCCCGTTGCTGAAGCTGCAGTCAGCGGCGGGAATCGCCAGGCCGTCCACCGGCCACCATCCAAAGCGAAAACCGCCAAACGCTCTCGTCAGCGTTCAGCGGTCATTATACGAAGTTTCGTCTATTCGTCAAGCGGGGTCATCAAGAATTTTCGGCGGCAGCAACCAATTGCAAGTTTTCCGCAGAAAGAAGGGCTGATGGCGTACAGCGCAGGGCCTCGGCTATTCTGGCGATCGTAGTGATGGTCGGGGCAAATACACCTCGTTCCATCGACGAAATATGCGGCTGAGGTATGCCGACAAGTTCTGCGACATCAGTCTGGGTCAAATTCAGTTCGAGACGGCGGTTACGCATGTTCTCGCGAAATACCCGTTCCAATTGTTCGCCTTGCATTTCCATGCTCCAATCTTATACGAACTATGGTCTATCTGTCAATCCAAACCTGTGTTACAATGTCTGCTGGTCCGGGGAAGCTCCCGGGCCAGCAGGTTTGTTTGAGCCTGGACGTCCAGGCTCTCCGGGGCTGTCAGTGTGCGGAGCCACTCTCCCCGGTGCCGTGCCGGCCTCGGGCTTCCGCGCTCGCATCTCATTAGGGCCGTTTATCGTCGACGCCGAACGCAAGGGCCGCCGGGCGATCACCGAAGCCCGCAAGCGAATGGGGAAGCCGCGCCCGAACTGATCGCGAGCGGATGGATATTTCCCGGGAAATCTCCGCCAGCGCATATTGCGAGGCGATATCCTGGCTGGGTAGGATAAAAGGCGTTTTTCGGGCCGCCGCCGCGGCCGCGGTGACTGCGGCGGTGCTCGTTCGGCTATCATGCAGAAAGGCGGTGCCTCGTGGCAGCGCTCATTCGTACAGTCGGCCTCGTGCTGACCTTCACAGGCTGTTGGTTCTGTTTCGGATCGCTGGCCGGCGGCTCACCTAAATTTGACCGCGTGGCCATGGGCGGCCTGACAATCCTCTTCGGCATGCTCATCTTCGCCGTGGGAAGAATCGTTGCCGATATCTTCGGCGGCGGTACGCCCAAGGTCATCGTCGAGGTACGGACGGGAAAAAAGAAGAGCCCATCCGCCGCGCGGCCGTCCAAGAAAGCGGCTAGCGGCGATACAGAGAATTGGCTCGACGGAATGCAATAATTATCCCGCCGTTTCAGGCGGTGGCCGCGGCCAACGGCCGATAGGGCGATGCCGAGCGGGCCGGCCACAGGCGGGTTAACGATGGCGCACGGGCGATCAGGGTGTAGAGCTCGTGCGGCAGGAGGGAGGCCGCAGCCGTCTCGTCCCAGGGCTCGATCGCTACATGCTCCGCGGCCCGCATCCGGCCCACAATCCGCCATACGCCGGGGCGGTAACGGTGCGCCACTAGGGCGCCGGCTTCAAGTTCATGGTTCATATCTGTATACCTCCTGTAGTTATTGTAGCACGGAGCGGGGAAAGACGAGGGGAGAAGGGGTGAGGGGTGAGGGGTGAGGGGGAGATGGGATCGGATCAATGCTCGGCTCCCTCCAGACAGAGCATCAGCGGGGCGCTGCCGCGGCCTTCGTAACTGGCGGCGATCTGCGGGAGCATGATCTCGCCTACGGTGCGGTTTGTGGCCGGATCGACTATGTAGCTCATAAACTCCGATTCAAAAGTGCTGATGCCGCTGTCGATGGTCTCCAGCTTGGCCTTCACAGCCAGGCACAGGGCACGCCAGCGCGAGCGGCATGCCTGCTCATAGAGCTTGTAGGCGATTTCCGCTTTGGCTTGGCGACGATCAATCTGACCGACCAGCGGCTGGTGATCGTCCTATAACCGTCCTCGAATTCGACCATGCAGGAGTTCATCTTGCCGCGCTTCAGGATGCGGCATTTCTGGCCGTAGCGCTCGGGCAAGGTCGCGCGCACGCGCCACCAGCGGTCAAACATCGCAATCTGTACTGTTTCGTAGCGGCCGTTCAAACGAATTCCTCTGCGCCCTTGGGTGTGATGGATAGTGGAGCGACAAGATCGGGCGATGAGTCTGGCGGTTGGGAGATATTGCTGCGGGCCTTCTGGAAGGCGGCCACGGCCGCAGGCGAGATCCTCCAGCGGGCACGCTTGCCGGGTCCGACATCGCGGGCCATGTTCACGGCGCGGATTGCCCCGCTGGTCACCAATTGCCGGACGTGTGCCGGCGTCATGCTTAGCATTTGCGAGACGCCGACGAGCGTCAGGCTGGCTGTGTCATTTGCATCCATTCGTCATAAAGCGTCAATTCTATTCGACTTAGGACAAAATACGACAAGTGATCTTGAATTTTATAAAGGATACGTTAGTGTGGTTTGCGCGCGGAAAATGACTTCCATTCCAGCTTTTACGGTCTCTGCCGCATGGTGAGAATTTTTGTTATCGTCGCTATGCAAGGTGTGGTCTACTCCCGATTGGCGATATTCTATTGCGTTTCATTTCATCCGTCAACGGCGCAACTCGCGTGACACGGCCGAAATGCGCGCCGTACAGCATAACCACGGATTAACGATAACGGAATAATATTCCGTTATCGTTGCCATTGTTCGGAAGTGTTTGCCCGGTTAGACTTAGTGTCAGTGCGGTGCCATTTCTACGGCAGCCTGCTACGCCCTAAACTACGCCCGATATTTCCCGGGAAATTCGCGGGACGGCGACAAAACGTCAACACCGTGGTATCTCGACCAAAACCAGAACGCCCGGCGGACTTCCCGCTCTACGCCCATGGCTCCGGCCAGTGGGCCAAAAAGGTAAGAGGACGGCTCCGCTACTTCGGGAAGTGGAGCGATCCCCAGGCGGCCCTAAAAAAATGGAACGCCCAGAAGACCGACCTCCTGGCCGGACGCGTGCCGCGAGCCGTTGGTCCCGACGAGCTTCTCCTACATACCTTCCTCAATGCATTCTTGCGGGCCAAGAAGTTGCTGCTAGAACAGGGTCAGATCGTGGAACGGAGTTGGCAGGATTATTTGGAAACTTGCAAGCGGCTGGTCCGCGTTTTTGGCCGCGAGACGGCGGTGAGTCACCTGGTCCCCGAGGACTTTCAGCGACTCCGGGCGGACATGGCCAAGAATTGGGGACCGACCCGAATTGGCAACGAGATCCGACGTTGCCGCATGCCCTTCCGCTGGGGCGTGGACAACGGCTACATTCCGCACGTCCCGCGGTACGGCGAGGCCATGAAGCGGCCCTCGGCCAAGGTCTTGCGAAAGCACCGTTCCAGCAAGGGAAAGCGGATGTTCGATGCGCTGCAGATCAACTACATCCTCAAGGAAGCCGGGCCGACGATGAAGGCGATGACCTTGCTTGGCATCAACTGCGGCCTCGGCAATCAGGACGTGGCCCTGCTGCGAAAAAAGAACATTGACCTCAAAACCGGTTGGCTCGACTTCCCCCGGCCCAAGACCGGCATCCCCCGGCGGGTCCCTTTGTGGCGCGAGACGATCGCCGCCATCCGACGCGTTGTAAAAATCAGGAAACGGAGAAGGGAAAAGGCGGGAAAGGAAAATGCATCCGGCGAGGCAACTGCGGCCGCGGCGGTGGATATCGCCACGCCCAAAACGTCAGGGTCCGCATCGACAAGTCCGGCGAGCGATGATGGACAGGTCAAGACAGACCGCCGCCGTCGGCACTGGCGCAAGCTGGTCTTCGTGACGAAGCATGGCCGTCCCTGGACCAGCAAAACCGGTTCCCCGGTCTCGACCGAGTTCGGCCGGCTGTTGCGGCGCTGCAGCTTGTCCCGAGATGGCCTGAACTTTTACGCCTTGCGGCACACTTTTCAGACCGTGGCCGATGGCGCCCGCGATCCCCAAGCGACGAGCGCGATCATGGCCCATGTCGCCAAGGCCGACGACATGAGCGCCGTGTATCGCGAGGAGATCCAGGACGGACGGCTCCGAGCGGTCATCGAGCACGTCCACGCCTGGCTGTTCGGGCCAGGGAGCGGGGAAGGCGAGAAGGGAAGAGAGGGGGACGGGAAAAAAGGGAGAAAGAAGGGATGAAGCTCACGATTCATCAGAAGCGCGTGCTGGCCGCCATGCTGGCCCTCGCACGGCAGCGTGGCGAGCGGTTCTGGTCTCGCGACAGTATCGGCCAGGTGGTGGGATCTTCGGGCTACCACGCCATCATTCAGCGAAAGACGATGGCCGCGCTCAAAGCCTTGGGCTTGGTGCAGACGGAGCGCTCGGCTTGGCCGGCGTCGGTCGCGGCGGCCGTGCGCTGCCCCTGCGCTTGTTGCTTCTGGGGACTGACCGCTGCGGGAACCGCGCTGGCCGAAACACTGCCGGTGCGAATGTCGGAAGCGTCGCTCGTGGCCGTGGCAAACTGCCGCGATTATTGGGACTATATGCTGCACGATGAGGATGAACCGCCGGCCGGCCGCGAAGAGTTTTACGATCGCAAGGGATGGCGATGAAGACGAGGCTCAGTACTCAGTCATCTTCCTTTGGTATCAGCTCGCATCGGCGTTTTCGCCGTGGTCGGCCGACGACCAACCTTCTCGCTCCGCGTGAAGGAGGATCTTCGTTACGGCCCGGCGTTCCCGTTCGTCTGCGCAGGCGGCCATAAGCTCGTGATACGTCTTGCCCATTCGGATCAGCTTAAGCAAATTTTCAAGTGTCATAGTGTCCTTCATCACCCATCGGCGTTTCCGCCGTGGCGGTCCCCCCCGGCAGTTCCGCCGTTGGTCGACCGAACGGCTAGGGTTCCAGGCAGCGCGCGAGGATGAAGTCGACCAGCGTCTGCCCGCTCGCGCGGGCCGCCTCGTTCATCCGCAGCCGCTCGGCCTCGGTGACGCGGATGCCGATCGTCGCCGTGCGCTTCGTCTCCGCCGGCTTTCTCGGAAGTTTCCGCCAGTCGGTCTTTTTCTTAGTACGTTTCATCGTCTCTCCTCGGCTATTCTGGGCTGTAAACAGGGGATTCGTGCCACGCGGCGATACCAGCAGGGCCGCTGCAACACTTGGTGCGGCCGGCCGCGGCGGGGCGCAGACCAGGCCGTAAAAAGCCATTCTTTTCCCGCGTCCTCGTCCAGCGGCAAGCGGTCCGCCGCTTCGATCGATAGATGCAGGGCATACGGCGAATCGGAAAAATCATCGAAAAGCAGTTCCAAACCGTCCTGCCGCTTTACGGCTGGCCACGGGCCGCGGGAAACGACCACCTCCTTGCCGGTCGTCATTTCGGCGATCGCCGCTTCCTGACTCCGCGGCACCAGCAATCGGAATGCGCCGGCATTGGTGCTCAGGTAGAACTTTCCGGCCGCCTCCTGCTCCGATTCCCAAAAATTGCTCGCCACTAGGAGCGGGCCATGATTTTCAATCTGTAATAGTTCAGACACTTTCAATCTCCCATGCCTCGGAAAACTCGCGATTGGCAAACAACTCCGCCAGTCCGGAAATCTGCGCCAACCGCAACACTTCGTCCGCCTCCATGCCGAGCTCCCGTCCGATGCGGGCATCGGACCAGTTGCGGCGTTTCAGGTCGACCACGATCTCCGACATGGCCGCCACGCGATGCTTCCCGCGGGCGCGATTATGCCGGATCGTAGCCGCCACGACGGGCTGGGTCACGATGGAGGGCTGGTAAGATGGCAGTTGCTTGCGACACATGCGCGGACCGACCGTCGGGCTGCTGGAAGGCGGTTGACTACACCTGCACGCGCTGCTACTGGGACGCCAAGAAACATGCTGTGGCCACCGCTGCATGCCCGCTACACAAGCTCGATGCCTGCCCTTTCACGCCCGATCGCGTCGTGATCATCAATCTCAAACGCCGCCAAGACCTTTACGAACGTGGCCTCCAAGAGCTGGCCAAGTGGCATCCTTCCTGGCCCAAGCCCACCTGGTTCGAAGCCATTGACGGGTGGGGCAATCCCGACTGCAAGTACCACAAGCGGATGAAGGGCGCGTGGGGCTGCAAGCAGAGTCACCTCGCCATTTTGAAACTAGCCCTCGCCGATGGAGTGCAAAGTCTTTTCGTGCTGGAAGGCGACTTCGTGCTCGACGAGGATTTTACCAAGCTGGCCGACGCTTTCTTTCGCGACGTGCCCGCCGAGTGGGAATTGGCATATCTTGGTGGTCAGCACCGTAAGGCCCCGCAGAAGATCGCGATGGGCGTCGTTCGCTGCCGCAGCACGGTCCGCACGCATGCCTACGTTGCCAAGCGATCGGCCCAAGAGAAACTTCACGCTTTCTGGTCGAGCCCCGCCGTTCGCGGCCACATCGACAACGCCCTCTGCGACCACCTGGAGAAAGAGTATCTGGCCTACGCTCCCACCAGGTTCATTGTCGGCCAGGGCGGCGCGAAGTCGGACATCCTCTGCCGCAAGACTCAGGTGCGGTTCTGGCGCCCTGATGCGATTCCCGAGCAACGCAACGTGTCCTTGATCCGCCAGCGCCGCCAGGCCGTCGTGAACCACAAACCCTTCGTGCATGAGTGGCGAAACCGCCTTACGGGCACGCAGCCAATCATCTTCCACGCCCCTGGCAAAGGCTGGCAGCCGGGGCAAAGAAATGAGCTGTGGAACGGCATCGCCGCCGACTGCCTGAAGAAACGGATCAAGCCGGCCCTCGACGTCATGGTGATCACTTGGAACAACGGCGAGCGCGGCATCCTGGAGCGACAGGTGGAAATGAACGGGCAGCCGCACCTGGTCTTGGGCCGCGGTATCAAGGGATGGAAGAACTCGATGAAGAACTACCTCACCTGCGAAGCCTTGAAGACCGTCAAGGAACCGTACGTCTTGGGCCTCGACGCCTTCGACGTCTGTTACTCAGACGATCTCGCCAAGACCGTCGATCTCTTGCGCAAGTCGGGGAAACGGCTGGTGCAGAACGCCGACGCGGGCTACTGGCCCCACTTCACGCCGCCTCAGTATAAGAAGATCGAACAGGACCTGTCGCTCGGCGGCACCCCCTGGAAATATATCAACTCCGGCGCATGGATCGTGGACACCGAGTATGCCCGCTGGTACTTCGCCGAGTGCGCTCGCCTCCAAGGCGAGGACCTGGCGAAGTTGCTAGGTAAATATCCCAGTTCAGACCAGGTGCCGTGGCACATCCTCTTCGCGGAACATCCCGCGGAGATCGGACTCGATTATCGTTGTGAAGTTTTTCAGACCGACATCAACCACAAAGTGTTGATCTAACCTTTAAGGAGTTTTATTATGGGCATGTTTGCCACAATCACAAAAATTACCAACACGGCCGGTAAAAGCACGGTTACGCTGTCCAGCGGTGGCACTACGTTTAATCTGACGGGCAAGGTGTCGGACACGACCGGCCTGGCGGTGGGCGCGATCGTAAAAATCTTGCTGAAGCAAGAGCCGGCCGTAAACGGCGTGAGTCCGAACATGGGGCCATCAGCCGGCGGTACGGCGGTGACGCTCACCGGAGTCGGCTTCACGGGAGCCACGGCCGTCACTTTTGGCAGTGTGGCCGCCACAAGCGTGACAGTGGTGTCCGATACGGAAATCACCTGTACCGCGCCCGCCCAGGCCGAAGGTGCCGCGATCGTGATCGTCACGACGCCGACCGGATCGTCGCCGGCCTCGCGCCACTTCCAATACCAGAACGTGCCGACCGTGACGGCAGTGTCGCCCACGGGCGGCACGGTAGCCGGCGGCACAGCCGTCAAGATCACGGGGACGGATTTCACGGGTGTTACGGCTGTCAAATTCGGGACCGTAGCGGCGACTGGTGTAAGTGTCGTTTCGGCAACAGAGATCATCTGCGCCTCGCCGGCCGGCAGTGGCATGGTGCATATCACGATTGTAACGGATGCTGGGACATCAGCAACCAGTTCAACGGACGAATTCACTTATTCATAGCCTTGGATACCATGATTGTCACAGTAGGCGTCATCAACTGGCGCCGCCCCGAGAACGTGGTCAAGATCATGGCGGCTCTTCAGGCCCAGGACGCGCCTTGCCGCCCGCTCGTGGTCACGAACCCATCGTCATACCCCTTGCCGCCCGTGGACTGCCCAACAGTCTCCGTGGCGGACTTGGGGCCGTACTCTCGTTACCTGCCCGAGTACTGCGGTGATTACGTGCTTCTCCTCGACGACGATCTCCTGCCGCCCGCGAACCTGGTTCGTAGCTTTGTGGCAGCGGCCCAAGAACATCCCGACGATATCTTGGGTACTGACATACTTGAAGCACCACGCTAAAAATCGGTGATTTCTGGTTTATATACATGACACACCACCTTTGAGACTATTTTGAGAAATCTTTTCGGATTTGTGTTTAGGCACTTGACGCAC
>Ga0181534_10002158_pt1 | contig 12430 bp, 9 predicted proteins | sample PEATcosm2014_Bin_37_FD_119758 | JGI IMG/M metagenome (GOLD analysis project Ga0181534, IMG submission 119758) | Peatland microbial communities from MTU Mesocosm Facility, Houghton, MI, USA - PEATcosm2014_Bin17_10_metaG | ecosystem: Environmental > Terrestrial > Soil > Wetlands > Peat | place...
ACCACGGAAGTTTGCCCTGCTCGATCCGATCCCGCATCGCAACCATCGTGCGATACGCGGCCAGCGCTTCCTCGGTCCTGTTGGTCACGAAATGAGGCTACTCAGTGTTCGGCCTGCGTGTTCGGCCTGCGTGTTCGGCCTGCGTGTCCTGCGTGTTCGGCCTGCGTGTTCGGCCTGCGTGTTCGGCCTGCGTGTTCGGCCTGTCGACCCGGAGACGACCGTGCGGCCGGCGTGGTGGCTAGTTGCAGCCGACAATCCGGTGCCATTGCCCCACGCCACTGCGGAGGAGACCGTGATCCCGACCCGATCGTCGACCGGATCGCTGGTGCCGAAGCCGAGCCCCGGAAGCGGCGTCACTCGGCCCGAAGGACGAGAGCGGTGGGCGTGCGGGCCGCCCGCCACCCGGGGATGGCGGCCACCAGGTTGGCCAGCACCATGGCGGCGACGACCACGATGACGATCGACGAGACGGACGTCCTCGGCTGGGGCACGGCGTAGAGCTCCTCGGCGAACAACACCCACAGCGAGCGACCGAGGGCGATGCCCAACGGGACCCCGATCACCGTCCCGATGCCCACCGACACCGAGGCCTGCCAGGCCACCGCCGATGCCAACTGCCGGCGGGTGAACCCGAGCGTCTTCAACAGGGCCAGATCGTGCCGCCGCCGGCGGACCGAGGCGCCGAGTGTGAGCCCAAGGGCGAACACCGCCCCGAGGGCCAGGGCTCCGGCCAACACAGCCGGTGTCGATCCTATCGACCGGTAGTTGACGATCTGGGCCGGATGCTGCACCCCCGAGAGCATGACGGCCTGCGGCTGTCCGGCTGCCGTCGAGATGCCGTTGGCCACGTTGTTCAGCGAGCGGGTGGCGTCGGAGCCGCTCACCCCTGCCCGGGTGCGGACGAAGTACACGTTCGGTCCGTTCCCCTCCTGTTGGATGTCCACGTCGGCGAGCGGGATGAGGCCCTGGTAGAGCACCGCGCCGGTACCCATGGACAGGTGCAGGCCGTGGCCGACCCCCACCGTCGGCATGGTGGCGGTGCCGACGATGGTCAACTGGGCCGGTCGGGTGCCGGTGTCGACGGTCACCGTGTCCCCGATGTGCTTGTGGAGGCGCTGCATGGTCTCGGTGCCCAGCACCACCTGGTTGTCGGCCTCGAACCCGTGTCCCGAAAGGATCGAGGGCTGTACGGCACCGCCGGGCTCCTCGCCGAGCACGGGCACGCTCATGCCGTCGATGTTCTCGTACGAGTAGTAGGCGCCGGTCCAGGCGCTCACCTGGTGGTCATGGGCCAATAGGGCGTCGCTGGCCTTCACCGGCATGGCGCCGTAGCCGGAGTTGGACTCGAGGATGTAGTTCCAGTTCCATCCGTACAGGGCCGGATGGGAGATGAAATTGTCGAGGCTGTTGCCGAAGGTGAGCGAGGCCACCACCACCACCACGGCCAGCAGGGTCCCGAGGATGGACGAGCGGATCGGCACCGCCGACCGGCCCCGGCCCCTCTCGAGGGCGAAGCGGATGCCGGCGGTGGCCGGGGCCGACAAGCCGGCGGAGGCGGCCGCGGTGACCAGTGCCGAGCCCCGGTCCGGGTTGCGCCGGCGGCGCACGGCGACCAGGTGGGGTGCGTCCCGGTAGGACAGAAAGAGGGCCAGGGCCAACAGGACCACGAAGAGCGTGGCCGTGCCCACGCCGAGGACCGTCCAGTCGAAGGACACGCCGCGGTGGGGCTCGACGGCGCGGACCGGACCCAGCGGGGCGAGGGGGGAGAGGGCCACGGCGACGACGGCGGCCAGCAGCGACCCGAGCAGCACCGCCCCGCCCAGCCCGATCATGCCGTCGAGGACGGTGTCGGCCGGATCGGCGCCCAGTGAGCGGAGCACCTCTCGATCGACGGACAGGCCGCTCACCAGCCGGGCGATGGCCTGGGCAGCGATGAGCAGGACGGCCACTCCGGCGATCAGCCCGAACAGGCCGAGGGCCAGCGCTTCGGGCTTGACCGACTGCTCCGCCTGTTCCTCGATGACCGAGGTCACGTGGTAGTAGGCCAGGCTGCTGATCGGGAAGTGCTCGGCGTAGGTGTGGAGGAAGGGCTGCACGCCGGCCGCCCCCCGCGACAGCTGGATGCCGGTCCAGGCGTAGCTCACGCAGCACGCGGTCAGCCGGTCGGACAGGGCGGGGCTGACCACCATGCGGGGAATCCGGTCGACGTCGTCCTGCACCACCTCGTCGTTGAAGATGCCGATGCCGACGACGTCGAGGGTCACCCGCTCGTTGGCCGCCGCGGTGGTGATACCCGCCCCGTTGAGCTGGCTGTTGGAGAAGATCCCCTCGTGGATGCGCTCGCCGACGTGGAGCCCGGTCACGCTGGCGGCGAACTTCGAGATGACCACCTGGTCGGGGTCGTGCGGATCGAGCATCCGTCCCGCCACGATGGTGATCTTGTCCTGGTCGATGTAGAGGCGGTGGAGGGTGCCGGCGACTTCGACGTCGCCGATCGGGGTCTGGAAGTTCGGGGTCCCGTTCGGGTAGATGGGAGAGAGGTTGAGGGCGACGTAGGTCTGCAGGGAGGTCACCCCGGGAAGGTGGGCGGCCCGGCGGAGCAGGGACGGGTCGTAGGGGCCGTTGTCGATATCGATGTCGGACGGGTTGGTCGACCGCAGGAAGGCGGGGAACGCCGACTGTGTGGTCCGGGCGCCGGCCACACTGGCCAGCGAGACCCCTCCGACCAGGGCCACCAGTACCAACAGGCCGACGTAGCCGGCCCACCGACGCCCGAACTCGTGACGGAACCGGTACCAGGCCAGGGACGTGCGGTGGCCGCTCATCGCCTCATCGCCCCGCCGCCTGGCCGAACGGGGATGAGCCCGAGTCGTCTGTCCCGCTCCCACCATGGGTTCTGTTCTCTCATATCCCGCCCCGGTCCGCCAGGGCGCGAGCACGTCTTCGGGTGGTGGTGCCAGCCCCCTCCGCCACCGTCGGCACCATGAGGGCCGACGGGCACGTCCCGGGGGTCGGGGGGTCGGGGGGCGACGGTTCAGCGCTGGGCGCTCCTCCTAGGGTGGGACGGTATGCGCCGCACCGATCGACCACCGGGCGGCGCCCCCCGGCCGGGAGCATCATCCTCGGCCACCGGCATGTTCGCCTCCATCGCCCGGGGGTCGCTCCGGTGGCGGTGGCTGGTGATCGGCGGTTGGCTCACGGCGACCGTCCTGGCCGTGGTGTTCCTCCCCACGCTGGGCGACGTGGTGCACAACGACACCACGACCTTCCTCCCCGCGTCGTCGCCGAGCCTGCAGGCGGCGGCCCTGGCCTCACCCTTCATCCACCAGGGCGATCAGTCGGGAATCCTGGTGGCCGTCAGGCAGGGCAGTCCCATCGATGCCGGCGACCAGCGGGCCCTGGACCGGTTGGAGCACGACATCCGTCGTGTTCCCGACGTGACCGGGCTGTCCTCCGGGGCGGTGTCGGCCAACGGTCGGGCCGCCAGCGTGGAGGTGCTGTTCTCCACGGCCACCGCCGGTGGTGGGGCCACCGGCTCGACGGCGGTCGCCGCCGTGCGGGACCTGATGGTGACGGAGACCCCGGCCGACCTCCAGACCTTCCTGACCGGGTCACTGCCCATCCTGGTCGACCAGCAGCACGCGGCCAACCACACCGAGGACTATGCCGCGCTGCTGTCCGTCCTCCTCATCCTGGTGGTGCTGGCGGTGGCCTTCCGGGCCGTGCTCGGGCCGCTGGTGGCACTGGCCCCCGCCGGTCTGGCCCTCATGCTGGCGGAGCCCCTGATCGCCGAGTCGACCCACCTCGGTGTGCAGATCTCGTCGTTGCTCGAACTGCTCCTGACCGCGCTGATGCTCGGTGCCGGCACCGACTACGGACTGTTCATCCTGTTCCGCTACCGGGAGAACCTGGGCCGGGGCCTCGACCAGGAGACCGCCATCGTGGAGGCCATGTCCCGGGTGGGCGGGGCGGTGGGCCTCTCGGCCCTCACGGTGATCGTGGCCCTCTCCAGCCTGGTCATCGCCCAGTTCGGCCTGTACCGCGGCGTCGGGCCCGGTCTGGCCCTCGGCATCTTCATCGTCCTGGCCGTGGAGGTGACACTCCTGCCCGCGCTCCTGTCATTGGTGGGAGGCGTGGCCTTCTGGCCCAGTCGGCCCGGCCCCCACTGGTCGGAGCCGGGCGCCTGGGGCCGCGTGGCGGCCCGGTTGACCCACCGCCCGGTCAGCGCCCTGGTCGCCGGGGTCCTGGTGTTCGGCACCCTGTCCCTCGTGGTCGTGGCCTACGCCCCGTCCGGCTTCAACCCGGGCGGGACCATCCCCGGGAGCGACTCGGCGGCAGGAGCCGTCGTACTGAGCCGGTACTTCGGGATCAGCTCGGACAACCCCACCGATGTGGTGCTCCGCTTCCCCTCGTCGGTGTGGACCCACCCCCAGGTGGTGGCGGAGGCCGAGCAGCAGCTCTACTTCAGCGGGAGGTTCTCCTCGGTGATCGGGTCCTTCGATCCCAACGGCACCTTCCAGGATCCCGGGCAGCTGGCCCGCCTCGAGGCCCGGCTGGGGCCGCCGGAGGATGCCCCCGCCGTCGAGCCCGCCAACCTCCACGTGCGACCCTCGGCCTACGCCGCCTTCCTGTCGACGGCGCAGTACATCTCGCGGGATGGGCGCACCGTGCTGATCGCCACCACCCTGCGGGCCGGCTCGGCCGGGAGCACGGGCGCCCTGCAGGCCATCCCGCAGGTACGCACGTTGGTAGCCGACGTGGCCGGACAGGTGGGAGCCACCCGGAACGGCGTGACCGGGGAGGCGGCAGGTGCCGCCGACGTCAGCGCGGTGTCCGGACGGGACGTGGTCCGCGTGGTGCCGGTGGTCCTCTTGTTGCTGACACTCCTGTTGGCCCTCGGCCTCCGGAGCCTCATCGCCCCGCTCTACCTGGTGGCCAGCGTGGCCCTGTCCTACCTCGGCTCCCTGGGTCTGGCCGTGCTGATCTTCCAGGTGGTGGCCGGGGAGCCCGGGGTCAACTTTGCCCTGCCCTTCTTCCTCTTCGTCTTCATCATGGCCCTGGGGGAGGACTACAACATCCTGGTCATGGGACGGATCCGCGAGGAGTCGGCCGGCCTGCCCCCGCATGAGGCCGTCCGCCGGGCCATTCTGGCCACCGGGGGCACCATCACCGCCGCCGGCCTGGTGCTGGCGGGAACCTTCGGCGTCCTGGCCGTCGTGACCTCGGGCCAGGTCCGCCAGATCGGCACCGGACTGGCCCTCGGGATCCTGTTGGACACGTTCGTCGTCCGCACGCTGCTCGTGCCCTCGATGGCCATCCTTCTGGGGCGCCGCAACTGGTGGCCGTCCTCGCTGCGGCACACCCAACCGCCCGACGTGCCCCCGGTTCCGGACCACCCCTTACCCGTGTCCGAGGCCATGGTGTCGTAGGGACGGTGTCGTAGGGTCAGCCGGGACCGATGGCGTAGACCGTCCCCGCCTGGTCTCCCACGATGAGCGTCCCGGTGGCGGTGAGCGCCGGGTAGCTGTCGACGGCGCCGCTCACCGGTACCGAGAACAGCAGTCGCCCGCCGGGGCCGTAGCCCTCGACGGACTTGCCCTGAGTCCCCAGGTAGACGTCGCCGCGCCGGTCGAAGACCTGGGCCGCCCAGAGGCCCGCTCCTCCCGTGTGCACCACCCGCACCGGCGACCCGGTCGCCGACCGCACCACGTTCAGGTCACCGTGGTTGTCGCCGACGTAGAGGAGCCCGCCGGGTGTCACCGAGGACGAGGAGTAGGACTCGTGGCCGACGCGCCGGTGCCAGCGGAGTCCACCGGAGCGGCCGAAGGAGTAGGCCGTCCCCTGGTTGTCGGTGACGAAGACGTCGCCCTCGGCATCGACTGATGCCGACACCTCGACGGCGGCACCCAGGTGGTGCTGCCAGGCGATGGAACCGCGTGCACCGCCGTCCCGGACGGCGACGATGTTCGATCCCGAGGTGGTGACGACCAGGCCGGCGCCGGCCAGTACGGGGCTGCCGAAGGACGGGTGGCCCAGTGGGACCGACCAGGCGATCCTCGGCTGGGCACCGTCGAGTCGGAGCGCCGACACCGTGCCGTCCATGGTCACCACGTAGGCGGTCGTCCCCGACAGGACGGGCGACAGAACGGGGCCGGAGAACCGGTGCGTCCACTCGATCGATCCCGCGGCGGAGATCTCGAACAGCGTCTGGCGGGGCCCGGGCCACAGCAGCGAGCCGTCGGGCAGGACCAGGGGACTGGTGGACAGGTCGGTCTCGCCGGTGGCCGTCCCGCCCCCGTCGACCGTCCAGAGGTCCAGTCCCGTGGTCGGGTCGAGGGCATGGAGCACGCCGGCGTTGGAGGCCAGGTAGATCGTGCCCCCCGCTCCCACCACCGGACCGGGGGTCACGTTGCCCTCGAGCTGCCGGGACCAGAGGATGTGCCCGGTCTGGGGCCCCACCACCGGAGCGGTGGCCGAGTGCGACGGATCGTGGAGTGCGGTGGGCCAGAAGGCGGCACCTGTCGCCGCGCCCGCCCCCTGGGCGCCCGACAAGGACACGGTGGACACGCACAGTCCGATCCCCGCCGCGGCGGCCCACCCTCGGCCCAGCCGGCCGGAACGTCCGCGGGGCGGAGGCCGCCCGGGGGGTCGGCGGCCGCGGGCGGCGGGTGCAGCGCGCGCTGACGTGACGTAGGCCCTGGGCATTACCCTCTGTCCCGAGGTCGCCGTGATCCGTTACGCCGACGCCACCCCGGCGCCGTCCACGCGGAGACCGCCATGGTGCCCTCGGATCGGAGCCGAGCATGTGGTCTCGAGGCATCATCGGCGTCGTGCTGTGCCTGGCCGGACTGGTGTGGATCGGCCAGGGCACCGACGTCCTGTCCAACTCCAAGCTGATGAGCGGGCACGGCCAGTACACCCTGCTCGGTGTCGTCGTGCTCCTGGCCGGCCTGGCCCTGGTGGCCTGGGCCGTCCGGATCCGCAGGCGCTCCGTCGGACAGCAGTCGGAGGGTTAGGACGGGGGGAGCGGGCCGGTGGCGGACGATGGGGTGGGCACGCAGCCGGTGCCGCGGCGGCCGGCGCCGCAGGTCAGAGCGCCAGGACGACGTCCCGGATGATCCTCCCGATGTCGGTGGCCCGCCGTTGCGCCACGTCGATGATGGCGGCCGGCGAGACGCCTCCCGAGGCCATGCCGGCCCCCATGTTGGTGACCAGGGACAGGCCGAGGACCTCGACCCCCAGCTGCCGGGCGGCGATGGCCTCGAGCACGCTCGACATGCCGACCAGGTCGGCACCCAGGGCCCGGAGCATGCGGATCTCGGCCGGGGTCTCGAAGTGGGGTCCGTGCACCTGAGCGTAGACGCCCTCGGCCAGGGAGCCGTCCGCCTCCCGGGCCAGGCCGCGGAGCCTGGGCGACCACGCACCGACCAGATCGACGAAGGGGCTCGGCCGGCCGTCGCCGGCGGCAAGACCGGTGAGCGGTGACACCCCGGTCAGGTTGAGGTGGTCGGTGATGAGCACCACGTCGCCGGGGGCGAGGTCGGGGTGCAGGGCCCCTGAGGCGTTGGTGATGACCACCGTCCGACATCCCGCGGCCACCGCCGTGCGGACCAGATGGGCCACCTCCACGGCGCTGTAGCCCTCGTAGAGGTGGAGCCGGCCCAGAAAGGCCAGCACCCGGTGGCCGCCCACCTCGACGCTCCACACCTCGGAGCGCTGATGGGGGACGAAGGCATCGGGCAGCCCGGCCAGCGCGGCCAGATCGTGCCGGGAGGCCCCGTCCCCCAGCGCGCCGGCGGCATCGGCCAGCCCGGTGCCGAGGATGACGGCCACGTCATGGGTGGGGACACCGCTGACCAGCGCGATGGCGGCGGCCGACTGCTCGGCCAGGGCGTACGGGTCGAGAGAGGTGGGCATGGCCCTGACGATACCGAGGCGGTGGCGCCTACCATCGTGTCGATGAGGAACGGGTCCGACCGGGGCGGCATGCGTTGAGGGTGCTGCTCACCGGTGCGGCGGGGTTCATCGGCAGCCAGGTCCGCACCGCCCTCGACCGACGCGGCCATGAGGTGGTGGGGGTGGACCTGCTGCTGGCCTCGGCCCACGGCCCGTCCCCGACGCCGCCCCAGGGCGTCCTGACCCTGGACGTGCGGGACGGCGACGCCATGGAGCGGACGCTCCGGGGAATCGATGTGGTCTGCCACCAGGCCGCCGTGGTCGGTGCCGGGGTCGATGCCGACGATGGCCCGGCCTTCGCCAGCCACAACGATCTCGGCACCGCCGTGCTGCTCGCCGCCATGCACCGGGCCGGCTGCCGACGGCTGGTCCTGGCCTCGTCGATGGTGGTCTACGGCGACGGACGGTACCGGTGCGAGGCCCACGGCCGGGTGGTGCCGCCGCCCCGCAGGGCGGTGGACCTCGACCGGGGGGAGTTCGACAGCCGGTGCCCGATCGGCGGGGAGCCGGTGACCTGGGAGCTGGTCGACGAGGACGCTCCGCTGCGCCCGAGGAGCCTGTACGCGGCGAGCAAGGTGGCCCAGGAGCACTTCGCCCTGGCCTGGTCCCTGGCCTCGGGGGGTTCGGTGACCGCCCTGCGCTACCACAACGTCTACGGCGAGGGGATGCCCCGGGACACCCCGTACTCGGGGGTCGCCGCCATGTTCCGCTCCTCCCTCGAAGCGGGTGAGGCGCCACGCGTCTACGAGGACGGCAGGCAGACCCGGGACTTCGTGCACGTGGAGGACGTGGCCGAGGCCAATGTCCGCTCCGTCGAATCCGGGCTCGACGGCTTCGTCCCCCTCAACGTGTGCTCCGGACGGCCGGTGACCATCGAGGAGGTGGCACGGAGCCTGGCCGACGCCCGCTCCGGGCCCTCGCCCCTGGTCACCGGTCAGTACCGCGCCGGTGACGTCCGCCACATCGTGGCCGACCCCGCCCGCGCCACCGAGCGGCTGGGCTTCACCGCCGCCATGGCCCCGGCCGAGGGACTGGGCCGGTTCGCCTGGGCGCCGCTCCGGGATGCGGCGGGGTCGGGGCCACCGCGTGTCTGAGTCCGGGGGCGTCACCGTGGTCATCCCGTGTCGCAACGAGGCCGGGTCGCTGCCCGGGGTGCTGGCCGCCATGCCGGCGGGGTATGTGCCGATCGTGGTGGACAACGGCTCCGACGACGGCACCGCGTCGGTGGCCTCGGGACACGGTGCGCAGGTGGTGGTGGAACCGGTCCCGGGCTACGGCGCGGCCGTCCAGGCCGGGGTGGATGCGGCCCCCCCGTCGATCGTCTGCGTCCTCGACGGGGACGGGTCGATGGACCCGGGGGAGCTCCCGGTGCTCGTCGCCCTGGTCCGGGCCGGCGCCGACCTGGCCGTGGGCCGGAGGCGCCCGGTGCCGGGGACCCGCTGGCCGGCCCATGCCCGGGTCGGCAACGCGGTGGTGGCCGCCCGGCTGCGGCAGAAGTTCCGCCTGCCCGTCCACGACATCGGGGCCGTTCGGGCCATCCGTCGCGACACGCTGCTGGCCCTGGGGGTCGAGGACCGGCGGTCCGGCTACCCCCTCGAGCTGCTGGTCCGGGCGGGCCGGGCCGGTCTCCGCGTGGAGGAGCGTCCCGTCACCTACCGTCCCCGGACGGCCGGTGCCTCCAAGGTGTCCGGCTCGGTCCGGGGCAGCGTGGTGGCCACCTGGGACTTCCTCAAGGTCATCCGATGAGGCCGCGGCCGTGTGCCCTGCTGGTCATGGCCAAGGCGCCCGTCTCGGGGCAGGCCAAGACCCGGTTGTCCCCGGCCTTCACTGCCGGGGGCGCGGCCGAACTGGCCGCCGCGGCGTTGCTCGACACCCTGGACGCGGTCCGCTCGTGCGACGTGGCCCGGCGGATCGTGGCGCTCAGCGGGGACCTGGCCGCGGCGTCCGGCGGGGACGAGATCACCCGTGCCCTGGACGGCCTCACCGTGATCCCGCAGCAGGGCGCCACCTTCGCCGCCCGTCTGGTCCGCGCCCATCGCGATGCCGCCCTCGCCGGCCTGCCGGTGCTCCAGATCGGGATGGACACCCCCCAGGTCACCGGCGGCCTGTTGACCGGGGCCGCCGACACCCTGCTCGGCGAGGGCACGGACGCCGTCCTGGGCATGGCCACCGACGGGGGATGGTGGGCCCTCGGGGTCACCGACCCGGACACGGCGTCGGTGCTCGGGGACATCCCCATGTCCCGGTCCGACACCGGTGCGCTGACCCGTGCCGCGTTGGTGGCCCTGGGCTCAACCGTCGCCGAGCTGCCCGTGCTGACGGATGTCGACACGCCGGACGACGCCCGCCGGGTGGCCCGGGGGATGACTCCGGGCGCCCGCTTCCCCCGGGCCCTCCGGCGGATGGAGCCGAGCCCCGTCGGCCCGGCGTAGCGGCGGCCCTGCGACCCGGTCTAGCCGCGCCCCTGCGGCCCGGTGACCCGGTCGGCCCCGATCACCAGGTGGTGTGCAGGAGGCTGTTGATGATGAGTGCGCCCACGGCCTGCACGGCCAGGGAGTACCGGTGACTGCGCCGGGGGAGCAGCGCCGGGGCGGCCACCAGCCACACGGCGAACGGCAGCCAGATGCGCTCCGTCTCGGCCTTGCTCATCGTGCTGAGATCAGCCAGGGCCACCGCGGCAACCATCGACACCAGCAGCACGTTGATCCCGCTCCGGGCCCGCAGCCGCACCCCGTCGAAGGCCCGCCGCAGGCCCACGGCCGCCGGGAGCCCGACGGCACACAGCAGGGCGGCGAGGTCACCCCACACCCAGTAGGCGAACGGTCTGTCCATGGCGATCGTCGACAGGTAGCGGTGCCGGAGCTGGGCCAGACCGGTGAACCACCAGAATCCCAGTGCGGTGATCAGGGAGGCCACGGCCAGAGCGCCCAGCACGGCGGGCACCAGGGGCCGGTAGTTGCGGGTGGAGAACAGGATGGCGGCGGCGGGGATGGCCATGAGGATGAGGCCGTAGCTGAGGTAGACGGTCCAGCCGAAGAGCACGCCGGAGGCCAGGGCGAGGACCATGGAGTGGCGAGCGGTGCCGGCGGCAGCGAGGGCCAGCAGGGTCAACGCCCAGGCCGCCACGCCGGCGTAGTAGGCATCGGCGGACACGCCGATCCACACCGCGGCCGGCGCCAGGGCCACGAACGGGGCGACCCGCCGGGCCACGTGCTCACCGCTGAGGGCCCTCACGGTGATGAGCACGGCGGCGGCCGCACTGGTGCCCACCACGACGACGAACAGGCTGGCCCACGCCGGTCCGGACAGGCCGACGCGGTGGAGGAGCACGAAGGTGAGCAGGCCGAGCGGTGGGTGGGCGGAGCTCTCGATATCCCACGATCCGGCCCGGGGGGACGGGATGTGGGAGGCGTAGTGCTGGAAGAACGCGTGGATCCCGTGGACGTGGTGGACGTCGGCCAGATAGTTGAAGCTGCCGACCATCCGGTCGACGAAGCCGTTCTTCCAGCCGTCGATCAGGGTCAGGGCCATCGTCCACGCCAGGGCGGTCAACCACGCGGTGGCCACCAGCCCGGGCCAGTGCATCCGCCGGGCCACGGTGGGGCCCCAGACCACCACGGCGACGGCCACGATCACCGCGCACGGTGTGGCCGGGCTGGCGTGGGGCATCCACGAGCCGAGGAGCGGGGCCGTCCCGGCCAGGATCCGGTACTCCCCGGGCGGCTGGTGGACCACCGGGGACAGCCATCCGAGATGGAGGTGGGGAACCACGAAGGCGGCCAGCACCAGGGCGGTGACCACGGCGCCGCCGATGAGGTCGTAGCGGTAGCGCCGGAGCCATGACGTCTCGTGGGTGCTCGCCGGGGCTAGGTCGAGCTCGCTCGGTGATGGCCGCACCCGGGCACAGTACCCGTGGCGTGCCGGTGCCCGATGGGGCCGGGGGACGTCTCGCCACCACCGACGGCCTCCCGGCCGGGCCCCGGGTGTGCCCGACGGTGGGGCACCGGATGGTCCCCGATCCGGAGGTGTAACGGGGACGGGCGTGGGAGGACTGCACAGTGTGAGCCCCGGCTGCCGCTGCACCCCCGCCCGCCCCGACGACGTCGGCCACGGCCGGCCCAGGAGGGCCGCGGTAGGGTGCGAAATCGGTCCGCGTGACGCCGCTCCTCCCATCCGCTGCCTCCGGCTCCGTCCCGGTCGGTGCACCACGGGCGGGGGCCTGTCCTGACCGCGGGTCCCACTCCTCCTCCCGAAGACGGGGCGGAGGGAGCCGATGCGGGATCGGGGGAGCCGGCCGGACGAGCCGGCGACGAGGCCGCTGACGCGCAGATCGGGGACCTGACCGAGGGCGCCCCCACTGAGGGCGCCGATGCCCATGCCGATGTCATCGACGACGCCGTCCAGCCCGCGCCGACGGCGGCGGCAGGCGAGACAGAGCCCGAGCCCGAGCCCGAGCCCGAGCCCGAGGTCGAGA
>Ga0181534_10002159_pt1 | contig 12423 bp, 13 predicted proteins | sample PEATcosm2014_Bin_37_FD_119758 | JGI IMG/M metagenome (GOLD analysis project Ga0181534, IMG submission 119758) | Peatland microbial communities from MTU Mesocosm Facility, Houghton, MI, USA - PEATcosm2014_Bin17_10_metaG | ecosystem: Environmental > Terrestrial > Soil > Wetlands > Peat | place...
AATTGGAGAATCATCTGGAAGTGCGGCGGGCGCAGGAAGACGGCGGGGAATTGAAGAACATCCGGCGCGGCTGGTGTCTTGGCGGGGAAACCTTCCGGCAGGAATTGTTGGAGCAGGCGCACGGCGGGCGGGAGGCAGCCGTGTGGCATAATTGACAGTGGAACCCGTAGAACAAAATGAATTTAATCTCGAATGAAGCTAGGACTGACCCCTTTATGACCCCTTTATGACCCCTTTATGACCCCTTTACGTGCTCATGAATGATGGGCTTGAATAAAACGCGGCACTGAACAGTGAGGCGTCTGGAAAACTGGGACAATAAAGAACCATGCCATTGCCTATCCCTCGGGTCTCATATAAATAACCGAGGCAGTCAAACACACCGGTTTGAATGCCTTGTTTGACGGGGTTATTGGGAATTGTGTTTGCTCCCTCCGCCTGATTGAGGACCACATAAGAAGTGTATTCAGGGTAATAGAGGCTGTTGATTGTGCCAAACGAGCAAATCGGGAAATAATCGTTGTAGTCGTTTGCATAGACGTAGCAAGCAATGGAAATCTGGTGAAAATTGCTCTGGCACTGCGCCAATTTTGCCCTGCGCTTCGCCCCGGCCAGCGCCGGCAGCAGCAGCGCGGCGAGAATGGCGATGATGGTAATGACCACCAGCAGTTCAATCAGGGTGAAGGCGCATAGCCTTCTGTAACGGATGACGGAACTTATGGTTTTCATATTCGCGGGACTGTTCAATAACAGCATACAACTGACTCCTGCTAGCAAGCAGAACCCTCGCCCCACGAAAACACGATGTCAAACCAGAAATCGAGTTCCAAAGACTCGTGAAATGGAACTCAACACGCCAACCATAGCACGCGTGATGCCAAGGAAAATGAACGCTGAAACAGGTGGGCTTCCCAAGCCTGCCATAGATGGTTGCCCCAAATGTTGTTATTCGCTTCGCGAACCGTGGACTCGGCTACGAACCAAGTGAAAGATCGCCTACATCAAACTGAACCGCCAAACGCCTTGCCCGCCTCGTGGCGCTATCCCGGTCAACCAAGCGCATGGTGGGAGATTCTTTCACTCGCAACACCCGGTTCGCCATCGGTCATGGCTGCCAAGGCTTGGTTGAGGGTTGAAAGTTGATGGTTTGAAGGAAAACTCCATGAAGACAACTCCGTTGAAGGCTTTATTTCTCCAGCACCGGCGAGTTGCGAATCACGGCGCCGGTCACATTGTCGTCCAGCACCGAAGCCTTCACGCCGTCGGCCACCTGTGCCTTGAAGTTGTCAATCTCCAGTCCGTTCACGTCCGAGCAGATGATGGCCGGGCGGAAATCATTCGTCCTGTAACTCAAGTTGATGTTCGCCAGTTCCAGGCCCTTGGCGTGCCGGGCAAACACGCCGTAGGCCGGCATGACGCCCTCGCGGTTGGGATCGGGATAATCGTAGGCCAGTTCCCGGGGCATGCGGGCGGCATTGTTCGTGGTGCCGCCGCCGTTGCTGACGATGCGGATGTTGTCCAGCCGGACGCCCTCCACCGGATGGTCTGGCAGCCCAAAGATCTCGACGCCCGCCGCCTTGCCCACGCCGTCCGCGATGACATCGGAAATGGAAATGTTCCGGCACACGCTGGGTGTCTCCGCACCCGGGGCGCGATTGCGTTTGCCGGTGGTGATGTAAATCGCGTAATCCGGCACGTCCACCATCGTCAAGTTGTTGATGGAAATGTTTTCCATGATGCCGCCGTCCACTTCCTCGAGCGCCAGGCCCTTGCAACTGCGGAAGGTGCAGTTGGCCACGGTGCAATTGCGGAAGCCCCCGGCGGCCTCCGTGCCGAACTTGATGCGGCCGTTATGCGTGAAGCTTGGCTTCATCGTGCCGTCGAGCAGCGTGCCGACCTGGAAACCGGACACCTGGCAGTTCACGATGGTCAGGTTCTCCGTGAGCGCCTTCCGGCCGAGGGCATAACTGCTCTTGGGGCAAAGCCCGTCGTCGTTGGGTGAATTGATGCGACAGTTGGAAACCATCGTGTTGCGGCAGCAATCAATGTCAATGCCGTCGCGGTCCGTGTCCATCGTCACGTTGTCCACCGTCATGTCGGTGCAGCCGGTCACGAGGATGGCGAAGTGGCCGCCGTGGAGGATGGTGATGTCGCGGATGAGGACGTTCCGGCACAGCTTCAGCCCGATGGCCTTGTTGCCGAGCCGGATTGGCGGATAATTCGTCTGCACCGGCACGTAATTGGTCGGGTTCCATTTCAAGTAGCCGCACATCCGGTCCAGTTGCCGGTCGGCGCGCACCAGCCCGCCGCCGTTGATCATGCCATGTCCGGTGATGAAGACGTTCGTCAGGTTCTCGCCCCAGATGAGGCTGTTGTGGAAATAGCAATGCCCGCCGTCCTGATAAGGATTGTTCGTCCACGGTTCCGTCAGGTCGTAGGCGTTCAGGTTTTGCGGCGCGCCCAGAATCGTCGCGCCCGCCTCGATGTCCAGTTGGATGTTGCTCTGGAGACGAATCGAACCGCACAGGTAAACGCCCGGCGGGACCACCACCATGCCGCCACCCGCGCGCGCGGCGGCATCAATCGCGCGGTTGATGGCCGGATTGTCCAGCGTCTTGCCGTCGCCCTTCGCGCCAAAGGCGCGGACGTTGTAGGCCATCCGGCCGGATTGCATCGTCCGGCAGCCGATGGCAATCGTCAAAAGGAGGGTGAAACAAAACAGGACATGGAGGAGGCGTGTCGTTTTCATGGGCAATTTCCACACGGTATATACCCTCGTTGGGAGAAATTCAATGCGCAATTCGGCAAGAAGGGAAATTTGATCTGTCACGGCAAGTGGGGCGGAGAAGCAACCAACAATTTCCCCGCAGCCGGCACGGTGACGACGCGAGTCAATGAACTGTCAGGGCAGAGACAAACGCGCCGGGTTTTGGAGGAACGGCCCGGCGGTTATTTTATCCTCATTGAATTTGTTTGACCGCGCCCGCGCAGGATTTAATTTGCCCGCATGGATCATTCACCCGGTTTCCTGCAATTGACGGACGACGCCAAAACGCGCATCCGCGAAATCTCCATTGACCAGGCGCGGGCATGGCTCCTGCAAAATCCCAAGGTGGTGCTGCTGGACGTGCGCGAGGATTCCGAGTGGAGCGCGGGCCACGCCGCCGAGGCCCGGCATCTGGGCAAGGGCGTGCTGGAGCGCGACATCGAAAAGATGATTCCCGATGTGAACACGGAGATCATCATGTATTGCGGCGGCGGGTTCCGCTCCGCCCTCGCCTGCGACACGGCGCAGAAGATGGGCTACCGCAGCGTCCACTCGCTCATCGGCGGCTACAAGGCGATGGTCCAGGCCGGCTGGCCGATGAAAAAGGATTGATGTCAAATCCCGGCGGCAAAAAGAAACGCAAAGCGCTGATGCTCGGCGTCGGGCTGGATTCCGACGGCCACAAGCGGCTCACGACGGGCGAGAACTTCGCGCTGGTGGGCGGCACGGAGGAAACGCACGAGCAAATGACGGAGAAAGCCGTCAAAATCAACGAGAAGCTTAAATCGCGCGGCAAGCAGCTCGAAGAGGTCAGCCACGAGGAATTCGATGACATTGCGCACGAGGTCGGTTTGAAGAAGTTCAAGCCGCGACAATGATGGCTTCGGTGGGGCGAGCGTCCTCGCGAGCCGAATTGGGGATTTACAAACGGCTCGTCAGGAGCCTCGCCCCACCAAAGTCAGAGCCTCCTCACGCCGGCTGCTGCAATAATTTGAAATTTGCCAAAGCCGCGCGCGTCTTTTCCGGCGTCTCGTGCAGAATCGACCGCCAGCCGCGCTTCAGGCCGCCTTGAATGTTCTCCAAACGGTCGTCCAGATAAACGATGTCCGCGCCGCTGCGCCCGCATAGTTTCTCCATCGCCTCGTAGATTTTCACATCGGGCTTCATCGCGCCGACCTCGCAGGAGTAAATATAGCCGTCAAAATTTTTGAAGAATAGGAAGTTCCGCCCGACGTGCTCGATGGCGAGGTCGTTGGTGTTGGAGAAGATGTAGGTTTTGTATCCGCGCTGGCGGAGTTCAGCGTGCAGCGCAATCATGGGCGGTATTTCGGTGAAGATGTCCGCGAAATAGCCGCCAAATTCCATGAGGTCGCCCTGAAAGCCGACGGTGTTGCGGATTTGTTCAAAGAACTCCCGCCGTGTGACCTGCCCGCATTCATATTGGACAATCAAGGACGAATTGCTCAAAAGGTAAACGAGATTGAGCAACGATTTGGTGCTGCGGGCGGCAACCTTGCGGGCCGCAATCGAATAATCGAAATCCACCAGCACCTTGCCGAGATCGAAGACGACGACGGGAGAATTCATGGCCGCAAAAAAGCACAAAAGGCGCAAAATATATTTACCGCTACCGGATGCTGTTTTGAATTGTGACTTTTGCGCATTTTGGCGGCGAAAATATCAGTGCATTTCCCGGCGGCCTTCGAGAGCGCGGCTCAAGGTGAGTTCATCGGCAAATTCCAGCCCGCTGCCGGCCGGCAATCCGTAGGCAATGCGGGAAATTTTGAGTCCGTTGCGCGCCAGACGCTTCGCGAGATACGCGCTGGTGGCGTCGCCTTCCACGTCCGTGCTCAAGGCAATCACGATTTCCCTGATTGGTTCCAGCGAGAGACGTTTTTCCAGTTCGGCAATCCGCAAATCCTCCGGTTCCACGCCGTCGAGGGGCGAAATCCTGCCGCCGAGGACATGAAACTTGCCGCGAAAGGCGTTGGATTTCTCGATGCTCAAAATATCCACGGCGCGCTCCACCACGCAGACTAGCGAGGCGTCCCGCCGCAGGTCGTCACAAATAGAACAGGGAGATTTCTCGGTGAGTGCGCCGCAGGTGGCGCAGAACTGGATTTTTTCGCGTGCCTGAAGCATCGCGTCGGCGAGCTGTTTCACCGAGGCGCTCTCCGACTGGACCAAGTGCAAGGCCATGCGCTCGGCGGAGCGCGGCCCGACACCCGGCAGCTTGTTCAAGGCAGCAATGAGGTTGACGATTGATTCTGGAAGCGAAGCCATGTTCGTCCTCGTCCTCGCCCTCGTTCTCCTCCTCGAATTTCGATTACGAGGACGACGACGAGAACGAGGAGGATTTTAATATCACCCAAACCCCGGCAGGTTCAACCCCGCCGTGACCTTGCCCATTTCGGCGTTCGCGATGTCCTTGGCCCGGCCAAGCGCCTGGTTCGCGGCGGTCAGAATCATGTCCTCGAGCAATTGCGCGTCGGACGGATTGAGCGCCTGAGGGTCAATCTTGATGGAGGCGAGCATGCCGTCGCATTTGGCGACGGCTTTGACGGCTCCGCCGCCGCTGGTGGCCTCCACGGTGCGCGCGGCGAGCTGTGCCTGCACCTGTTCCATTTGCTGCTGCATCCGCGCGGCTTGTTTCATGAGTTTTCCGATGCTGCTCATACCGGTTGAGAGTTCTTGGTTGAGGGTTGAGAGTTAAAAAATATCAGGCGCGGACTTCGACAATCTGGCCTTTGAAAATCTCCAGCGCCTTTTGAATCAGCGGGTCATTTTTGAAATCGTTCTTGTTGAATGCGACCGGCGCCGCGGACTTTTCTCTGTCCGGCGCTGCCGGTGGCGTGTCCGCTGACGCTGGAACTGGCGCCGGTGGAGTTGACCGGACACGGTCCGCCGGGAGTTCCGCCTTGATGAATTTGATCTGCGAATTGGGATGGCCGATTTCCGCGAGCTTGGTCTGGATCAGGGTGTGGTTGCGCGGATTGTCGATCAACGCCAGATGATCCGCAAATTCAGGATCGAAGCCGATGACCAAGGTGTTCTTCTCGAAAGAAACCGGACCGGCTTCCAGCAAATAAGTCCGGATGAACGGGCTGACGCGGCTGACAGCTTCAACCAGCTTCGTCCAAAGCCCGGCCAAATCCACAGAGACAGAGGGCGTTTCCGCCATCGCGGCTGGCGCAGCGATTTCCTGATGGGCGGCGTGAGGTTTTGCAGCCGGACGGTTTGCAGGCGTGACAGTGGAAGGACTTGTGGCCACAGGCGCGTTGCCTCCGCCGCGCAACTGGTTGAGCTGTTTTAACACGGCGTCGAGCGGCATGGCGTTGCGAGATTCGATGGCTCGAAGCAGGGCAACTTCAACCATGATTTTCTTTGAGGCGGCGTCGCGCAGGCGAAGCTCGGCGTCCGCGAAAACTTCAAGTATGCGGGTGAAGGCGTCGGTGTTCGCCAGCGAGGCTTGTTCCTTGAGAGCGGCAATCTCTGCTTCGGAAACTTCCAGCAGGTTCAAATCACCGCGCGAGACCTGATAGATGAGCAGGTTGCGGAAATGGTTCAACAAATCGGAAAGCAGCCGGCCCAAATCTTTTCCGTTTTGCGCGAGTTCATTCAACTGTGCGAGCGCAGTCTGGATTTCGCCGGTAAGGACAGCTTTGCTCAATGTCAAAATCTGGCTTTCGGCGGCAAGCCCGAACATCGAGAGCACGTCGGGTTCCTCGATTTTGTCGCCGCAGAAGCTGATGAGCTGATCCAGAGTGGATTCGGCGTCGCGCATCCCGCCGTCGGCGCCGCGCGCGATGGCGTAAAGCGCGGCCTCGTCAATCTTCACCTTCTCCTGTTTGGCAATCATCGCGAGATGCTTGGTGATGAGCGCGGAGGGAATGCGGCGCAGATCAAACCGCTGGCAGCGTGAAAGAATCGTCGGCAGGACTTTCTCCGGGTCGGTGGTCGCGAACATGAACTTCACATGCGCGGGCGGCTCCTCCAGGGTTTTCAGCAGCGCGTTGAACGCCGCCGTCGAAAGCATGTGAATTTCGTCAATGATGTAGATTTTGAACTGCGAGTTGGCAGGCGCGTATTTGCAGGTTTCGCGAAGCTCGCGCACCTGTTCGACGCCGTTGTTGCTCGCGCCGTCAATTTCCAGAACGTCCAGCGAGCGGCCCTCGGTGATTTCAATGCAACGCGAATCCTTCTCGTCAAAATCAATTTTCGGCCCGCCGGTGCAGTTCAGGCATTTGGCGAAGATGCGGGCGATGGTCGTCTTGCCGGTGCCGCGCGGGCCGCAGAACAGGTAGGCGTGCGCGATGCGCTTCTGCTCGATGGCGTTGGCGAGCGTCTGCGTGACGTGCTCCTGCCCGACGACATCGGCGAACCGCTGCGGGCGGTATTTGCGAGCTATGACTTGATAGGACATTTTCGATTTACGATTTACGATTTACGCGCGGTTTGCAATAGCGATGACAATCGTAAATCCGAAATCGCAAATCGTAAATTAAGATGCCAGGGTGACCACGGCAGATGTCGAGCAGACTACCGTTGCTGCCTTCCGGCCCTGGCGGGGTTTGTAAGTCCACATTCCATGGGCCCTGGCAGCCAAAGGTTGCAGGAGACGGATGACGGCTTCAAGGAGAAACGCTCTGCAGTCCGCGAAAAATAGCTTGAAGTTGCGTGTGTGAAAAGAGGTGTTACCTTGTCCGCTGTAAATCCGTCTTCTGACGCTAGTTAGGAACATCATGCCTGACAAAAAAAGAACCGGGAATCATTCGGACGCCGGTGTAACCATTCAGTTACATCTGCTGGGAATCGTCGTCTTCAGCGTGTCCCTCGTGCTGGCGTCGGCGCTGGCGACCTATGGGTTCGTCAAGGTTCACGACGCCGGCGGCGACAGGGGGTTGCCCCAGGCTCACACCGCCACCAATATTTTTGGAACGCTCGACATCGAAACGACGAATGTTCCGCCGTGGGGCCAGTTGACCTTGCACGACATTGATCTGGAGCAGCCGGAAGAATATGCCGCCTACGAGATTGACACCAACCGCGTGGAGACGTGGACGTTCGACGGTATGAATCCCGACGCCGTCCGGGCGGTCATGCAATCTTCTGGACTGTCCGAAGAGCAGATCGAAAAGTCATTGTCGCCGGCCTTCATGATTTATGCCAACTCAAGCACGGTCATCACGCCGGACATGGACCTGGTGTCTTCGCTGTCGCCTGACGCGCGGGCGAAACTTTACTCGTTGCTGGCGCGCACCACCTCAAACGAGTTGATGCGGTTCCCGTTTATTTTTCCCGGCAACGCCTTCGAGACGCGGGTTGACAAAAGCGGCATCAGCGACGCGACGCTGGCATTGCTTCAAAAAATGCTTTACCCGCGCGGTGGCGCGCAATGCTTCAGCGATCTGGAGGCGTTGCTGCATTCAATTCCCGATGAAGCCGAGCGGATGCAGACCGTCGAGGCCCTCTCGCATCAATCCGCCGTGCTGATGGGCATTCGGGTCTGGCCGGACTCGGACATTGACAAGATCATCAACTATTGGAGCGTCCCGGCCGGGGCCCGCCTCTTGGATGTCCGCCCGTTCCTGGAGTCCCTCAAGCGCGAGCCCAGCGGCGGCGCCGCCAGCATCCTGTATTTCCTGCCGCCCTTCGCCCGCGAGCGCCTTTACACCTTCCCGCTCCCCGCGCAGCCCGGCGACCCGGCGATGGACTGCCATTGGAGCACGATGAATTTTTTCAACGAGACGCCCGACGACCGTTTTGCCGATCCCAAATACACCGTTGACTACATCCTGGCCCACTACTACACAATCGCCGGGCCGAGCAAGTATGGCGACCTCATCTTCCTTTTGAACAAAAAAGGCGACGCCATCCATTCCGCCGTTTATCTGGCCGGCGACATCGTTTTCACCAAAAACGGCAACAACTCCGCGCAGCCCTGGATGCTGATGCACATGAAGGATTTGCTGGCCGAATACAGCGTGAACGGCGCGCCCGACGTCATCGTCTATCGGAACAAGGATTGGTGAACCCGCTGGCCGGGGCACACTCATCATCAGCGGGGAAAATCGTATTGCGGCGGCCACAAAAAACATCTAACCTCCCGCCTGACCATGAACAAAACACTTCAAAAGCAAAAATTACTTCAAATCGGCAGATTTTCCTTCGGCATGGGCGACCGCTTTGCCCATCAGGCCAAGGCCCAGCTTCAGGCCTGCATCCTTGCCGCCAAACAGGGCGTGGAAATCGTTCCGGTCTGGAACAAATCCAACCGCGAGCACACCATCATCGGGTCCGAGCCGCCCAGCGTCCGCGCCGCCGCCGCCAGGGCCGTCAAGGAACTTGGCTGGAAGAAGACCTGGCACATTGACGCCGACCACATCCGCCTCGAAACCGTGGACCGCTTTCTCGACTCCTCCGATTTCTTCACCATTGACGTCGCCGATTCCATCGGCAAACCCGCGCCGGCGGCTGACATCCGCGCGTTCGTCAAGCGCCATCCCGAGCTCGTTGGCGACCTGGAAATCCCCGGCATTGGCCGCCCCATCAAAACCACCCGCGCCGATGTGGAGCGCGTGGCCGCCAAATACCTATTCGCCGTGCAGGACGCCGGGAAAATTTACCGCCACATCGCCAAGGCCAAGGGCGCGGGGAATTTCATCACCGAAGTCTCCATGGACGAAACCGACAGCCCGCAAACTCCACCCGAACTCCTCATCATCCTTGCCGCAATGGCTGACGAGAAGATCCCGCTCCAGACCATCGCGCCCAAGTTCACCGGCCGCTTCAACAAGGGCGTGGATTACGTCGGCGACGTGGCGCAATTCGAGCGCGAGTTCAACGAAGACCTCGCCGTCATCGCCCATGCCGGCTTGAGATACGGTTTGCCGGACAACCTCAAGTTGAGCATCCATTCCGGCAGCGACAAGTTTTCCATCTACCCCGCCATCCGCGCCGCGGTGAAAAAGTTCAACGCCGGCCTCCATATCAAGGCCGCCGGAACCAACTGGCTGGAGGAACTCATCGGTCTGGCCGAGGCCGGCGGCGACGCCCTCGCGCTCGCCAAGGAAATTTATTGCGACGCGCTGGACCATTGCGCCGAGCTTTGCGCCCCCTACGCCACCGTCATTGACATTGACCCCAAGAAACTGCCATCGAAGGAAGCGGTTGCCAAATGGACTTCCGCGCAATACTGCGCCGCCCTCCGGCACGACCCGGAATGCAAGGACTACAACCAGCATTTCCGGCAACTGCTCCACGTCGGCTTCAAGATTGCGGCCAAGAAAGGCGACCGCTACCTCAAGATGCTGGAAGCCAACGAAGCCATTGTCGGGCGCAACGTGACGATGAACCTCTACGAACGGCACCTGAAACCGCTTGTCGTGTAGTGCCGGCGCTGTGCGCCGATGGCGGCCTTCCGCAAGGAATCGGGCCACCGGTCCGACGCTGCAATCCGCAATCCAAAATTGTGGCAGCTGATGTGAATCGGCCCATTCTTTTGCGGGCGATTTTTAAATGGAGCCGAAATCACGTCCGCTGCCACGTCAAGCCGGTTGAGGCTCCAGTGCCAGCTCCTTGAGCGGCTGTTCAAGAATTTCCGCCAAAACCTCAATGATGAGTTCATGGTCAGCCCGTTGCGGCAGGCCGGAAACCGTGATGGTGCCGACACAGCCAGTGCCGTGCAGCTTGATGGGGAAACAGCCCCCGTGCGGAGCGTAGTCACGGTCATCCACGCCGATGGTTTCTGCCAGGGTTTTCTGCTCCTTGCGCAATTGCAATCCAATCGCATAGGAACTGCGATGAAAGCGCCGCACCACGTTGCGTTTGCGGCGTATCCAATCCATGTTGTCCGGTGTGGTGCCCGGCATGGCCGAGACAAACAAGGTGTGTCCGTTCACCTGGATGTCAATCGCCACGGCCAGCCTGCGGGACTCGGCAACGGTTCTCAACCGCGTTCCCACCGTCCAGGCGGTGCTGGCGTCAAAACTGCGGAACCGGAGCCGTTCTTCCTGCAGGGCGATGCGCTCAATTTCTTGTTCGATGGTCATGGGGATGCTTTCCTTGGGGTTTGTCAGGTGGTCTTTTCAGGTGGTGCAATGGACCGGCAAATGAAGTGGAGCGCCATGACCCCGAAACAGGACAGCGAACAAACCAGCAGGTTGTTCAGGTTCGGCGGAAACAGCAAAATGAATCCCTTGCCCTTGATCAGTGCGGAATAACTGGAGACGCAAAAGGGGATGAGAAACAGGCGGAAAACAACCCGGCGGTCAATTTTCCGGTCCGGCTGCCGCGTGGCCAGGTTCAACGCGAACCCTATGAAAAGGCTGATTCCAAGTGATGAAATCCAAAGAACCGGCGACGCGTCGAAATACAAGCAGACGACCGCGGCATACCAGGCAAGGTAGCACCAAAGAACCAATCTTGACCTGTCGAGTCGGGCAAAATACGTGATCATTCTTGAATTGGCTGACGGTGAAAACTGACCATGCCGGTCGCGTGATGTCAAGCGTGACCGCGGCTGGCCGGCCAAAAAAGCCGCCGGAGCGGTTTCCCGTTCCGGCTATCTTTGGACTGCGGCGACATGTCGCCGCTTTGAAAAGCGCGGACATGTCCGCGCGCTCCAAAATCAAGTGGCCATGATGGAGACGGGATTGCTCCAGGGGCTTTGGCCCGTGCTGCCGCCCAGTGCGCAAATCTCCACCAGGTAGGTCGTGCCCGGGATCACCGGCTGTAGCGCCATCCGGCGCGCGCCGTTGGATGGAGGCCATTCCGTCCACGTTTTGCCGCCGTCCGTGCTCGTGCGCGCCTTATACATCCGCCCGTTCAACACCCCCTGCCCGCGCACCGTCAACTGGCCGCTCACATCGTTCAGAACGTCAAGGATGGATGGCGGGTCCAGCGGGCCGGATGAACGGTTCTTGCTCACCACCTCGTAACCCGACGAGAGCAGCGCGTTCAAATCGTGGCGGGCCTCGCCCATGCAATAGAGGGCGTTTTTTATGAGCGGGTCAATCAGCCCCTGCTTGGCCAGGTTCTTCGCGCGCGTGCGGTCAGAGCCGCCCTTGCGCGCCTCGGTCATCGCGCTCACCAGCGCCAGCCGCTGGGTTTCCAGATCCGTCACCGCCACCGGAATTTTGGGGAACGCCGGGTTGTCCAGCAGGGCATCCTCCGTGTCCAGTGTCAGGTTGTTCACATCGTCATCAGTGCCGCGGCTGAATCCCGTCCAGATGCGGAAACTGGGAATTTCTGTTTTCATGTTCTTTTTGTTTTGTCTCGCTTTCGGTTCATGGTTTTGTCTTGGGGAACCTTCTGTTGGGGGCCACACGGTCTCGCGGATTGTTCCTGCGTTCTATGCAAAAGCACTTTTGTCTCCAGTAAGGAACAATTCTTTGTTTTGAACACACTTTTCACCGCGTCTAATGTTCCAATTAACCTGCGCTTTTCAACCGGACGCTGGTTGAACCACTTGCGTCAATTCCCGGACAGGCAGTCGTTGTGAATACAAGAATCCATTTTTAGGAGCGGAACCGCCTCAAACAACCCGGATTGTTCCATTTTTGGACAGATTGTAACAAAACCTGATATTTTACCAACCTGCATGGCCTCGGCGCATGTTTGTTCCGTGACGGTGCAGGTTTGCACCATGACGATGC
>Ga0181534_10002162_pt1 | contig 12398 bp, 10 predicted proteins | sample PEATcosm2014_Bin_37_FD_119758 | JGI IMG/M metagenome (GOLD analysis project Ga0181534, IMG submission 119758) | Peatland microbial communities from MTU Mesocosm Facility, Houghton, MI, USA - PEATcosm2014_Bin17_10_metaG | ecosystem: Environmental > Terrestrial > Soil > Wetlands > Peat | place...
CAGGACCTGCAGCAGACGCGGGGTGGGCCGGGCCCGGTGGGCGGCGAGGAGGCCGCCGACCACGGCCCCGGCGCCCATGCAGGCGGTGAGGACGGAGTAGGTGCCGGCCCCCCCGTGGAAGGTGTCCTTGGCCAACAGGGCGAGGGTCACCGTGAAGTTGTAGGCGAAGATCCCGATGACGGCCACGGCCAAAAGGGTGTTGCGGAGGCTCGGGGTGCGCCACACGTAGCGGAAGCCGTCCCGGATCTGTCCCTTGGCCCGCCGGACCGTTCCCGTCGGGTGCAGCTCCGCCGAGCGCATCATGGAGAGGCCGACGATCACGGCGATGTAGGAGGCGGCGTTGACGAAGAAGCAGACACCCAGGCCGACCAGTGTGATGATCACTCCCCCGATGGCCGGTCCGACCACCCGGGAGGCGTTCATCACCACGGTGTTCAGGCTGACGGCGTTGGGGAGGTCCTCGCGACCCACCATCTCCATGATGAAGGTCTGGCGGGCCGGGTTGTCGAAGACGTTGACCATGCCCAGCATGGCGGCGAGCACATAGACCTGCCAGAGCTGGACCTCGTGGGTCACCACCAGGATGCCCAGCACCAGCGCCAGCACGCCGCCGCCCGCCTGCGTCAGGTAGAGGAGCCGCCGCTTGTTGATCCGATCGGCCACCAGTCCGCCGACGGGACCGAAGAGGAGCATGGGCAGGAACTGCAGGCCGACCACGATCCCGAGATCGACGCCGCTGCCGGTCAGGCGGAGGACCAGCCACGACTGGGCCACGGTCTGCATCCAGGTGCCGGAGACCGAGATGAGCTGGGCCGTGAAGTACAGCCGGTAGTTGCGGATGCGCAACGAGCTGAAGGTCTGGTGGGCGGCGGCCCGCAGCGCGCTCATGGCTCGTCCTGGGCCAGGAGGCGTTCCAGCAGTCCGGTCAGCTCGCCCAGGCGTCGGCGCTCGTCGTCATGCAGCCGGTGCAGTTGGCCGGCCAGGAAGGCGTTCTTGAGGGACCGGCTCCGCTCGAGCACCTCGCGCCCCTGATCCGTGAGGGTCACCCGGGCCACCCGCCGGTCGGTGGCATCGATGACCCGGGCCACCAGCCCCATCTGCTCGAGCGCCGCCACGCTGCGGGTCATCGACGGAGGCTGCACCGACTCGCGTGACGCCAGCTCGCCCAGGGTGGGCGATCCCAGCTGGGCCACGCTGGCCAGGGCGGAGCTTTGGGACTGGGTCAGTCCCCCGGCCGACTGCTGGCGGAGCCGGCGGTGCAGGCGGGTGACGGCCAGCCGCAGCCGCGAGGCCATCTCGGTCTCATCGGCGTCCGATCCCGGGCCCTCGCCCACGGCGGCATCGGTCACCTGGGGTGGGGTCGTCGTCGGGGTGGAGGTCGGAGGCACGCCTCCAGCATAGTTAGTTCGGCTAACTAAGGCAACCGCTGCCGGCGGCCGCGGTGGTGCCGGTAGTGGAGGTTGAGCCGGTGCCGCCTGAGCCTGTGCCGGTCGCGGGGCCGGTGCCGGTGCCCACCTTGTGCGCCACCGAGCAGCCCAGGGCGGCGATGGTGGGCAGGATGCCGGGCTGGAGCCACTCGCCCCCGGGGATGCTGATGTGGATCCCGTCCGAATCCCGGACCGTGACCCCGTCGATGGCGGCCTGGAAGTAGCCGTTCGGATCGAGGATCTTGTTCAGGTCGATCACGGTCACCGTGCCGCTCCGCTGCTTCGCCACCTCTCGCAGCAGCTGGTTGAAGGCATCGGCACGCGCCGGGTCGTTCTCGGAGAAGGGTTGGCCGTTGGCCGCCTCCTGGGACGGGTCGACGTAGGGCATCGTGAACAGGACGACGCGGGCCCCGTGAGCGGAGAAGATGTCGACGGCCTGGTTGAGCTCGGCCACGAGGTGGGCGTCCCAGACCGGCTCGCCGACGTGCATCCACTGGCCGTCGTAGAAGTGGTCGGTGGTCTCCCACCGCCCGATGAGCAGGCCGACCACCTGGGGACGGAGGAAGGACACCTCCTGGGGCCAGGTCGTCCGCCAATCCGGGCAGCCCGGGGTGGCGGGGGTGACGACTCCCGACTGGAGCACGTCCACGTCGTCGAGGTCGCAGCCCAGGGCCCCCTCGTCCCACACGGTGACGCCGTACTGGCTCGCCGACTGCTGCGCCAGGCCCAGTCCCATGGTGAGGGCCAGCGAATCGCCGACCAGGAGGAAGTTGACGGGAGCGGTGGCCGTCCCGGCCGGTCCGGCGGCCAGCGCCCCGAGGTGGCCGTCGCTGTAGGGGATGCGGGTGGGGGTGATGGGGACCGCCGCCGAGGAGTTCGCCGGCGCCACCGTGGCCACCAGGACCAGCCCCGCCGTCACCAGCGCCACCGCCCCGGTCACGGCCAGGGCCCGTCGTCCCTTGAAGAACCGCCCGGTCCGGATGGGCTCCTCCACCAGGTACCACGAGGCGGTGGCCGCGGCGAAGGTGGCCACCAGCCGGGCGGCCAGGAGGGGGAAGCCGAGCAGACCGGTGTGGGCGTGGTTGATCACCAGGAACAGGGGCCAGTGGTACAGGTACAGGCCGTAGGAGATCCGGCCCACGAACACCAGTGGGCCGAACGAGAGGACGCGGGGGAGCGCCGAATCCGGCATGGTGACACAGGTCACGATGAGGGCCCCGGCGGCCAGGGACACCAGCAGGAATCCGCCGTGGTACAAGAACGTGTTCTGCCCGTTCAGGGCGTGCCACGCCCACACCAAGAAGACCGATCCCACCGCCCCGGGGACGACCCAGAGGTAGCGGCTGTGCGGGATCCGGGCCCAGCGGGCCGGGATGATGGCGAAGGACTCGCCGGCGTGGGAGCCGACGGCGCCGAGGAACGATCCCACCAGCAGGGCCTGGGCCCGGGTGTCCGTCCCGTAGTAGAGCCGGTCGATGGAGAATCCGGCGCTGAACATGGCCAGCATCAGGACGGACGAGGCCGCGGCCCCGACCGCGGCGGTCACGGCCAGCTTGGCCATCCCCCATCGGCGCACCACGAACAGGGCGATGAGCGGCCAGATCAGGTAGTACTGCTCCTCGACGGCCAGCGACCAGGTGTGCAGCAGGGGGGACGGGGCGGCGGACTGGATGAAGTAGCCCTGGTTGGAGAGGATGAAGTGCCAATTGGCCACGTACAGCAGCGTGGCCACGGCGTCGTTCCGCACCGCCCCGACGTCGATGGTGTTCCGGAAGGCGAAGGCGTAGGCGGCCACACCGACCAGCAGGATGAAGAGGGCGGGCAGGAGCCGGCGGGCGCGCTGGGCCCAGAATCGGCCCAGTCGGATGGTCGACGTCCGGGAGAACTCACGGCACAGCAGCGTGGTGATCAGGAAGCCCGACAGGACGAAGAACACGTCGACCCCGAGCAGGCCGCCGCCGACCCACGAGACCCCGAAATGGAAGAGCATGACCGCCATCACGGCGAAGGCGCGCATCCCGTCCAGGGCCGAGAAGCGCCGCAGGCCCGAGGAGTCGGGCTGGATGGGGGCCTGTGACGACGCCGATGACGACGCCGATGACGACGGCGACGCCGACGACGACGATGGCGACGATCGATCGGTCCCGTCGCTGCTACCGGCCGTGGTATCGGCCTCGGCGTGCCCCCCTGAGGTCAACGTGCTGGTCATGGCGAATTCACATCATTCCACGACATTCGCGCGAGCGATTCAGGCGACCGCGGCGAGTGGTCGAGACGGGTACGGCTGGTAGTTCCCGGGGCTGATGCCACCAGCCCGGCTCATCCGGTGACCTGGCGGCAACTTCCCGTACCAGTCACATCATCGGGAAAGATGCCCCGGGCCTTTAGAGGCTGGGGACGTACCCCCCGCGACCGAGCGACTGGCTCTCGAACGGGTCGGCCGACTCGTCGACCCCACCCCGCACCTCGGTGACCCAGGGAAGACGATCGTGGAGGATCCGGTCGACGCCGCCCTGGAGCGTGGAGGCGCTCACGGCACACGAGCTGCACGCCCCCTGGAGCTGCACCTCGACCACGCCCGTGGCCACGTCGGCGAACAGCAGGGCCAGGTCGCCCCCGTCAGCCTGGACCGCCGGCCTCATGAGCTCGATCAGGCTGTTGAGCTCGGCCAACCGCTCCCCGCGCTGGGCATCGGTGATCTCGGTCCCGACCTCGTCGGTGCCCGTCCGTTCCTGCTCGGAATCCACAGCTCATCCTCTCCTCGGCACCCCGGGCCCGTGGCCCCCGGTGCCGTCGCACGGCGTTGTCTCGCTCCCAGTCTGCCGCGTCGGCGACCTCCCCCGTACACCGGAGGCCAGACGGCCATTCCGGGGCGGCCCCGACGCCGACGCGCCGATGATCGCTTGTCGGAACGGTGGAGGTTACGATGCACTGTGCCCTTGGAGCGATCCGCCTCCGGCCCGGGGCCGATCGGACTGATCCTGCCGACCTTCGTGCAGGACACCGTTCCCGCTTGGGCCGGCCCGTCCGAACCTGCCGCCGAACCGAGCCCTGCCACCGCACCGAGCCCTGCCGCCGGCCTGGCCGCGGTGGCCCGGGCCGCCGAGCTCGCCGGGGCCGACGCCCTGTGGGCCTGTGACCACCTCTTCTGGCACGGCCCCTCCCTCGAGTGCATGGTGGCCCTGACCGTGGCGGCCACCGCCACCGACCAGGTCCGCCTCGGCTCCTGCGTCATGCAGCTGCCCCTGCGCCAGGCCCCGGCCGTGGCCAAGCAGGCCGCCTCGCTGCAGACCCTGTCCGGCGGCAGGCTCATCCTCGGTGTCGGGGTGGGCAGCCATCGGGGCGAGTACGAGCAGTCCGGCGTCGACTACCACACACGGGGCCGCCTGCTCGATGCCGGCATCGTCGAGCTCCGGCGGTCGTGGGCCTCGGGCCAAGGCGTGGCGCGAGGGGACACCGAGGACGGCGGTTCCGGCCGCTACCGCCAGCTCCCCGCCCCCCCGCCGGTGCCGGTGTGGGCCGGGGGCTCCTCGGAGGCGGCCCTGCGCCGGGCGGCCACCCTGGCCGACGGCTGGATGCCCCTGTTCCTCAGCCCGACCGAGTACGGCGGTGCCGTGGAGCGGCTGGCCAAGGAGGTCGACCGGGCCGGCCGGCCGGTCGGATCGGTCGTTCCGTCCATGGTCCTGTTCATCAGCATCGACGACGACCCGGGAGCGGCCCGACAGAGGGGCACCGGGTGGATGTCCTCCCTCTACGGCATCCCGGCCCGGGCCTTCGACCGGCACCTCATCCACGGCACCGCCGCCGAGGTGGCCGACGTCGTGGCCTCGTTCCGCGCCGTCGGCGCCGAGCACGTGGTGGTCTATGTGACCGCCGACGATCCGCTGCACCAGTTCGAGCGCCTGGTCGCCGCCCTGCCGGCGGCCGGCGTACCCACTCGAGGGCACGAAGGATAAGAAGGTCACCGTGGACACAACCGCACACATCATCGGCGCCGGCATCTCCCCCATGAACACCAAGGACCGGACGGCGGTCGAGATGGCCCACCAGGTGGTGGCCGACGCCCTGGCCGACGCCGCCATCGACCCGGCCGAGGTCAACCTGGTGGTCTTCGGCAACGCCACCGCCGGCCGGCTGCTCGACCAGGGATGCATCCGGGGCCAGACGTTCCTGAAGCAGGCCGGCCTGCGCAACGCCGGGATCGTCAACGTGGACAACTCCTGTGCCGGTGGCTCCTCCGCCCTGCACCTGGCCACCCTGGCCACCCTGGGCGGCACCCGCACGGTGCTGGCCGTCGGGGTCGAGAAGATGTGGACGGGCGACCGAGGCGAGACCCTGGCCGGCATCGAGGACGGCGTGCCCCGGGCCGACCGGATCCAGATGCACAAGGAGCGCGAGAACCCCTCGGGCTCGGTCCTGATGGCCCTCAACGCCGCCTGGGCCATGGACCTGATGGAGGAGCGCGGCGCCACCGTGGAGCAGTTCGCCGCCGCCGCGGCCAAGGCCCGGAGGCACGGGGCCCTCAACCCCAGCGCCCAGTTCCAGTCCGAGGTCACCATCGAGGAGGTCCTGGCCTCGCCCGCCATCGTGTGGCCGCTGACCCGGATGATGTGCTCGTCGTTCACCGACGGCGCCGCCGCCGTCGTCCTGTCGGCCACGGCCCGGTCCGGAGCCCCCCGCATCCGGTCCACCACCATCCGTTCGGGCAACGGGGACATCGACTACCACGACCGGATGACCGAGGCCGGGGCGGCGGCGTGGGACGACGCCGGCATCGACCCCGCCGACGTGGACGTGGTGGAGCTGCATGACGCCACCAGCCCCGAGGAGCTCTACGCCCTCGAGTCGCTGGGCTTCTACAAGCCGGGGGACGCCGGGCCGGCCACCCTGGCCGGCGAGACCTCGGTCGGCGGCAAGGGGGTCACCGTGAACACCAGCGGCGGCCTGGTCGCCCGCGGCCACCCCCTGGGGGCGACGGGCATCGCCCAGGTGGTGGAGCTCACCGCCCAGCTCCGCAACGAGGCCGGCGCCCGGCAGGTCGAGGGGGCCCGATTGGCGGTGGCGGCCAATACCGGTGGCATGATCGGGACCGAGGCCGGTCGCGCCGACGCGGCCTTCATCGGCATCCACGTACTCGAGGCAGGCTGAAGCAGTGAGGACCACCACGCCATGAACACCACCCGCGGCGGCATCGTGACCGGCTGGGGCATCGCCGTGCCCGACAAGGTGGTCACCAACGAGGACCTGTCGGTGACCATGGACACCAACGACGCCTGGATCCGTGAGCGCACCGGCATCCGCGAGCGCCGGATCGGCGGGACCACCTCCCAGCTGGCCATCGAGGCCGGCCTGGCCGCACTGGAGAAGGCCGGGCGCCGACCGGACGAGATCGATGCGGTCATCCTGGCCACGACCACGCCGGACCAGATCGTGCCGGGAACCTCGGCCACCGTGCAGGACGGCATCGGCGTGCCCGGCGGGGCCTTCGACGTCAACGCCGCCTGCTCCGGCTTCGTCTACGCCCTCACCGTGGCCCACGGGATGCTGGCCATCGGGGCCGAGCGGCTGCTGGTCATCGGATCCGAGACCCTCAGCCGGATCACCGACTGGGACGAGCGCGGGGTGGCCGTCCTGGTGGGCGACGGCGCCGGCGCCGTGGTGCTGGAGGCCGTGGACGGGCCCGGCCAGCTGCTGTCCTGGGTGCTGGGCGCCGACGGCTCGCTGCGCCACCTGCTCAAGTGCGACCACGGCGGCTTCCTCTACATGGACGGCAAGGAGATCTTCCGCAAGGCCGTCCGGGTCGTGGTGGAGTCGGCCGAGCAGGCCATCGCCGAGGCCGGGCTCACCGTGGACGACATCGACCTGATGGTGCCCCACCAGGCCAACCTGCGGATCATCAATGCCGCCAGCCAGCGTCTGGGCATCCCCGAGGAGAAGACCGTGGTGGTCATCGACCGCTACGGCAACACCTCGTCGGCCTCGATCCCCCTCGCTTTGGTGGACGCCCTGGAGACCGACCGGCTCCACAAGGGCGACCACGTGCTGCTCACCGGATTCGGCGGTGGCATGACGTGGGCCAGCGCCGTGCTGCGCTGGGGCGGGTGACCCGGGGCGTGGGCCCCTCCTTGGTCGTGCTGGCCGCAGGCATGGCTCGCAGGTACGGAGGGTGCAAGCCGCTGGCCCCGATCGGGCCCAACGGCGAGGCGGTCATCGACCTCCTGGTCAGCGACGCTCTGGCATCAGGGTTCGGGCAGGTGGTCCTGGTCCTCCATCCCGAGACGGGCCCGGCTGTCCGCTACCACGTCCAGGAATGCTGGCCGGCCTCGGTGGACGTGGCCTTCTGCGAGCAGCGCCTGCCCCTGGGGACGGTCCACGCCGTGCTGGCCGCCCGGTCGGTCCTGGGTCCGGACCGGTCGTTCGCGGTGGCCAATGCCGACGATGTCTACGGCGAATCGGCCATGGGCCTGCTGGCCGGGGCCCTTGACTCCGATGAGGCCGAGCACGTCCTCATCGGCTACGGGCTGGCCTCCACCGTGGCCACCGACGACCCGGTCACCCGCGGGATCTGCCAGGTGGACCCGGCCGGACTCCTGGTGGGCCTCAGCGAACGACGGGGCGTTACCCGCCACGGGCCGGGCCGGCCCCTCACCTCCGACGACGGCCTCGAGCCCTCCGAACTCGACGGGTCCCTGCCGACATCGGTCAACCTGTGGGGGTTCCGGCCCGACATCTGGGAGGTGCTCGCCGGAGCCATGGACGCCTCCGGCCTCGACGAGGAGGCCCTGGTGGCCTCGGTGGCCGCCGGCGGCGAGGTGCCCAAGGCCGAGGTCCTCCTGCCCGAGGTGGTGGCCACCATGGTGGCCAAGGGGAACGGGCTGCCGGTACGGGTGGTGGCCACCGACGCCAAGCTCATCGGGGTGACCCACGCCGCCGACCTGCCCGTGGTCAGCGCCGAGTTGGCCCGTCAGGTGGCCTGGGGCATCCGACCGGCGCGGCTGTGGGGCACGCTGGGCTGAGTGCCCGGGCGCGCCTAAGGGGCCAAAGGGCCGAGAGGGCCGAGAGGGCCGGTCCTGCGGATGTGCGGCTCGGACGGTCCCAGAGGAGCCGGTCCGCTCCCCACGGGCGGGAAGAGCCCAGTTCAGGAGCCCGACTCGGCCGGAATCCCCGTCCGAGGCGGGGTCAGGCCCCGGCGGTGGACCCGGGGTCGGCCGCCTCCGACTCGGCCCGGGCCAGGGCCGACAGCACGGCGTCCACCGCCTCGGCCAGCGAGAGGCCGGGCTCGATGATCACATCGGGGTCCTCGGGCACCTCGTAGGGATCGTCGACCCCGGTGAGCGAGGCCACGTCCCCCGCCGCCGACCGGGCGTAGAGGCCCTTCGGATCACGTGTCGAGCACAGGTCGACCGAGGCGGCCATGTACACCTCCACGAACACCAGGCCGTGCTCCTGGTGGACGCGACGGGCGTGCCGACGGGACTCGGCATATGGCGTGATCAGGGCCACCACCGCCACCACGCCGGCGTCGGCGAACAGGCAGGCCACCTCGGCGGACCGACGGGCGTTCTCCTCGCGGTCGGCCCGGCCGAAGCCGAGGTCGCCGTTGAGCCCGGTGCGGAGGTTGTCGCCGTCCAGGCGGTAGGCGCTCCGGCCCGCGGCCACCAGGCGCTGCTCGACGGCGGCGGCCACCGTCGACTTGCCCGATCCCGACAGGCCGGTCAGCCACAGGGTGGCGCCCGGGGCCCCGAGGGCCCGCACCCGCTCGGGACGGGTCACCTGCCCGGCGTGCCAGGTCACGTTGGGCGAGGCCATGGTCCCCTCCCGCTCAGTCGGGGCCGAGCAGCATGCCCGCCCCGACGGTCACGTTGGTGTCCTCGGCCGCCAGGATGAACGAACCGGTCTGCCGATTGCGCCGATAGCTGTCGTAGAACAGCGGCTGGGTCACCCGCAGGCTCACCCGGCCCACGTCGTTGAGCCCGAGCTCCGACGATGCCTCGTCGCGGTGGAGGGTGTTGACGTCGAGCCGGTAACGGACGTCGCGCACCACGGCCCGCACCCAGCGGGTGGTGTGCTTCAAGGCGAAGAAGTCGCCGACCTTGAGGGGCTTCTCGGTCATCCACGCCACCATGGCGTCGAGGTCCTGGCCCATGGCCGGCCGGTTGGCCGGGCGACAGATCAGGTCGCCCCGGGACACGTCGACGTCGTCGGTGAGCCGGAGGGTCACCGACATGGGCGGGAAGGCCTCCTCGAGAGGCCCGTCGAAGGTGTCGATGCCGGCCACCGTGGTGGTGAGGCCCGATGGCAGCACCATCACCTCATCGCCGGGCTTGAACACCCCTCCCGCCACCCGGCCGGCGTAGCCGCGGTAGTCGGGGAGGCTGGTGGCCTGGGGGCGGATCACCCACTGGACGGGAAGCCGGGGGTCGATGAGGTTGCGGTCCGAGGAGATGTAGACCTGTTCCAGGTGGTGCAGGAGGGAGGCCCCCTCGTACCAGGGCATGTTGGCCGACCGCTGGACCACGTTGTCGCCCTGCAGCGCCGAGATGGGGATGAAGCTCAGGTCGGAGAGCTCGAGCCGGCTGGCGAAGGCGGCGAACTCCTCACGGATCGACTCGAACACCTGGCGGTCGTAGCCCACCAGGTCCATCTTGTTGACGCACAGCAGGAGGTGGGGCACCCGGAGGAGCGAGGCCAGAAAGGCGTGGCGGCGGGTCTGTTCGACGATGCCCTTGCGGGCGTCGACCAGCACGACGGTGAGGTCGGCCGTGGAGTTCCCGGTCACCATGTTGCGGGTGTACTGGATGTGCCCGGGGGTGTCGGCGATGATGAACTTGCGGGCCGGCGTGGCGAAGTAGCGGTAGGCCACGTCGATGGTGATCCCCTGCTCGCGCTCGGCCCTGAGGCCGTCGGTGAGCAGGGCCAGGTCGGTGTACTCGTCGCCCCGCTGGCGGCTGACCCGCTCCACCGACTCCAGCTGGTCCTCGAAGATGGCCTTGGAGTCGTAGAGCAGGCGACCGATGAGCGTGCTCTTGCCGTCATCGACCGATCCCGCCGTGGCCAGGCGCAGGAGCTCCATCAGAAGTACCCCTCGCGCTTGCGGTCCTCCATGGAGGCCTCGCTGACCCGGTCGTCGGCCCGCGTGGCGCCGCGCTCGGTGAGCCGGGACGCCGCCACCTCGGTCACGATGTCCTCAGCCGATGTCGCCGGTGACTCCACCGCCCCGGTGACGGTCATGTCCCCCACCGTGCGGTAGCGGACGGAGACCTCGAACACCTCCTCGTCCTCGCGGGGCGTGACGTAGGGCCCGACGGCCAGGAGCATCCCGTCGCGGCGGAACACCTGGCGCCGGTGCGAGTAGTAGATGGAGGGCAGGGGGATGTCCCGGGTGGCGATGTACTGCCAGATGTCCAGCTCGGTCCAGTCCGAGAGGGGGAAGACCCGGATGTGCTCGCCGGCGCGGTGGCGCCCGTTGTAGAGGGACCACAGCTCGGGACGCTGGTTCTTCGGGTCCCACTGGCCGAACTCGTCCCGGAAGGAGAACACCCGTTCCTTGGCCCGGGCCTTCTCCTCGTCACGGCGGGCGCCGCCGAACACGGCATCGAACTTGTGCTCGGTGATGGCGTCGAGCAGGGTCCGGGTCTGGAGCCGGTTGCGGGAGGGGTCGGGGCCGCCCTCCTCGGTGACACGGCCGGCGTCGATCGACTCCTGCACCGAGGCCACCACCAGGTTGACGCCGAGATCCTCGGCGCACCGGTCGCGGAACTCGAGGACCTCGGGGAAGTTGTGCCCGGTGTCGATGTGCATGACGGGGAACGGGATCCGTCCGGGCCAGAAGGCCCGACGGGCCAGATGGAGCATGACCACCGAGTCCTTGCCGCCGGAGAACAACAGGACCGGCCGCTCGAACTCGGCGGCCACCTCACGGATGATGTGGATGGACTGGGACTCGATGCTCTGCAGCTGCGTGAGCTGGTACTGGCCCGATGCCGCCCCTGCCGTTCCCCTATCCATGACCGGCAAATCTAGCCGCTGGCCCGCGCGGCACGAATCGACGACCGGGTGAGGCGCAGGGATGGGCGCAGTGTCCTGGCCACGGTCGATCGGCGGCCGGTCGTGGGCGGGTCCCCGTCCTGGGCGGACCGGAGCGGCACATCAGGACGGCTCCGCCGACCCCTGCTCCCCACTCGGGGAGGCCGGCTTCGAGGCCGTGGCGGCACCGCGACGGGCAGGGCCAGGGGTGGTGGCGCTGGCGGCGGGACCGGCCGCTCCGGTGCTGGCGGTGGCCCCGGCCGTGGCGGCGCTGGCGGTGGCCCCGGCCGCCACGGCGACCGGCTCCTCGTCGACCTCGGTGGACGCCGTCGCCGCCGCCGTCGCCGTCGCCGGGTCCGGGTCCGGGTCCGGATGGTGTCGCGGCACGGTCTGGCGGATGTCCCCGGCCGGTAGCGACACGTTGGTGAGTACCACGCCGAGCACCGGGGCCCCGATCCGGCGCAGCAGGTCACCGGCCCGCCGGGCCTCGTCGAGCGTGGTGAACCCACACTCCCCCACCACCAGGACCACGTCGACCGAGTGGGACAGGGCCTCGGCATGGTGCAGGGCCAGCATCGGTGGCACATCCACGATGACCACATCGCACACGCTCCTGGCCGCATCGAGCAGGAGGCCCCCACGGGAGACCAGCTGGGCGCTTCCGGCCACGAACGGCGTCATCGAGAGGCGGTAGACGTGATCGAGCCGCGAGGGCTCGATCTGGGCCTCGACGTCGCGGGGTCGGATCCGGTCCGATCCGGGCACCTCGGGGGTGTCGGCGGCGGTGACCGCCTCGATGTCCCACGTGCTGATGACCACGACCTTCTGGCCGGCCTCCCCGTAGATGGCAGCCAGGTTGGCGGCCACGTGGGGGCGGGTGATCTCGTTGCCCGCCGAGGCCACGAGGATGATCTGGCGCTCGGCCGGCTCGGCCGGCTCGGCCGG
>Ga0181534_10002163_pt1 | contig 12394 bp, 9 predicted proteins | sample PEATcosm2014_Bin_37_FD_119758 | JGI IMG/M metagenome (GOLD analysis project Ga0181534, IMG submission 119758) | Peatland microbial communities from MTU Mesocosm Facility, Houghton, MI, USA - PEATcosm2014_Bin17_10_metaG | ecosystem: Environmental > Terrestrial > Soil > Wetlands > Peat | place...
GTGTCTCCGCCTGCGACAATCGACCGGCGCGATGATGTTCGGCTGCCTGAGTGAGCAGTTGCTTGGGTTTTGGGTGAGACATCGGCTTCGACATGAAAAAACACCACAAGGCGGTCAGTTAGCCGGATCGCTCTCCTGTTCATCGGCCAAAGTCGACGCAACTTCAACTCGGCAATGCGATCGGAAAGTCCGGGTTCGACTACCGACCTCCCGGAGTCGCGCAGATTCGACCCACCAAACCTGCGCGCTATTTGCGCAATTGCGGACGGCTCGGCCTGCGCGCAAGAGCCTTGGCGAGACGGCGCGGGATTCCTGACGCCAGTCGGCCGAAAAGGGAAGGCACGCAGCAGCAAAATCACGCGCAGCGGACCCTAAATCTTGATCGAAATGTGACGATAAACAGTGGATCAGGTTGTGTTTCCAGACGGTGACCGGGTGGTCCTCCTTCTTCAGGCACGGCCTTATCCGCTTCGAATGACAACTTCATCCCCGAGTGCCACGGTTGCCACGCCTTACACCGAGACGGAGATTTGTCGTCGAATCGATGTTTGTCCAAAGCTTGCCTCGCTCCGGAGCATCAATCGAGCATTGGCAGAGCTCATCAGCTCGGAGCAAAGCTATAGTTCCCAGATCGCCGAGGTCATTCGCCACGATCCGTCCCTGACGGCGCGGCTGCTGCGGATGGTCAACTCAGTCTACTATGGCCTCAGCACGAAGGTGAACAGCATTGAGGAGGCGGTTTTCTATCTCGGACTTCGCCAGATTCGCGAGCTCTCGATGGCCACGCCTGTCATTGAGGAGATGGAAAAAATGCACAAGGGCGGGGTCAAGCTGCCATGGAAAGACTTGTGGCAGCACAGCATCGGCACCGCCATCATGACGCGTGAGCTGTTGTCCAATACCAACGTGTACGTGGACGATGACACCGATTACATCATCGGGCTGCTTCATAACACCGGCAAAGTGGTCATGGCGCAGGCTTTTCCCGAGGAATTCAACAGGATCATCGCCACAACATTTCCCGACACGGCGGCGGTTTGTCAGATGGAGCGCGAACTGATCGGCTGGGATCATGCGCAGATCGGCGGCTACTATCTCGAACGCCACAAGCTGGCGCCGGAGATAACCTGCGCCGTTCGGTTCCACAACGATCCGGAGAAGGCTCAGGAGCATGCGTTCTTTGCCGCAGCGGTGCAGGTTGCAGATCACCTCGTGAGACAGGCCGGAATTCCCGGGGGGTTTGAAAACGTCGATCCGATCTCCGAGGATGATTGGATGCGCCTGCCAGGTTGGACGATTCTTTTTGGAACCGGCGATCGCGAGACGCAGATCGCCCGGGCTGCGGTTTCCAGCAGTCTTTCGCGCCTCCCTGAGTTGCTTCGAGGGTTGGTGTAGCAGCCCGTCGGAATTCGTCCTCCTGCCTGCTATTCAAATGGCTGGTGCCATTTGGGGCATACGTATGCCGTTTCGACAGGCCCAAGGCCCCGAGCATGTCGAAGGGCTCACGCTCGCGGCTACGAAGGGCGAATGCCCCAACCGGGAAATTTATCACAAGATCCGGCCGGAATAATCGTGCCTCGCGATTCCCTGCGATCCTTTAGTTTTGCACCTATCGTGTCGAAGAAGAAGCAGGCAAGCCATGCTGTGGCTGCCGCGTGATTTCATGCATGATGAGTGACAAGTCTCCTTCGCCCACTGTCTCCGATTCTCCGCCGACGGAGCTGGACCGCGCTTTGATCCTGGTCGATGCGTCGGGCTGTCTGCGTCGCCTCAATGCGTGCGCAGCGCGCTTCACAGGTCGTCCGGCTGCAGAACTCATCGGCATGCCGCTCGATGAAGTCTTGCGGCTCTCCGGCCAATCATCGCCTTCTCCATCCCGGTGGTGGATGTCACTTCCGCCGGACACCTCGATCGAGGTGGTGGGATCCGGCAACGAAATGCCACTGTTGGCAAGGATTCAGCAACTTGACGATGGAGGCGAATCCTGGTGCCTGCTCGAACTTCGGCCGGCCGGCCGAACGCGGGGACCCTCTGGAGACGGCACCGAATCGAGCGGGTCGGACTGGCTTGACAGTTACGAACTCGCGTTTCACGCCGACGGATCGGGTCGGTTCCTGGCAGTCAGCCATTCGTTTGCGCGAAAGTTCGGCCGGTTGGCGCCTCTGTGGCGTGCCGAGACAAGCGCCTCGCTTTTGCACCCGGATGATGCCGCGGCCTGGAATGCCGCTCTTGAATCGCTGCATCGCCCTCCGCATCGAAACACGTTTGAGCACCGCTGGCGCACACCGCAAGGCTGGCGCTGGATCGCGTGGGATCTAAGCGCACAGCATGCCGCCGGCGGGGAAGTCGTGGCGGTCAAGGCGACGGGAAGCGACGTGACCAAACGGCGGCTGGCCGAGGAGCAATTTCTCCGGCTTTCATGCGCTGTCGAGCAGTCTCCCGTGGCGATTCTGATCACCGATCCCCAGGGGCGGGTTCAATACGTGAACCGCAAGTTCACCGAATCCAGCGGTCACTCGATGGAGGATATCATTGATCGCAATCTTGATCCGCTGCGTACGGGGCATGCGGATGAGGAAGCCTATCAATCCTTCTGGCAGACGCTACGTTCGACCGGGGAGTGGAGCGGCGAGCTTTGCCTCACGCAACGGCAGGGCAAGTCGGTTTGGGAATCGGTGCGGGTGTCATCCATTCGCAACAGTGCGGGAGAGATCACAAATCTGCTCTGTCTGCGGGAGGATATTACCGGACGAAAGACTCTCGAAGAGCAGCTGCGGCAGTCCCAGAAGATGGAAAGCCTCGGCACGCTCGCGGGCGGAATTGCGCACGATTTCAACAACATGCTCGCGATCATCCACGGCTACGCGGAGCTCGGGCTGAGCCGTGTGGGCGACCAGGATGAAAAGCTGCGCAAATACCTGCGCGAGGTTCACAGCGCCGCTCAACGGGCGTGCGGCCTTGTCCGGCAGATTCTTATCTTCAGTCGCAAGACGGAGGTGCATTTTACGCTGGTCAGCCTGGCGACGCTTGTCCGCGAGCTGGCGGCCCTTTTGGGAGAATCCTTTACGCGTACGATCGCGATCGACCTCGATCTCGACGACACCCTGCCCGACTTGCGCGGGGACCAGAATCAGCTGCAGCAGGTGATCATGAATCTTTGCGTCAATGCGCGGGATGCGATGCCTTCGGGCGGGACGCTCACGGTCGCACTCCGCCGCGTCACCGGGCAAACCCTCCAGCGATTCAATGCTGATCCCACGCTTTATTACGCCTGCCTCGAAGTGAGCGACACCGGCATCGGCATGTCGCCGGAAGTCCAGGCGCGCATATTTGAACCGTTCTTCACCACCAAGCAGACGGCGGGCGGCACGGGTCTGGGTTTGGCGGTTGTTTACGGCATCATTCTCAATCACTTCGGATTCATCGATGTAACCAGCAAGCCGGGACACGGAAGCGCGTTCAGCGTGTACCTTCCGCTTACGTCGGCCAAGGCGGGCATAGCGCCTGTGCCCACGACGTTTGGAGAGTTTCCGGCCGGAACCGAGTCAGTCCTCGTAATCGAGGATGAGCAGAGCCTCCGCGGACTGCTTTGTCTGATCCTTGGCCAAAAAGGTTATAAGGTTCAGTCGGCCGCTGACGGCCTGGCCGCCGCAGAGTTGTTGATGACGAGCAACACGCCGATCGAGGTGATCCTGCTCGATTTCAACATGCCAGGGATGGACGGCATCCAGGTATATAAGACTGTGCTCAAGACCCATCCGAACGCCAAGGTGATCGTGATCAGCGGGAATCTCAGCGTCGAGGCCAAGGCGGAATTCACCAAGCTCGGCCAAAGGGAATTCCTCGAGAAACCATTCCGGCTTGAGGACATCGGACAGCGCATCCGGCGCGTGCTTGCGCCGGCATCAGCATGAACCCCAGATTTTGTCAGCGGTTGCCCCGCGTGGGTTCACAGACTTCGCTGAGCTCGGCGGTCGCGCCCTGCCTGCTTGCGGCTGACAAAAAACAAATTTCGCCAAGTAAATCTATTGGGAGGAAATGCGGACGCCGCTGGACGATTCTCCTGCAGCAAGACGCTCGATTCCATGATTGTCGGCGTTCGCTCATGGGTTCTCCGCAATCCAGAACCTCATTAAGAAACGACGGGCGGTGCCGATATCCTCAACCGGGCGAACTCGAGCGATCCTTGCTTAAGGACTGCTATGTGCACGACGATGCGCAACCATTTCCCTTGGCGTGGGTGTCTCGCCAGGCTCCTGCAGGGCTCCTTCTTCATGTTGGCGCTCATGCTGGTGTCAGAGGCGACGCCACGGGCACATCCGCTGCCGCGTTCGTCCGAACCTCAGCAGGAAAGCATTCCATCAATGCTTTATCTGCCGGTGATCGGACCGCCGCCGCTGCGTTTCGCCCAGGCTCCCCCTCCGCCGGATTTGTCGACACGCCCTGCTGCGGTCGCACCCCCTCTGCCAACGGCCGGGGAGGATGCTGCATCCGCAAACACGGCTGGAGGCAGAACCAACGGACCTTCTCGTGGTGGCGACGGCGCCGGGTCAGAGCAAGGTCAGCCGATTGCGGCCTCCTCGTCTCCGACATTGCCGAGTGTTGCGCCCAAGGCGTCGGAAAGAAAAGAAGCACAAGCTCTCTTGCCTGATGACACCGAGCACGAAACTCGACCGGAAGAGATTCTTCCATTCTTCCAGTTCCCCGGTTCTGGCGGCACGACGATCGTCGTTCCGGCAGTACCGGTGTCCAATGCGCCAACGCGACTGCCCGTGAGCACGGCAGTCTACCGCGAGCGATAAACTCCTATGACGAAACTGCTTTGCCCTGTGCCATGGATCAGACCGCTGACAGCGGCGGGATTGGTCATGCTTGGATGGGGAGCGTCATTGCGCGGCGAGCCGGAAAGCCCGGCCGCCGTTGCAACGGCCGCCCCGCCAACCGCAGCGGCAGCAGAGCCAGTCCAGACTGCCACCAAGAATCCTGGGGCGCAGATACCGCACGAGATTCAGAGCCTGTTCAATCTCGGCGCCACCTATGTCGATCGAAAGGAATACCCGGCGGCCGAGGTGGTCTATCAGCAGATTCTGCGGCATGCCGAGGCCCGGGAAAAAGATCAACAGAACGCGTTGCTGGAGCTTGGCAGGGTATATCGTTTGGAAGGCGCCACGACCCGCGCCGTGGCATGCTACGAAAAATTTCTAAAGAGTTTTCCTGACGATCCCGCAGTGTCGGAGGTCTATCTCGATTTGGGGCGGGCGCTACGGACGCTGGGCACGTTCCGATTGGCCCTGGCCAGCTTCTACAGCGTCATCAACTCGACGATGAAGGTGCCGGTTGACGGTTTCGACAAATACCGGACCGTGGCGAAAACGGCCCAGTTCGAGATCGCCGAGACGCATTTTCAGGAGGGCGATTTCGAGGAGGCCAGCAAGTATTTCTCGCGGCTTGAGCTGTTGGACCTTGCCCCGGCAGACCGGGCACGGGCGCAGTTCAAAGCAGCCTATTCGCTGGTGCTGGCCAAGGAACAGGCAAGGGCGGTGGAGGCCCTGCGCTCGTTTCTCCAGCAGAATCCTGACGACGAAAATGTGCCGGAGGCCCGCTATCTCCTGTCTGTGGCCCTGCAGCGACTCGGACACGACCAGGAAGCGTTCGACATCGCCATCGCCTTGCTGAAATCGGAGAAGACCCGGCAATCGGCAGATCCGCGGCAGTGGGCCTACTGGCAACGGCGGACCGGCAACCAGATCGCCAACGGTTTCTACGAGCAGGGCAATTTTTGGAGTGCACTGGTCATTTACGAAGCCGTCGCCCAGCTCTCAGGGCAGGAACCGACGTGGCAGCTGCCTGCGCTGTACCAGTCCGGTCTGTGCTATGAACGCCTGAGGCAATACGATCGGGCGCGCGAGGATTACAAGAAGGTGGTCACCGCTTGTGCTGCGCTGCTCGCCAAGGACAAAACGGCGACCGGTGTGGACGACGTCGCCCGAATGTCGTCGTGGCGCCTTCAGCAGCTTGACTGGATGGAGAAGCTCGACGTGCAGACAAGTCTGCTGTTCCATTCGATTCCTTCCACCGTTCATGACCCATCAGAATCCACTGCAAAACCATCGCAAGTTGTGCGATGAATTGTATCAGCTTGCGTTGGAGGAAAACCGGTTTCTCAAGGAACAAGGCCGGGTGCCGTCGGCCGAAATGGTTGACCGCAAACAGAAGCTGCTTGCGCGGCTGGACGAGTCGCTCGTCGCGCTTCGTGCGGTGCCGCACGACCAGCCTGGCTCAGCCGACGATCGTGCCGTGGCCGAAGCGACGAAGACGCGCATTCTTCAGTTTTTGCATCTGGATCGAGAGAACGAACAGTTGCTGCTCCGTCATAGTCTTTCACCGAGGCCTCCACCGGCCGTGGCAATGGCCAGCGTCTCTCATCTTCAGCGCGCCTATCAGCAGGGCGTCAAGAAGTAGCGGGCGACATTACGGCATTGAACACCGTTGGGCCGGACCTTGCGTCCGGGCCGTGACACATCTTTAGGCACGGTCCGCGCGCAAAAAAAGGCGCCCCGAGGAAAGGGGCGCCTTTGAAGAGAACGAGTGAAGCGTCGCGTCAGGATTACTGCTCGAACTGCTTTTCCATTTCCTGCAGTTCCTTTGACTCGCGCTTGCTCTGCCAGATCGACCAGCCGATGGCCACAGCGCAGAGGAGGGCGATCAGGACCCCCACGACGCGGCTGGTGGTGCCGGTGATGAGGTTGTATTTGATGACCATGCCGAGCGCGAGCAAGCTCACCATGTTCATCACCTTGATGAGGGGATTGATGGCCGGGCCGGCAGTATCCTTGAGCGGATCACCCACGGTGTCGCCGGTGACGGCAGCCTTGTGGGCTTCGGAGCCCTTGCCGCCGTAGTTGCCGTCCTCGATCAACTTCTTGGCATTGTCCCAGGCACCGCCTGCATTCGCCATGAACACAGCGAGGAGCTGGCCCGTGAGGATCATGCCTGCGAGGAAGCCTCCGAGGGCCTGCGTGCCAAGGAGGAAGCCAACCGCGATCGGCGTGAGGATGGCGAGAAAGCCGGGGCCGATGAGTTCCTTTTGCGCCGTGGAGGTGCAGATGTCGACGACGCGACCGTAATTGGGCTTCTTCTTGCCGCTCCAGATCTCGGCGTCGCGGAACTGGTCGCGGCATTCCTTGACGATCAGGAACGCGGCACGACCGACTGCGCGGATCAACATTGAGCTAAACAGGAACGGCACTGCTCCGCCGATGAGGAAGCCGATGAACACCATGGGGTGGGCGACGCTGAGCTTGCCGGCCTCGACCACATACTGCTCGGTTGTCATCTGGCTGATCTTGTCTTCGCTGCCCACCGCGATGACCGCGATGAAGGAGGAGAAGAGCGAGACGGCTGCGATGACGGCGGAGCCGATCGCAATGCCCTTGGTCTCGGCCTTGGTCGTGTTGCCCACGGCATCCAGGTCGGCGAGAATCTGTCGGGCGCGCTTGTAGCTGCCTTTCTGTTCCTTTTCCATCGCCTCGGCATCATAGCCCATTTCGCCGATGCCGTTGGCGTTGTCAGCCACAGGGCCGAACACGTCCATCGAGATCGTGTTGCCCGTCAGCGTGAGCATTCCGATGCCGGTCATGGCGACGCCATAGGCCACGAAGAGCGGAGGCGTGCCGATATAGCAGAGATACGACAGGAGGATGGCCACGGCGATGACAACGACCATTGCCACGGTGCTCTCGTAACCAACCGCGAAACCCTGAATGATATTGGTGGCGTGGCCTGTTTGACATGCCTTCGCGAGGCCCTTTACAGGCGCATGCGTGGTGTGCGTGTAGTAACTGGTGACCTTGTTCAGGGCGATCGCCAGGATGACGCCGATGAAGCAGGTGATGACCGGGCGCATATCGAGGCCGGCAATGCCTAAGTTGGCCCAGAAGGGAAGCTGGGACGGATCGCCATTCGGGAAGCCTGCGCCAACCGCTGTGTTCGAAGCGAGATAACCGGCGTCAAATCTCAGGTAGGCAAGGCCCAGGCCGATGAAGCCGACAACAGAGATGAAGGATCCGATCCAGAAACCGTTGTGCACGCTCTTGAGGGCGGTATCGGATGTGTCGTTTGGACCGGCCTTGACGGTGTAGGTCGAAATGATGGAACCGAGCACGCCGATTCCGCGGACGAGAAGCGGAAAGATAACGCCCTTGTGACCGAAGGTCGCGAGGCCGAGAATCATGGCGGCGACGATCGTGACTTCGTAGCTCTCAAAGATGTCGGCGGCCATGCCGGCGCAGTCGCCGACGTTGTCACCGACGTTGTCCGCGATGGTCGCGGCGTTGCGCGGGTCATCTTCCGGGATGTTCTTCTCGATCTTGCCAACCAGGTCGGCGCCGACGTCGGCAGCCTTGGTGTAAATGCCGCCGCCGACGCGCATGAACAGCGCGAGGAGCGTGCCGCCAAAGCCGAAGCCCAGCAGGGCCTCGTAGGCCTGTTCACCGTAGGCGATGAAGATCAACGTGCCACCGAGCAGGCCGAGGCCGTCGGTGAGCATTCCGGTGACGGTGCCCGTGCGATAGCCGAGCTGCATGGCCTCGCCGTAGGAGTGGCGGGCGGCCGCGGCGACGCGCAGATTACCGGTGGTGGCCAGGCGCATGCCAACGAAGCCCACCAACCAGCTGAACACGGCGCCGACTGCAAATGCACCGGCGCGGCCGAACTTGAACGCGGCGAGGTCACTTTGCGTGGTAAAATAGAGGACGACCGTGATGATAAGGATGAGCGGCCCGATCTTGCGGAACTGGGCGGCCAGGTAGGCGTCGGCACCCTCGCGGACGGCCGCTGCGATCGCCTGCATGCGTGGCGTGCCTTGATCGGCTGCCTTCACCTGCCTGGCGAGCATCAGCGCGTACAGCAGGCCGGCGATGGCGATGGTCAGCACAACCATCAGCGCGACAATCTCGAGGGTGGAGTACCGTGCGTCGCTGAACAGGGCGAAGAACTTGAAGACGTGTTCACCTCCCGGCGCAGCGGGTGCGTCTGCTCCGGGGGTCTGCCCGAAGAGGGGTCGCGCGAAGAACGCGGCCCCGAACAAGGCCGCCATCGCAGCCAGAAAGTAGGTATTGGAGCGCCGGTGGCGCAGCCATTTGGTTATGGTCGTGAGCATGGGTGTGTGTCGCAGCAGTTGAGGAAAATTATCTTGGTGCGCGCTTCAGCTCCCGTAGGCAGCCTGGGCGGAGCGCCACCATTCGTGGTGAGCCGAGTCGAGCTCGGTTGCGGAAGGCAATGGGTAGAACTTCAGCTCCCGGGCCTGACCGACGTACAAGCCGCCGGTGATGGTTCGGTAGAGGACATCGTCGCGGACATTGCGGACCGTGACCTTCGTCGGCTTGCCGGGTTTGCGGAAAAGCTCGCGCAGGCACTCGCGCAGATGCTGAAGTCCGGGGTAGGGCAGGTTGCCGACATCCGCAGATTCAATATCCGTCGCCAAGTGACCGAGGGTGAGTTCGGCGAATACGATCCGCGGAACGTTGACCGGCTGGCTTGGGTCCGTGAGGCGCGCGCAGAATTCCGCCGGGTCGAGCGTGCTCACGACGCGGGGAGTCACCGGGCAGAACTCCTGGTAAAGGTGGAAGCAGCGATCGACGCTCGGGACAAGGGGCGCCGGGGCCAGGCCCAGCACGCGACCGTCGTGGGTGGCGAGATAAAGCTTACCCAGCGCGGCCACGGGCACATGCTCAAGAACGCGGTAGATTGCCAGGTAGGTTGAACGGCGCGGAGACCCGTCGACATGCGGAACGCAACGCGTGGCAATGCCCTGGAAGGGCGGGTAGTCGCTCTGGAAGTCGGGGTCGACTTCAAAGAACATTGCCTGGCCACGGGAAAATTTCTGCGTGCCGACTGCCAGATAGGCGCCGAATTCGTCCGGGGGCAGATGGGAGGCGATCAGGGCTTCAGGGTTGAGCGAGAGATACAGGTGGATTTTCATGGTGGTGGTGGTTGGGGGGAACGCAAAATGAGAGCAGAATCAGACTGACCAGTCGATGCCGTGCATGTCGCCCGTTTGAAGGAACTGCTCGTGCATCCGGAAGACAGTGGAAAGGGTCTGCGGAGTATGTCCGCCCTTGGCCATCTCGAAGTAATGGCGGAGGCTGTCGCGGTAGTCCGGATGGGCGCACTTCTCGATGATCAACAGCGCACGCTCGTTCGGATCCTTGCCGCGAAGATCGGCAACACCCTGCTCGGTCACGACGACCTGCACGGAGTGCTCGCTGTGATCGGCATGGCTGACCAGCGGCACGATCGTGCTGATCTTGCCGCTCTTGGCAGAGGAGGGACAGGTGAAGATCGAGATGTAGGCGTTGCGCGTGAAGTCTCCCGAGCCGCCGATGCCGTTCATGAGGCTGGTCCCCATCACGTGTGTCGAGTTCACGTTGCCGAACAGGTCGACTTCGATCGCGGTGTTGACCGTGATGATGCCGAGACGGCGGATCACCTCGGGGTTGTTCGTGATTTCCTGGGGGCGGAGAAGGACGCGGGGGCGGAAGAACTCGAGCTCGTCGTAAAAGGCCTTGAGCTTTTCCTTGCCGACCGTCAGCGAGGTGCCGGTCGCGAAACGGATCTTGCCGGTCTTGATCAGGTCGATCACGGAATCCTGGATGACCTCGGAATACATCTCGAACGAGGGGATGTCCGGGTTGGCACCCAAGGCGCCGAGGACGGCGTTAGCGATGTTGCCCACGCCGGATTGGAGAGGAAGAAACTCACGCGGAACGCGGCCGACGACGATTTCGTTCGCCAGGAACTCAGCCACGTTTTGGCCGATCTTGTTGGTGAGGGCGTCGGCAGGATCAAAACCGCCCACTTCGTCGGGCAGGTTGCACTCGACGACTCCGGCGATCTTCGAGGGATCTATCTTGACCACAGGCTGGCCAATGTGATCGGACGGACGGATGATCGGGATGGGCTGGCGACGGGGAGGATCGAGCGGCTCATAGATGTCATGGAACCCGCGCAGCCGCGGCGAGTGAAAGTGGTTCAGCTCGATGATGACCTTTTTCGCGCAGCGGAGAAATGTCGGCGAGGCGCCGATCGACGTTGTGAGCACGATCTGCCCGTCCGCCGTGACGTCGCACGCCTCGACGACGGCCCAGTCAATCTGGCCGAGGAAGCCGCAGCGCACCTGTTGGGCCAGGTGCGAAAGGTGCATGTCGAAGAAGCGGGTCTTTCCGGCATTGATGCTTTCGCGCAGCGACTTGTTGCTCTGATACGGTGTGCGCCAGGAAATTGCGTCGGCCCGGGCCAGTTCGCCGTCGAGCGAATCGCCGGTGGAGGCGCCCGTGACAACGGCGACCTTGAAAGGCCGGCCTGCGGTGTGTTCAACGCGGGCCCGTGCAGCCAGCGCCTTCGGAGTTACCTTTGCGGCGCCGGCGGCGGTGAAACCGCTGAAGCCGATGGTCTGGCCGTGCGTAATAAGTGCAGCAGCTTCATCAGCTGTCAGCAGCGGGAAACCCGCACGGGGAAGTGGTTGATTGGATGGAATTGTCATAGGATGACGTCAGGAGACGGAAAAATTTCGCGCAGCAGTTCGACATTCGGAGCCGGCAGCACGCGCACGTCGCCAACGGCGTCACGTACGAGCAAGGCGCCGGCCGGATCGACCCCGTCCAGCCGTCCCTCGATTGCCCCATGGTCGCCGGCCAGGGTCACCTGCACCTGGCGGTGGCGCCAGGCCCCGTTGAGCTCGCTGCACAATCCGCTGGCATCGCCGGACTCCAACCGTTGGTGTTCGCGCGTCAGCGCCGAAAGCAGCCGCACGACCAACTCGGAGATCGGTGGGACTTCAGGCAGCAGATCAGCGAGGCAAGTGACCGCGCCCGCCAGCGCCCGGTCGGTGATCTCGGGATGGTTGGCGACGTTCAGGCCGAAGCCGACGACTGCAGCTTCGGCCGAGAAACGGTCAACGAGAATGCCGGCAAGCTTCCTGCGCCCGACAAGAATGTCATTTGGCCATCGAAGCCGTGCATCCGGGAGACCCAGGTCGCGGACGACATTGAGCGCGGCCCAACCTGCGGCCAGCGGAAGGAGCGACCAGGTGGCACTGGTGCCCGGCGTGGGCAGCACAGCGGAGAGCCACAATCCGTTTTCATCGGAAACCCAACGCCGCCCGGTGCGGCCCCGGCCGGCAGTTTGCACAAGCGCCCGGACGGCAGTCCACGGCGGCAGATGTGCTGCGAGCGAATTGGTCGAGGTTACCTCCGCGAACTCATGGATCATCCAGCCGTCAACGGCTCGAATGTCGGAGTCCTGGGTTTTGGCGGAGGCGGGCGACATGACGCAATCCGGCTAGCGTATCCTGTGAGAATGATAGATGTCGCGGCGGCCTTCAGCCGACCAGGCA
>Ga0181534_10002165_pt1 | contig 12380 bp, 9 predicted proteins | sample PEATcosm2014_Bin_37_FD_119758 | JGI IMG/M metagenome (GOLD analysis project Ga0181534, IMG submission 119758) | Peatland microbial communities from MTU Mesocosm Facility, Houghton, MI, USA - PEATcosm2014_Bin17_10_metaG | ecosystem: Environmental > Terrestrial > Soil > Wetlands > Peat | place...
GCCAGGGGTCACGACCGTCGCGATCGACACGCACACGGGCATGCTCCCTCCGGTCGGAGACCCGGACACGATGGAGGAGGTCTTCCTCGACGGCACGCAGCCGACGACGACGGATGCGCCCGACGCCGGAGTCGTGCCTCCGGACGCCGGCCCGGCGCGTTGACACCCCTCCCCGCGTGAGCGAGGCGCGCCGGCGGGGAGGCTTCCTTGACCGGTCGAAAGCTGCGATGCTACTCCCTGCTCGCATGAAGCTCCCGCAAGACGGGGGCGCACGGGAGAAGCCAGGGTCGCATGGGCAGTCGTCAGACGTGGCCGCAGATCAAGCAGAGTGATCAGTACCGAGGGCTCTGGGTAGCGCTCGATGAATGCCGCTACGACGCCCGCACGGCGCAGCCGCTCGAGGGGAGCGTGGTGGACGCCGACGAGGACCTCGTCGCGCTGTGCAGCAGGATGCAGGCGGAGGAGAGCCGGCACTGCGCGATCGTCTTCTGCGACGGAGACGAGCCGTCGCCCGAGCCTCCACCGCCGCGGGCGCGCCTGTCGTCGTCGCCGCCGTCCGAGCGCAACCTCGCGCACTGAGGCGTCGTCCGGAGGCTCTTGACTCGGCCGGGACCGTACGGTGTTCTTGTCGGCCAGATGGGCGCATTCGGAAGCCTCCGCGCGAGGTGGGCGACGCGAGGCAGCTTGGCTTGCCTGCTGCTGGTGCTGGCCGGCTGCGGCCCGGCGATGGAGCCGTACACGCCGACGTCGAAGAGCATCGATCGAGACCCCGACGCCGTGTACGCCGCCGCCATTCGCGTCTTCCTCCGGCGTGGCTGGGGCTTCCAGTCGCGTGACCCGGCGGCGCGCGCGGTCGAGACCGGGTGGTTTCCCTACTCGCAGATCCATCTCGCGGCGAAGAAGAAGCTCCGCGCGTCGTTCCGCGTCATCGTGAGCCGAGGGCTGATCGAGGTCTTCACGAGCTGCGGCGTGATGAGCGGGTCCACGATCGCCAACTCCGAGTCCGTGTGCAGCTCGGAGCGCCCCGAAGGGATCAACGTCCGCGAGCAAGAGCTCGTCGCGGACATCCTTCAGGAGGTGCAACGGCAGGGGCTCCCGGAGGCTCCGGCCGCGGTCGCACCCGCCGCGCCCGCCGCGCCTGCGGTCATCGTCGTGGCTCCGGCTGCGGCGGCGCCCCCGGCGCCTCCCCCTGCCGCGTCAGGGCCCAAGTGCGCGACCAGCAGCGAGTGCTCGGGAGATCTCGTGTGTCTCGACCATCACTGTCAGCTGCCGCCGGGGCAGGCACAGAAGTGCGCCACCAGCAGCGAGTGTACGGGGGAGCTCGTCTGCATCTCGAGCCGGTGCGTGGCGCCCCCGCCGGCCGGAGCGCGCTAGCCGTGCGGCTCCTCGCCCTCGCGCTCGCGGCACCCGCCATCGCTGCGCTCCTCCTCGGAGCGGACACGGCCGAGGCGCAGCAGCAAGCTGGTCAGAAGTGCGGGACCAGCAGCGAGTGCGCGGGCGAGCTCTTGTGCGTTCAGTTCCGGTGCGTCGCGGACGCGGCGGCACGCCCCCAGGCGCCAGCGCCTGCTCCGGCCGTCACGACGACGATCGGGACGAAGTGTGCGGCCGCGAGCGAGTGCGGCGCAGGCCAGGCGTGCATCGCGAACCGATGCGCCCAGGCCGCCCCAGCCGCGGCAGTCGTCGCCCCCGCCCCGCCCCCCCCGGAGACGGTCTCGGGTCGGAACGGCATGCTCGACACGACTGCGACCGCACCGGCCAGTCCGCCTGAGCCGCCCAGCCGACGGCGGAGCACGCCGCTGATGGTGGCGGGCATCGTGGTCGGCGGCGTCGGCGTACCGCTGACGATCGCGGGGGCCGTGAAGATGTCGAACGACAGCGCCTCCCTGGACGGCGTCACGGTTCACGCGCCTGGCTATGGGGCGGACGTCGCGCTCGTCGTGGTGGGTGTCGTCATGATGGCGACGGGCGCGACACTGGCGGTGGTGGGCGGCATGAGCACGTCCTCCGACCCTGCGCCGCCGGTCGCGTGGATGGGCCGACCGGAGGGCGGCGGCTGGGTCTGGCACTTCTGACCGGAGTCACGCCACGACGCGCGGCTCCCAGAGCTCCACGCGGTTGCCGTCGAGATCCTTGATCCACGCGAAGCGGCCGTAGCTGAAGTCTTCCCTCTTCGGGTCGACCCAGATCCCCTTGGCCGTCAGCTCGGCGAGTAGAGCGTCGAGGTCGTCGACGCGGTAGTTGATCATCGCGGCCTGGTCGCCATCACCGAAGTACTTGGTGTCCTTGGGGAAAGGGCTCCAGGCGGTCATGCCCGTCCCCTTGGGGACCTCGTCCGTCCACATGAAGCTCGTCCCCCCGTGGTCGTGGAGCTTCACCCCGAGGTGCTGCGCATACCAGGCCGAGAGCGCCTTCGCGTCCTTCGACCGCAAGAAGACCCCACCGATGCCCGTCACTCGCGCCATGTCTCGCTCCTTCGCCCTTCTCCACTCGCCTTCATTTGCCAGCTGGCAGCGACCGCGCCAGGAGGCGCCGTGCGTTCTCGAAATACACCTTCTTGAGGACGTCCGCCGGCAGGCCGATGCCGCTGATCGTCCAGTTTCCCTGGATCGGCGTCATGTGCGGGAAGTTGACGTCCCGTGTCTCCAGCCAGCGCCAGTGTTTCTGAAAGAAGACGACCGCGTCGGCGTCGGTCGGTGGAGGCCCCAGGCCGCCCGAGCCGAGGACGAGCTCCTCGCCGACCGAGAGATCGGTGGCGAAGAGGATCTTGTCCTGGTGCTTGATGAAGAAGCGGCGGACCTCTGCGGGATCGTGCCGCCCTATCTCGGGGACGCGCGCCGCGAGGTCGATCCACATGTTCGGGTGGCGGTCCATCGCGGCGTCGACCCACGCGATGTCCTCGGCGTTCGCGCCGAAGTGCACGGAGACGAAGGTGGTCTCCGGGTGCCGCCCGATGACGCGGTCGAGCGCCTCGAGCAGCTCCATGCGCGGCGGGAACTTCGTCGGGTCGCCGAACCACCACGACGGGTGGTCCTTGAGCTCGTCCCACCGCTCGTTGCTCCGGTCGAGCGGGAGCCAGAACGCACGCGGATCGGCGACGTGGATCGAGATGGGCAGGTCGAGCTCGCCGCAGCGCTTCCAGACCGGGTCGAGCTTCGGGTCGTCGATGCGAATGAGCTTCTTCGCGCCGTCCCTCAGGTAGAGCCCGAGCCGCTTGTACTCCTTGAGCCCGGCCGCGCCGAGCTTGGCGCCTTGCTCGATCTGCTTCACCGCGTCGCGCGAGAAGGTTGGCGAGTCCCAGTCTGTGTAGTCGAGGTTCATGTACTGCAGGAACCGCCCCGGATAGAGGTGGTCCGCGAGCGCCCGCGTGTAGGCGAAGGCGCTCACCCCCTCGGCGACCGCCTCGGCTCCGAGCGTCACCGTCCCTCCGCTGAGGTTGACGACGAGGCCGACGCCGACGGCATCCTGCAGCTTGACGGCGTGTGCGAGCGCCTCGGCGACGGGCGGAATGTGCTGGTGCATGTCGATGATGCGGTGGTCGCGTCGCCACCCGTCCGCCTCCCGCTGCACGGCCACGATCTCGGGGGGTTCATCGATCGACCGCGCGCTCGGTGCCGACGGACGCGGGATGGGCGCGGCGTATGCATCGGCATGGGCGTCGGCATGAGCGGACTCGGGCGGGGCTTTCCGTCCCGGGCAGCCGGCGAGCGCTAGCGCTGCCGTCGCCGCCATCGCGGCGAGGAGGCGACTGACGGTGACCAGGGAGCCCATGCGAAAGACGAGTCTACAGGCGTCGGGCCGGCTTGGGCGCCTCAGGCGACGCGACGCGACGCAATGTGAAGGCGGCAAGGCCCGCCGGGGGCTATCCTTCGGGCGCATGGTCCGGCTCTGCCGTCCTCCCTTCGCCGCGGCTTCGCTGCTGGCGCTTCTCGCGGGCGCGGGCGGCGCCGCGGCGATCGGCTGCGCGGGGCCGGTCGTCGCGCGCGACGGGACGGTGGTGGTGCAGGAGAAAGGGGCGAGCGGCGCGACCGTGATGACCGCCAACGGCGTCGAGTACCGCGACCGCACCGACGTCCCGCAGCGCGTCGTGGTGAAAGACCCGAACACGCCGTGGCGCGCTCCGGTCGGCTTCATTCTCCCGCAGAATGGCCGCTTCACCCAGACGAGCAAGCCGACGGTACTCACCGCGCCCGGCCTCGGCATCGTCATGCGACCGAGCGACACGCGGGTCCCCGCCTGGGGGGGCGAGGTGCTCGTGCGCATCGATCTCCTCTCGCCCGCCGCGCCAGGCTCCACGCGCGAGCCGGAGCAGGTCGCCTTTCTCGTCGACGGCGCGGGCCCGGATACGATGGCGCTCTCGGATGCGGCCCTCGCCCAGCTGGGCGGGCGCGACCACATCACGGTCATCGATGTCCGCGGGGCTCACACGGTCGTGCCCACGATGCCCGCATCGCACAGGTCGCTCTCGTCGGCGGCGCTCGCCAAGCGCCTCCGCCAGCCGCGACCGGCGACGGGCGACCTCGCCGCGTCCCTCGATCAGGCGCGCGCGGTCCTGGGCGCGTCGGGCCCGCGCCTCCTCGTCCTCTTCACGGACGGCGAGTCGGGAAAGCACCTCGAGGGGGCCTCGATGACCGCGCTTCGCGCCGTCGCGCAAGCGAACCTCCCGGTGATGATCGTCACGACCAGCGCGAAGGCGAACTTCGACGCGCTGAACGCGCTCTCCGCCGAAGGCGCGGGGACGCTCGTCTCGGACGACACCCTCGACGCGCGCCTCCATACGCTGCGTGACGATCTGCCCACGCCAGGGCCGGTCCTCTTCGGCGACGTCGTGCTGACGTTCGAGGGGACGCCCGCTCCGTCGCACGTGCTCGAAGCGTCGGGCGGGGACGTCCGCTGGCGCCTCGACGCCGGCGAGCTCGCGCTCGGCGACGTGGTCGCGGGGGAGATGCGCACCGAGGTCGTCCGCGTGACGGTGCCTGCCTGGGTGCCTGGCGAGAAATTCTCCTTCACCGTGACGGCTCACGTGACGGACCCGACCGCGCCCGGCAGCGCGAAGCCTGGCGAGCGCAAGGAGTTCAAGGCCGCGCTCCCCTGCATCTACGACAGCGACATCGCCCGCATCGCGGCGTCGCGGCACGGCGACGTCATCGCGTACGCCTCGGCGCTCGCGACCATGAGCCGCCTCGACGAGGCCTTCGTGGGGCCGGGCGTCGAGCGGGCCGGTGGGCTCCGGGCGCTCGCGGAGATGCACGCGCAGTCGATGGGAGCCCTCGCGCGGGACATGCACGACCCGCAGATCCAGGAGCAGGCGGAGATCCTCGCCGCCCTGTTGCGGGCCGAAGGCCCCTGACTCGGCCTTCCCCTCCTCGCGCGTGCTCGGACGCCGCGGATGGCTTCGCGCCTACTCCGGGACCGCGAAGCCCGCGGGCTCGGAGGTGTCACCGGGTAGCGGGTCGGGCTCGGGCAAGAACTCGAGCGTCATGACGTTCGCCACTCGGACGGTGGACCGGGGCGTGAGGCGGGCCTCGCCCCCCTTCGCCACCGGCACGCCGTCGACCTCGGTCGCCTGATCGGTCACCGACCGGAGGAGGAAGCCCTCGGGTTGACGCCGGAGCTCGAAGTGCCAGCGGCTCACCTGCTGCGTGATCGACTTGTCGGCGATCGCCAGGACGACGTCGTTGGCGAGGATGCCGTTCTGCTCGCGGAGCCGGCCGAAGGTGATCGTGTCCTGCGCGGGGAGCTCGACCTCCTCGGCCCCCCCCTCCTTGATACGGAAGCGTGTCGGGAAGCGGTTCCGCTCGAGCCACTCGAGCCTGAGCATCTCGACGGGCTTGGCGATCCCCTTGAAGAGCGCCGGCGCGACCTGGACGCACCGTAGCCTGAGGTCGGCGGTGAGCTCCACGAACGCCGCCTTGCTCAGGCGGATCTCGCCCGCGGAGGCAGACGTGGAGATGCGCGAGCAGAGGTTGACCGAGTCTCCCGTGACCGCCTGCCCGTCGGTGAGGACGGGACCCCAGTGGAGACCAAGGCGGATCTCCAGGCGGTGCTCGCGAGCCGTGACCGCGTTCTGCCGGGCGATCAGCTCCTCGGCCTCGACGAGCGCGAGCGCGGCGTCGGTCGGCGTGGGGAACACGAGGAAGGCGCCGTCGCCCGCAGTGCTGACGACCCGCCCTTTGTGCTTGGGCACCGCACGGTCGATCACGTCGAAGTGGCGCTGCTGGAGGCGCTGCCCCGCCTCGTCGCCGTACGTCGTGAAGTAGCTCGTGCTGCCGACGATGTCCGAGAACACCAGGGCCAGGTGCTTCTCGAAGCGCCGCTTCAGCGAGTCGCTCAGCTGCGCCTGGAGCGCGAGGATCTCCGGGAGGCTCAGCGTCTCGAGATCCATGGCGCGCAAACATATCCTCGGGCTCGCCGCGAGGGCAATCGCGTGCGAGAGGCGCCCGAGTGGTCGCGGCGGCCGACTACTGGCTCGTACGGGGGCGAGCGCCACTTCCGAGGCGTTCATCGAGATCGCAAAGGCGCACGACCAGCGTCTGGACGAGGGCCGCGAGCCACGACTCGGAGTGGAGCTCGCGCGCGAGCGCCTCGCGGGTGACCACGATGCACGTGACCTCGTCCAGCGCGACGACGCTCGCGGTCCGCGGCCGGTCCGCCAGGAGGGCCATCTCCCCGAACACCTCGCCTGCAGCCATCTCACGCAGCGGCTCACGCACGCCGTCGACGGTCTTGAACGCCATGGCGCGGCCGGTCGTGATGATGTAGGCCGCGTCCGGCGCGTCGCCTTCCCGGAGGATCTCGCTCCCGGCGGCGAAGGTCCTCGAGCCGAGCCAAAGGCCGCCGCGCAGGGCGCCCTCGAGGTCGCGCTTCATCGCCTCCACGGTCGGGTACCGGTCGCCCGACTCGTGCGCGAGCGCCTTCATCGCGATGCGGCAGAGAGACGGAGACATGGCGACGCCAGGCGCGGCCTCCGATGGCGGCCGGACGAGCCCGCGACGCGCGAGGAGCAGGGTCTCCTTGGGAGAGGTCGTCTTGTACGGCGGGTGCCCCGTGAGGATGTGATACAGGACGCCGCCCAGCGCGAAGATGTCGGTCCGTGCATCGACCGCCTCGTTGTCCCCCCAGGCCTGCTCCGGCGCCATGTACTGCGCGGTGCCGAGGATGCTGCCGACCTCGTCGAGCCGCTGTGCCTCCTCGAGCGTGACCCCGCCGGATCGCGACGGCGCCTCGACGCGCGAGATGCCCCAGTCCATCACGTAGACCTGCCCGTACCCGCCGAGCATGATGTTGTCGGGCTTGAGGTCGCGGTGGACGACCCCTCGGCTGTGGGCGAACGCAACCGCGTCGCAGACCCGTACGAACGCGTGCAGCAGGTCCCACAGCTCGCTGTCGGGGCGCGCGGCGACGCGCTCCGGCGAGAGCATGGCCGCCAAGGTGAGCCCCTCGACGAGCTTCATCGTGAACTGGCGCGGCGTGCCATCCTCGGTGAGCTCGAGGTCGTAGACGGGGACGATGTTCGGGTGGTCGAGCTGGCCGGCGATCTGCGCCTCCGCCAGAAAACGGTGGCGGGCCTGTGTGTGCGACACGAGGCTGTCGTCGAGCACCTTCATCGCCGCGTGGCGCCGGATCGCGTGATCGAACACGCGGTGGACGGTGCCCATTCCACCGCGGGCGATCACCCCTTCGTGCTCGATGCGAGGCCCGCTCGCTCGCGTCGGGGGCGTGGGTGAGGACGAATGCGACGACTGGGCACCTTCCACGCGCGTCTCGGCGCTGGGCGTGAGGCCGCGGTCGTCCGGCGCCGAGGCCGACGGAGCCGTCGGTGGGCGCGCCTGTGGTTTCGCCGGGCTCATTCCACTTGCCGAAAGAAATCCTACGCGGTCGGTAGCGGGCCACAAGCCTGGCGGCGACCGCGGCCGACGACCGAAACCGCCTCCCGTCGTTGACGGGTGGGAGCAAGCGCTCGGAGTGGTGCTAGTCTCCGGGTTTCCGGAGGGCGGGCGACGGCCAGGCAGAGGCATGACGTTCGAGGAGGTTCTAGACCAGGCGCTCGCGATGCTGAAAAGGCGCGGGCGTGTGACGTACAAGGCGCTCCGCCGTCAGTTCCAGATCGACGACGCCTTCCTGGAAGACCTCAAGGACGAGATCATCAAGGGCCAGCGCCTGGCGATCGACGAAGGCGGCGAGGTCCTCGTCTGGATCGGCGCCCGGGAGGCGGCTTCGGGTGTCGCGGCGCTGCCGTCCTCGAAGTCCTCCGAGGCCCCACCCGCGGAGGCGGCGGCCCCGGTCGCCGCGTCCGCCGGGCCTCCCACGAAGCTGTCCGCGGGGGTGACGACGGACGTCCCCTCGTCGCCACGCGGCCGCAAGCCACCGTCGAACCCGAAACCCACCGCCCTCCAACCGTCCCAGCCCAAACCAGGTTCGCTCGCCGCATCCCCGTCCCAGCCGAAGCCCCATTCGCTCGCTACGTCTCCCTCGCAACCGAAGCCAACCTCGTTCCAGACGCCCCAGCGCGGCAAGCCCGTCACCCCGTCGCGGCCGTCGGGGCCAGCGCCCGCGTACGACGACGACCTGTCGGCGTCGTTCGGGGCGCGCGCCGACCTCACGGCGACGCCCCGGCCGCCCACGTCCGCCGACGCGGAGCGCCGCCAGCTGACGGTGATGTTCTGCGATCTGGTCGACTCGACCGCGCTCTCGAGCCGCCTCGACCCTGAGGATCTGCGCGAGGTCGTGCAGGCCTACCAGGCGACCTGTCAGGCCGTGATCGCTTCGCACGAGGGCAACATCGCCCAGTACCTGGGCGATGGGTTGCTGGTCTACTTCGGGTACCCGCGCGCTCACGAGGACGACGCGAGGCACGCGGTCGATGCGGGCCTCGGCATCCTCGAGGCCATGGCCGGGCTGAACGAGAAGCTGACCAAGAAGAAGATCCGCCTCGCCGTCCGCATCGGGATCCACACGGGCCCCGTCGTCGTCGGCGACGTCGGCGCCGGCGACCGCCGGGAGCGACTCGCAGTGGGCGAGACGCCGAACATCGCCGCGCGCATCCAGGGCCTCGCGCGGCCCGACACGGTGCTGATGAGCGGCTCGACCCAGCGCATCGTGAGGAACGCGGTCAAGGCCCTGGACATCGGCACGCACGCGCTCAAGGGGATCACGGCGCCCGTCCGCGTACACCAGGTCGTCGAGCGGATCGACATCGCGACGGCGCTCGGCTCCGCGGCCCAGCGAGATCTCGCCTCGCTCGTCGGGCGCGAGCGCGAGTTCTCGACGCTCGTCGAGGCGTGGCGGGACGCGCGTCGTGGGAGCGGGCGGACGGTGCTCCTGTCGGGCGAACCGGGTATCGGCAAGTCGCGGCTCGTCGCGGCGCTGCAACGCATCGCGTCCGACGAGGGGGGCGGCGTGCTCGCGTTCCGGTGCTCCTCGTACCACGCGCACACGGTGCTCCACCCGGTCATCGAGTACCTCCAGCGCCTGCTCGAGTTCCGACGCGACGAGCCGGCCGCGAACAAGCTCACGCGCCTGGCAGAGCTCGTCCGCGCGGCGGAGCTGCCGGAAGAGCCCGTCGTTCCGCTGTTCGCGGAGCTCCTGTCACTCCCGCTCGACGGCAGGTTCGCGCCGGTGAACCTCACCCCGGAGCGCCTCCGCCAGCGCACGCAGGAGTGGCTCGTCGCCTGGTTCCTCAGGCGCGCGTCGAAGCAGGCGCTCGTCGTGGTGGTGGAAGACCTCCACTGGGCCGACCCTTCGACGCTCGACCTGCTCGGGCTGCTCGACCAATCGAGCTCCGCGACGCTGATGTCGCTCGTGACGTTCCGGCCCGAGTTTCGCTCGCCATGGAAGCCGCGTCCGAGCCACCGCCACGTGAACCTCGAGCGCCTGTCGCGGTCGGACGTCGACGCCATGGTCCGGAAGCTGGCGGGGGGCAAGGCCCTCCCGACGGTGGTGGTCGACCAGATCGCGAACAAGACCGACGGCGTACCGCTGTTCGTGGAGGAGGTGACGAAGCTCCTGCTCGAGTCTGGCCTGCTTCAGGAGCGGCACAATCGGTTCGAGCTGACCGGGCCGCTCCCGGCTTTCGCCGTGCCGACGACGCTGCACGACTCGCTCATGGCTCGCCTCGACAAGCTCGTCGCCCCGCGGCAGATCGCCCAGCTCGGCGCCACGCTCGGGCGCGAGTTCACGCACGAGCTCATGGGTCACGTCGCGACGCTGGCGTGTGAGCTCAGCGAGGACGAGCTCCGCGACGGGCTTCGCCAGCTCGTGGAGGCGGAGATCCTCGTGCAGGCGGGAGCGGCGCCGTGGGCGACCTACTCCTTCCGGCACGCCCTCATCCAGGACGTCGCCTACCAGTCGCTCCTCAAGACGACGCGCGTGCACTACCACACGCACGTCGCGGCCGTGCTCGCGAGCCGATTCCCCGAGATAGGCGAGGCTCAGCCCGAGCTCCTCGCGCACCACTACTCGTGCGCGGGCCTCGCAGAGCCGGCGGTCCAGTACTGGCAACACGCGGGTGAGCGGGCGCTGCAGCGCTCGGCGTATCTCGAGGGGATCGCGCACCTCGAGCGCGCGCTCGAGCTCGTGACCGAGCTCCCCGAGTCGGAGCGCACGGGCATCGAGATCCGCTTGCAGATCACGCTGGGCATGCCGCTGGCGGCGACGAAGGGCTACAGCTCGCCCGAGGTAGAGCACGCGTATGGGCGCGCACGAGCGCTCTGCCACCAGCTCGGCAAGTCGGACCAGCTCTTCGATGCCCTCTACGGACTCTGGCGCTTCTACCTGCTCCGCGCCGACTACGACAACTCACGCGAGCTCGCGATCGAGCTGCTCGCGCTGATCGAGGGGGACGAAAACTCACTGCGACGCGTCGAGACGCACCGAGCGCTTGGGTCGACGCTCTTCTACATGGGCGAGCTCGAGTCCGCGCTGCAGCACATCGACGAGGTGATCGGAGACGAGGAGGCGGCACACGTCCAGAGCCTCGGCATCGACGTCGTGGACATCCTGGTGGCCTGCCGCTCGTATCGGTCATGGCTGCTCTGGCTCCTGGGCGAGCCCGAGAACGCCGTGGCCGAGGCGACGACGGCGATCGCGCGCGCGCGGGCGATCGACCACCCCTTCAGCATCTCCTTTTCGCTCTGCTTCGCGTCGTGGCTCCACCAGTTTCTCGGCGACACGCGCGCGAGCCGCGCGTTCGCCGATGAAGCGCTGCGCATCTCCGGCGACCAGGGCTTCGGCTTCTGGGTCGGGTGGGCCACCGTCATGCTCGGGTACGGCGACACCGAGCTCGGCGCGAGCGACGAGGGGATCCTGCGCATGCGGGCCGGGCTCGACGCGTGGTGCGCGACGGGCTCGCGCCTCGGGCAGAGCTATTTCCTCGCGCTCCTCAGCCAGGCGAGCGCGAAGCGAGGGCGGCTGGAAGACGCCTCGCAGGCGCTCGACGAGGCGCAGGCGTTCGCCGACCAGACGAACGAGCGATGGTGGCAGCCCGAGCTCCACAGGCTCCGCGGCGAGCTCATCCTCGTTCAGGGGGGTGGGACCGGCGATGCCATCGACCGCGCGAACGCAGCCTTCAAGACGGCGCGTGACCTCGCGACGGAGCAGCACTCCATGTCGCTTCGTGAGCGCGCGTCGCGGAGCATGGAACAGCTGAAGAACACGGCGTAGACGCCGCTCGCGCAGGACAAGTTCGGCCGGACAGGCAGCTCCTCAAGTCGTCTGCATGCGCTCGTCCAGCTCGCGGAACCGATGGATGAGCACCTTGACGAGAGTGCCCAGCCACGAGTCGATGCCGAGCCCCTCCTCGAGCGCGGATCGCGTCACGACGAGCGTCGTCACCACGTCGACGGCCTCGACCGTCGCCGAGCGCGGCATCTCCGTCAGTGCGGCCATCTCCCCGAAGACCTCGCCCGGGCCCATGCGCCGGAGCACGCGCCGCTCGCCCGTCTCGGCGTTGGTCTTGTAGGCAATGCACTCGCCTCGGACGATGATGTAAAGCGTCTCGCCAGCCTCCCCCTCGACGACGATGCGTGTTCCGGCCGCGAAGGCCTGTCTCGGGAGGTGGAGGCCGCCGCGCAGGAACGACTGCACGTCCGCCTTGAGCTCCGCGGCGGAATGGTGTCTGTCCTCCGGGTCGCGGGAGAGCGCCTTCTTCAGCGTACGCAGGATCCGCCCGGACACACCGACGCCCCGCAGCACCTGCTCGGGCGGAACGTAGCTCGCCGTCGTCGCGGCGAGGCGCATGGCGTCGCGGTCGAGCGTCGGCGGGTACGGCGGCTCTCCCGTCACGAGCTCGTACAGGATTGCGCCGAGCCCGAAGACGTCGGTCCTCTCGTCGCACTCGTCGTTGTGCCCGAGCGCCTGCTCCGGCGACATGTAGCAAGGGGTCC
>Ga0181534_10002169_pt1 | contig 12366 bp, 11 predicted proteins | sample PEATcosm2014_Bin_37_FD_119758 | JGI IMG/M metagenome (GOLD analysis project Ga0181534, IMG submission 119758) | Peatland microbial communities from MTU Mesocosm Facility, Houghton, MI, USA - PEATcosm2014_Bin17_10_metaG | ecosystem: Environmental > Terrestrial > Soil > Wetlands > Peat | place...
CCTAAAGTTTCTGTCCCTAACTCTGCTACACTGGCACGTCTCACGCCCAGGAGCCCCCACATGGCCGAACCCAAGCCCCAATCCTTCGCAAATCACACCCGTTGGGACCCGCCGTTTCATTTCTTCCTCGCCCCGGTCTTCGTCCTGGGGCTGATCCTGACGCTGGTTCACTTTTTCGCCCACCTCGCGCACAGCGACTTCCGCGACAACTTCCACGCCTTCCTGCTGATTGTGCTGGCCGCCGCTCTCCTGACGCTTGTGTTCAAGACACGCCTGTACTCGCTCAAGGTGCAGGATCGCGTCATCCGCCTGGAAGAGCGCCTGCGCCTGACCCAGCTTGCTGCAGAGCCTCTGCGTTCCCGCATCCCTGAATTAACGGAGGATCAACTCTGCGGCCTGCGTTTCGCCTCCGACGCCGAAGTCGCCAAGCTGGCCGAGCGCGCATTGAACGAAAAGCTCTCCCGCGCCGATATCAAGAAAGCGATCAAGACCTGGCGGCCGGATTACTGGCGGGTCTGAACGGCGAGGCCGCAGGCCTCAACCCCCGGAATTCAGTGGACGAGCCGACAACCGGGGCGGAAGATCACTCATCCTAACTTCGAGGTCTGACGGCTGGGTCTGACGGCTGAAGTGCGGGGTCCGGTCTGGTAACCATCCGCTCCTGGTGCCGAAAGTAACGTCGGTGATGCCGTTTCGGCGATTGACCCAAGCCCGCCCGCCGAGTACGATTTGATAGAATTCACCGGCATTCGTAGAGGAGAAGCGCGCATCTCATAGCAAGACATGCGATTAGCCAGCCTAGAGATGAAAATTGGGATGATGAAGATAGGGACAAAGATTCCGACCGCCGCGCTCGCCACTCTGCTTTTGGCAGCTACTGCCTGCCAGACGGCGCGGAAGCCGGTTTCCCTCCTTCCGCCCGGAAGCGCACCCGCTCTGCAGCCGGTTCGACCTCCCGCTCCAACATCAGCTCCAGCACAGCAAACTGCAGCAACTGAGGCGCAAGACGCTCCGCCTCAGAAACCGGCCGCACCCGTAGCCGCCGCTGACCAGACTTCCGCTCCGGTTTCCGACCCGGTCGCCGATCTGATCACTCGGGCCGAAAGGGAATATCAGGAGGGAGTGGCCAACTATCACGCGGGCAACAGCGACTCCGCCAAGCAGAATTTCGACGACGCGCTGAACGCCCTGCTGAGCAGCAATCTCGACGTCCGTTCTGACGATCGCCTGCAAAAGGAATTCGACCACATCGTCGAGGGCGTGAACGAACTCTACCCCGGCGGCCCCGCGGCCGATTCCGACCAATCGCAAGAAGCCCAGCAGAAATCCGAGCCTGCGCCCATTGACATAACGAACGGCATCACTCCTGCCGCCGATGCCGGCGTCGCCGCCAAAGCTCAGGCTGAAATCAAGCACACCCGTTCCGACCTGCCGCTGATGATGACCGACCAGGTCGCCGGCTACATCACTTACTTCTCGGGCCGCGGACGCGGCGTCTTCGAGCGCGCCTTCGCCCGCTCGGGCCGTTACCACGACATGATCGTGGCGACGCTGAAGGATGAAGGCGTCCCGCAGGATCTGATCTATCTGGCGCAGGCCGAGTCAGGTTTCCACCCGCTCGCCGTGTCGCGCGCCGGGGCCCGCGGCATCTGGCAGTTCATGGCCTCCCGCGGCCGCGGATACGGCCTCTACCACAACCAGTGGGTCGACGATCGCCAGGACCCCGAAAAATCCACCCGCGCCGCCGCCCACCACCTGAAAGATCTGTACAACCAGTTCGGTGACTGGTATCTCGCCATGGCCGCCTACAATTCCGGCCCCGGCACCGTACAGGCCGCCGTGAAGCGCACCGGCTACGCCGATTTCTGGGAACTCTACAACCGCAACGTTCTGCCCAAAGAAACCAAGAATTACGTTCCCATCATTTTGGCCGTGACCATCATGGCCAAGAACCCGTCGCAGTACGGATTGGACGCGGTCGCAATGGACCGCCCGGCGCCGTCCGACGCGGTCACCATCGACTATCCTGTCGATCTTCGTCTGGTAGCCGAGTGCGTGAATTCCACTCCCGACGAATTGCAGGACTTGAATCCCAGCCTGCTGCGCCTAACCACCCCGCGCGAAGGCAAGTTCGAACTGCACCTGCCCGCCGGGACGAAAGACGAATACGAAACCGCCATCAATTCGGTCCCCACGGACATGCGCCTGTGGTGGCGTTATCACACAGTTCACTCCGGCGACACCCTGGCCACGCTCGCCCGCACCTATCACACCACGGCCAAGTCGATTGCCGCAGCCAACCATCTTGAAGATGCAGAACTCGAAGCCGACGCCAGGCTGGTGATTCCCGTCACCCCGGGCAAACATCCCGCCAGCGAGAATGCGACCTACGCCCGCCGCATCACCCGCTACAAAGTTCACTCCGGCGACACCGTCGAAACCGTCGCCGAAAACTTCGGCGTTTCGCCGCAAATGCTGCGCCGCTGGAACGGCATCCGTGGCAACAGCCTCAGCGGACGCCGCATCCTGGCCTTGCATCTGCCAGTTTCCCCCAGCGCGCATGAAGCCGAAGTCACCTCGGCACGGGTGAAAGCAAAACACCCCGCCGCCCCAGCCAAGCCCGCGGAAACCGCCAGCACGAAGCCGCCAGCCACCAAATCGGCGCAGATCGAACGCCTGGCAATCTCCGAACGCGCGGAAGTCTCTCAGCGAAGGCCGGAAAGCGAAACCGCCGCCGTAGTTCACCACAAAGTAAAAACCGGCGAGACCCTCTACTCCATCGCTAATCTCTACAAAACCACCGTGGCTGCCCTCCAACGCGACAACCGCAACGTCGCGGTCATCCGCCCCGGCATGATCCTGATCGTGCAATCAGCGCGCTAACAAACGCGAGTGGCCCCAAAAGCGCTAACTTAAGGGGAATTCCCTTACCCCGCCCTGAACTCTCCCGGCTTATACTCGTCGTCGAATCAGAATGGAGACGTACGGCGAGGTCGGGGATTCGGGAAGTGCTTGAAAGCCATGAGCAGCTGCCCTCGCAAGGGAGTTGGCCTTGATCCTTAAGTTGCTAATCTTCTTGCTTTTTTTTCTGTTGGGGCTGTTGGCATGCTTCGGCGTGGCAGCGGTAGCCGAGTTTCGATCGAGCCCGAAAGGAGCCGGGCTGTTCCTCCGCATGAGTGAGATCTCGGTTGGAATAATTGCCACTTTTGCTTTAGTGTTCGGATTCCTGGGAAACACCGGCCTTTCTCGTGCGTGGTTGAGTTGGACGATGGTGTACGTCTTAGTTCTGGTGGGCCTTCTATCTTTGCTCAGCAGGTACGCTTCGCCAGCCGCGCTGATTCTTGTACTCCTTGGGAACGGAATACTGGCACTCTGCTGGTACTACAACGGTGCGTATCATAATGTCACTGATGACCGGACCGACAGCATTCACTGGGTGAATGAATGGAATGGCAAGGCCATATCCTTTCCACCTACCTATGGCCAAAACGGGGCCATCTACCTCCTCAGGCCCAATGACGACAGAGGTCCAACGGGACTCTCGCTCGTGGCGTTAGGGACGCAGTTGCGGTGGCAGATTCGACCGCCCGGCGGAATCTGTACCTTGCCGGCCATTGCAGACGATGGCACCATTTTGTTTGGAACCGGCACGACCGACAGCACTTCGAACGGACTCTACGCCGGCCAAGGCTCGGTGTGGGCAGTTTCGCCCGGGGGCACAAAGAAATGGACGTATGAATTTCCGCCAGCCACCTTTTTCCGCAGCCGTGATTTTGGCGGTGGGACCGTTTTTCCGCCGAAGTCGCCGGCTTGTAGCCAACCTGCGGTTGCGGCCGACGGGACCACGTACTGGGTGGGCAATGGTGTCTATGCACTCACCAGCGACGGGGTTCTGCGCTGGGCGTTCGATCCCGGCGAAGACTTCTATTCCCTCGCAATCGCCGAGGATGGCTCGGTGTACGCGCTCGCCGCTGGCGCTCTTTTCGCCCTCGCGCCCGATGGCACGCAAAAATGGAAATGCGCGTTTGAAAAGTCCGATTATTTTGAAGGTGACCTTGCGGTTGGCACCGACGGCACCGTTTACTTCACCAGCAGACACCCCGGGGGGCTGAACTCGCAGTTATTCGCTCTAACCTCTCAAGGAACGGTGAAGTGGCGCACCGAGTCTTACGCTCTTGTGGGTGGTCCGTTAATAGCGTCCGACGGCACGGTATACATAACCGTATCAATCCATGTAGAGGGCGACGGAAACCAGAAGCAAGTCGTAGCCCTCGATCCCAATGGAGAGGCGAAATGGAACACCCCGAACGGAAGCAGTCTGTTGAATCTCGCCTCCGATGGGACGCTCTATGTCTGCTATGTTCGTGATCTCCTCGCAATCAGCCCTCGCGGGCGAATGTTGTGGAAAGCGAATCTGCCCGACGATCCGCTCATTCACATTCCAACCGACGCGGTAACCCTTGCGCCCAATGCCAAATTCTATATCGGGGACTCTCTTGGCCGACTCGGTACGCTTGACGCGCCCGCAGGGCTGGCGGCGTCCGGCTGGGTCGCTCGGTTCCATGATGCTCGCAATACGGCCCGCGCCGGAGCGCACTAGAAGCAGCGCCCAGTTGAGTTAGTGCCCACGTGCTGGGAACGCAGGAAATGACTCCGGCCGCCTTTTCTTCTTTTCCTCTTCCCTTTTCCGGGCCCGCTGTGATAACAGGATAGCCAGCAGTCTGTGTCGGTGGTCCTTGCAAACTGCACGGAATGTCGTGCTATAATCGCGCGCCGTTCCAGCAGAGGTTTCCGGTGGTCTTTTAAATTCTTTTGTGTCCGCAGCCAGGAGCCCCATCCGCACCCGGCCGCCAACGAATCAGGAGGAGCAATGACGTTCGACGATCCCACTCTTTACGCACGCGATGAAGAAGAAGAATTCGGCGACAGCGGCGCTTACAGCGAGTCGCTGGAAGAAGATTTCGAAGAGGAAGAGGAGGAGGAAGAATCCGGACTGCCGGCTCCCGTAGCCAGCGAGCCGCCACCCGCTCCCGCGCCTCCCGCGCCCAAACCCGCGCCATCTGCCCCCAGCGGTGGCGGCGGCAAGCCCAAAGCGAAAAAGAAAGCCGCCAAAAAGCCGGCTGCGAAAAAACCGGCGAAGAAGGCTCCAAAAAAGGCAGCCAAAAAGAAGGCCGCCAAAAAAGCTCCTAAGAAAGCAGCCAAGAAACCGGCGAAGAAGAAAGGCAAAAAGCGCCGTTAAGTCGCTAGTCGGCCGCGAGGCCCTCCCCTCACCCTTCGCTCCAACGTAAAACCGCGCCCGAACCAGGCGCGGTTTTTTTCTTTCCCGCTTTGTGATCCTGAGGTTTGTGAGCCTAAGCTTTGTCACCCTGAGGCCCGCGTTCTTTGCGGCCGAACGGATTCGAATGTAAGACAAGCCTCAAACTCAAATGCAAAGACCGCGAAGCTTCCAGGCTCGTTACTTCTTCGCGCCAACCGCGCCCAGGCATTTTCCGTACAACTCGAGCAGATGCGCAGCGTAGTCCTCCGGCTTGGCGGCGGCACCACCGCCGGTAAAGCCGACCCCACCGCTGCTGGCGGTCTTGCCGTAGCCCGTGGTCATGGCGATGAACTTCATGAGATCGAGTGCAATGTCTTCGTTACGGCGCCCAGCGCCCGAGCCTGTGCCCGCAGCTTCTTCCATGATTCCTTCTCCTCTTCCCCTAGCGGATATTACGGGTATCTCGTCGTCTTCGAAATCGTCGTCGTCGAGGCGGTACATGATGCGAAATTACTCCGGCAGCAATGTTAGCAATCGATGATAGCCATTGATGATAGCAGAATCGGGGTGTTCACTCTTCACTTCCCGGCCTTCGTATTTTGCGCGAACACGCTGCCGGGGTTGAGCCGCAAAGCCTCGTCCAAAGCACGGTTTGCGGCGGCTGCGTCGCCTTTCTTGCGTTGCGCAATGGCCAGCCAGACAAAGGTTTCATCCGCCTTAGGGTCGAGCTCAACGGATTTCTGAAAACTGGCGATGGCCTTGTTCACATCGACGCCAAACATCTTTGGAGTGTTCAGGTATTGCCGTCCCACACTCGCCAGCGCCCGCGGATTGTTACCGTCCAACTCCAGCGCGCGCTTGTTTTCGGACTGCACCTTCGGACCGTAGTGCGCACCCGCCATGAATCCGCCCAACCCGATTCGGCGCCCGTACAAATCGGCCAGCAGGCTGTGGGCATCAGCTGAGGTGTCGTTCAACTGCAGCGAGTGCTGCGCCTCCTCCAGAGCTGCGTCGATCGCAGCCGAGGCGGCTTTCTTGTCGCCGCGTGCGTCGGCTGCGTCGCAACGATAAGTATCCACTCGAGCCAACTCGTACCAGTAAATCGAGCTCCCCGGACTCTTTTGTGTAAGCTTCGCAAAATATTCGCGCGCCTCATGCAGCGGCCCCTCGGCCCGCGCGGTTCGTCCCGCTTCCAGCAGACGCAGTCCCGCAGCCAAGTCTGCGTCTCCGGTTTGACCGGTTTGACCGGTTTGAGCAGTCCGAGCCGCAGCCCATGCCCATAAAGCTGATCCCAGCAAGAAACATTTCACACAGCGATTCATGCGTCCTTCTCGATGCCGATCACGCGACAGCGGCCCGATTCGACGGGATGCCGCTGCGGGCGTTGAGACCTTGGGTGTAAGGTCCGAAGTCTGAGGTCTGAAGCGAAGTCTGACATTCCAAATCCCCTACGCCATCCCCATGTCTTCCGCCAACCGCCGCACCCGCTTGCCGTAAACCGCGCCGTGGATTCCGAGAGCGGGACCGAGCACGAAGTACCACCATCCCGCCAGCCCTGGACTCACGTAAGACAACGCGAACGACACGGCGCCGACGACTGCCATGATCGCGTTCTCCTGAATCTCGATTCGCGTCTGCAGCGCCTCCACGGGATTCAGCTCGAGCACGCCCCGCAATTTGTAGGCGTGTACGTACATCAGGGCAAACAGCGAGAAGACCGCCGTGAACCCCACAGCATAAATCCGCATGAGCACTTCAGTTTCATGCAGTCCGAGGCCGCGCGCGATGTCGCTGCCGGTCAACTGCGAAAACACAAGAGTAAAAACAAATTTCAGCGGGTACACATAGAACAGAACCAGAAAGAGCAGAACGACATTCAGAAACACCGTATACGGATCTTCCAGCCCAAAGCGCCGCGAAAACCGGTAGTGCGCCAGCCAGATCATCACCAGTTGCGCGAAGCAGACGGCAAAGGGCAGGAACCCGCGCATGGCCGCCATCATTTCCGCATAGTTGCGCGGCACTTCCAGTGACACCACCAGCAAGGTGAGGGCGAAGCCGAATACCACGTCGCAAAAAGCCTCCAGCCGGGTGATCTCGCCCCCACGCCAGCGAAAATAACGCTCGGGCAGTAAACCGCGACGGTGCTCGGCGGGAAAAGGCTCGACTGCGGCGGCAACAGGAGAATCCGCCGAGGCGGGATCGCCCGGCGAGGCATGAGGTTTGGCCCGGTGGCTCATGGCCTAGGATTTTCTCTTTTCACTCGCTGCTTGGCAATCGAGAAACTGCTTCTTCGCTCGGCTTCCCGTAATCCTTGCGTCATCCCGAAGCGCGGCGTAGTTCAGCCGCGAGAGGGATCTCCCCAGGCACAGTTTTCAGGGAGATCCCTCCCTTCGCCTGAAAGGCGGCTCCGCCCGGGATGACGCCATGATTGAAGGTACAAACTGAGCCACTGCCCCCGATTTCAATCCTGCATCTCACCGCTTCACCTCGCTCATCAGTCCCAGTAAATTGCCTTCCGAGTCGCGAAAGAACGTCATCCACAAATCGTGATCGGGCATTTTCGCGAGGAGGTGCGGTTCATCTTCAAACGACACGCCCTTCGCTTTCATCCGGGCGTGCGCGGCCTGAATGTCGGGCACAACAAAGTACAGCACGGAGCTGGGATGGTCGAACTCCGGCTTTTCCGGCCGGGTCAGCATCAGGCGCACTCCGCCGCAGTCGAAAAACGCCAGCCCCGGCCCAGCCTTGAAGAGCAACTTCAACCCCAGCGCATCCTGATAGAAAGCGGACGCGCGCTCCACATCGTGCGCGTTAATGGCAATCTGCCCAAGGCGCGAAATTCCGATTCCCGTCGCAGGCGTACTCATATCTTGACCTCCTCACCCATATTAGTTAGCATAGCTAACTATATTTACGAAGCATCGTCAAGCAAAAAGTTTCCGTCGATTCGGCGGGCGTCGATTGGACGTGCGCTGATTCGACGAAGCAGGAGATCGCATGCCCCCGGCTTCCCATCCCAGCGTCATTCCCAATGCCATGGCGGTCGCCGACGGGCTGCATTCCGCGGCCATCCACCTGCTGCGGCGCGTGCGCAAGCAGGACGTCGCCACCGGAGAAGGTCCAGCTCGCCTCTCGGCCCTCTCGGTGCTGGTTTTCGGTGGCGCCAAGACGCTGGGCGAACTCGCCGCCGCCGAACAGGTCAAGCCGCCTACCATGAGCCGCATCGTGGCCGGCCTGAATCGCAGCCGGCTCGTCACCATCACTGCCGATCCCCACGACGCCCGCCGCATGCGCATTCGCGCCACCGCAAAAGGCACCCGCCTGCTGCAAAAAGGACGCCAGCTGCGCATTGTCGACCTCGCCTCTCATCTCGACCAACTCGCTCCCGAGGACCTCGCCAAGCTTGCAAAAGCTGTGGAAATCCTCCAAAAACTGCTAGAACGCTGGCTCTGATTTCCATTGGGTGGTAATCGCGGTGGGGGTACCATGGTGAGATGAAATGGCCCGCGCAACGCGGGATAATGGTCGGGCCTGGGGTCTCAGTCGAAGTGTGCCGCCCATGAACTGGGCGGAGCCGAGTCATTCGCTTTCCGGTTAACTCCTGCCTGCGACGCGATCTGTAGAGATCACCACTGAATTGTTTTTTGGGATTGTTTCGGAAGACTGTTTCCAAACACTGTTTCAGAAGATTGTTTCCAGGCACCGTTTCGGACGATTGTTATTAGAGAAGATTGTTATTCAAAATGAAAGGGACCGCCTTGCCACGCACGCGCATCGTCGTCACGCTGACCGGCTTGTTGTGGCTGGCTCACGTTGGCGAGGTCGCTTTCCTCGGAACCAAACCTCCCGGCCCCCTGCTCTCAGACCTGATTCAGCTTGCGCTGGGATGTGTGCTGATCTATGCCGTGGTCGAGGCCAGCCGCCGTTCCGAAGGCATGGCGCTCTCTTTCTGGCGCCTGACGGCGATCGCCTACACGTTGTGGATGGTGGCGCAGATTCTCACCGTCTACAACGATCTGATCTTGACTCCGGCCGTGGCCTGGACCAACAACTTGCTGTTCTGCTTCTGGTTTGTTCCGCTGGCCATGGCGATTTTTCTCGACCCAGACAAAGAAGCCGGAAAAGTGGACGCCCTGGTGGCGCTCGATTTTGTGCAGGGCGTGCTGGTTTGCGTGGCTGCCTATGTGTATTTCTTCTACCTGCCCAAGGCGGAATCGCCGGGAGAACTGGCGCACGAAGTTTGGGCTCCGTATTTCGCCGGCTATTCTTTTGTGGCAGGATCGTTTATTTTGCGCGCCGCCGTGAGCCGCGCCCGCGACGTCCGGGTGCTATTCGGGCGCATGGGAATCTTCCTGACACTGTCCGGGGGCGCGGATGCGCTCTACTACTACGGGCCGGGGCGCGGTCTGAACACGGGCGCGTGGTTTGATCTTTTCTGGAGCGGCCTGCTGGTGATCCCCGCCATCATTGCGGCCACCTGGAAGCAGGTGGAAGCGCCGGAGATTTCCAACGATCCGCCGCGGCGCGAAAAGCCAATCTACACCGAGATTTTTTATTTGCTGTACCCGCTGCTGGTGCTGTTCATGTCGCTGCGCATTGCGCGCGAGCGCCTGGGATTAGCCGCTGCCATCGTGTTCCTGTCGTTCGTGTGTTCGAGCGCGCGCCTGCTGGTCACTCAGAACCGGCTGCTGGTGACCAAAGAAGCGCTGCGCCGCGAGGCTTCGCGCGACGGCCTGACCAGTCTGTGGAACCGCAAGGCAATTCTCGGCATCCTGGAGCGCGACCTGCTGCGCGCCGAACGCGACCAGGAACCGGTCGGCCTGATCATGATGGACGTCGACCACTTCAAAGCCATCAACGACAGTCGCGGACACGCCGCCGGCGACACAGTCTTGCGCATCATCGCGAGCAGCATTGCGGCCGTGGTCCGCCCTTACGATTCCGTGGGACGGATTGGGGGAGAGGAATTTCTGATCGTCGCGCCGAACTGCGGTCCGAGCGAAACCTGGGAACTGGCCGAGCGCGTACGCAGCCACGTCGCGGGCTGCAGCATCATAGTCGCTGGGTCGAATGTGCAAGTCAGTCTGAGTCTGGGCGTGGCCACGGCCCAAACGGCCGCGGAGATCGAGAAGTTGCTGCGCGCGGCCGACGTCGCCATGTACCAGGCCAAAAATGCCGGCCGCAACCGCGTCGAGCCCAGCGTCGAACCGAATATGGGCCGCGCCGCCAGCGCCAGCCAAAGCCCGTCAGCCGCGCCCAACCGCGACTTCTGGCTCTAGACCATGTGGGGCGGACAATGTGGGGCGGACACTCCTGTCCGCCGCTTTTGACGTTGGTCTCGACCTTAACCTCTTGCCGACCCACAGCCTTGAACATTGAAGTGGCCGACGAAAGTCAAAGGCGGCGGACAGGAGTGTCCGCCCCACATGACTCTTCGTGAAACGAACTCCGTCAGGCAACCTTCACCATATATTTCCTCAACCAAGAAATAGACTCTGGTTGTGAGCAGTCTCGCTCAGACCGATGGCACGTGAAGTGCTACGGTCGGGGTGTAGTTGCAGCGGAATCGGGCGCTTACGATGGCCGCAAAGGGGTTTGCCGCGAGGCAAATTTCAGTTATGGTGAAACGGATTGCACTTTTTCGGGTCGTTTGTTTCTGCCTCTGCGCTCTGTGCGGAGCCCTCTGTCAAAGTGACCGTCCGTCGACATCTGCCAAATTTTCGTCATTTTCTTCGTCATTGCCCGATGCTCCGTCAGCGCTGGTGCTCAACCAAGCCCATCCAGTTCAAGAAATTGGCCGGGGGATTGGCTGGGGGATTAACGATGAAGCGCAGTTCCCTTTGAGGGTCGCGCCGCTGAATGTCGCTGTCGTCGGGATGCCGGTCGCAACCGCCCGTTTTCAGGCGGCCCTCGCTCTGCAACCCGATCAGCACCCCGATCAGCAAAAGTCCAGCGCCTTTTTTTTCAAGCGCTTATATCCATCGTTGAATAACCCGAATCTGCGTTACCGGCCGTCGGACAACAGTAGCGTGCTGGGGCGGGCTACCGACGCGGCTTCGAGGATTCTGCTCACCCGCGACCAGTCAGGAAAGCGCCGGTTCAACTCAACGTATTTCCTGCGGCTAGCGACTTCGGTCGCAGCCGACAGCGCCTCCCGCAAATATCGGGCGCGCTCCAAGACGGCGCCGCTCAGCGATTTCGGTTCGAACGTCGGCAATGATGCGGGTATGAATCTCTTACACGAGTTTGGACCGAGCCTGCAGCAAGCACTCACCAGCCACCTGCCGAAATTCATATCCCGAATCGAAGAGCGCATTCTTCGCTAGGGAAAGCGATAGTGGTGCAGTCGAAAAAAAGATTCGTATCCGGGCATCGCTTCAGCGATGCCGACAAAGTTGTCGACAGAGCGGCTTTAGCCGCTGGGGCTTCCCGAGTCCCCGCGGCTAAAGCCGGTTTCAAATCCCGCGCTGGGTCGGCATGCCTGAAGGCATGCCCTGATACGAACCTTTTCCCTTGCACAGTTACCAATCCCGCTCGAGATGACGCCCGCCGGGGTTGTTCTCCCCCTTGTTCGGCTTTCGTAACAACTCCGGCCTGACGCTTGACCCTGCCCGTGTTCAGGTCTAACATTCTGCCGACTTCTTCCCTCAGTAACTCCTGTTCGCGAAGCCGTTCCCGCGAGCAGCCGGACCCTTGTTCGAAACAACTTACGAAAACTACAAAAATTCTGAATTCTCGCCAAAGGAGATTCCCATATGGCTGTGAAGAAGCTCGAAAGCGAATCACCCGACTCGCGCCAAGGTATCGCCATGCGAACGGACCGGAAAGCGCAAATCGATCCCAAGAAACTCAAACTGGGCAAAGGCACGGCGCGGCACGATCCGCGCGCGCTGCTGCTGGCCACCTACATGACCGCGGCGCTGCCCGCGCCGCCCGCCAGTCTCGATATCAGCACGAAGGTGGGTTCCTCGTGGGGCATGATGGACAACGACCAGATCGGCGATTGCACCTGCGCCGCCGCCGGACACCTGATCATGGAATGGACAGCGAACGCGGGCAAGAAAATGGTGACGCCCACTGACACGCAGATCGTCGCCGCCTACTCG
>Ga0181534_10002171_pt1 | contig 12361 bp, 9 predicted proteins | sample PEATcosm2014_Bin_37_FD_119758 | JGI IMG/M metagenome (GOLD analysis project Ga0181534, IMG submission 119758) | Peatland microbial communities from MTU Mesocosm Facility, Houghton, MI, USA - PEATcosm2014_Bin17_10_metaG | ecosystem: Environmental > Terrestrial > Soil > Wetlands > Peat | place...
GCAGACGCCGCAGACGGCGACCTTGACGAGGAGTTCGTCCGCGCCGATGCGCGGGACGGGGACGGTTTCGAGGCGGAGGTCGTTGACGCCGCGATAAACGACGGCGCGCATGGTTTTCGGGATGTCGAACACGGGAAACATTTAACCGCGAAATACACGAAATACACGAAATATTTAACCGCTAATTAACGCTAATGGACGCTAATGTGATCCTGTTTTTGACCCGTGAAGTTCGTGCCTATCCCTCCTGTTTTCTATTGGCGGTTAAAAACTCCGTGAACCAATTTTCCGGTTCGCAGGAGAATTCAACGGGACGACCGCGCCAGATAAATTTGATCGAGCGGGCGTGAAGGGCATGGTTCTCAAGGATCAATCCGGCGCGCTGCGCGGCGGTGAGGCGGCGTTCGACAAAAGCCAGGTAACAATCCCCGTCGGCGCCGTAAAGCTTGTCGCCGACGATGGGATGGCCGAGATGCGCGAGGTGGATGCGGAGCTGGTGCTTGCGGCCGGTGCGGGGGATGAGGCGCAGGAGGGAAAAAGTTGAGGGCTGAAAGTTGGAAGATGAAGCCACCTCACCCCGGCCCTCTCCCCCAACTTTGTTGGCTGAGAGGGAGGATTTTTCGTGGTCCAAATGCGCAACCTGTCTGCTGAATCTTCGTTCGACGAAGAAATCAGTCTGCGCGGATGCGCCGCCGGGGCGGACGCAATCCTTGATGGCGACAATGCTTTGTTCGTCCCCGCCGAGCGGGGCGTCAATCGTCCCCTGCTCCGCCGCCACATGGCCGTGGACGATGGCGAGGTATTCCTTGGCGACGGCGCGGCTCTCGAAAAGTTTCCCGAGTTCGCCGGCGGTTTGGGAATTTTTTGCGATCAGCACCACGCCGCTGGTTTCGCGGTCGAGACGGTTGACGAGAGAAGGCCGAAGGCTGAAGGCTGAAGGCTGAAAATTGGCGGAGGGGGAGAAATTCAGATAAAGGCGGGCGCGGCCAATCAAACTGGACATCCCGCCGTCCTTCGTCGGGTGGCAGACCAGTCCGGCGGGCTTGTTGACGACGAGCAGGCCGGCGTCCTCGTGGATGACGTTGAGCACGGGACAGAATTTAAGGCTAAAGGCTAAAAGCTAAAGGCCAAAGCGAGGATGGAGGATGGCGGGGAATCTTCCACTTTTAACCTTTAGCCTTCAGCCTTCAGCCTTTAGCTTTTGCTTTATGACGCCGTTGGTCAGGCTGTGGATCTGGATTTCCGCGTTCGCCAGTCTCGCGGGCTGGGGGCTGTCGGCGGCGGGAGAATTGAACCGCAAGGGCTACACCATCTGCGCCGGCTTGGCGGCGATCATTTTCTTTCTCCGGCGGTGGAGGAAACATTCAACATCGAACACCGAACATCGAACATCCAATGAAGGCGGCTGGATTCAAAACGTCGGGCGTTGGAAGTTGGATGTTGAATGTTCGATTTTCCTGAAAAAATCCTTCCGCCGATTCCGCCGGCCGCTGCCGCTGGGTTTCGCCGCGCTGGCGGTTTTTATTTTCCTCGGCGGCGTAATTTATGCGCCGACGCATTGGAACGCGGTGACCTACCACATGCCGCGGGTGCTGCAATGGCTGGCGGCGGGGCGGTGGCACTGGATCCACACTCCGGTGGAACGGATGAATTATTCCGGGTGCGATTTTGAATGGCTGACCGCGCCGCTGCTGCTGTTCACGAATTCCGACCGCGGGCTGTTCCTGCTCAACTTCATCCCGTTCCTGCTGCTGCCGGGACTGGTCTTCAGCGTGTTCACGCGGCTGGGCGTCCGCGCGCGCGTGGCGTGGCCGTGGATGTGGCTGCTGCCGACCGGATATATTTATATGCTGCAGGCCGGGAGCGCGGGGAACGACGCCTTCTCGACGGTCTATGCGCTGGCGGCGATGGATTTTGGATTGCGCGCACGGGCATCACGCCAGCCACGCGACTGGTGGCTCTCGGTGCTGGCGGCGGCGTTGCTGACGGGAACCAAACCCACCAGCCTGCCGCTGCTGCTGCCGTGGGCGATTGTGATTGTGACGAGCGGCGCGTGGCGCGTGGCGGGAAAAACCACGTCGAGCGGCGCAACCAGCGCGGTGGTCGTCGCCGTTGCCGCCGTGATTTCATTTCTGCCCATTGCGGTGATGAACCAAATCCACAGCGGCGACTGGCTGGGAACCTCGCTCGAAAGCTCGCACTTGCAGATGGAAAATCCGCTGACCGGCATCGTGGGAAACATTTTTCAACTGGGGCTGCATAATTTTACGCCGCCGCTGTTCCCGCTGGCCGGCTGGTGGAACCAGCATTGCGCGGCGATGCTTCCCCATTCGTGGATTGCGGGTTTTCAACCCGGTTTTTCCCAGGTGGGCGAACTGCCCAATGAAGACTGGCCGGGAATGGGGTTCGGCCTGGGCGTGCTGCTGGCGGTTTCCGTGGCGGCGGCTTTTTTTGTCCGTAACTCCCGCCGGCCTTCAGCCTTCAGCCTTCAGCCTTCGGCCTTTGTTTTGCTCGCGCCGTGGATCGCGCTGCTTTTTTTCTGCGCCAAATCCGCCATGAACACGCCGGCGCGGCTCATCGCGCCATACTATCCCCTGCTCCTGCCGCTGCTGCTCACCGGCGCGGGCCAGTCGCAAATCGTCCGCCGTCGCTGGTGGCGCGCGCTGGCCGGAGGCGTGGTGGTTCTGGCGTTCGCGGTTCTGGCGCTGTCGCCGGACCGTCCGCTGTGGCCGGCCAGGACCATTTTGTCCGGACTGGCCGCGCGGCATCCGGACTCGCATCTGATTTCCCGCGCTCTGGAAGTTTACACGGTCTATTCGAAGCGCTCCGACCCGCTGGCCGATGTGCGCCCGTTGCTGCCGCCGGACGTCAAAGCGGTTGGTTTCATCGGCACGGCGGACGACAGCGACATTTCGCTGTGGCTGCCGCTCGGCTCGCGGCGGGTGGAACATTTTTTGTTGAGCGACCCGCCGGAACAAATCCGGCGGCGGCAGATTGAATATGTCGTCGTGGGCGGATTCAATCTTTCGCAAAGCGGCGTCACGCTTGACGACTGGCTGCGAAAGACCGGCGCGGAACTCGTCGCCAGCACCAACGCGACGCTGAAAGTTTCCGAAGGCCCGCAGGCGTGGCACGTCGTGCGGTTCAAGCCGTGAGTTTGCCGCGCGCCTTCAAGCGCCGCCGTATTCGGGAGTGGAGGAGAGCAAATCCTCGATGGTCGCCAGCATGTTCTGGAAAGAGCAGTTGCCCTTGAGGAGATATTTGTCGGCCAGCGCCAGCACGGCGGACTGCGCGGTTTCCACGTTGCTGGAAAAGATGACGACGGGGATGGACTTGAGGCGCGGGTTGTCGCGGATGGCCTTGAGGATGTCCGCGCCGCTGAAGCGCGGCAACGCCAGGTCAAGGATGATCAGATCGAACATACGAAAGGCGAGGATGCGCATGGCTTCGAGGCCGTCCACGGAACTTTCGACGTCGAATCCGGCCTTTTGCAGGCGGTCGCGATAGGCCGTCAGCACCACCACATCGTCCTCGATGTAGAAGATGGTCTTGCCGATGGCAACGTCCGGGTTCATTGCGCGCGAAATCTTCTGGATACACCAAAACAGCCGTTGAACTGGACCGAGTATGACGCGCAGACCGGGGAACGCCAGCGATTTTTGGCGCGGGGATCGGGTGGCCGGGCGACAACGCAAGGCACCTGTCCCTACCCCGCTTGATTGGAAAAAGCCGGCTGCCTACATCAGTTCTTTCGCGCGCTTTTGCGCCTCGGCCAGAAACGCCTCGATCAATGGCGACTTGCGCCCGCGCCACAACGCGCCGATAACGACCGGCGGAAATCCGTCCAGCGGCAGCGCGCGCACACTGTGCTGGAAAATTTTCCGCGGGATGGCCACGAACACGCCTATGCCCAGCCCGTTCGCAACGTAAGCCTCAACCAAATCCACCGAGCTTGCCTCGATGCCCGGAAACCAGTCCACGCCGCGCCTTTGCAGTTCCTCCTGGAATTTTTTCGACAGACTTTCCGCCGCCGGCAGGCAGATGAGCGGCTCGTCAATCTTGTCGCGCCGCCACAACTCTTCCGCCGATTTGATGCCGCTGTTTTTTAGCACGAGCAGGACGACCGGCAGCTCAATCAACGTCAGCGAGTGAAGTCCGGCGGCGGTTTTCTTTTCAACCAACGTGATGGCCAGGTCAATTTCGCCGCGCTGGAGCAATTCCTCCAGTTGCGCCGGATAGCCTTCGCGCAACGACAGTTTCAAGCCGGGAAATTTTTTGCGGACGCCCCGGAAAACCTCCGGCAGGTGTTCGCGCAACACGACAGTCGAGGCGCCGACGCGGATTTGCCGAGTCAGGCCGCCCTGAAATTCACCGGCGATTTTGTCGAGGTTCGAGAAGAACGGGTGGATGAAGTGGAAAAGTTTTTCGCCGTCCTCCGTCAGCTCAAACGGCCGGCGCCGGAACAGCGTCACGCCCAGGAATTCCTCCAGTTGCGCCACCTGCGAGCTGACCGCCGGCTGCTGGATGCCGTAGGGAATGTTGCGCACCGCCGGCATGATGCCGCCGTGCCGCGCGACGTAATAAAATAGTTCGAGGTGATGGACGTTCATTGAGCCAGACGATGTTCGCGGAAGTTTTATCAATTAACACATCGCCCGCAAGCGCGGATAAGATTGCGACGATATGAAGGCCAACAATTACTTGCCCTTAACCGACAAACTATTATTGTCGCCTCAACTTGCATGAACCATGACCCGCCAATTCCGCCGGAAACAGTCAGGCAACTCAAGCGCAACAACCGGCTCTGGCTTTTGATTCTGCCGCCGCTGCTGGCGCTGTCGCTGGTTTCAATTGTCAAGCCGGCTGGCCGCTCCGCGTTTGCGGTTGAACTGGCGATTATCTGTCTTTGCAGTTTTTCCTGCGGATTTGCGCTGGCCATCAAAAGTTTCAAGACATCCAGGCAGCACTTCTGGGGCGGGCTGTTTTTTTCGGGCAGCAGTCTGTATCTGATTTCCTGCGTGGTGTTTCTGGGCTGCATTCCGCTTCCCCAAAGACGTCTATCCCCGGCGCAGATTGAACAGCAGCGAATTCAGATGGAACAACAACGGGTTCAGCAGGAAGCCCGCGCAAAAGCAAATGTCGCCAGCCATATTGCTCCGCGTGATGCTTTGGCAGACAGCACCATGCTGGATTTGTCGCCATTTTATGACGCCCCATTGGGTTTTCGGAATTCCACCAACGTCCGTTCCATTGCGCCGGGAACCCATGTCTGGAACGGGGTGAAGTTTGACGTTCGCGCCAAGATTCAATTGTCGTGGCACAACCAGCAAGGGGTCAAAGGCATCCCCGTCGGCCAAAAATGTTCCGAGCTGTATTTTTTGCACGGAACGGAATGGGGAATGCCCTCAAGCACCGTCAGCCGGTTCGTCGTCCATTTTGCCGGGACAAATGCGGAAACCATCCCGATGGTCTTTGGCAGGGATCTGGCTTCTGAATTTTTAAGAAACCAGCGCGGGGCGGGCGTCGCGCCAACCAACATGGTCGTCTGGCAGGAGTTGATTTCAACCAATGGCCTTCCGCAACCTTTGCGCGGATTCTTTGTCAGCCGCTGGAGCAATCCGTTTCCCGACCAGCCGGTGGAGACGATAGATTTTGAACCGGGGCAAAATGGCAGCAGCGCATTTTTGGCGGCGATAACCGTGAAACCCGTCAGCAGCGAGAACAAATGAACTGCCCGCACTGCCAGAATGAACTGCCGGAAAATTATTGCGCAGCTTGGTGTCCATTTTGTAGGGAGGATTTGTCGTCGAAAGCGGAACCACCGCAAAAATCGCCGCTGGTGAAATTCAACTGGCGATTGTTTTTGTGCGCCCTGTTGTCTCCTGCTTTGCTGACGCTGCTCTCGGCGGTGGCGATGCGGTTCTTGATTTTGTCGCAACCAACAGGTGAAGGCGTTTCACCAATGCTCGCCCTGGTTGGTGGCACAATCGGTGGAGTCATTTGCGGTGTCATGCTGGGATTCCAATCCGGCGGAAATCTTCCGATCCGCATCATGCTCTCAATTCTCATGTCGGTAATCATGATTGTCGTTTGCATCATGCTTTGCTTTTTCGGCTGCGGTATCGGCGGCTATCAAATGAGGTTTGGCTGATGAACTTTCCAGCATTGCTGAATTTCCGACTGACCGACAAGATGCTCAAACGCACCACGAGCCGGTGCCCGGTCTGCCACGAGCCGTGTCCCGCCGAGGTCTGGCGCACGGGCGGAATCTCTCCGAAGGTTTTTCTCAAGCGCACCTGTCCGGCGCACGGCGAGGCTAGCGTTTGCATAGCATCCGACGCGCGGTTTTACTGGCTCGCCAAGGGGAAATCTGAAAATGCCTGCTGCTCCGGCCTCTTGAACTGCTGCCAGTCGGCGGACGGCAGCAATCCCGGCACGCTCGGACGCAACGCCGACCCCGGCGATGCCCTCGGCGTGATGGAAAAACTCGCGACGTGCCTGTGCCTCATTGAAATCGTCAACTCCTGCAACTTGAGCTGCCCAACGTGCTACGCCGATTCGCCAATCGGCACCGGTCAAAAAGTGGATGCCGTGCCGCTCGATGATTTGAAGCGCCGCATCCAGGGCGTGGTTGACCGCAAAGGCGGCATCGAGATTCTCCAGCTCTCCGGCGGCGAGCCGACGCTGCATCCGCAATTTTTCGAGCTGCTCCGCTGGCTACAGGATCATCCGAAGATTGATTACGTTTTGCTGAACACCAACGGCGTCCGCATCGCCAACGACGACGCCTTCGCGCACGAAGTCGGCGCGGCGTTCCACTACGGCTCGTTCCAGCTTTATCTGCAATTCGACGGCGTGCAGGAAGCCGGACGAAAATTTCTGCGCGGCGCCGATTTGCGCGAAACGCGCGAACGCTGCCTGGCGCACTGCCGCGAAATGAACATTCCCGTCACGCTGGCGATGACGGTGACGCCGGAAAATCTGCCGTTCCTCTGGGCTGCGGTTGAATTTGGCCTGACCTTTCCAAACGTCCGTGGAATTTGTTTTCAACCGATGTTCGGCAGCGGAAGAATTCCATCGGAGGGACGAGTTCCACAAGTCCCAAATCAAAAAATAAATGGGCAAAGTCAGGGACTCGTGGAACTCGTCCCTCCGAATCGTTTGAACACCGCCGACATCATCCTCGCCGCCACCGGACAATCGTCCGGCAAGCTGCGGTTCGAGGATTTCACGCCGCTGCCGTGCGGCGACCCGAATTGCGCGGCCATCGGCTACCTGTTGAAAGTTGGTGGGCAAATCCGCTCGGTGAGCGACTTCATTGATTTCAAAAACGTCCAGGGATTTCTCGGCACGAAAGTCCGCTACAAACTGGAAGACCTGATGAAATGCGGTTGCGAATCCGAGCCGTTGGGCGAGCTGCTCAAGCAATTCGAGCTGGACGAGACGCACACGTTCCGGCTGTTCATCAAACCGTTCATGGACGCCGCGACGTGGGACGAGGACCGCATTGACCGCTGCTGCACGCACGTCATCCGCCCGGACGGCAAGCTGGACTCGTTCTGTCGCTACTACTCCGGCTTTGCCGATTGCAAAGCGAAATGAGAAAGTGAATTTATGAGCGATGAAACAAATCCACCGCAAAAACCGGATGACGAAAATAATTCCGGCCTAAAATTTCTATGGCTGTTCTGCGCATTTGTTCCGAGTTTGGTGGCCATATCGTTTATGGGAATGAAAAATCCGCCGCAATGGTTTGGAGTCTTTGCCCTCTTTCTTGACGCCGCTTGCAGCTTGCTTGCGGGGGTTGGTCTTCTGAGCGGAATGAAAGATCAAGTGGTTCGGGTAATTCTTGGAGTTTTTTTAGGCAGCGTGTTTTTTGTTCTGAATGTCATCATCGTTGTTTTTGTTGGCTGTTCAGGAATGGGAGGTCGCATCGCTCCATGATTTTCGGCTTTACATTTCAATCACAGTATTCCACCGCCTACGGCTGGCTGATGCTCGCGGGCATTTTCGTGAGCATCTTCCTGTGGTCGCAATTGATCCGGCGCGACGACCGGCTGGTGCTGGTTTACGTGGCGGCGCTGACGGGCGCGTTCCTCGGCGCGAAGCTCGTCTATCTCGGCGCGGAAGGCTGGCTGCACTGGCGCGATGCGAACCGCTGGGTGATTCTGGCCACCGGCAAATCCGTCACCGGCGCGCTGCTCGGCGGCTACCTCGCCGTGGAAATCGCCAAGCGGCTGCTCGGCTACCGGGGAACCACCGGCGACTGGTTTGCCGTCATCGTGCCGGTCGGAATCGTGCTGGGCCGCGTCGGCTGCATCCTGAACGGCTGCTGCCTGGGCCGCGCGTGCGAGCCGTCGTGGTTCATGATGAACGACGCGAACGGCGTGGCGCGCTGGCCGGCGGCGCTGGTGGAATTGCTGTTCAACGCGCTGATGCTCGGCGTCATCCTGATTTTGCGCCGCCAAAAAATCCTGCCCGGCCAGCATTTTCACATCTACCTGATGGCTTACGGCATTTTCCGCTTCTTCCACGAATTTCTCCGCGACACGCCGCAAATCGTCGGGCCGATTTCCGGCTACCAGATCGCCGCGCTCGGCATCTTCGCGCTGGGTGCTGCCGGTTATGCGCGACGGCGGCAATTGACAATCAGGCCTGCGTGATTCAAAACTTTCAAATGCTCACCACTTCCAGATTATTCCAGGAATTGCAAACGTTCGACGGCTGCGCGCGGCTGCTCGTGACGCTCTGCACGGCTTTGGTGCTGACGGCGGTGTTCATCAATTTCATGCTGGCCAAGGAAAGTCACGCGGTTCACAGCCGGCGGAAAAGCGCCATCGCCACCGGCTCCATGCTGGCGTTCTTCGTCGGAATTTATTTGCTCATCCGATTTCGCGTCGGCGTCTGTGAAATTCCGGCCATTTATTATCCGGCTGCGATTTTTGGACTCATGCTTTTGTTTCTCGGAACGGCGATAAACATCATGGGCCGGTTTGCGCTGGGCCGGAATTGGGGTAACCAGGTCATCATTTACGAGGACCACAAACTCGTCACCGGCGGCGTTTATCGCGTCGTCCGGCATCCGCTTTACGCCGGGCTGATCTGGATGTTCATTGGTGCGGCGCTGGTGTTCCAAAACTGGACTGCGCTGGCGGCAACGGTTTTCGTTTTTCTGCCGGCGATGTTTTACCGGGCCAAGCTGGAAGAAAAAATCCTCGCCGCGCAATTTCCCACCTACTCGGATTACCGCAACCAGACCGGAATGTTTTTCCCGATTTCGATGGGGCCGGAAGTGGCGCAGATTCCCCGACCGGCGTTTGCCTTCTGCCGGATTTCCCTGACCGCGCTGCTGTGGATTGCGCTGTGCCTGCACAGCGTCTGGCTGGTGGCGGCGGTGTTTTTCATTCTGGTGCTGTCGGTCATTTTGAAGGTCCAGCGCTCGCCGATGATCCAACTTTACCAGCAAACCATTCTGCGGATTTTTCCGTCGCGGCATTTTGAATTTTTGGACGTTCCGGCCATGCGCTTTGCCCATGGCATGGGCGCCGCCATGTCGCTCGCGGTCATTCTGGCAATGTTGGCGGCTCCGCAGGCCGGATGGTATTGCCTGCTGGGGCTGTGCGTTCTCAAGACCATCGCCGCGCTCGGTTTCTGTCCCGCCTCAAAGTTGTTCGTCTGCATGAGAAATGGAGGCTGCTGCGCCTTGACAAGGATTGCTTGAAGCGGAGACTTGCAAGAATGCGTGAGCGCTACAAATTCCTGAACTTGAGCCTGTGCCTTGAGTTGTTGTTCTTCCCGTTTTTGGTTCAAACGGCGCGGCGGGTTAATACCGGCATAATGGCAATACATTGATTCCGCTGATGCTGATGAAAAGATTTTCAATTCCCACCGGCGCGGAGGATTGAGTAAGGTTGCGCCGTGAGCGACCAGCAATCCGAAATCCCGAACCCGCAGCCCGCCTCGCTGCGCGGTTTCTGGGCGCTCATCATCACGCAATTCCAGGGCGCGTTCAGCGACAACGTGCTGAAGAACCTCGTGGTCTTCGTCGCCATCTTCGGCACGAGCATGACGGTCGCCCAGAAGAACAGCTACGGCGAATGGATCGCCGCGGTCTTCTCGCTGCCGTTCATCCTGTTCTCGATGGCGGGCGGCCACCTCGCGGACAAGTTCAGCAAGCGCTCGGTGATGCTGGGCGTGAAGTTCTTCGAGCTGGGCATCATGTCGGTGGTGCTGTTCGGGCTGTGGACCCTGAACAAGAACGTCCTGCTGGCAGGCGTCTTCCTGATGGGGACGCACAGCGCGTTTTTCGGGCCGTCCAAATACGGCTCGCTGCCTGAATTGCTGCCGGAGAAAAAACTTTCGTGGGGCAACGGCATCCTGGAGCTGGGCACGTTCATGGCCATCATCCTCGGCACGGTGGCGGCGGCGTTCATGTCCAAAAGTTTCCGCGGCGAGCAATGGATTTCCGGCGTGGTGCTCATCGCGCTCGCGGCGTGCGGATTGTTCTGCTGCCTCGGCATCACGCGCGTGCCCGCCGCCGACCCGGCGAAGCCGTTCAACGCGAACTTCATCGGCGAAATCTTCCGGCGGCTCCGCGTCATGCGACACGACCGCCCGCTCTGGCTGTCGCTCATCGGCAACACCTACTTCAATTTCCTCGGCGCGCTGCTGCTGTTGAACCTCTTCTTTTACGGCGCGGAGGTGCTGCACGTGGACGAGGCGAGCATCGGCCTGCTGAACGTGGCGCTCGCGCTCGGCATCGGGCTGGGAAGTTTCGCCGCGGGCTACCTGTCCGGCGGCAAGATTGAATACGGGCTGGTGCCGCTGGGCGCGCTCGGGCTTTCGGTCTTCTCCTCCTGGCTTGTGGTGCCGGGGCTGACGGTGGCGGAGGCGATGGCGCTGCTGGCGCTGCTCGGATTTTTCGGCGGCTTTTTCATCGTGCCCATCTCGGCGCTGCTGCAACATCGTCCGGACAAGGACCGCAAGGGCGAGACGCTGGCGACGGCGAACCTGCTGTCATTCGTCGGCGTGTTCATGGCGTCGGGGGCGCACTGGCTGCTCGCGCAGGAAATGCAGTTGAACCCGCGCCAGATATTCCTGGCGGGCGGCATCCTGACGTTCATGGGCGCGATTTATGCGCTGTTCCTGCTGCCCGATGCCCTGCTGCGGTTCATCCTCTGGCTCGCCACGCGGACGTTTTATCGCATCAGGATTGACGGGCGGGACAACATCCCGGCCAAGGGCGGCGCACTGTTCGTGTGCAACCACGTCTCGTGGATGGATGCGCTGCTGTTGATCGCCTCCACCGACCGGCAAATCCGCTTCCTGATGTTGAAGGAGATTTATGACCAGCGCTGGATGAAGCCGTTCGCGCGCATCCTCGGCATCATTCCAATTTCAAACGAGCAGCGTCCGCGCGAGATGATCAAGTCGTTGCAGGCCGCGAGCGAGGCGCTGCGCAACGGCGAGGTGGTCTGCATCTTCGCGGAGGGGGAAATTACGCGGATCGGCCAGTTGCTGCCGTTCCAGCGCGGCATGGAGCACATCATGAAAAATGTGAGCGCGCCGATCATCCCCATCGCACTCGACGGCGTGCTGGGCAGCCCGTCGAGTTTCAAGCAGGGAAAATTCGTCTGGCGACTGCCCGCGCACATCCCGCATCCGGTGACGGTGAGTTTCGGCAAGCCGCTGCCGCCGGACACCGGCGCGGTCGCCGTGAGGCTGGCGGTTCAGGAACTGCTGGCTGGCGCGTGGCAGCACCGGCGCGGGCGCATGAAGCCGTTGCAACGGCAGTTCGTGGGGACGGCGCGGCGGTTCCCGTTCCGGTTCGCGATGGCCGACGGACAGAATGCGTGCGTGACATTTTTTTCCGCGCTGTTGAAAACAATTTTCCTCGCGCGCCGGCTGAAAAAAGTCTGGGCCGGGCAGGAGATGGTCGGGATTTTCCTGCCGCCGGGCGTGCCGGGCGCATTGGTGAATCATGCCGCGATGTTGTGCGGCAGGGTGCCGGTGAATTTGAATTACACCGTGTCCGCGGAAACGCTCGCCTCGTGCGCGAAACAGTGCGGACTCAAGACCGTCATCACATCGCGGTTATTTCTGGAGAAGGTGAAACTCGCCTTGCCGGGTGAGGCGATTTACCTGGAGGACGCCGCGTCGAAGCCGCGCGCGGGCGAAAAATTCGTGGCGCTGCTCATGGCATTGCTCCTGCCGGCCCGATTGCTGGAGCGCGCGCTCGGACACAGGGCGGCCACGGGTGACCGGGGCGCCGAGCTGGACAAACTGGCGACGATCATCTTCTCAAGCGGCAGCACGGGCGAACCGAAGGGCGTGATGTTGAGCCACTACAACATCGGCTCGA
>Ga0181534_10002172_pt1 | contig 12359 bp, 12 predicted proteins | sample PEATcosm2014_Bin_37_FD_119758 | JGI IMG/M metagenome (GOLD analysis project Ga0181534, IMG submission 119758) | Peatland microbial communities from MTU Mesocosm Facility, Houghton, MI, USA - PEATcosm2014_Bin17_10_metaG | ecosystem: Environmental > Terrestrial > Soil > Wetlands > Peat | place...
GGAACGCACCGAATGACATTGCTTTTCTCACATCACTCGTGGGTATTCTCGAGCACCGGTACTGCATTAATCCCTTGCGCGTGTACGCCACCGGATTCTCTGGCGGTGCGAGAGAATCCAGCCAACTCGCTTGCGATGACTCGACGCTTTTTGCCGCCGTGGCCCCCGTGAGTGGACTTCGTCGTCCAACACCGTGTCCCACACAACGCTCAGTTCCAATCCTTACCTTGCACGGTTCGGCGGACCCTATTGATCCGTTTGCCGGTAACGGACAGGAATATTGGACGTACTCCGTAGCGACGGCAGAAAAATATTGGGCTTTGCAAGACAAGTGTTCGTCAAAACCAAAAATCTCGACGCATTCGGGGGTGAAGTTGACTGCATATTTGGACTGTTCGGGCGGAGCCACGGTCTCGCTCTACGAGATCTTTGGCGAAGGTCACGAGTGGCCCGGTGGACCGACGCTTCCGTCTTCGATTACGTCGCTTCTTGGACCGCAGTCGAACGCAATAAACGCCGACGCGCTTATCTGGTCGTTTTTCAAAGCTCACTACCTCTAGACCAAATCACACGTCACGAAAGTTAGAGATAGCGTCAAGCAAGGTGTGACGATCATCTTGGGGGTGCGAGACTATGCCACTCGCTGAGCGATTAAGTGATAGGCGAAGCCTTGAGCGACGTCGCTGGTACGTCCACCTAGCGCTTCTCGTATCACTCGCTGGTTCATTGCTGTCGCTCATTTATCTGAGCCGAAGCATCACGATTCACGTGATCTTCGGAGTGGCGTTTCTGGTTTTCATGCTTATGCATTTGTTGCAGCGGCGCCGTGTGATCAGGTCCCTTTTGAAAAGTCTCGTTCGCGCATCAGTTCGCGCGCGTACATCAAGTCGTTTGGCCATCTCGGACATAATTTTGGAACTTCTCGTCGCGAACGTGCTCGTGTCGGGTGTCGTTGACGGTCTTACTCACCATGAAACGCGATTGCCCTTTGCATCGGTGTTGGGATTACCACCTGGTTTATCGCAGTGGCACAAACTGGGCGCGCTGGTTCTCGTCGTCTATGTGGTCGTTCATATTGTTCGTCGTCGAAAGCGTTTGCGCAGTTCGAACATCCGTTGAGAAAACTCGAGGACGTTGCGTAAAGGAAAAAGGAGTTGATTACTTCAGGTGGCGCGATAAGAATCGGGTCATGAAAGCTCTGCTCGTGATTGACCTTCAAAAGGCCGTCGTTGAAGACGCCGTTGATGTTCCCGGAGTTCTTTCTAGGGTGAACCACCTAATTAATGAAGCTCGTAACAATGGAGCTCCGTTGATTTTCATTCAACATCAAGAAGAAGGCGACCCCCAAATGAGTCCAGGCTCTCCGTCGTGGGAATTTGTCGATGAACTTGATTTCAGAAACGGTGATTCGCTCGTACACAAGAAGTACCGTGATGGATTTGCGGATACGGAATTGAAAGACCTGTTGATGTCCACTGGAACAACGGAAGTTGTCGTGACGGGTGCCCAGTCGGATTACTGCGTCCAGACCACGGCTCTTTCGGCGTTGGCTCAGGGCTTTGACGTCACCCTGGTGCGCAATGGCCATACGACGTGTGCGACGGGACCAGGCAATGGTTCCGTCCCCGGTGCTTCGGTGGTGGAGTTCATCAACGGCCATTTCGAGTGGCTCTTTTATCCGGACCGAAAGATCTCGGTTGAGGAAGCGGCTTCCATATCTCTCTAACGAGGTAATGCGCGCACCGTTTGCTTCATGTGAACAATATCGGTTGGTCGACAGCACGTGCAGGGGTTCGAAGGATTTTGAATCTCCGCGCCGTAATGTTGGGATCTATGAAGATCTTGGTAATTGGCGGCACATCATTTGTCGGTCGAGCCATCTCACTTGCTGCACTTGAGAATGGGCATGACGTCACCGTTTTTAACCGAGGAGAGACGTCGACAGACGTACCAAGTGCCATCAAAAGATTGATCGGCGATCGAAGGACCGATCTCACTGCGCTTAATGGCCAGCGTTTCGATGCGACCATCGATGTCATTGCTTACCAACGCGGAGACGTTGAACGTTTGCATGAAGCACTTGGCGAGCGCGCCGGTTACTACCTACAAATTTCGTCGGTTTCTGCGTACGATGAGCCTCACGTTGAACTCGCTGACGAGAGCACGCCACTGCGGGAACTTGGTGACGTCGACCCCAACGCGCAAATCACTGGTGCAACCTACGGTGTTCTAAAAGCAGAGTGTGAACGCGCCGCTCACGAACTGTTTGGGTCAAGGATCGGCATAGTTCGCCCCACGTACGTCATTGGTGGACACGACGTGACGATGCGCTTTCCGTACTGGGTAGCTCGACTCCAAAGAGGCGGGCGAATTGCCTTTCCAGGGCCCGCGAACAGTCCACTGCAATGGATTGACGTACGAGACGTGGGTGAATTCACGGTGCACCTCACCGAGCAGCAGTTCGTGGGCGCAGTGAACGCAATAGGAGTATCGCCGGCGCCGGGTTTCAAAGAAGTACTTGAACGTATGGCGACTCACGTTTCGCCTCAGGGCACCACCTTGGTGGAACTCAGCGCCAAGGGGGATGTTGATCCAAGTTGGTATCAAAAATTTCCGCTCTGGGCTGGGCCCCAAAGTGTGACCATTATGAACATGAGCAACGCTAAGGCGATCTCGCTTGGACTCGCACCTCGAAGTTTGGAAGAAAGTATTGATGACGTGATTGAGTGGTTCGATGGCCAAACGTGGCCCCCGTACTGGTTAAGCGAGGATGAGGAAGCCTCGCTTCTCAGTAACCAGTCGTGAGCACTGTTTTGGTGGGCGAGGGGGGACTTGAACCCCCACATCCTTTCGAATACAGGCACCTGAAGCCTGCGCGTCTGCCATTTCGCCACTCGCCCGAATGAAGGCTCCTAACAGTAGTCCACTGTGCGCTTTTTCATTTTGAGGAATTTTTCCTGAGAGTCCCACCGGTACTATTGAAGCGAAATGGTCTTAAAGAATCTAGAGAACCGACTTGAGCGGATATTTGAGCGGTCGCTGTCGAAACCGTTTAAGAGTGCCCTTCAACCGGTCGAAATTGGTCAACGCATCGTTCGCGAAGTTGACCTAGGGCGTCGAGTGTCGACGTCGGGACTCGTTGCACCTAATCACATCAAACTCTGGCTCTCGGCTGACGACGCGGCTCGTTTCAGCGGATTTCAAAAGGCGTTGATTAATGAACTTGCTGAAACAGTGCGCCAACATTCTTTGACCGAGGGCTACAACTTCGTCGGTCCCGTTTCGATTGAAGTATTTATCGATGACGATTTGGCGCTTGGTCAGATGGAAGCGGTCGCTGAATTCCAGGACGGCGCAAGTGAACCGCGAGTTATTGCATCCGATGGTCGCACGTACATCATTGGTGATCGACCATTAATCATTGGGCGAACGAGTGACTGTGACATCATGATCAATGAGGGCAGTGTGTCGCGACGACACGCGGAAATATGGAAGACCGCCGAAGGAGTTGCTGTGCGTGATCTCCAATCCACCAACGGCACCGTCGTAAACGGTCACCGTATTACTGCGGTTTCTCTCAGTCCTCGAGACGAAATTGAGATTGGGACGCTTCGATTACGGATTGAACTGGCCTGACGTTGATCGCGACAACTGCATACGCATCAATCATTCGGCCTCTACAGGTTCTTATCATCATCGTTGCCGGCCTCTTCTTTTTGCGGGTACTCCGAGTCGTCATGGTAGAAGTTCGACCTCCCGAGGATGATGGTCGAGGCGGTCGCAAATCACACCGCGGCAAGGCAATGGGGCTGCAGTTCATCGAGCCGCTCGACCGCGAAGGTGAACGAATCGACGTTGAAGGCACGCTCACCGTGGGACGAAATAGTGAATGCGACCTGCCGCTGTCGGACACCTATCTTTCTTCTCGCCACGCGAGATTCTTGATTGATGAGGGCGACCTCGTCTTGGAGGATTTGGGATCGACCAATGGCTCCTACGTCAACCAGGTGCTCATTGACGAGCCAACGGTGCTGCGGCGAGGTGACATTGTTCAGGTCGGCGGCGTCCTGTTCGAGGTCGTTCGATGACCACTTGGCGCTACGCCGCGGCCACTGACACCGGACTCGTTCGAGAGACGAACCAAGATTCAATTCTCGCCACCGAACGCCTCGTAGTCGTGGCCGACGGAATGGGAGGTCACGCGGCTGGCGAAGTCGCTTCCGCTATTGCTGTTCAAGTTTTAGACCGAGCGTTCGCCAAGAACGAGACGGTGATCGGCCTCGAAGAAGGAATTGAAGAGGCGAATCAGTCAATTTTGGCCGATGCTTTTGATGCTCCCGAGCACTTGGGTATGGGCACGACCGTTATCTGCGTGGGTCTCACGACGGATTCGAAAGGAATATCGTCTCCTACCCTCTTTAACGTCGGCGACTCTCGTGCGTATCAATTGCGTGATGGGGCGCTTCGACAGCTATCTCAGGATCACAGCGTGGCCGAAGAATGGGTGCGCATGGGTCGTCTCACCTCGGAAGAAGCCGCAGTGCATCCCCTGCGTCACCAACTCACTCGAGCCCTGGGTGTCGAAAACGGCATTGAGATTGATGTGCAAACACTCGACGTGCAGCCCGGAGACCGGGTACTGCTCTGCAGCGACGGTTTGTCAAATGAGTTAAGTCCGAATCAAATAGCGACGTTGGCGAGTTCGCCCGTGCCACTGGAAGAAGCAGTGCAGCAACTTATTGCACGAGCGAACGCCGCTGGCGGTCGTGACAACATTTCGGTGGTGCTCGTCGAATTCGACACCGTCACGCCAACGAGTGAACGAGCCATAGGCGGTGTACGAAAAGTTGCACCGAAGGTTGCGAGTCCAACGTTGCCCACGCGTTCGGCACTTATGGCAACGCGCCGCTCTCGTTACACCTGGCGCACGGGAGCGTTTATTGGTGCGTGCGTGCTCGTGATCGTCGGATTTTTCGCCGTGCTGCAGTGGTACGCGAGGTCGGGTTACTTCTTGGCAGACGACAACGGACAAATCGCCGTGTACCAAGGTCAACCCCACGGCATTCTTTGGTACAAGCCAACCAAAGTGCTCGACACGGGTTTTCTCTTTTCGCAACTTCGTCCGGGCGATCAGCGAGCGCTAGCCCAGACAATTTCGGAGCCCTCGGTGGCGGCCGCAGTGCATTACGCCACCTTTCTTTACACGGCGTGGCAACAAACACAAACGGGCTCAACGACAACAACGACCATCAAAACGACGAAGGGCTAAATCGTGAATCGTCGATTGCGTGGCCTCACCGCGTTTTTGCTGCTGCTCTTGGTGGTGGTCGCCGTTCAAGCCGTCAATATCCAGTTTCGACGAGCGCCCGAGCTCGACGCCTCAAATCTGAACCCGCGCCTTTCTACCGTGGGTCAAGCAAATCCGAGAGGCGAGATTGTGGCGGCGGACGGCACCGTTCTTGCTGAGTCAGTTTCGACGTCGAGTGGACTTACTCCCTACAAGCGGTACTACCCACTTGGTTCGCTGACGTCCGACGTGGTCGGCTTCTCGTCCACGGTTTATGGCAATTGGGCATTGGAAGCTCAGTACAACTCGTATCTCACGGCGCACGCGCAACCGGCGCAAAGTCTTTCGCAATTGCTCTCACCCGTTTCCGCTGCCGACACCGTGACGCTCACCCTGCAGCCCAAATTGCAACAGATTGCGCAGACGGCTCTGGCTGGAAGAGACGGTTCGGTGGTGGCGCTTGATCCGCGCACGGGCAGTGTCCTTGCGCTTTATTCGAATCCAACGTTCAATCCCGCGCCGTTTTCGTCGTCCAGCGTGACGACGCAGGAAAAGGCGTGGAAGCGTGTCAACAAGGGCGACGCGCATAACTTTCCGCCACTGGGCATCGTGGCGACGCAAGAAGTATTCCCTCCTGGTTCTACCTTCAAAGTGGTCACCACCGCCGCGGCCGTGGTGTTTCGCCCGGATTTGCTGACGAAGGTGTACCCGAAGGTTCCGTACATCACTCTTCCCCAGTCGCCACTGAAGCTCTTTAATGACGGAGGCTCGGCCTGCGGCGGTACGGTCGCCCAAATGCTGCCCGCTTCGTGCGACCCTGGTTACGCCCACTTGGGTCTGGACCTTGGGGCGGCGAATCTAACGGCCGAGGCTAACGCCTTTGGCTATAACGAAGTTCCACCGCTGGACATTCCGGGTGTCGTGTCGGGATTTTTCCCGACGGAGGCGAATCTCCAGCAGAATCCGCCGTTTCTCGCGTACTCCGCCATTGGCCAAGAAAACGTGCGCGCCACCGCGTTGCTAAATGCGTTGGTTGCTTCGGCGATCGCGAACGGTGGCGAAGAGATGGTGCCGCACTTGTTGAATTACATCAGTTCACCCGACGGATCCATTGTCAAGAAATTTGTACCAACGGTTTGGAAAGATCCACTAACTCCTTCGCAGGCCGCTCAAATCGTTCCGTTAATGCAGGGAGTGACGGAATACGGAACTGCCGCGGGTATCTTCTTGCCGGCCGATCAAGTCGCCGCAAAAACCGGAACGGCGCAGACGGGCTTTACCTCAAAGGCTACGGACGACTGGATGATTGCCTTTGCGCCCGCCTCGGAACCCACGGTGGCCGTGGCCGTCACCGTGCCGTTTCAAACCATTTCAGATACGGGCGCCGAAATTGCGGGTCCCGTTATGAAGTGCGTTATTGAAGGGGCGCTTGCTCTTCAGGCGGGACTTCCCGCCACCGGAACACCTACAACGTGTTCAGGTTGACCTCCAAGTCCCAAGACCTGAGAGCGTAGGCTAGGGCTGCTATGGAGCCAGTCAACGACCAGCGGATTTACTCAAATCGCTACCAAGTCACCCATCTCATTGCTCGTGGGGGCATGGCAATGGTGTACCGGGCTCAGGACTTGTTACTAAATCGTTTCGTCGCTCTTAAAATTCTCTATCCCGAACTCAGTGCGGATCCTCAGTTCGTTGAGCGATTTCGCCGAGAGGCCCAAGCTGCCGCCAACTTGTCGCACCCGAACATTGTTCCCGTCTTTGACTGGGGTGAAGACAACGGTACGTACTTCATTGTCATGGAACTCATTGACGGTCAGTCACTCGCCGCGTTACTTTCCCAGTCGCGAACGCTGACACCCGCCCGCTCGGCATTCGTCATTGCGCAAGTAGCGAGCGCGCTCGGTTACGCGCACCGAAGTGGCGTCGTGCACCGTGACGTAAAGCCGGGCAACATTCTTCTTACCTCCGATGGCCAAGTAAAGGTCACGGACTTCGGCATTGCGCAGGCGGTTTCCACAGAAGACAACCTCACGCAGGCTGGTCTTGTCATGGGAACGGCCACGTATTTTTCTCCCGAACAAGCCGAAGGAGCTGCCGTTGACGGTCGCAGTGATGTCTACTCACTCGGCATCGTGCTTTACGAATTACTCGCGGGACGCCCGCCCTTTATGGGCGACTCGCCCGTAGCGGTAGCCACAATGCATGTGAACTCGGTCGTTCCACCGACCCGCGAGTTCAATCCTTCGGTGCCCAGTGACCTCGAAGCAATCACCATGCACGCACTGGAAAAGCGTCCCGACATGCGTTATCAGACTGCGGACGAAATGCGCGCGGACCTCATTCGTTTCACTGAGGGACAGCCGGTACGAGCTGCAAGTCGCAATGGCGCGTTCTTCGGCGATGACGCCACACGCGCGGTGGCTGCAGTCTCGGGTGGAGAACGCACGCAGGCCGTACCCCTCATGGTTGGACCTCGAACGGATATTCGACGGCGCCGCGACAATCGCGGGGCCATTTGGTCGATCGTCGCCGTCGTCATCATATTGCTGATCGGTGCGCTTGCCTACGTGGGGCTGAAGTCTTCAAATTCTGGAGCGGTGACGAGCATGCCCGACTTCGTTGGCCAGACAATTGCTAACGCGCAACAAACGCTCACTAACGACGGACTCATTTTGGGATCAACCAAGTTGGTGTCGTCGACACAACCAGCCGGCACCGTCGTTGGCACGGACCCCAAGGCGGGGAAAAAAGTGTCCAAGGGACAGGCGGTCTCGTTCAACGTGAGCGAAGGTCAATCGACGACTCCCGTGACTGTGCCCGACGAAGTTGGACAAACGCTCAGTAACGCCGAAAGTGCACTCGCGACGTTGAGCCTCGCTTACACCGTTCAATTCACCGCCGGCACCGGTACCAATCAGACGCCAAATACGGTGCTCTCGCAGACACCCATTGGCGGCACGCAGTCGCGGACTGGAAAGACGGTCACATTGGTTGTTCTTAATCCATCGTCGACGTTCCCCGTGCCATCGCTCGTTGGTGACACGCCATCGCAAGCGGGAGCCACGCTTGGTGCGGCAAGTTTGACGCCAAATTCCACGACGACGTCGCAATGTTCGAACAGTGTTACAAGCGGCGACGTCGTGGCCTCCAACCCGGCCGCCGGATCGCCCGTGAAGTCGGGCTCCACGGTGACACTCATTTTGTCGTCCGGCGTGTGCAACGTCGTTGTTCCTAACGTTGTTGGCGATACGCAAGCAAACGCCACGTCGCAATTGAAGACCCAGGGACTTACGGGTTCATTTGCCGATGGGACTGTTTCGCAGTGTCTTACCTATAGCGACCAGGTGATTAACCAAGGCGACGCTCCAGGGTCTTCGGTTCCGTTTAATTCCGTCGTTCCGCTGACGTACTGTCCCGCATTGCCGGGCTAAAGACGGCTCAAAAAGTTTTCGAGCATCGCGAGACCTTCTTCGGTCAGCACGGACTCGGGATGAAACTGCACCCCTTCAATCGGTAGTGTCCGATGGCGAACGCCCATAATGACGTCGTCCACCCACGCCGACACTTCAAGTTCGTCGGGCACCGTGGCAGGATCGATAACGAGAGAGTGGTAGCGCGTTGCCACCATTGGATTTGAAAGACCTTCGAAGACACCTTGATTGTCGTGTCGAATAAGTGAAACCTTGCCGTGCATAATTGACGGAGCGTGAACGATTGTTGCGCCAAACGCTTGACCAATAGCTTGGTGTCCGAGACAGACGCCAAAGACGGGTGTTGTTGAGCCAAGTTGTTTTATTACTTCGCCGGTGATGCCGGCGTCCTCGGGTCGTCCGGGACCGGGCGAGAGAACAATTCCGTCGACATTCTTCTCGGCAATTTCATCCAACGTAATCTGGTCGTTTCGAACGACTTCCAGCTCCGCGCCGAGCTGTCCCATTTCCTGGACCAAGTTCCAGGTGAACGAGTCGTAATTGTCGATGACGAGGACGCGGGTCACGGTCATTGCAGGCTAGTGCACGACCAAAATTTGGTTCTCCCTGTTCTTTTAAAGAGGTCGGGGCGCACCTCGGTAGGTTCCAAAGGACCAGTGGTTGCCCTCCGGATCGAGAACCCCAAATTCGCGAGACCCGTAGTCGGTGTCATTGGGTTCTCGAAGAACTTGCGCACCGGCACGAATGGCTCGAGCAAACAGGGCATCCGGCTCGTCCGTTACGGCGTAGGCGCCAAAGTCTCCCGGCTGAGAGGGCCACGGATCGCCACCGTCGTCCTTGAAGCTCGCGAGCATGATACCGCCACCCGAAGGCCATTCAATTTCGGCGTGGTCGACATGGTCGCCTTCGCCGTACACCACGGTTGCCTTAAAACCAAAGGCCTCTTCCAGAAAGGTAATCATTGCTCGTGCGTCGCGGGCGTGCAACAGTGGCCACACTTGGGGACTGGGAATCGAATCGCTCATTTCGGTATTTTGTCCGAGGGCGAAGTCAAAGTCAAAATATTCTTTCAGATGGTCTGTCGACGTTCGAAGTCGGCACCTTCTGCGTAACGCTTCTTGGCCTGCGGAGACTATCGTTCGAGGATTCCTTCGAGGGAGATAAAAATGACCGAACAAATTCGACTAATTGGAGCCGATTGGTGCCCTGACTGCCAGCGCTCAAAGTCCTTTCTCTCACAGCATCGTGTGCCCTTTGAATACGTCAACATAGAAGTGACGCCCGAAGCCGTAGAAGAAGTTGAGACGCTTAACGACGGTAAACGAATTATTCCGACGATCATCTTCACGGACGGCTCGTTTTTGTCAGAACCGAGCAACGACGAACTCGCCGACCAACTGGGTCTCGTGCGTGAGGCGATGGCGGAGTCCTACGACATCGTCATTGCGGGAGGCGGACCCACCGCCCTAACGACCGCCATTTACGCGGCTCGCGAGAATCTTTCGACACTCATTATCGAAAAATCGGCGCTCGGCGGACAAGCGGGGGTGACCGAACGATTGGATAATTATCCCGGTTTTCCCGATGGTGTTTCGGGTGCGGAACTCGCGTCACGCTTTGCGCGCCAAGCCGAACGCTACGAAGTGGAAATGCTCCAAGCCGTGAGTGTCCAGGGCTTTAAGGCAACGCCTCTCGGAGTGCAAGTGCTTACTGGTACGGGACAAACCATCGACGCGCGCGTGCTGTTGGTCGCGACGGGCTCAACGTACCGACGAACGGGCGCCGAAGGAGAGGCTGACCTTATTGGTGCGGGCATTCATTTTTGTGCGACGTGTGATGGACCGTTTTATAAGGGAGAAGATGAAGTCGTCGTGATCGGCGGCGGAAACTCAGGTCTAGAAGAAGGCATGTTCCTTACACAGTTCGCGAAGCACGTCACGCTGTTTGAATACGGGGACTCGCTAAAGGGCTCCAAGTTGCTGCAGGACAAAGTGCTCTCACACCCGCGCATGACCGTCAAGTTGAGTACGCAAGTTGTTGCGTTCAACGCAAATCGTGAGAACAAATTGTCCTCTGTAACGTTGAAGGATCTCAACACGAACGAAACGTATGAACACTCGGCTTCGGGTGCATTCGTTTTCATTGGTCTTGACCCCAATACGTCGTGGTTACCCGGAGAAGTGAAGCTGGATGATCGAGGCTTTGTGGAAACCGACGAGATGTTTATGACGTCGGTGCCACGAGTGTTTGCCGCGGGTGATGTTCGTCGTGGCTCGACGAAGCAGCTGGCCTCGGCGGTCGGCGAAGGCGCCGCGGTGGCTATACAGATTCGTCAATTTCTGGAAAAGCACTGATCAACAAAATTTCGTACGAAATTCTTGCGTACTGAGTTCGTAGACATCCTCTGGTCCATCAATTTCGTCAATCTGTTGACCAACGTGGTGAAAGCCAAAATTAGTGATGATTCGAACGGACGGTGTGTTGTAAGGATCAACGGTGTAGCGAAGTGTGGTCACGCCGTCCTGATCAATCACCCAGCGCCACATGCCCAAGAGAGATTCACTTGCGAAACCTCGCCGCTGGAATGCTGGTTGAATTCCAATTCCTATTTCGATCATGCCGAGCTCGTTCGGTGCGTTATGAAAAGCAGTGCTGCCGACAATGCAGTTGTCCGCACGCTGGACAATCCAACGAACGAACCATTTATTCAGTGAGGGGTCTCGTTGCACATCGGGAACGCGCCACTGTAGCGGGCCCGAATTTTCAATCAGATCACGATAGGGATTCTGCAGCGTTGGTGGATCGTAGAAGTCGGCGCTTTCAGGGCTTTCGTACAGTCGTACTAAGTTCGGCACAGAAATATGGTGCAACGCAAGACGCTCAGTCGTAATGACGGGCTCGGTAGCGTGTTGCGCGGACATGGACGGAGCCTAATGAGTGAGCTTGCGAATTCCTCTGGTTGGCCGCGAGAGCGTCGCCGTGTCCACTGAACCGATCATTTCGTACGCACAAAATCACGAGGACATCGTGCTGGCGCGCGTCTTTCGGCCGTGGGAACGAAAGGGTTTTTGGGTAGACATCGGTGCCGGTGATCCAATCGAAGATTCGGTAACAGCACTGTTCTCCTCGTATGGTTGGCGCGGGCTCAACGTAGAGCCGATGTCGCTTGAATATGAGCGCCTGGTTAAGGAGCGACCAGCCGACATCAATTTGCAGGTGGCTGTTTCAAACCATGAAGGAACCGCCACGTTGTATTGCGGTCCACCTGAGAATCGTGGCATGTCAACCATGGACGAAACGCGAGGAGAGACGTACTTGCGCGATGGCTTTACCAAGATCGAAGTGCCACTAACGACAATGGCGCTTCTTTCGAAGAAGTACCTCACGCAACCCGTTGACTTTTTGAAGATTGACGTCGAAGGATTGGAGCGTTCGGTATTAGAAGGTATGGACTGGACGACGCTTCGACCCACGGTCATAGTGATGGAGGCCACCCTTCCTGGCACGAGGACGCCCTCACACGGCGAGTGGGAAGATCTCCTCGTCGCCAACGGCTACGAAAGCGTTCTCTTTGATGGCCTCAATCGTTATTACATTCGCAGGGACGATACCAATAGCGCGGCCCTGCGAGAGGCATTGAA
>Ga0181534_10002175_pt1 | contig 12348 bp, 11 predicted proteins | sample PEATcosm2014_Bin_37_FD_119758 | JGI IMG/M metagenome (GOLD analysis project Ga0181534, IMG submission 119758) | Peatland microbial communities from MTU Mesocosm Facility, Houghton, MI, USA - PEATcosm2014_Bin17_10_metaG | ecosystem: Environmental > Terrestrial > Soil > Wetlands > Peat | place...
ATCGTCGCCAAGGCGAAGACCCTCAAGGTCAATGCCGGCGTCGAAAAGGGCACCGATGTCGGGCCGGTCGTCTCCAAGGCCGCCAAGCAGCGCATTCTCGGCCTGATCGAGGACGGGGTGAAGGAAGGCGCGAAGCTCGAACTCGACGGACGCGCGGTCAAGGTGGCGGGCTACGAGCAGGGCAATTTCATCGGCCCGACCATATTCTCGGCGACCACGCCGGGCATGAAAATCTACACCACGGAAATTTTCGGCCCCGTGATGGTGATCATCGGAGTCAACACGCTCGAAGAGGCCATCAAGCTCGTCAACGACAACCCGTTCGGCAACGGCACCGGCATCTTCACGCAAAGCGGCGCGGCCGCGCGCAAATTCCAGAGCGAGATCGACGTGGGCCAGGTGGGCATCAACGTGCCGATCCCGGTGCCGGTGCCTTTCTTCAGCTTCACCGGCTCGCGCGGCTCGAAGCTCGGGGACCTCGGACCGTACGGCAAACAGGTGGTGCAGTTCTACACGCAGACCAAGACCATCACCTCGCGTTGGTTCGAGGACGGCGCCGTTTCCACAGGTGTGAACACGACCATCAGTTTGAAATGAAAATCGCGTTCGTCGGCCTCGGGCACATGGGTGCGCCCATGGCGCACAACCTGCTCAAGGCCGGGCATGCCCTGACGGTGTTCGACGTGGTGGCGTCCCAGACCAACGCGCTGGTGGCCGCCGGCGCCACGGCCGCGCGCTCCGCCGGGGAGGCCGCGAGCGCCGCCGAACTCGTCATCACGATGCTGCCCTCCTCGCCGCACGTGAGGTCGGTGTACCTCTCCGCGGACGGCGTGCTCGCCGGGGTGGTGCGTGGAACCCCGCTCATCGATTCGAGCACCATCGACCCGCACACCGCGCGCGAGGTGGCCGCGGCCGCTGCGACCCAGGGCAATCCACTGGCCGACGCGCCGGTCTCGGGCGGCACGGGGGGCGCCGAAGCGGGCACGTTGACCTTCATGGTGGGCGCCGAGCCCGCCCTGTTCGAGCGGGTGCGGCCGATCCTTGCGCACATGGGCCGCAACATCGTCCACTGCGGCGGATCGGGCACCGGTCAGGTCGCCAAAATCTGCAATAACCTGCTGCTCGGCATCTCGATGATCGGCGTGGCCGAAGCGATGAATCTCGGCGCGGCGCTCGGCATCGATCCGAAAGTGCTTGCCGGCATCATCAACACCTCGAGCGGCCGCTGCTGGAGCTCGGACAGCTACAATCCGTACCCCGGCGTGATGGACAACGCGCCGGCGGCGCGCGGCTACAGCGGTGGCTTCGGCACCGATCTGATGCTCAAGGATCTGGGGCTGGCCGCCGACGCGGCGCGCCAGGCCAAACAGCCCGTGCTGCTCGGCGCCGCCGCGCAGCAGCTGTATCAAATGTGGAGCGCCGCGGGCGCCGGGGCGCTTGATTTCTCCTCCATCATCAACCTGGTGAAAAAGCCGCCATGATCGACTGTCGCATCGACGGGCACATCGCGGTGCTCACGCTCAACAACCCGTCCGCGAACACGTTCACCGCCGAGGGCTTGAGCGAGCTCACGGCGCGGATCGATGAACTCAATCGCAATTCCGCGATCTACGCCGCGGTGATCACCGGTGCGGGGGAGAAATTTTTCAGCGCCGGTGCGGACATCAAGAGCTTCACCGGCGGCGACAAGGTGCGCGCGCGGCTCATGGCGCAGCGCTTCGGCACCGCGTTCGAGGCCGTGCAGGAGGCGCGGCCGGTGATCATCGCGGCCATCAACGGCTACGCCATGGGCGGGGGGCTCGAGTGCGCCCTCGCCTGCGACCTGCGCATCGCCGAGGAGCACGCGCAGATGGCGCTGCCCGAGGCCTCGATCGGCCTGCTGCCGTGCGGCTGCGGCACCCAGACCCTGCCCTGGCTGGTCGGTGAGGGCTGGGCCAAGCGCATGATCCTCACCAACGAACGGCTCGACGCGGCGGGCGCGCTGCGCATCGGGTTGGTCGAACAGACGGTGCCGCGCGGCGGATCGCTCGACGCCGCGCTCGCACTCGCCCAGCGCGCCGCGTCCTTGAGCCCGCGCGCCGTCGCGTTCAGCAAGCAGCTCATCCACCAGGCGCGCATCGGCACGCCGCGGGCGGCCGCGCTCGCGCTCGAGCGCGAACGGTTCATCGATCTGTTCGAGGGCGCGGACCAGCAGGAGGGCGTCAATGCCTTCCTCGAGAAGCGCAAACCCGTCTGGAAAAATGCGTGAGTGCGCCGCCGGACAGCGCGGGCGAGATCCTGAGCGAGGTGCGCAATGCGGTGGCATTCATCACCCTGAACCGCCCCGCCGCGCTCAACGCATTGACCTACGGCATGATTGGGGAGCTGCGCCAGATGCTGCGCGAATTCGCGCACGATCGGGCCGTGCGCGCGATCCTGATCACCGGCGCGGGCGACAAGGCGTTTTGCGCCGGCGGCGACATCCGCGCGCTTTATCAAAGCTTCAAGGACTCGGGCTCCTTGCACCATGAGTTCTTCGTGGCCGAATACCCGCTCGACTACCTGCTCGCCACCTACCCGAAGCCCTACATCGCCTTGATGGACGGCATCACCATGGGCGGCGGCATGGGGATCGCCCAGGGCTCGCGCCTGCGCATCGTCGGTGACCGCACGCGCATCGCCATGCCGGAAGTCGCGATCGGGTTGTTCCCGGATGTCGGCGCAAGCTATTTCCTCTCGCGCCTTGACGGCTCGCTGGGTCCCTATCTCGCCCTCACCGGCGTACAGATTCGCGGGGCGGACGCGCTCTACACGCAACTCGCGGATGTATACCTGCCGCCCGACGCGGTCGTGGCGCTGCCCGACCTGCTGGCCGGACTCAAGTGGGGCGAGGATGCGCGCGCCGACCTGCGCCATCTCATCGACGCACAGGCCGCACAGGGGCTCGCGGCCCCCTCGCTCAGCATCCTGCGCCCCGCGATCGAGGCGCATTTCTCGCACCCCACCGTCCCCGCCATCCTCGACTCGCTCGCCGCCGAAACGCGCCCCGAATACAGCGCGTGGGCCGAGCAGACCGTCAAGCAACTGCTCACGCGCTCCCCCACCATGCTGGCGGTGGCGCTGCGCCAATTGCAGCGCGGCCGCACGCTCGGGCTCGCGGACTGTCTGCGCATGGAGCTCGGCATGGTGTACGAATGCCTGGTGCAGGGCGATTTCATCGAGGGCATCCGTGCCTTGATCATCGACAAGGACAACTCGCCGCGCTGGACGCCGCACCGCGTGCAGGACGTGACCGAGCCGATGGTCGAGCGTTTCTTCGCCGAGCACTGGCCGCGCGCCTCCCACCCTCTCGCAAAACTGGAAACCATGACATGAAGATGAACAAAACCCTCGCCGTGATCACCGGCGGCGCCTCAGGGTTGGGCCGGGCGGTGGCCGAACGGGTCATCGCCGAAGGCGGCCGGGCCGTGATTCTCGATCTGCAGGAGGCCGTAGGACAGGAGGTCGCGCGCGCCATCGGCGCCACCTTCGTGCGCTGCGACGTGGGCAGTGAAGCGCAGGTGAACGCTGCGATGGAGGCGGCGCGTCAGGCGATGAACGGCGTGAACCTCCTGGTCAATTGCGCCGGCATCGTCGGCGTCGGCAAGATGCTCGGCAAGGAAGGCCCGATGAGCGGCGAGTACTTCGAGAAGGTGATCCGGGTGAATCTGATCGGCACGTTCCTGTGCGACAAGGCGGCGGCCGCGATCATGAAGCAAAACGTGCCGAACGAGGAAGGCGAGCGCGGCCTGCTCGTGCACACCTCCTCGGTCGCCGCTTTCGAAGGCCAGATCGGCCAGGTGGCCTATTCGGCCACCAAGGCGGGCATCGCGGGCATGACCCTCCCGATTGCGCGCGAGCTCGCGGCCTTCGGCATTCGCTGCGTCTCGGTCGCCCCCGGCATCTTCATGACGCCGATGCTGGCGAGTCTGTCCGCGGAGGTCCAGGACTCGCTCGGCAAGCAGGTTCCCTTCCCGCCGCGCCTGGGCAGACCGGAGGAGTTCGCACGCCTGGTGCAATCGATCGTCGAAATCGCGACGCTCAATGGCGAGACCATCCGTCTGGATGGCGCCATTCGCATGCAATCGCGCTAGTCAGCGAGGCGCAGGGGGAAAGGCGCCGGCCCGGCTCAGCAGGCCGGGCACCTCGCGGCCCATGACAGCGCCGAGCCAGCGGGCCGCATCGATCAAGCGCTCAAGATCGAGGCCGGTGCGGACGCCCGAGCGCTCGAGCAGGTAGACCACATCCTCGGTCGGCACGTTGCCGGTCGCGCGCGGCGCAAACGGACATCCACCGATGCCGCCGAGCGAGGCGTCCACCGCTTTCGCGCCGGCCTGCACCGCCGCCCAGACGTTGGCCAATCCGGTGTTGCGGGTGTTGTGAAAATGCACGCGCACGGGCGTGGGTGCGATCGCCGCAGCCACCGCGGTCACCAGGCGTGTCACCTCCCCCGGCGTTGCGACTCCGATGGTGTCCGCCAGCGCGACTTCGCGCGGACCGGCCGCGGCCGCGGTGCGCGCCATGCTCACCACGCGCTGCGGATCGACCTCGCCGTCGAAGGGACAACCGAACGCGGTCGAGATGGTGATCTGCGCGCGCCGTCCGTGCCCGGCGGCGAGCCGTACCACCTCGCAGCACATCGCGAGCGAGTCATCCGCCGACGTGCCCTGATTGCGCAGTGCGAAACCATCCGAGGCCGCGCACACCGCGCCGAGTTCCTCCATGCCGGCCTCGATCGCGCGCAGCGCGCCGCGCTTGTTGAGCACCAGGCCGATGAAGATCAGGCCCTCGCGCCGCGGCAGGGCGGCCGCAATCGCCTCGGCATCGGCCATCTGCGGTACGAGCTTGGGGTTGACGAAACTGCCGGCCTCGATGCGCCGCGCACCGGCCGCCACGGCGCGATCGATGAATTCGAGCTTCTGGGCGGTGCTGAACGGCACGGCTTCGTTCTGCAGCCCATCGCGCGGGCCGACCTCGACGAGTTCAATATCCGGCATGGCGTCAACTCCGGTTCGGGTGAGCCCGATCAGCCCGTGCTTGGACGCATTATAGGCGCTGCGTGGGCCGCGGCGTCGGGCTCACCGATGCGCACGCCCAACCAGGCCAGTGCACTGACCACGGCAAACCCCGCACCGATGAAAAACGCCGTGGGCCAGGCGTGTCGACCGGAAAAATACGCCACGATCGGAATGCTGATCAGGCCGCCGAGATTGCCGCCGGTGTTCATGAATCCGCACACCGCCATGGTGTCGCCGCGGCCGACCGTCATCGCCGCGCCCCAGAAGGCGCCTTCGGTGAGTTCCACCGCGCCGAAACAGGTGGCGAGCGCGGCGATGGCGAGAAAGGGATTCGAGGTGCTGACCGTCAGCACCAAAAGTGCGGCCGCGACCGGCAGCGCCACCAGGGGCACGATGCGGTAGCCCCAGCGCTCCCCGCAGCGCTGAGTCAGCATGCCGGTGAGCAGGCCGCCGATCCCGGCGCCGATGGCGGCGGCGAGCGGCGGCGCCATCGAGCGCCAGCCGCTCTCCAGCACCGAAAAATGCCGGTCCTGCACCAGGTACAGGAACACCCAGTTGGAGAGCAGATAGAAGGTGTAGTTCATGCACATGTAGGCGGTGAACAGCAGCAGTACATTGCGGTTGCCGAGCAGCCGCAGCAGTTGCCGCACGCTGATCGCCGCATCGACCGGCGCCTGGGAGCCGATCTCGGCGAGTTCCTCGGGCGAGACCGAGGAATGCTCACGCGGCGAGTTGCGGCCGTACCAGGCCCACAGCGCGATCAAACCGAGCGCCGGCAGACTCGCCCACAACAGCGCGCGCTGCCACCCCAGTGCGGCCATCAGATTGGCGATGAGCGGCGGCGTGAGCGCCGCCCCGAGGCCGAGGCCCATGGTCTGCAATCCCTGCACGTACGACCAACGCTTCGGCGGAAACCACGCCTCGAACACGCCGGCGGACACCGGGAAGATGGCCCCCTGCGCGCATCCAAGCAGAAGTTGTGCGCCGAGCAGCGCCGCGAACAGTCCGGTACCGGTGAAGAATTCAGGTGCGAGCGGCGTCGCGATGGTCGCGGCAAAGGCGGCGGCGCCGATGATCACGAAGGTGCGCCGCGCACCCAGGCGCTGCCCGAAGATGCCGCCCGGCATCTGGAACACCGCATAACCGAGCACGAATGCCCATTCGAGCCAGCCGATCTGCTGCTGGCTCAAAGCGAGTTCCGGCATCATGCGGGCGGCGGCCACGGTGATGGTTTTTTGCTGAACGTAGGCCAGCAACCCGAAACCGAACAGAAAGCTGAAGATTCGCCAGCGGATCGGCACGCCGCGCACCCTCACTTGCCCGCCGGATCGTCCGCAGTCTGTGCGACAGGCGCAACCTGCTTGTGCAGTCCGGCATCCTCGATCAGCAATTTACGCACATACAGGAAGCGAATCGTCTCGTACTCGAACGGCGAGCCGCTCGAGTAGTAGCGAAAGCTGGTATTGGCGCGCACGTCGACCGCGTTCAAGGTACCGAGGCCCCATGACTGCGCGCCGCGATACAAATTGGCCACGTTGATGCCGTACGCCGCGCCGTAGTCGGCGGCGTAGCCGACGCCCTCGCGCAAAGTGGAGGGTCCAAGGATGGGGATGACCAGATAGGCGCCCGGATGCATGCCCCATTTGGCGAGCGTGGTGCCGAAGCCGGTGGGCGCACGGATCATGTTGAGGTGCTTGGCGACGTCGAACAAGCCGCCGATGCCCACCGTGCTGTTGATGACCAGGCGCCCCAGACTGTTGGCGCCGCGACCGAGCCGGCCCTGCAGCGTGTAGTTGATCACGCTCGGGATCTCGCGCAAGTTGGCGAAAAAATTGTGCACGCCGGTGCGCACCGGCAAAGGCAGGCGCCGATAGCCGTTGGCAACGGGCAGGAAAATCGCCTCATCGAAGCGCGTGTTGAAGCGGTAGACGCCGCGGTTGAACCGCCCCCACGGATCGTAGGTCTCAATCGAGGGCGCATCCGCCAGGGTCAATCTCGGCGCCTCGACGGTCGGCGCCTGCCCTGCGCTCTTCGCGTCCTTGCCCTGATCGGCGGCCGAAACCGAACTCATCGCCATCGCCTTCTCGAGATCCGCCGCATTGTCCGCCGCCGGTGTCTCGGGCGGCCAGTAATGGGTCTGCACCGTCGCCTGCGAGGCGCAGCCGGTCAAGGCCACGAGCAGCAGGATGAGGCTCGAACGGTTTCTCATGGGGCGCTCCCGGGCCAGCGGCCGCCGAGCATGTCGAGCATGTCCGGTATCTGCTCCTTGTCGCCGAGATTGCCGAGGTGTCCGCCATGGTCGTACACCTTGATGCGCGTACCGAGCGTGTCCTTGAGCCAGGCCAGTTCCGACGTGTCGAGAATCAGATCATCGCTGTTGGTCTGCACGTAATAGTCCGGATTATTCCGCAATGCATCGCCGATCACGTCGAGGCGATTCTGCGCGATCAGCGACGCCTCGGTGGAATTGGGGCGGCGCTGCAGATAATACGGGGCGAACACCCGTGTGAAATACTCCGAGAACGGTTTGCCGCGCAAAATCCGCGCCGTTTCCGCCAGAGAATCGCCCACCTTCGGCGGATGCCGCGGGTCGACCACCACGCCCGTGCCGGCATACAGATCGCCGGCGAAGAACAAATTGACCAGCGCCAGGCGGAACGTGAGCGCAATCGCCGTCGAGAATTCTTCCTGCGTGCGCAGCACCGTGGCGGCCGCGCCGAGCAGGAAATCCTCGTCGAGTTCCGAGCGGTCGGAGGCGCGATATAGATTGGCCAGCTGCACGTAGAGCTTCTGATAGAAGCGCTCGACGCCTTCATCGCCGTTCCCGAGCGTGATGGCATAGAGCTTGTCGAGCCCACCCACCGACGCGAACAAGCTCACCGGCGGATTGATCATGAGTGCGCGATGGATGTGCAGTTTCTGCTGGTCGGCATCGAGAGACTTGACTACCGCCGCATTGGCACCGCCGAGACTGTAGCCGAGGATGTCGATATCCGTGACGCGCACTTTGGCGGGCAGATGCGCGATGATGACCTGCATCGCAGCGTACAGATCAGCCCCGTCCTGCAACAGATCGCCGGCCACACCGGTGCTCGAGGCCGAGGCGATGAAGCCGGGATTGGTGGGCGACGGCATCGTGAGCACGTGATAACCGGCTCCGTACAACGCGGCCCGCAGGGTGGAGAGCTTCGAGGTGTTGCCGTCGCTACCGGTGCCGGAAATCACGATGGCGAGCGGGGCCGGATGTTTCTGCGCCGAAAACCAGACACGCAGCCGCTTGTCGAACCACAAGACATCAGGCAGCGGGCGTTTCCACGGCAGGTCGACGTCCATTTCCATCAGCGGCACGAGCTCCGGCAGCGGCGCGCGGTCCTGCGGCATGGTGCCGAACACGGTGGCTCGCAGCGCGGACAAATCCGCGAGCCCGGTCGCCGGGCCAGGCGCGGGTGGCGGCGTGAGCGCCGGCATCGGGGCCAGCGGTGGAACGGGTGGTGCATCGGTTGCAAGAACCGGAGCGGCTATCAGGGCGCTGACCGCGAGCGCGGCGAGATATGACTTCATCGTTGCCGTTATAGCCTATTCGCGCGCCGGCTGCTCGGCCCGATGCGGCGCGCCGCACCTGACAAAGTCCCCTTGACGAACAGGCCGCCGGTGGACAGCGTCTCGAGCTGCACACCGGCGGCGTCCTCATGGAAGCTTTCAGCCGAGTTCCACCGGCACGAAAATGCGGTTCTCGCCGCGCTGGATCAGCAGCGCGACCTGCTTGTCATGCTCGTGCACGAGGTTGCGCAATTCGGCAACGCTCTGCACCGGCTTGCCGTCGACCGAGAGCACCACATCGCCCCGTTGGATGCCCGCCTCGGCCGCGCGGCCGACGGCGTTCTCGACCACGAGACCTCCGGCCACCCCGACCTGCTCGCGCTCCTCGGGCGTGAGCGGCCGCAGCTGCATCCCAAGATGCGCCGACGCGTCGGAGGACGGCTCGCCGTTCGAGGCCAGATTCGCCGCACCGGCTGAACCCACGATCGCGGTGATCTGCATCGGTTTGCCTTCGCGCATCACTTCGAGGGTGGCCCTCGCCCCGGGCGCCGAACCGCTCACCTGCACCGACAAGCTGCCGGCATCGACGATCGGCGCGCCGTTGAACTTGAGGATCACATCCCCGGCCTTGAGTCCGGCGCGCGCTGCGGCGCTGTTCGGCTCGACTTTGGCGATCAGCGCACCGGCCGGAGTCCCGAGCTTGAAGGACTGGGCCAGCGACTGATCGATGTTCTGCACCTCGACGCCCAGGCGGCCGTGCTCGACCTTGCCGGTCTTGATGATCTGCTGCTCCACCCCCTCGGCCAGATTGATCGGGATGGCAAACGACACGCCTTGGTAGCCGCCCGAATTGGTGTAGATCTGCGAGTTGATCCCGACCACGGCGCCGGTCGCGTCGAACAGCGGTCCGCCCGAATTTCCCGGGTTCACCGCGGCGTCCGTCTGGATGAAAGGCACCGCCGCATCGCCGGGCAGGGAGCGCGCCGTCGCGCTCACGATCCCGGCGGTCGCGGTTTCCTCGAGTCCGAAGGGTGCGCCGATGGCAAGCACGTAATCACCCACCCGCAGCTGATCGGAGTTGCCGAGCCGCACGAAGGGCAGCCCGCTCGCTTCGATCTTGAGCACCGCGATGTCGCTGGTCTTGTCGACGCCCAGCACTTTGGCCTTGTATTCACGATGATCGATCAGCTTGACCGTGACCTCCTTGGCGCCCTCGACGACGTGCGCATTGGTGAGCACCACGCCGTCCGCGCTCATGATGAACCCGGATCCTTGGGAATGCATAGGCACGTGGCCGCCATGGGGATTCGGCAGTTGCCGGAAGAATTGGGAGAGCGGATTGTCGCCCTCGTCGTTGCCGAACGGATTGAATCCGGGCTGGTTCGAGGACACTTTCATCTCGCCGGCCGAGATGATGCCGACCACCGCATCGCGGTTCTGCGCGACGATGGCGCGGTAATTGGGCGCGCTGCCCAGCGGAATCGCGGCGGGCGCGGCCGGGGACGCGGCGACCGGCAGCGCAGTTGCTGATGTCGTAGCAGGGCCGGACGCGCCCGGCATCTGCACCGTGTCGGCGCGCGCGGCGCCGAGCAGCGTGGGCGCCACCCATCCGGTGACCGCGCCGACCGCAAACACGCCCGCCGCCGCTCCGGCGAACAGGCTCTTGTAAGTTTTCATCGATAGCCTCCTTGAAGGAATGCGACCCACCTGTTGGGTTCGTTGGCGGCTATCCTGGCGCGGGGCGCTTAAGCGAATCTTAAGCCGGCGGCGGAAACAGCACGGTGACCCGCAAACCCGACGGCACGGCATCGGCGAGGCTGATGCGGGCGCCATGCCGGTCGGCGATCGCCTTGACGATGGCGAGTCCGAGGCCGCTGCCCCCTTCCGGGGCGCTGACCCGCCGATAAAAGCGGTCGAAGGCGCGCTCGCGATCCACGACCGGAATTCCCGGCCCCGAGTCGCACACCTCGAGCACCGCGCCCCGCGGACCCTGCGTGCTGCTCACCCGCACCGAGCCGCCCGGCGGGGTGTAGCGCACCGCGTTGTCGATGAGGTTGCGCACCAAGGTGCGCAGCGCGGCGTGTTCCCCTTGCACCATCACACCGGGCTGCGCGTCCAGACTCAAATCGATGTGCCGCACCAGGGCGAGCGCGTGGGCGTCCGCCATGCCTTCGGCCACGGCGGCCTCGAGCGGCACCGGCGCGAGCGCCGCAGGCTCCTCGCGCGGCTCCTGACGCGCGAGGGTGAGCAGTTGTTCCAGCAAATGGATGGCGCGCTCGACCGCCGCGCCGAGATTCTGGCGCGCGGTGAGGCGTGCGGCGGCATCGGGCGCCCGGTCGAGCAGCTGCAGTTCAAGACGAACCGCGGTCAGCGGCGAGCGCAGTTCGTGGGCCGCATCGGCGATGAACGCGCGCTGCGCCTGGAATGCGCCATGCAGCCGCACCAACAGGCGATTGAGCTCGAGAACCAGCGGCGCCACTTCGCTCGGCAATTGCGCGGCCGGGATCGGCGTCAAGCTGTGCGCGTCGCGCCGCTGCACCTCGGCGGCCACGCGCCGCAGCGGGAGCAAACCGCTGCGCACCACGCCCACGGTCGCGGCGCCGAGCAGCGGCAGCAGCAACAGCAGTGGCAATACCACGCGCAGCGCCGCGCCGCCGGCGAGCGCCTCGCGCACCCGCACCGGTTGCGCGATCTGGATGACGCCGTCGAGCGTCTGCAGCCCGTAGGTGCGCCAACGCTCGCCGGCGATCCGCACATCGGCATAGCCCAGGGTGGTTTGATCGATGAGCGGCAGACCGGCGCGCGACAGGTACACGCGCTTGCCGTAAAGATCCCAGATCTGGATCACGAAGTCCGCGTCGGCCTGGTCGGGCGGCAGCTCGAGCCGCGGCGCCATCGACACCTGACTGCGCAGCGACAGCGCCATCTGGCGCAGCTGATAATCGAACAGCAGGGAGGTTTCCGCCAGCACCCGCCGGTACGTGAGCGTGCCGGCGAGCAGCGAGATCACCGTGACGAGCGCGAGCAGGGCCACCAGCAAACGTGCGCGGATCGAGTTCATTTCGGCACGTAATATCCCACACCGCGCAGGGTGCGGATGGACTCGCTGCCGAGTTTGCGGCGCAGTCCGTGCACATACACCTCCACGGCATTGCTCTCGATCTGCCCGCTCCAGCCGTAGAGCCGGTCCTCGAGCTGGGCGCGGGACAGGACGGCGCCCGGACGCTGCAGCAGCGCTTCGAGCACCGAAAACTCGTGCGCGGACAGAGCCACCGGCACGCCGGCCCGCTCCACCGTGTGGGTGACCGGATTCAAGGTGATGTCGCCATGATGGATGCACGGATCGCCGCGTCCGGCCGCGCGGCGCAGCACCGAGCGCATGCGCGCACCCACCTCATCGAGATCGAACGGCTTGACGATGTAGTCATCCGCACCGGCATCGAGACCGGCGATGCGGTTCGGTACATCGTCGCGTGCGGTCACGATGATGACCGGCGTCGGATCGGCACGGCTGCGCAGGTCGCGCAGCACCTCGAGACCGTCGCGCTCCGGCAGGCCGAGATCGAGCAGCACGATGTCGAAGCGCGCGTTGCGCAGCGCCTCCGCGGCGCTGCGTCCGTCGCGCATGACGTCGACCGCGTACCCGTCCTGGCGCAGCGCCGTCTCGAGGCCTTGGGCGATCATCCGGTCATCTTCGACGAGCAGCACGCGCATGCGGTTCCGCGTTCACCAGGGTCCGGTTTTTTGCCCGAACCACCACACCAGCCCGATC
>Ga0181534_10002176_pt1 | contig 12346 bp, 13 predicted proteins | sample PEATcosm2014_Bin_37_FD_119758 | JGI IMG/M metagenome (GOLD analysis project Ga0181534, IMG submission 119758) | Peatland microbial communities from MTU Mesocosm Facility, Houghton, MI, USA - PEATcosm2014_Bin17_10_metaG | ecosystem: Environmental > Terrestrial > Soil > Wetlands > Peat | place...
CCGGCGCCCCTTTTTTTATGAGCAATTGGAAAACGTTCGGCGTGAGTTGTCCTACGTCGTCTTGTACATGAGGAGTGACGTTGCACCAGCCCCGACCCGCGGCGATTGAATCAATCGCCACCACCGCTTCGTTGCTGGGCAGCAAAAAGGAAAATTGCGAATGTTGTGTCACCGTCTCTCACACTCCATTCACTTGCTTGTTGTCTTCGGCCGTTTAGTCAATGGTATGGGTTCAACATAAATTCGTAGTTCCCGTAAGGCGTCACACGTAGGTTCTAGGGTGGAAGACATCAAGAACTCGAACGGATTTTCAAGTGGTGGTGACGTTAATCGGATTATCGATGCGGCTCGTTCTCCCAATTGGAGCATTGGCCTTCGCGGCACAAACCAGATAATGGCCACGAATGATTCGGGCGTCATTGGAATGCCGTGGGTGGTTACTGCGGAGCGTGCTGGCAAGGGCATGCGGGTTTCGTGTTTCCAACCCGGTGACGACGTCAATGCTGAAGGCGAAGTGATTGGCGAGTTGCAAGGCAATCCGAGATCTATGGGACGGCAACTTCGTGACCTGCTGGAGATAGTCGGCGAGCGAAAACCTTCGTAGATTTTTGTCGGCGTCGACCCAGCGAGCCTAGAGACGCCCACTATGGTTCTCTCATGATCAAACTGACGATTCTTTATTCGACTCCCGACGACCCAGCGACCTTTGATTCGTATTACTTCGACACTCACATTCCCTTGGTGAATGATCTTCCGGGATTGATTGGTTGTGAGGTAAGTAAGCCAGGTCCCACGTTCGACGGTTCGCCGACGCCGTATTACCTGCAAACGGAGCTCTACTACGAAGACAATGATGCGCTCTTAGCCTCGTTCACCAGTCCCGAAGGGGCCGTCACTGCCGCGGACGTGGCAAATTTTTCGCCAGTGCCTCCCACAATGTTCACGGCCGAGGTTTTAAAGCAAGCGTAGGTAACTCGCTGTTCTAATGACGATTGAGGCAATCACGCTTCGTTGTTCAGACCCGCTTCAACTAACCACTTCCAATGCATTCGAGCGTGATCCGCGTTCGCTCCTAGCACGCCACCGATAGTGCCGTCAGCCCACGGTGCGCCGGGAAGTACTTGCTCCAGTTGTTCATCGGAAAGTTCGCTGAGCAACATGAGCGTCGCAGCTCGCGCCTTTGCCGTGAGGGCCACGACCTGTGAGAGTGAATCGTGATGATGCTCGCGTTGAAATTTCTCAGTCGACGCATTTACGATTGCCATTATTTGTTCCCGAGTTCGTTTTTGACCATCGTCTGCTTCGAGCAGACCGACAGGGTTCTTCTCTCCCGACAGGAATCGACGGATCATTTGCTGAAAGTCTCCTTCGATTAGCGCGAGGTGGGAAACGTGGTCAAGCGGCGACCATTTGTTCTCGGGGTCGTGTTCGCTGGGCGTCAAAGGTTCATGCAAATCGTGTTTTGGAAGATTCTTGACGTGCTCGAGCAACCATGTTCGTGACTCGTTGAGCTTTGTTTCAATGTCTATTCGGTTCACCACGCCCCCTTTGGTGTCGCCATCTTGGTGGAGCACTTGAAACTAGTGCGGTTCGTCCCAGGTCTGCACGCGGCAGTATCGGAGCGCAGGACCGTAGAAATTCGTTACGAATTGTTTACGTTCAGATCAGGCTGCGTTCGCTGAGAAATCATGGACGTAGAGCCCAGACGTGTCCTATAATTCAATTCCCCTCTGATTACACTTGGGGGACTACTCCAAGCATCGTCGCAACGCGACGCGCATCAACCGAGAGGAATCCGTGATAACGCCCTTTGAGGAAATGGAATCGAACGTGCGCTACTACTCACGAAAGTGGCCCGCAGTATGGGCAACGTCGAGTGGAGCAACCATTATTGATGAAGACGGCAATGAGTACCTGGATTTCTTTGCGGGTGCTGGGGCATTGTCGTACGGGCACAACAATCCCGTTTTCGTGGATATCGCCATTGAACACTTGCGCAGTGGCAAGCTGCTGCACAGTCTCGACACGTTCACCGTTGAAAAACGCCATTTCTTTGAAGCGATCAAGCAACACGTTCTGGAACCTCGGTCTATGGACATGGTGGTACAGACGGTTGGACCCACGGGCGCCACTGCCGTCGAAGCAGCGTTGCAACTAGCGCAGCGAATTACGGGGAACCGGGCAGTCGTAGGATTCGCGGGTGGCTACCACGGTATGAGTTACCGGGCCGCATCCATTTCTGCCTCGATGGCCGGTCGTGAGACAAGTGCTCATTTAAAGGATTTCGTGGCATTGCCGTACGTGCAACACGTCACAGACGCTGACCTCGCGCTCTTGCACACAACGCTGCGATCCACCGTTGACGGACAGGCTATTGGCGCAGTCATTATTGAGCCCACGCAGGGCGAAGGTGGTGCTCGACCTTTCGACACCTTGTACTTACGCGCTATTCGCGAACAGTGCAGCGAGCTCGGCATCTTGGTCATTGCTGACGAAGTGCAAGCCGGTGTTGGTCGAACAGGACCGTTTTTCTCCTTCGAGGGTTCGGCACTCGACCCCGACATCATTTGCATTTCGAAATCCATCAGTGGTCTGGGGCTTCCGATGGCCCTCAACCTCGTTCGTCGAAATCTGGACACGTGGAACCCGGGAGAATTCTCGGGCACGTTCCGCGGCAACAACCTGGCCTTTGCAACTTCCGCCGCGATGCTCGACACGTACTGGTCGACGTTGGACCTTGAAAAGGGAACCGAAGTTCGCAGCTTGACCGTACGCGGCGTCCTCGACGACATTGCGTCAACCTTTGGTCAAGACAAGTTCACGGTTCGAGGAAACGGTTTGCTGTGCGGTCTTGACGTGCACGACACGCAGCTAGCGACCAACATTGCCGCGGCGGCTTTCGAGCGTCGTCTCATTGTGGAGACTTGTGGTGCGGACGATACGACGGTGAAACTTTTGCCACCCATCGTGATTGAAGAAGACGAGTTGGACGAAGGCTTGAAGAGGTTGGGCGACGCAGTCGCACAAGCTTGCTCGAGCCGTTGAACAACTCAACTCACTGGCGTAACCAAATTGTCACGATCGATGATCGTGGACGCCAGGCATTGGCGAGTGCAGCCGCACTAGCCGTCAACAGTTTGCAACGACCTCCTCTAGGGCCCCGTTCGCAACTTTCACCACAACAAATTCACGAACTTATTTGGTCTCGTGAGATCTGCACGGAAGAAGGTGAAAACCTCGCGAGCGTCCTCGAGGACTTTGGAGAAAGTGTTTGGGCTCACAGTCTCATTCCTAGTGATCCTTTCGCGGTGGCTCACTTGCACCCTCCGACGCTCCTGCCTTCTGTGGTCACCGATCTGACGGTAAGTGCCTCCAACCAAACTATGGACTCGTGGGACCAGTCGCCCGCGGCGACCGAGGTTGAGTTGCATCTCATGTCGTGGTTGGCAAACCAGATTGGTTTTTCATCCATTGGCTCTGGCGTTATGACGTCGGGCGGCACGGCGTCCAATGTTTTGGCTATGACGCTAGCTCGGTCTAATTCCGCAGCCAAGAGTGGTCACGATGTACTCAAAGCTGGCTTGCCCGAAAGTGCTCATCGATGGCGGATCTTGTGTTCGGACCAGGCGCATTTTTCTATTCAACGAGCGGCCGCACAATTGGGCTTAGGTCGCGACGCGGTGATCCTTGTTCCCACGAACGAAAGTGGTGCCATGGACCTTGCCGCTCTCGACGTGACAAGAAAGAAGGTTAAGTCTGACGGCTTGGAAATCATCGCCATTGTGGCGACGGCTGGCACGACCGACATTGGAGCGGTCGATCCCTTGGACGATATTGGTTTACGCGCGAGAGAAGACGAAGCATGGTTTCACGTTGACGCTGCAGTTGCTGGCGCCTTCTTACTGTCACATCAGTTGCGCGGCCAATTAAAGGGGATTGAATCGGCTGACTCGGTCACGATTGATTTTCACAAGTTATGGTGGCAACCTTTTAATTCGAGCGCACTCGTTCTACGAGACCAATCCGACTTCGATTTGTTGCGCGTGACGTCTGATTATTTAGATCGTGGTGACGAACTCGACGGCATGATTAATTTGGTTGGGCGTTCACTTGACACGTCGCGACGCTTTGACGCAGCCAAAGTCGTAGCGACACTTCGAACGTTGGGCCGTGCGGCTCTCGGTGAAATGGTCGAACGAGTGGTTGAAATAGCGCACTACGCCGCCTCATCAATTGAAGCGGATCCGGTTTTGTACCTGGTGGCGCCATCGTCTTCAGTTATGTGTGTCTTTAGTGCCCGAGACGCCAGCAACGATGACCTCCGTCGTGTGCAACAACAACTCCTCGCTCGAGGTGAAATGGTGCTCGGTCGCACCATCATCAAGGGCCAGCCTGCCCTCAAATTCACATTCATGAATCCCTTGTCAAGTGAAGACGATGTTGACAAACTCATTGGGAGCGTCAAAAAGGAACTTGCTCTGTAACGTCCGTTCGTAAGAAATTGACGAAATGGCATACTTTGCTATGTCAAGTTACGCCGAGTTTGCGCCTTTTTATGACGCCATCAATGGCGAGCCGTTCGAACGAATTCGCCAGATCCTCGGATTCATAGAGTCCTACAACCCAGAAGCTCAATCGGTGTTGGAACTTGGATGCGGGACGGGCGCCATACTCGCCGGACTTGGCTCGGGATTTTCTTTAACGGGAATTGATCGTTCGCCCGAAATGCTTGCTTACGCCAAACGTCGATGTCCTGAAGCGACGTTGGTCGAAGCGGATATGACTTTATTGGAACTTGGTGCTTGCTTCGATGTTGTGATCTGCGTATTTGACACGCTCAATCACGTTACGAACTTTGACGAGTGGAAAAAGGTTTTTCATGGCGTGAGGAATCATTTGAATGAAGGTGGCATCTTCATCTTCGATGTCAACACAATTGGCCGACTGAGTGAACTAGGCGGGATGGCGCCGTGGGTGCACGACTTTGAGGACAATACGTTGATCATGAACGTCGACTTCGACGCCGTCGCACTGTCATCGTGGAATATTCGTATCTTTGAAAAGCAGGACGACGGCAGCTACGTTCTTCATCAAGAAACGATTCAAGAATTGGTAGTTGCGCTCGACGAACTGCGTCAGGCGCTCACTACCAATTTTGATTTGCTTGAAGAAATGGACCTCCAGGGAAATCGACCCACCGATGCGTCGGGCCGAGCTCTCTTTGTTTGGCGTCGCAATTCGTCAGCGACCTAGTTCGGTGGGTAACAGCTGCCTTTCTTCCAGTTCCAGACCTTAACGACACTGGCGGGAATGGTGATGGGGCACTTCGAGCCGGGTACGGCCCCTTGTCCATCGTTGTAGACGATCCAGTTCTTTTTTCCTTGCTTCTTCGTGAACAAGTTGTAGGAACCATCATCCTGGGTGCCAATTTGAGCTTGGAGGGATTTGGAACTTGGTACGAGTCCGGCGGCGGCGTAGTAGGTGTGGTTTGAACCATCAAAAGCAAGGTAGGTGTTGCCTTTTTGCAGGCCCGTGTAATCCTTTGCCGGAAGCTGATGGTACGCCGCAGCAGCGTCGAGGAGGCTTTGGCGTTGAGCGTTAGTAACCACAAGATTTTTTACTTGATTACTGCTGTTCTTCGAGGAAGCAGCAGCACCGGAAAGCGATGACCCGCAAGCAGCGAGTAGGAGCGCAGTTCCGAGAAAAGCGATGGGGACCAACGGCCGTGGCTTCATAAGGCACCTCGATTTCGTCCCAATGCTACTGAGTGCTGGTCGTAAACGCACGACACGGCGTACACCTTCGTTGAAATTCTAGGCGTCATCGGGTATCCCACTCGCTTGCGTAACCGAAAGGCAAAATGTCTGAAACCTAAGGGGAGGTCGTCGTACATGTCTAGGAAGTTTTTTGCTGAGTTACTTGGCACGGCAATTCTCGTGTTTTTTGCGGTAGGTACTGCCACGTTGATGTTTGGTTTCAAATTTGACGGGGGAAGTGTTGCGGCAGGCGTCGCAGCAACGGCGCTCGCGTTTGGTCTCGTCCTCATGGGATTGGTTTACGCAATTGGACCAATTTCGGGATGCCACGTCAATCCGGCGGTCACTATTGGAGCGCTATTCGCTCGAAGGATCAGTCTTGGCGAAGCGATGAGTTATTGGGTTGCGCAGTTCTCCGGTGGCATCTTGGGTGCGCTATTGCTCTGGGCAGTCTTTCAACAGTCAGCGCTGTATCACACGGCGACGCAGGGTCTCGGAACTGACGGGTACGGCAGCGCTTCTCTCATACACATAAGCCAAGGCGGGGCATTTCTTGCGGAAGTGATTCTGACGGCACTCTTTGTCTTCGTAATTTTGGGAGTGACGAGCAAAGTTGCCAACGCCGCCGTGGCCGGACTCGTTATTGGTTTGACATTAACGGTCATTCACCTCGTTGGCATTCCGATAACTGGCACATCAGTAAACCCTGCTCGCAGTCTCGGACCCGCATTGGTGGTGGGTGGACAGGCGCTCAGTCAGGTGTGGCTCTTCATCGTGGCACCGTTGGTCGGTGGCGTTGTGGCCGCCATTCTTCACAGAGTCCTGTATCCGGCGTCCAACATGGAATGACGTCTCATGCACCTCTGGGCGAAGATGGTGGAGAGATTTGATGGAGCTCTCAATCCCAGAAATGGACTCGTGACGATGATGGTGGAGATGATGGGACTCGAACCCACGACCTCTTGACTGCCAGTCAAGCGCTCTACCAGCTGAGCTACACCCCCAAAGGGCGTACCGATGCTATCAGTCACCTTCTTTGAAATGAAAACGGCAGAAAGTCTCTGGCGATTGCGTCGCCGAGTTTCTAAGTTGAATGCTCAAGCAAACGAGAGATTGTTCAGCGTTTGTATTTCGTCAATAAGTGGTCGTGAACTTACGACGATGCTCCCTTCTGGTGCTGAGACCGATGCCTTGTTCCATGAGACCACGAGATAATCCCATCGCCGATCATCGCCGATGATTGTTCCTTCGACGCGGAAAAGTGCCTGCCCCTTCGTAAGATCCGGAGCTTCGCCGCCAGCCGGAATTAATGCGAAGGTCACTGTTTGCGGGCTCTCACGCTCGCCCTCGAATGTGCTCGTTGGCAGGCAGCAGGCAATAATCGTGAATTCCATCCCCGCCTCTTTGTGAATCATTCGCGGTATGAAATCTGGCCGATTTTGCATTTCGATAAATGACCGACGAGTGGGGTATTGAACGATTCCCATTCGGTGCCAGTACGGAGTTGCGGCATCGATTTCGGACGTCACGTCGCCGAAGTACGCCACGTTGGCACCTAGTTTTTGGAGAACGTCTACGGGGGCATAAATATCGTCTGCCTCACGTCCGGAGATATCGCTCTCGCGACCATCGGGGTACACCGCTTTTTCCTTGTAGCGCATGAAGTTGACCATCCAAATCGGACCGTCAAGATTTTCGTCAATCGTCGACAAATGCGCTCCGTACTCAAAATCAACGGTTCCAAAGTCCATGGGCGAACGATAACACCGCTCAATTACGAATGATCGCGAAGTGCCAATCAACAACTATTTCGATTCATTAAAAAGGTCCTTCTAGGTTTCCAATTGGGTTTCCCTAGAATGGTCAAATGGCTCGCCCCTACGACGTTGTAGAAATTGAACGAAAGTGGCAGGATCGTTGGCGCGACGAAGGCACGTACAACGTTGACAACGATGACCCTCGCGAACGTTATTACGCGCTGTGCATGTATCCGTACCCGTCAGGCAAAGCGCACCAGGGACACGTTCGCAATTACACCTTCGGCGATTTAGTTGTCCGCTATCAAACGATGCTTGGAAAAGCAGTGCTTTCGCCTCTGGGGTTTGACTCCTTTGGTTTGCCAGCTGAAAACGCCGCAATTAAGGATGGCAGCCATCCGAGGACGTACACGGAGGCTCGTATACACGAACTGAAGACGTCAATTCAGCGCCTTGGCGCGGTTCATGATTGGCGCCGTGAAGTTCGTTCGCACGATCCTGAGTACATCAAGTACTCACAATTGATTTTCCTGCGCTTCCTAGAAAATGACTTGGCGTACCGAGCAGAAGCCCCCGTTAATTGGTGCCCAGGCTGCGGCACGGTGCTCGCGAACGAACAAGTACACGCCGATGGTACGTGCGACCGATCGGGCGATCTTGTCGAGCGAAAAAACCTTGAGCAATGGTTTTTTCGCATCACAAAGTACGCCGATGAGTTGCTTCAAGACATCGACACCTTGGAGTGGCCCGAGCGCGTCAAGACGATGCAGAGAAATTGGATCGGTCGGTCAGAAGGTGTTGAATTCGATCTCGTTTTCGCGGACAATGATGCACTGGCGCTTCGTGTGTTCACGACTCGACCCGACACTGGATTTGGTGTGACGTACGCGGTAGTCGCACCCGAGCATCCTTTGCTCGACGTGTTAACGCTTCCTCAGCATGACGAAGCTGTGCGAGAACTCGTTGAACGTGCGGGTTCCGCTAGTGAGGTGGAACGGTCCTCATCATCGGAGTCGGGCATTGGTTTAGAAAAACGCGGTGCCTTTACCGGCAGTTACGTCATCAATCCGTTTAATCAACAACAAGTGCCCGTCTTCGTTGCTGACTACGTCCTCGGCACCTACGGCACGGGCGCCATAATGGCGGTGCCCGGTGAAGACGAGCGTGACTACGCCTTTGCCCAGGCCTACGGCTTGCCAATCATTCGTACGGTGGAGCCCCCGCCTGATTTTGAAGATGGCTCCTACAGCGGTGATGGTCCTCACATCAATTCAGGTTTCTTGGACGGACTGCGAAATACTGAAGCGAAGAGAGAGGCCACGTCGTTTTTGGAAACTAACGCCGCCGGAATTACTAAGGTCAACTTTCGACTTCGCGATTGGTTGGTGTCGCGTCAGCGTTTTTGGGGATGCCCGATACCGATTATCTACTGCGATAACTGCGGTATTGTGCCTGTTCCCGTTGAGGATCTACCAGTCCTCGCACCCGATGACGTGACTATGACGAGCACGGGACAGTCGCCATTGGCGACGCACGAAGGTTTTCGAAACGTCGCGTGTCCCAAATGTGGCGGAAAAGGAAAACGCGAAGCCGACACGATGGATACCTTTACGGACTCGTCGTGGTACTTCTTGCGTTTCACCGATCCTTTTACACCGGGTGTGCCCTTTGATCCGAAGCAAGCCGCCAAGTGGATGCCGGTAGATCAATATATCGGCGGTATCGAGCACGCAATATTGCACCTCCTATACGCGCGGTTCTATATGAAGGCTCTCGTGGACATTGGTTTAGCGCCGGGCTTACCTCGTGAACCGTTCAAGCGATTGTTTACGCAGGGCATGATTCGCATGGGCGGTTCAAAGATGTCCAAGTCCAAGGGGAATTTGATTGCTCCTGAGATGTACTTCGACACTGTCGGAGCGGACAGTCTGCGATTGTTTCACCTTTTTCTTGGACCCCCTGCGGACGATTCCGACTGGACGGAACAGTCTGATGAACTGATCGATGGCTGCGCGCGCTTTCTTGACCGTTTGTATCGCCTGGCGATGTTGGAAGAAGTGAATTTTCACGACACGTTTGACGAGGAGGACTTATCGGTCCTTCGATCGGTCCACCGAACTATTGTGCGCGTCACAGAGGGACTTGATCGCTGGAGTTACAACACCTCCGTGGCTGCACTGATGGAACTGCTGAATACCATCAGCAAGTGGGCGAGAAGTCAAAGTGGCGCGCATCGAGCGACGCTGGACGAAGCGGTTGACACGGTGTTGAAACTGCTCGCTCCCATGGCTCCGCACATGCCGGCTGAACTTTGGGAGATTCGACATGGCGTTGCGTCGTCGTTACACGCCCAGAGTTGGCCCGTCGCCGACCAGGCGATGTTGGTAAACGAAACGGTCGTGATGGTGGTCCAAATCAACGGAAAGGTCCGTGCTCGTTTGGACGTTGATCCAGAAATTTCCGAAGTTGATGCCTCCCGCGCAGCTCAGGAATCGCCAGAGATTAAGAGCGCACTTGATGGAGCGACCGTGCAGCGGATTATTGCTCGTCCGCCACGTCTCGTCAATATCATTTCGTGAACGCCAAGCGAGGGCGTTCTTCGTCACCACAGTTGCAAATAACGGTTGAACCGCCGCGATTTGACCGCCCCGAAATTGAGATTCGCGCTTCTTCGAAGCGAACAAAGACCGGTAACGCCCACTGGTCGGGAAGTCGCATCGTTGTGCAGATACCCTCGCGCCTCCGGGGCAGTGAGCGCCAATTGTTCGTGGACGAATTGGTCGAACGACTTCTACAACAGCGTCCTGAATCAGTTGGAACCGACGCTTCTCTCGACGAACGCGCGAAGGCACTCGCTGAAACCTACAATGACGGGTTTCAGGCGTCGTCGGTTCGATGGGTCAGCAACCAGCAATCGCGATGGGCGTCGTGTTCACCGGCCACGAAGGAAATTCGAGTTTCTTCGCGACTTCGACAGTGCCCCGACTGGGTGATTGATGCTGTCCTGGTTCACGAGCTGGCCCACTTGCAAGAAATTGATCATTCACCGGCGTTCTACGAAATTGCTAATCGATTCGCCCGCCAAGAAGAGAGCGCACATTTTTTGGAGGGTTACGCCCTCGGTCTAGGTCTACGAATTGAGACCGAAGACATCGACGAAGGATCCGAATTCTAGAGACCGAAACTACGGAGTGTCTTTGAGAGTTTGCCGTTGGTCTTTGCGTACACTTTGCGGCGAACCACTCGCTTACCATACGAAAGAGGTCCCGCTTCAGCTGCTTGGATGTTACCGAGGAGTCGAGCACCTTTGTACATTTCGGAACGGATAGTTCGCCGACGAGCCATGTGGTCTTCCTCCTACGTGAGTGTCGAGCGTAGGCAATTTTCGCGAGCGTGGCAAGGAAGTTACAAAATTGTTGATGAGGTGGGTATGTTGCGAATTACCAAGTTCTTAGAGATTGCTTTCGTTTTCTTAGCGTTGACGATTTAGTGTCCTCGCCATGATTACTACCGAAGACCTCACCATCGAACAACCAATCCTGCATCAAACGCTCACGCGCGAGATTGTCGTTGCCGTCGCGGGATTCATTGCTATGTGCTTCGTCATTTTGTTCAAAGCACCTCAATTGCTCGAGCCCGATGATTACGCCTACCGGGCTTCGATCGTGGCGCTCTCAGAAGGTCACGTTCTACTAACCAACGCGCAGTACTTGGCCCTAAAGGCGCAACTCACGGCGTCTGGTGGCATTAGTCAATGGGTACACCTCGCCAGTGGTAAGTGGATTAGCGAAAAGAATCCGGGCTATCCGTACTTCGCGGTGATTTTTCAGTGGTTTCACGCGCTTCGCGGCGCACCACTTTTCTATGGTGCTTTCGCAAGTGGTGGTCTTTTTTACGGAGCTCGCCGTTGGCTCGGTAAATGGGGCGGTACGTTCGCGGTGCTCCTCTATTGTTCCTCGGGCGCCGCTCTCACTTTCGCCTGGCGTTCCACGATGCCCACGTTCACCGACGCCTCGTTCATCGCCGCCGGGGCAGGAATTCTTCTCGGCGTGCTGCTTTCTTCCGACGTTGCAACGCGGCGACGTCTCTGGCTGGGCGTGCTGGCGTTCTTGAGTTTCGATGCCGCAGTGTTTATTCGCTACACGAACATATTTGCGTTAGCTGTTGGGTTAGTGGCCGTAGTGGCTTGTTATAAGGCGGCGTCTCTCAAGCGCTCGATGCTGGTTGCCTGGGTAGGAAGCGTCGCGGTATTCGGTGTCTTCGATTTGATTTTCAACAAGCTCGTGTACGGCGGATTCCTTAAGACGGGTTACTCTGCGGGAGAAATTACTTTTAACACTGCGTCAATACTTCCAAATCTCGAACGAATGCCCAAGTACCTCCTTGAGAGCATGCCAATGTTGGTGCTCTCTCTCGCCGCAATCATCTGGGTCGCTTTGCGCCTCGTGCAAAGTCGCGCCACCACCATGAATCCACAAAAGCGCGATAAGGCGCGACGCGATGGTCTCGTGACGCTCTTCTTAATGCTTGGTTGGTTCGCGATGTGGGGTCTCTATTCGATGTACTCCTGGACCGTCAATCAGACGCTCGGCAACGTGAATTCGGTGCACGTCATTCGTTTTTACTTGCCAGCGCTGGGCATGATTGCGCTGCTGGCCGCTTGGTTCCTTAAGCAACTGCCCAAATGGACGGCGCCAATACTTCTTGTCATCATTGGCACCCTAGGTGTGGTGTCGTTTCATTCACTTACGGGCGCGCAAGGCGGACCGGGCGGACCAGGCGGTGGCCCCGGTGGAGGATTTGGCGGACCGGGTGGAGCGCCTTCAGGTCCAC
>Ga0181534_10002178_pt1 | contig 12343 bp, 11 predicted proteins | sample PEATcosm2014_Bin_37_FD_119758 | JGI IMG/M metagenome (GOLD analysis project Ga0181534, IMG submission 119758) | Peatland microbial communities from MTU Mesocosm Facility, Houghton, MI, USA - PEATcosm2014_Bin17_10_metaG | ecosystem: Environmental > Terrestrial > Soil > Wetlands > Peat | place...
TATGGCTCTGTGACCGTCCAGCCCCGCCGTCGCAGCTCGGCGGCGAGCTGGTCGTCGGGCACCGCGGACAGGGGCCGCCCGGATGCGGATGGTCCCCGTCCGGACGGGGCTGGCCGCGTGGCCGGTCTCCGGGTCGCCTGAGACTGCGCCTGCGTCGGCGCGGCGGTGGCCGGCGCCGAGGACAGGGCCTGCTCGTCACGGAGCGACTCCGCCTCCTGGAGCTGACCGATGAATGCCTCAGCCTCGTCCCTGGTGAACTTGCCCCCGGCTTGGCGCTGCGTGAACCCCATCGGACCCCGGGCATCGCGGAAGTCGACGTGTCCGGCCCCGTGGAGGAGCTCCAACAGCTCCTGGACCTGCCTTCCCGTGGCCGGCGGGCCCGCCTGCTGTCCGAACGCCATCCCCGAGTCTCCCCGATTTCGCCGATGCCGTCCGACCGCCGGCGCCCGAGGCCCCGTGGGGACTCCCGCCGGGCAGGCCGGCCGGGCCGGCCGGTCGGGCTGGTCGGCCGGCCGGCACCGTCAGGCCAGGTAGACGACGACGCCCTCGGCGGTGATCTCGAACCGTTCGATGCCCGAGGTGACGTGGGGTTCGTCGGCCGCCAGGGCCACGGCGACCTTCTGGCCGCTGTTGCGCATCACGTCCATGACCAGCTCCACCACCTGCGCCGGTTTGAACCACCGGTGCACCTGGTCCTGCAGCGACGGACCGATTCCCCCGGGCCCGGTGATGACGGCGTCGGTCAGCCGCAGGGCGACCTTCTGCGACTCGGCCAGACCGCTCGTCTCGTAGTGCTCGGTGCAGTCGAGGAGGGCGTCGTCGGCGCCGCTGTCGAGGGCCCGCACCGACCGCGTGGACTGGCACAGGCGGCAGTTGTGCTGCCGTGCCCCCCGCAGGCGCACCAGCTCGGTGGTCACCGGGTCGATGGCATCGAGCAGCGCCACCGATCGCGACAGCTGGTCGAACCCGTCCAGCAGCGCCATGCCGGTGATCGACCCGGGGTCGGCCGCGGGGGCGTCGGGGACGCTCCCGGATCCGAGGGGCGGGTCACCGGGGAACAGCCGGTCCAAGACCATCGTGACCCGGCGGCCGTAGTCCAGGACGAACAGCGCCACCACGACGTCCAGCACGGAGGACGGGCCGAGGACTGACCGCACCCGGTCTCGGAGCTGGTCGTCGACTCCGGCCACGTCGATCACGAACTGCTCGGTGAGACCCAGCACCTCCCGCTCCTCGTCGGAGAACAGGGGCGAGGTCGGCCACTGCGACAGGTGCTCCCGCCGGGCATCGACGAGGGGCAGTGCGGTCGCTCCCGTCCAGGGGACGGGGTCGTCTCCCAGCAGTTGGGCGATGCGCAGGTCGACCAGGGCCAACAGCTCGGCCGGGGGCACGCCCGCCACGTCGCGCCTCAGCCGGGCCAGTCCCGCCCCGACCTCGGGCGCCCATCGGCCCAGCGGGTCCATGGCCGGTCGAGGGGACGGCACGGGGGCTACAGCCGTACGATCACCTTGCCCGTGTTGCCCCCGCTGAACAGCAGGTTGAGGGCGTCCCCGGCGTGCTCGAGCCCGTCGACCAGGTGCTCGCGGTGCTGGATCCTTCCCTCCATGACCCATCCGGCCATGCGGGCCTGCGCCTCGGGGAACCGGTCCAGGTAGTCCAGGATGAGGAACCCCTCCATGCGGGCCCGCTTCACGATGAGATTGAGGTAGTTCCGGGGCCCGGTGGGCCGGTCCTCGTTGTACTGGGAGATGGCACCGCACAGCACGACCCGGGCCTTCATGGACAACAGGGCCAGGCAGTCGTCGAGGATCTCCCCGCCCACGTTGTCGAAGTAGACGTCGATGCCGTCGGGACAGGTGGCCCGCAGGCGCTTTGCCACGTGCTCCTCCCGGTAGTTGATGGCGTGGTCGAAGCCCAACTCGTCGGTGAGCCATGCGCACTTCTCGGCCGAACCGGCGATGCCCACCACCGTCCCGGCTCCCTCGATACGGGCCAGCTGGCCCACCACCGACCCGGTGGCGCCGGCCGCCCCCGAGACCACCACGGTGTCGCCGGGCTTGGGCCGGCCGATGTCGAACAGCCCGAAGTAGGCCGTCATGCCGGTCACCCCGAGGACCCCGATGGCCACCGTCGGGTCGACACCGGGAGGCAGGACGGTCATGGACGCCTCGCCTCCGTCAGCCAGGGCGTACTCCTGCCAGCCCAGCATGCCGAAGACCAGGTCCCCGGCCTGGTAGCGATCGCTCCTGGTGGCCACCACCTCCCCCACCCCGCCGCTGCGCACCACGTCGCCGAGGCCGATCGGCGGGAGGTACCCGGGGGCGTCGTCCATCCAGGTTCGGATGGTGGGGTCGATGGACAGGTACCGGACCCGGACGAGGGCCTGGCCCTCCCCCGGTTCCGGCACCGGGGCCGAGTCGTCGAGTCTGAGGTTCCCCCCGTCCACCAGGCCGTGCGGCCGGGATGAGAGGAGCATGCGTCGGAAGGTGTCGCTCACACCGAGCATTCAAGCAGGCGGGCGCCTGGGCTGCCCGGTAGCCGGCCGGCCGTCGACAGGGGTCGGGCGGGCCCGGGCCCCAGCGGAGGCGGCGCTCAGAGCAGCCGTCGGAGCAGCCGCTCCTTGGCCTCGGTGAAGGGCGGGTAGATGAGGGAGAGGTCGGGACGGATCCCCCGGCGCAGGATCGGCTTCCTGTGGCTCAACTCCTCGAACCCGGCCCGGCCGTGGTAGGCCCCGGACCCGCTGGCGCCCACGCCGCCGAAGGGCAGTTCGGGCACGAGGAAGTGCATCATGGTGTGGTTGACGCACACCCCTCCCGACGAGGTGGCGCCAACGATCCTCTGCTCGGTGGCCTTGGATCCGGTGAACAGGTAGAGGGCCAGGGGCTTGTCCTTGCCGTTGATGATCCCCGCGGCCTCGTCCAGGGAGTCGACCGTGACCACCGGCAGGATCGGCCCGAAGATCTCCTCGCCCATGAGCGCCGACCCCGGGTCGGGGTCGACCACCACCGTGGGCTCGATCCAGCGCTCGTCGCCGTCCACCCGGCCGCCGGTGGCCACCCGGCCGCCCGAGGAGGCCAACAGGGACTCGAGGCGGGCCACGTGCCGGTCGTTCACGATGCGGGTCCTGGTCAGGCGGGGATCGGAGCCCTCCAACTCGCCCATCGAGTCGACCAGGCGGTCGACCAGGCGGTCGGCCACCGGTCGTTCCACCAGGACGTAGTCGGGGGCGATGCAGGTCTGGCCGGCGTTGAGCAGCTTGCCCCAGGCGATGCGGCGGGCGGCGATCTCGATGTCGGCGTCCCGGGCCACCACCACCGGGCTCTTCCCCCCCAACTCGAGTGTGACCGAGGCCAGGTGGCGGGCCGCCGCCGCCATGACCACCTTGCCCACCGCGGTGCTCCCGGTGAAGAACAGGTGGTCGAAGGGAAGGTCGAGCAGCCGGGTGGAGACATCGACACCCCCCTCGACCACCGCCACCCCCTCGGGATCGAGATACTGCGGGACCAGCCGGGCCAGCGCCGCCGAAGTGGCCGGGGCCAACTCGGACGGCTTGAGCACCACCGTGTTGCCCGCGGCCACCGCGGCCACCAGCGGGGACAGGGCCAGTTGGACCGGATAGTTCCACGGGGCGATGACCAGCACCGTCCCCTTCGGCTCCGCCACCGTCCAGGACCGCCCGGGCAGGTTGGCCCGGCCCGGCCAGACCGGGCGGGCCCGCATCCAGCGGGCCAGGTGGCGCCGGGCGTGGGCGGCCTCGGCCTCCACGGGCATGAGGTCGGTCATCCAGGCCTCGAACCGGGGCTTGCCGAAGTCGTCGGCCATGGCGGCCAGGAACTCGGACTCGTGACCGGTGACCATCCGCTCGATGCCCTGCAGCTGTTCGATGCGCCATGCCAGGGGGCGCGTGGCGCCCGAACGGAACCTCCCGGCCACACGCTCGAAGGTGTCCGCCTCCTCCGACGAGGGCCCGGCGGCCGCCCCGGCGGCCCCGGCGACGGGTGCGGCCTTCGGTGAGGTGGCGGGCTTCGGTGAGGTGGCGGGCTTCGGTGAGGTGGCAGCCTTCCGTGAGGTGTCCGTGGTCGTCATGATGGCCTCGCGCTTCTCTCGCTCACCTCCCACGGTACCGGGCACGGGGCCACACCGGTCGGGGAAGCGGCCGTCAGGGCCGCTCGAAGTAGCGCCGGGGATTGTCGACGAGCATGGCCTGGATCTGCTCCGGGCTCACCCCCCGCTCGGCCAGGGCAGGCACGACATCGGACACCACGTGCTCGTAGTGCCAGTTGGGGGCGTACTTGGCCATCAGGCCGTCGGGGAACCAGTCGATGTAGCACGACGCATCCTGGGACAGCACGAGACGATCCGAGTACCCGAGCCGGCAGAGGTGGGCCACGGTGTCCACCCGCTGGTCGAAGGGCAGGATGGCGTCGAGGCCGAACCGGTCCATGCCCAGCACGGAGCCGCGGTCCGCCAACCCGGTGAGATAGCCGATGTCGGCGGTGTCACCGCAGTGCCCGATGACCACCCGGGTGAGATCCACACCCTCCTCGGCCAGCACCCGCTGGGTGGTGGTGCCGCCCTGGTTGTGGACGCTGGTGTGCACGGTGATCGGGGCACCGGTGGCCACGTGGGCCTGGGCCACCGCCCGCATCACCCGCTCCACCCCGGGGGTCAGACCGGGCTCGTCGATGGCGCACTTGAGGAACGCCGCCTTCACCGTGGTGCCGGCGATGCCCTCGACGATGTCCCGTACGAACAGGTCGACCATCGGCTCACCCCGGTCCATCGGGGTCCCCGGCCCGGAATAGTGGAAGGCGAAGGGAATGTCGTTGTAGGTGTAGAGACCGGTGGCCACCACGATGTTGAGGTCCACCTCGGCGTTGATCCGCTCGATGCGCGGGATGTAGCGCCCCAGGCCCACCACCGTGGGGTCGACGATGGTGTCCACGCCCAGTGCCTTGACCCGGGCCAGCCGGATGACGGCGTCCTCCACCCGGAACTCCTCGTCCCAGCCGGCCGGGTAGTTGGCCAGCATGTCCGGGGTCAGGACGAAGACGTGCTCGTGCATGAGCGTGGTGCCGAGCTCGCTGGTCTCGACCGGTCCCCTCACCGTCTCGACGGTCGGCATCGCACCCTCCCTGGCGTCCGCGGCCGTCGGGCCGTCGGGCCCGAGGGGCGCTCCCGGCCCGCTGCCGGATCGCTTCCGGCCACCCCGGATGGCCCGAGCATGGCACAACAGGGGCTCCTCCCACTACCGTCGTTCCCCGGGCAGGGCGCCGGACCGGCGCCACCCCAGGGGAGACGATGACCGACACCACGCTGACCACACCGACCGATCAGGTCCTCGACGAGCTCCACGAGTGGCTGGTGGCCCAGTGGGACCCGGAGCTGACCGTGGCCGCGTGGTGGGAGCGCCTGGGCCTGGCCGGCTGGTCGGCCCCCTCGCTCCCGACCAACGCCTACGGCAGGGGCCTCAGCCGCACCGACGCCGTCCAGGTGGCCACGGCCATCGCCGACTTCGGCGCCCTCGGGGCCCCGAACGGCCTGGGCCTCCTGCTGGCTGCCCCCACCATCGCCGCCCACGGCACCCAGGCCCAGATCGACCGGTATGTGCGGGCCATCGTCACCGGCCAGGAGTCGTGGTGCCAGCTCTTCTCCGAGCCGGCGGCCGGGTCGGACCTGGCCGGGCTCCAGACCCGGGCAGTCCGGGACGGCGACGAGTGGATCGTCAACGGCCAGAAGGTGTGGACCTCGAACGGGCAGAAGGCCGACCTGGGCATGCTGTTGGCCCGCACCGACCCCGGAGTGCCCAAGCACCAGGGCATCACCTACTTCGCCTGTCCCATGGTGCAGCCCGGCATCGACATCCGGCCGCTCCGCGAGATGACGGGACGGGCCCTGTTCAACGAGGTGTTCCTGACCGACGCCCGGGTGCCGGACGATGCCCTGATCGGCGAGGTGAACCACGGATGGGCGGTGGCCAACACCACGCTGGCCAACGAACGGGCCGGCCTGGGCTCGGGGGGCGGCAGCGGGGCGGGGGGCATCGCCATCCCGGGCACGGTGGGAGGCGACCTCGGCCGTCGGGCCGGAGCCTTCGTGGCCGCCCCCGCCGGGGGGAGCGCCTCGGGCAACGGGTCGTCGGCGGCCCGGGAGACCACCATGCTCCAGGCCATGCGGGGCGGGGTCGGCCTCTTCGCCGACCTGGCCCGGCGCAACGGGACCGCCACCGATCCGCTCATCCGCCAGGGGTTGGCCCAGCTCTACATCTGGGGGGAGCTGGGCCGGATGAACGGCCTGCGCCTGAAGTCGGTGAAGGAGGCCGGGGGCGACATCCCCGGCATGCCCAACATCTCCAAGCTGTCCATGAGCCACATCATGCGCCTCTCCCGTGACCTGGGCATGAGCATCGCCGGGGCGTCGGGAATGCTCCACGCCTACGACGTCGAGGGCCGGGAGGCCATCGCCCGGGCCACCGGCGAGCCGAGCCTTCCCGTCCTCACCGAGCTGGCCCTGCTGGCCCAGGCCCCCTCCATCTACGGTGGGACCGACCAGGTCCAGCGCAACATCATCGGCGAGCGGGTGCTCGGCCTGCCCAAGGAGCCCAACAACGACCGGACCACGCCCTTCGCCGAGCTGGCCAAGAACGTCTGAGGGGCCCGAGACGCAGAGAGGACGTGAGGTCCGGCCCGAGGCCGGCACCCCCGCGCCAGTCCGGCTCCGTGCTACAACACGTCAGTCCGAAATGAACCAACCACTGCGCTGAGCACGTGCAGCGGGCCAACCATCGCAAGGAGCAGAACCATGGCCGGCATCAACGAGGGACGGGTGGTCGTCATCACCGGGTCGGGACGCGGCATCGGTCGGGCCCACGCCATCGAGTTCGCCAGCCAGGGGGCCAAGGTCGTGGTCAACGACCTCGGCGCCGAGGTCGACGGCAGCGGGCGCTCCGAGGGCCCGGCCGGCGAGGTGGTCGACGAGATCAAGGCCATGGGGGGCGAGGCGGTGGCCAACGGCGACGACGTCTCCGACGTCGAGGGCGCACAGCGCCTGATCGCCACGGCCGTCGACACCTTCGGCGGTCTCGACGTGCTGGTCAACAACGCCGGGATCCTGCGCGATCGCATGCTGGTCAACATGACCGTGGACGAGTGGGACGCCGTCATACGGGTCCACCTGCGCGGCACCTTCGCCCCCATGCGGGCCGCCGTCGAGTTCTGGCGCAACCGGACCAAGGCCGGGGAGACCAACGACGCCCGCATCATCAACACCACGTCGCCGTCGGGCATCTACGGCAACGTGGGCCAGACCAACTACGGCGCGGCCAAGGCCGGCATCGCCTCACTGACGGTGATCGCGGCCATGGAGCTCGGCCGCTACGGCGTCACCGTCAATGCCATCGCCCCGGCCGCCCTCACCCGGATGACCGAAAACCTGGGGGGCGGCTTCGACCGCACTCCCGACCCGGACCAGTTCGACCCGAACGACCCCGACAACATCGCCCCCCTGGTGGTCTGGCTGGGAAGCCCCGAGTCGAAGGACATCACCGGTCGCGTCTTCAACGTCTTCGGCGGGCACATCAGCGTGGCCGAAGGATGGGTGGCCGGTCCGGCCGCCGACAAGGGCGACCGGTGGGACAGCGCCGAACTCGGATCGGTCATCCCCGACCTGGTGGCCAAGGCGGCACCCAACGCCAACATGCTCGGGCGCCGCGACTGAGGCGTGGGCCACGGGGCCGGTCGGGCCCCTACCGGCGGAGCGAGAGGGTCAGCTGTCGCCGCTCCGTCCCTGGTGGTGGGGGGGCGACCATGTTCCCGAGTCGATCAGGGCCTGGGCCACATCCCTGGTCTTCATGTCGAGATCGATGGAGGCCCGGCGCAGGAGGTCGAAGGCCTCATCGGCGGTGATGTGCTCGCGCTCCATCAGGATCCCCTGGGCCTGGCTGATGATCTCCCGGATGTCCAGCGAGGACTGGAGGGTGCTGGCCAACTGGTTCTCGTCGACGTGCTCCGCCTGGGTGAGCGCCACGCCGGCCAGATAGGCCATCAGCAGCCCCCGGGCCCGGTCGATGACCCCGAAGGCGAAGGGGTAGCGGGAGAAGAGGGCCAACGCCGCCGGTCGGGGATGCGCGGCCAGGGGCAGCATCAACAGACTGCGGACTCCGGCCTCCTGCGCCTCCTGGGCCATGTCGGACCAGGTGCCGTCAGCCAGGTCGGCGGCATAGAGGGCGGTCTCCCAGGCCAGGGCGTTGATCAGGGCGCCGCCGCGTGGGGGGCTCTGGATGAACCCGATCTCGGCCACCGCCCCGTCGCTGTATGCCGGGGTCGACACCAGGCCGTCCTCGTCCATCATGACCAGGGCGGCGAAGTCGCACCCCTCGATGTCGGTCACCGACATGGCCATGATGTCGACCATCGTCTCGTGGACGTTGCCGGTCGAGAACAGTGCTGCGATCGTCTGCGAAATTACGACCGTGAGGTCCGAGTTCGCTGACAGGTCACCGGGCGGGCCTTCGCCAATTGTCATGGCTGCATCCCTTTGCAATCGATGGTTGCAGCATTGCACGTTGCCGGTCAGGACGCACCCGGCGCGACGGCACCCTCGCCCGCCTGCCCCTACACCGGCGGGGCGGCGGGAATCCGCCCGGGGCGGTCGCAGCACGGTCGTCCCGGCGGGGTCGCCGGGATCGGGCCGGGTGCGCCCCGAGCCCGACCGGGCAGCGCCCGACTACTCCGCCGGCTTGGCCTCGGGCCGCCACGAGGTGAGGAGGAGCAGGGCGGTACCACCGGCCCCGGCCACCACGGCGATCACCAGTCCCTTCCATCCCCACAGGGTGGTGAGGTCGTGGCCGACGGCATTGTCGATGCTCCACCCGCCCGGTCCCACCGCGGCGAGCAGCAGTCCCGAGACGGTCAGCACCATCACGTACTCCCAGCCCTCGCCGGGGCGGAAGATGAAGAACCCGTTCTTCAGGTGGTTGGTGATCCAGGCCACCAGCATGACGCCGACCACGCCGGCACCGCCGAATGCCGTGAGCAGCCCGAGCACCAGCAGCGCTCCCGCCCCGATCTCGGTGATGCTGGCCACCCAGGCATGGACGATCCCCGGCTTCATGCCCAGGCTCTCGAACCACCGTCCGGTCCCCTCGATCTTGCCTCCGCCGAAGATGTGGTTGACACCGTGGGCGATGAACACACCCCCGATGGCACATCGGAAGATCAGGAGAGCGAGGTCGACGGCGTGGACATTGGCCATGGTGGTGAGCTCCGTCTGCGCGAGGGCAACGAGGGTGGGACCGCGGGAGGTTGGGCGGCGCAGGTCACAATGTAGGGAGTGCCCGCGGTGGGCGCAATCGGGCACCGTGGTCGGACCGCGTGTCACCGGGCCGCTCCGATCCCCGAGGCAGGAGGGCCCGTCCCCGAGGCAGGAGGGCCCGCCGCGTCGGTCCGGGCTCGGGGGTGGGACCGACGCCGCCCGGCCCGGAGTACCGGAGCCGGCCCGATGGCGTGCCCAGGGGTTGGGCCCGGTTTGCCTCCTATACTCACCATCTTGAACGGGCCGGGGCAGGATCTGCGCACTCCACAGCGGGGGCGGACCACCAAAACCGGCTCCCGACGGCGAAGTGATGTGATGAGTCAAACGAGCAAGTGGCAGGAGCGCACGGTCGAGCACTCGCTGAAGGACGCGCGTCAAAAGGCCATCTCGCGGGGCGGCAAGTTCATCCAGGCGGCCAACCATCTCATCCGCAAGACCGGCAAGGCCGACTTCACGGTGCAGGACGTGGTGGAGACGTCGGGCATGTCCCTCCGCTCCTTCTACCAGTACTTCGCCACCAAGGACGATCTCCTCCTGGCCCTGGTGGAGGAGGCCGTGGGCGACTATGTGGCCGACATCCGGGCCCGCCTGGAGCCGGAGACGGACCCCCTCGAGATGCTCCAGCTGCTGGTCAAGACCATGTTCAGCGCGGCCGACCTGTCCAGCTCGTCGTCGCGGGGCATGGTGCTGTTCTCGTGGCACCTGGCCGACACCCGCACCGAGGAGTTCTCGGCCATCTTCAGCCCCCAGGTCACCATGGTGGCCGAGATCCTCGAGGCCGGCGTGGCCACCGGGGTGTTCCGGGACGATATCGAGGTGCCGGTGCTGGCCGCCCTGGTCATGCACACCGTGGTGTCGGTCCTGGACATGCGCATCCTCGGGGTCCAGATGTCGCCGCGGTTCATCGACGAGGACGACCTGGTCCGCTTCTGCCTGGCCGGCGTGCTGGCCCCCGGCCCCTCCGCCTGAGCGGGCCCGGCCCCGGTCGCCTCCGCCAAGAGCCGCCCACCGTGGTGGGCGTGGGCCGAGAAACGGTACTCTTCACCTGTGCGAACCACCCTCTCGCCCGATGACCGCACCGGCGGCCGGGTCCCACCGGCCCAGGAGCCCGTCCCCTGTGACTGACCTCGCCGACCCGCCGACGCTCGGAGAGAGCGCCCACACCCTCGACGGGGCCGACCCGGCCGGGGCCTTCCGGGCCGAGCTGGCGGACTGGCTGAGCCGGGAGCTGACCGAGGAGGTGACCCGGCTGGGCCAGGGGATGCCCGAGGACGGCGACCTGAGCGCCTACCGCGACTGGAACCGCCGCCTGGCCGACGCCCGGTGGGCGGCGCCGGCCTGGCCGGCCGAGCACGGGGGACGGGACGCCGGGATCGACGAGCAGCTGGCCTACCTGGAGGAGATGAACGCCCGGTCGGCCCCGGGGCCCATCAACTCCATCGGCGTGGCCAACATCGCCCCGGCCATCATGACCTACGGGACGGCCGAGCAGAAGGAGCGCTACCTCCGCCCCCTCCTGCGGGGGGACGAGATCTGGTCCCAGGGCATGTCCGAGCCCGATGCCGGATCCGACCTGGCCTCCCTGCGGACCCGCGCCGTGGCCGACGGTGACCACTTCGTCATCAACGGCCAGAAGACCTGGAACAGCATGGGATCGATCGCCGACTGGTGCCAGCTCTACGTCCGCACCGACCCCGACGTCCCCAAGCACAAAGGGATCAGCTGCTTCCTGGTCGACCTGCGCACCCCGGGCATCGAGATCCGGCCGGTCCGGACCATCACCGGCGAGCGGACCTTCAGCGAGCTCTACTTCACCGACGTGCACGTCCCGGCGTCGGCGGCCCTCGGCCCCATCGACGGCGGATGGACCGTGGCCATGACCACCCTGAGCTTCGAGCGGGCCGGCGTGGCCAAGCTCCACCTCGGGCTGTCCCGCAAGCTGGACCGACTGCTGGCCGATCCCCGGGCCGCCGGCGCCCTCGGTGACCCGAGGCTGCGGGACCGGGTGGCCGGCATCTATGCCGACATCGCCTGCATGCGGTGGATGACCAACCGATCGCTGGCCCGGATGCGCAGCGGCCAGCCCACCGGGGCCGACGGCAGCATGACCAAGCTGGCCTGGGGCCGCGCCGAGCAGAAGCTGTCGGCACTGGCCCTCGACGTGCTGGGCATGGGGGCCACCGCGGATTGGTGGGCCACCAATCTGGCCGCGTCCCGCCAGACCACCATCGCCGGCGGCACCACCGAGATCAATCTCAACATCGTGGCCGAGATGGGGCTCGGGCTCCCCCGCGAGCCCCGGGTGGGATAGGGCCGCCACGCCGGGTGTCCGCCGCCGGCGCCGTGCCCCCACCGGCGCCCCCCGGCGGCGGCCTTGGGTACACTCCGCTCATGCGGGTAATCGTTGACTACGACCTCTGTGAATCCAACGCCCTGTGCATGGCGGCGGCCCCCGAGGTGTTCGAGGTGCGGGACGACGACTTCTTGTACGTCCTGGACGAGGAGCCGCCTGAGGAACTGCGGGCGAAGGTCACGGCGGCGGCCAAGGCCTGCCCCAAGGTGGCCATCACCATCGAGGACTAGGGCACCATCGAGGACTGGGGCACCATCGAGGACTGGGCCGACGAGCGCGGCGAGCGGCCGGGGCACGGCGGGGCCACGACGGGGCCGGCCCGGTCAGCCCGCCCTCCGGCCCGTTACCATGGCACTACGCGTGGGGAGTGCCGATGAATCATCTTCGACAGATCAAGAGGCAGACCAGTGGTCTGCTGGCGGAGTTGGGGAACAGCCCTGACGAGGTGGCCGAGACCCTGGCGTCCAACGGGGTGCACGGCGTCCCCAGGGACAACCACTCCTGCGCGGTGGCCCGGTACGTGTCGGCCGTGGTGGGATCGGAGCCCTCCATCCGTTCGGTCGCCGTGGGGCCGTGCTCGATGATGATCAGCCTGGTCCGTCCGGAGGACAACCGCCCGGCGGGCCGCCTGCACGTCCAACTGCCCAAGCCGGTGCGTGACTTCGTGGCCGCCTTCGA
>Ga0181534_10002182_pt1 | contig 12333 bp, 7 predicted proteins | sample PEATcosm2014_Bin_37_FD_119758 | JGI IMG/M metagenome (GOLD analysis project Ga0181534, IMG submission 119758) | Peatland microbial communities from MTU Mesocosm Facility, Houghton, MI, USA - PEATcosm2014_Bin17_10_metaG | ecosystem: Environmental > Terrestrial > Soil > Wetlands > Peat | place...
GTGGCGTGATCCCGTTGTCCGGCCGACAAACCACCATCGGACTTAAGCAGCTCGGACTGGAGCTGGATGACGGCGAGGATGTTGTTGAAATCATGGGCCACGCCGCTGGCGAGCTGGCCGACGGCCTCCATCTTCTGCGACTGCCGGAACTGCTCCTCCAGTTTTCGCCGCCCGGTGATGTCACGGAACGTCCAGATCCGGCCGTAAAGTTTTCCCGCCTGGTTGCGGACCGGCGCGGAATAGCGGTCGAAGACCCGGCCATCCGCCAGCTCGATCTCATCACTGCCGATCTCGTCCGGATGCGCATACAGGTGGGTCACACGCTCCGTGAACTGCCCGGGGTGCTTCATCTGCTTGATGGCGTGCCGCAATAATTTGGCATCGTCAGCATCATGCACAATTTCTTCCGGCACCTTGAACAGCTCAATGAACTGATGGTTTTGAAGAATTTTCTTGCCCATGGTGTCCACGACCAGGATCCCATCCAAGGTCGAATCCACCTGTGCCTCCAGCAAGGCGGTTTTCCAAATCAATTCGTCCCGCGATTGTTTGCGCTCGGTGATATCACGGGCGAAACCGCAATTGAACTCTCTGCCCTCAAAACGGACATAAGAGGCAACGATCTCCACCGGGAACAGGCTGCCATCTTTGCGACGGTGCAGGCTTTCACGGGTGGCGAATCCGGTTTCCCGCAAACGTTTCCACACCTGATCGAGGGCAACCGGCGTTACGTGCGGGGCAATCATCGACAAAGGTTTGCCAAGCAGTTCTTCCCGGGCATAGCCCAGGGTTTTGCAGGCCGTATCGTTGACGTAAACAAACTGGTTGTTGGTATCCAACCAATAGGCCGCGTCAAAATGCTGGTCCACGGACACTTTGAGCATCTCGAGTTGTTCCGAGGCCCGCTTGCGTTCGGTGATGTCCTGAACATAGGAAATCAAAAAACCGCCTTGTCCGCGTGACGGCTCAACCAGGGCGGTGGACAGGAGGGCCCAGACAATGCGTCCTTCCTTGTGGAGGTAGCGCTTTTCGATCTGCATGGACTTGGGCCCACCGGCCAGCGCCCTCGTGAGAAAGGTGGTGCCAACTTCCCGGTCCTCCTCGTGGGTGACATGGCTGAAGGTCAATTGGAGCAGCTCTTCCTTGGCGTAGCCCAGCATTTCACACAAGGTGCGGTTGACATCGATAAATCTTCCGTCCGTGGCCACGAGGCACACGCCGACGGTGGCGCTTTCAAAGGAGGTGCGGAACAGTTCCTCGCTGGCCCGCAACTTCTGGTCGGCCTGCTTGCGCTCCGTGATGTCCAGCTCGATGCCATCCCAAATAATGTGTCCATTGGCGGCCCGGCGGGGACTTGAGGCGACCAGGATCCAGCGTTCGCCCCCAGACGGCAGCCGCACGCGCAGCTCGGCCATGAATGGTTTCATACCGGCCAGCGCCTCGGCTTCGAGCACCGCATTGTGTTTGGCCTCGACAATCTGGCGGTAAAGCACCCGGGCATCCTCCAAAACCATTTCGGGGGTGACTTCGTGCAGATTTTTCACGCCGGCACTGACGTAATTGAACCGTCTTTCCGTTCCATCCACCCCCATGTCCAGTTGATAGATCATGCCGCTGGGCAGATTGTCGCCCAGGATGCGGACTCTGGCTTCGCTCTCCCGCAGCGCTTGTTCGGCCTGTTTGCGTTCGGTGATGTCATTGATAAATGCCAGTGAAGCCGGGCCGTCCGGTAATTCCACCAAAGCCACGGCAATCTGCGCCGGAAAGCGGGAACCGTCTTTGCGCTGCGCCATCCCTTCATAATCGGAAGGAACCGGTTCGCCCTGCGCCCGTTTCCGCACACGTTCCTTGATGGTTTCCCGGAATTCCGGCGCCCAGAAAGCAACAACAGATTGTCCGGACAGTTCTTCGACAGTTTGGTAACCAAAAAAGTCCAGGAATTTTTGGTTCGCGTAAATGGACTTTCCATCGCGGCTGATGCTGATCGCCAGCGGGGCTTGTTCAATCAACGTCCGCAGGCGCAATTCACCCGTGCGCGCATAAACCAGCTTCTGCTGCCGCCACAACAAACCAATGCCCAAAATAATGACCGTCAGGAACAATCCCGAAATGATTCCGATCTCATAAGCTTCCAGACGAAGCGGGGCAAAAAGCTCCTCCTTGTCCACTTTGGAAACCATCAGCCACGACGTGCCGGGAACCCGGCGCGTGACCGCCAGCACCGGCACGCCCCGATAATCCAAAGAGTCAACCGCCTGTCCTTCCGCAATGTCTTTATCCCCGCGAAACATTTTGACCGACGGCAATTGGGATGCGGAATTTATCGGGAAACGCAAAGTCAGCGGCTCGTTGGTGGCGTGGCGCAGCGGGGTTAGAAAAACCGCGTCGTCGCCATCGCGATCCACCAGCAGCGTCTCGGCGCTTTTGCTGGGGGTCGGCCATTTTTCGATGAACGGGTAAAGAAATCGGTAAGGGTCAACCACCGAAATGAAAATGCCATCCGGCGGGCCATTCGTCTGCAACTGCGTAAAAACCTGTCCCGAAAACCACAAACAAATTTTCCCGCCGGCATCGCGATGCAAATCTACCTGCACCGATGGCGTTTGTTGCAACGTCCGCAGCACATGAACCGACACTTCGTCCGCCGGCAGCGGATAATTGGCCGGCTCCTTCAATTGCACCACGCCGTTTGAACCGGCCACCATCACCGCCGCGTAATCGTAAACCTTCAGCCACACATCAAAACGTTTCGCCGCCAGTTGTCGCGCGTCTGGGCCGGTGGGATTCAACAACACACCGCGCGCCATCAGGCTGTTGCGCATCACCTCCGTGTCGCCGAGCCGTTCATTCATCCAGTTCTCGATCGTCTTGACCTTCAAATCGGCGATGGACGCGAGCGTCTCCTGAGCCGTTTGCGAAGCGACGGCAGATTCGTGCTGATAATAAAACCAGCCGCCCACGCCGACGGCCAGGGCGAGCAACAAGCCAAGCGCCAACAGATGAATTTCAAAACGCTGATACGTCGGCGTTCCATTCTGGGATGAAATGCCTTCCTTGATTTTTTGAACCGGGTTGCTCATGGTTGATTAAACTGCGGTTTCAGTTCCTAGCGGCCATAGCCCGGCCGGGGCCAGATGAGCAACGCGAGCGGATGCGCGGAGACGAATCCGGCAACACCGGTAAAAACCCCGACTCCCGTCGGTGTGACTGATGCAGCCATACATTTCCAAAAGACGACCATAAAGTGCCCGTGAACTTTCCGAAAGTGCATAGAAAAGTGGTTTATGTAAAGCACCTAAAAGAAAAAACCGCCCGCCAAAACGCAAGCGGTTGACGATGCGCTTACGCGGTTCATGGCGGGTTTGCGGCAGCCGCCGGATTGATGAAGATGGCGGCATCCAACCTCACCTACCAGCAACGCGCACCCCGGCCCGCAATGGTTTTGGGAAAAGGCGGAGAAACGCAGAGATTTGGAGGACGCAGAGAAACGCGGAGACCTCTGCAAAGGGACGACACACCAACACGACAGGCAAAGATGCCTGTCCCACCGCGTTTTGCGAAGGCCTCCTTCCCCCGTTGGGGGCGAGGGGACCGGCCATCCGGAATCCGGGCGTTTTTGGTATATATATTTGTTGTTGACACTTGGGGCGGGGTGGGCGATGATGGGCGGGTGAAGAGGCCAGGCAGATGGCGGAGGGCGGTGAAGGACGGGCGTCCGGGGAAACCGGAGGCGCGGGCGGCAGTCCATCCCGTTCCGGGCGGGACGGCGGCGCGACAGGCCGGCATCCAAGCCCCGTCCCGCAGGGGGCGAGGATGAATGACGAAGCACGAATGTCGAATGGGGCGCGAGGCGGTATGCGGGCAAAGCTCCAAGCATCCGCCTTCGCCAAGGCTACGGCGCGACAGGCCAACATCCAATCCCGCAGTCGCGGGACAAGCCTCCAGAGAAACTTTAAGCACCAATCACCAAAGTTAAGGGTCTACGGTTATCCGCCGAAATCCGCCGAAATCCGACCATAGAATTTTTTCCCCATGAAACTTAGACACTGTCTGAAAATGAACAACTGGCGGCAGACCATCCCGCTCCGCGCGGGACTACGGCGCGACAGGCCGGGGTCCTTGCGGACGGTCACCAGGCGGTGGCGGATGGGTGGATTTGTGGATGGTGGGATGGGAGTTCTAATGCGCTCGTTGCAAGAGGCGTGCTGCGGATTGGGACAATCCGCGCTTCCGCCTTCGTCAGACTTCGGCGCGACAGGCCGGCGGCGGGGAATCCGTGCAAAGTATTGGGAATCAAGGTCCGTTGGGCTTGGTTGGGCTTGGTTGGACCCTTCATTTTAAAAAAATTTAACCACGGATGGACACCGATAAACACGGATAAAATCCGAAGAACGAAATCCGAGGCCCGAAAGAAATCCGAATGCCGAAGCCAGAATGCACTTTGCCAACGTTTAGGTAATCCGCACGGACAATCACCGATGAACACGGATAAAAAGGCGGAAAGCGGAAATGGGAGAACGGTTTGACACTAATTTCACTACTTAACGCGAATGAAGACGGAGTGATTTTGACAGGATGACAGGATTTACAAGGGACGGGGGGCCAGGAACCAACGTGACGTTGGATCCAACTAGGGGATTGAACTGGCGGCTGGAAAGCCGCCCGCACCGGCGGGCAGGAAAGCCCGCCCTACGGGATGGGGCGAGGAGGTCCGAGCCGGATGGACGCGGGGAAGTTGATAGTTGAGAGGTGATGGTTGATTGAGAGGCAAACGGCAAACGGAACACCAGAACTTTGCCGCGCTCGTTCTGGTGGAAGTTTGGGTGGCGGTCCGAGCCGGACCGGCAGGTCCGCCCCACCAATAAAATAAGTTGAAAATAGTTGTTGCCATTTTCCAGCAGGCGTATATATTGGGTCTGTGAATAGGTTCAGACCATGGTCTGGAAGACGGCCCTTGCGGACAGCCACCCGCGACGAGCGGGGGCGTCCGCCTTCGCTGCGCTTCGGCGCGACAGGCCGGGACGGTCGTGCCCTGGGGGTGCAAATGCAGAAGGAAGAATGCAGAATGCAGAAACGGCGAAATCAAGGTTGTTCCAGGTGCGAGCCGCACCGGCACCCGCCCTGCCTTGCCCGGGCGGCAGGCGGGACGCCTGCGCTACGTTGCCGGGCGAGGCAGCCAAGCGAAGACGGATGGGGGGGGGCGGCGTCCGACCAACGTGACGTTGGATCCAATGGGGGGGCGGCGGGCGAAACCTGAAAGTCGAAACTGGAAACATGAAACGTGAAAAAGCGAAAAGAGAGGTGATCGATGATTGTAGATGGTTTGAACGAGCTTTTGTCGGCGATGTTCCTGCGGGTCACAGGTGCGAGCCGCACGGGCACGCGCTCCGGCGATGAACACGCAGTCGGGACATCTGCGCCATCCCGCAGGCGCGGGACTGGCCGAGGTCTTTGCGAACTGCAAAACCGGGTCACCGGGTAAATCCGGGTAAATCCGACCTTTCGTTTAAAAAAAATAATGCAGACAGGACGCGTCAACAGGGGGAATATCGGGCGTTTCCAACGATTTCCAATCAATTCCAATCAAAAAAACAACATCATTTATGAGACCTGGGATTTTTGATGTGCGATGGACGATTTACGAAGGGCTTCGTGGCGCGTGGATCACAGGGATGGCCATGCCTCAAAGTGCCTGCTGCGCAGGCAAACAGGGTCGCAGCGCGACCCTGTCCACCTCTTCGAATGCCGTTGCGCAAATCGTTGGGAGTCGGAGAGCGTGTCTGAAAATTGGGCGGTTCGAAGGCCGTATAGCCTTGTCCAGCTTCGTCCAGCCTTTCAATTTAAAAAAAATAATTTATGGCCAACGTGACGTTGGATCCAATGGGGGAAAGGCAGAAGGAAGAATGCAAAATGAAGAATTGGAGCGAAGACCTTTGCGGGCGTGGGGCGGCGGTTCAGATGAGCGATCTGGTGCGGGCAATGATCCTGCGGGTCGCAGGTGCGAGCCGCACTGGCAAGCGCTCCGGCGAGGGCAAACCGGGTCGGACCAATTGCGGAGATGGATGGGGGGATTTATGGATGGCTGGATGGGGGGAATCGAACGCTCTCGTTGCAAGCGGCGCGCTGCGGCTGGGCTCCGCCACAGCCGCGCTCCGTCCGTTGGAATGTCGAATGTCGAATGGGGCGCGATGGGGGAAAGCGGAAAGGGGCGGCATTCGATGAACTTCGATGAATTCAGGGTGTTTTTTTTAAAAAACCAACGTGATGGTGGATTCAATAGGGGGCGAAGGCGAAACCTGAAGTTGGAAACCTGAAACCTGAAACCTGAAACCTGAAACCGAAAAAGCGGAAAGCGGAAAGGAGGGGCGGAGCGAAAGGCGAAACTAAATGACACTAGATGAAAACAATAATAACCAACGTGACGTTGGATCCAATGGGGGCGGGGCGGCAGGCGGGACGCCTGCGCTACGTTGCCAATCGTGTGGGTTTGAAATGCAAATGAGCGGTGATTTCCATTTGCGGTTTGCGAAATTCGAATTACGATTCGCCCGCCATCTTTAACAGATATTTTAAATGAAAGAGATTGTTCCCGCGCCACCGGCCATTGTGCGCAATGACCACGAGTCCATCCGCGAGCTGTTCACGAAAAACGTCGTGCCCAGCTACGGACGCTTTGAACTCGTCCTGAGCCACGGCGAGGGCAGCCACGTTTTTGATGTCGCCGGCAAACGCTATCTGGATCTCGGCAGCGGCATCGCCGTCTGCTGCCTCGGCCACGCGCATCCGGCCATCACCGCGGCGCTGGTGGAGCAGTCGCAGCGGCTGATCCACGTCTCCAACCTGTATTTCACCGAGCCCCAGGGCCGGCTGGCCGCGGAGATCGTCAAGCGCATCGGCGACGGCAAGGTTTTCTTCTGCAACAGCGGCGCCGAGGCGAACGAGGGCCTGTTCAAGCTGGCGCGGAAATTCGGCCATGACGAGGGCCGGTTTGAGATCCTCACGGCGACCAATTCGTTTCACGGACGGACGCTGGCGGGCATCGCCGCGACGGGCCAGGACAAGGTGAAGAAGGGCTTTGAGCCGATGACGCCGGGTTTCCGGCACATCCCGTTCAACGACCTGGCGGCGGCGCGCGAGGCCATCTCCCCCGCCACGGCGGCGATCCTGATCGAGGGCGTGCAGGGCGAAGGCGGCGTCACTCCGGCCACGCCGGAGTATCTGCTCGGCCTGCGCGCGTTGTGCGATGAAAAGAAATTGCTGCTGCTCATGGACGGCGTGCAATGCGGCCATTACCGGACGGGGCGGTTCCAGAGTTTTCAAAGAATTCTCGAGGGCGTGCCCGGCGGCGAGACGTTTCTGCCCGACGGCCTTTCGATGGCCAAGTCGCTGGGCGGCGGTTTCCCCATCGGCGCGTTCTGGGCGCGGTCACCGTATGCGGACCTGCTGGGCGCGGGCACCCACGGCACGACCTATGGCGGGACTCCCCTCGCCTGCGCGGTCGCCTTGCGCATCCTCCAGGTCCTCGATTCGGAACACCTCGCCGATCACGCGCGCAACCTCGGCGCGTGGCTGAAATCCGAAATCGAGCGGCTCGCCACCACCTATCCGACGGTGGTGAAATCGGCGCGGGGCATGGGGTTCATCCTCGGCATTGAACTGGCGGAGAAGATTCCCGCCTTTGCCGCCAGCGACAAGACGCCGGCGCTCCAATTCACGAACCGGTTGCACGCGGCGGGTGTGATGACCGTGCCGGCGGGCAGTTCGATCATCCGCCTGCTGCCACCGCTGAATCTCAAAGCACATGAGGCGGGCGAAGGCATTTCCAAGATCGAGGAAGTGGTCAAATCCCTCGTTTGATGAATCATGAACGCCGCGGCTTTGAAACACCTGTCCGCCGTCGATCCGGTGATGGCGCGGCTCATCCGTGAGATCGGCGCCTGCGAACTGGTGCCGGAAACGCGGCGTTCGCCGTTTCAATCGCTCGTGCAGGCCGTCGCGCACCAGCAACTGAACGGCACGGCGGCGAACACCATCCTGACGCGTTTCAAGAAGCTTTTCCCCGGCCGCAAATTTCCGAAGCCGGCGGATCTGGCAGCCGTGACGGACGAACAAATCCGCGCGTGTGGATTTTCCTTCGCGAAAATCCGGGCCATCCGCGACATCGCGGAGAAGACGTTGTCCGGCATCGTGCCTTCTTCGCGCGCGATCGCGAAGCTGTCGGACGACGAGATCATCATCCGCCTCATGGAGGTGCGCGGCGTGGGCCGCTGGACGGTGGAGATGCTGCTGATCTTCCAACTGGGCCGCGAGAACGTCCTGCCGGCGGATGATTTCGGCGTGCGCACCGGCTTCCGCACGGCCTACAAAAAACGCCTGATGCCCAAGCCGAAACAGCTGCTCGCCTTCGGCAAACGCTGGCACCCGCATGCGACGACGGCGGCGTGGTACCTGTGGCAGGCCGCCAATGCGGCCAAGAAAAAGAAGTGACGGCGGGTTACGCTTAGGTTATAAAATTTACTTTGGGCGGACATCCCCGGAAAAATCAAAACATGAAACACTTGTTGTCATTGGAAAAATTGCCGCGCGCGGATTTTGAAAAGATCCTGCGCGACGCAAAGGTTTTCAAAAAGGAACGCGGGGCGCACGCGGCCCTGCCGCTGAAGGGCCAGACGTGGGCGATGATGTTCTCCAAATCATCCACGCGCACGCGGGTCTCCTTCGAGGTGGGCATCCGCGAGCTCGGGGGCAGCCCGATGTTTCTCAACGCAAATGACATCCAGCTCGGCCGCGGCGAACCCATCCAGGACACGGCGCGGGTCATCGGCCGCATGGCGCACGGCGCGGTCATCCGCACCTTCGCGCAGGGCGACGTGGAGACCTTCGCGGAGTTCGCCAAGATCCCGACCATCAACGCGCTCACCGACGACGAGCATCCCTGCCAGGTGTTGACCGACATCTTCACGTTCGAAGAGATGCGCGGTCCCATCGCGGGCAAAGTGGTGACGTTCATCGGCGACGGCGCGTGCAACATGCCGGTCTCGTGGATCTTTGCGGCGGCCAAACTCGGCTTCGAGCTGCGCATCGCGGCACCCAAGGCCTTCCAGCCGGCGCCGGAAATCTTAAAGCGCGCCGGCGGCAAGATCGTGGTCACCGAGGATTTGCCGGCCGCCGCCGCCGGGGCCGACATGCTATACACCGACGTGTGGGTTTCCATGGGCAAGGAGGCCGAGGCCGCCGAACGCATCAAGGTTCTGGGCGGCTACCAGATCAACGCCCGGCTTGTGAAGCTCGCCAAACTAGGCGCGCTCGTCATGCACTGCCTCCCCGCCTATCGCGGCAAGGAGATCGATGCGGAAACCTTCGAGGCGCACGCGGAAACCATCTTCTCACAGGCGGAAAACCGGTTGCACACGCAGAAGGCGGTCCTGAACTGGTGCGTCAGTTGAACCGCGGCTTAACCCTGAAAGTCCTGAAATTCGTCTTCGCCCTCCGGGGTGCCGCGGGACGGGCCCGTGGCGTATAGACGAAGGTATTTCAACGCCACCCGGAAATCCTTCGGCGTTTCGCTCTTGACCGTCACGGTTTCGCCCGTGACCGGATGCGGCAGGCTGAGTTCCTCCGCGTGCAGCGCCACCCGGCCCATCAACGGCCGCTCGTCCCGGCCGGGCTTCAGCCGGTAATCGCGCTTCAGCCGCGAGAGCCACAGGTTTTTGCCCCGGTAAAGCTCGTCGCCCACGACCGGAAAACCCGCGTGCTTCAGGTGGATGCGCACCTGGTGGTTGCGCTCCGTCAGGGGCGAACACGCCAGCAGGCTCCAGTCGGAAAACTGCTCCAGCACTTCAAACTTCGTGTGCGATTTTTTCCCCGTCCGCGGGTCCACGCACATCTCGCCAGGTTTCAACGGATGCTGCGAAAGCTTTGCCTCCGCCTCGAAGATCTTCTCCGGCGGATGCCCCCACACCAGCGCCAGCTGCCGTTTCAACGGCTTTTCCGCGCTGAACAGGTCCGCCAGCGCCATGAAGGCCGCCTTGTTCTTCGCCAGCAGCAGCCCGCCGCTGGCTTCCGCATCCAGACGGTGGGCGTGGTTCAGGTAGGTCAGGTTCCGCTGCGCCGCCCACGGCTTGCCCGCGGCGATGCCGTCGTGCAGCAGCTTCATCAGGCTCGGCCGTTCCATGTGGTCCGGGTCCGGCGCGACCGGCAGCCCCGCCGGCTTGTCCAGCGCCAGCAGGTGTTCATCCTCGAACAAGACCGGAATCTCCCAAAACTCCCGGGTCGCGGGCGACGAGAGTTTGATGGCGGCGCTCACGGCTGGTTCGCCGCGGCCGACTGCATTTTCTGGAAGGCCGGGATGTCGCGCAGCTCGCGGGATGCCTCGGTGTTCACCCAGATGTTGAACGCCTCGCCCTCGCGGCCGCGGCGCATCTGCGACATGAAGCCCGGCAGGTCCGCCGTCTTTTTCGTCAGGTCCATCGGCTCCAGCCGTTGCACGTACAAAACAAATCCGCCGTCCGTCGTCGGCATGAAACGGCTCACCCCCCCCCCCGGCGTCGTGAAAGCCGCCTGCTTGAGGTCGCGGATCGGCGCGCGGGCATCGGCCTCCGGCACCGCGGCGGATGCCAGGGAGAACGGTGACAGGATCACCGGCGTATAGCCCTCCGCCACCGCCGCCTGGGCGAAGGATCTGCCCTTCGCCACCTGCAGGGCGGCTCCCATGTAAAAATTCGTCCCCGCCTTGTTCGCCAGTATGACCGCCGATTGCATGCGATAATCCAGTTCCACCCGGTCGTGGATGTCAGCGAACGACGGCACATAGCTTGGCAGCTGGCTGCCCATGCCCACCAGGTAGATCCCGTCTTCCCCGACGATCAGGTCGGAGAACGGCGAATCGGGCGTCAGGGCGTACGCGGCCCTCGCCACCGCCGGGGCGTTGGCAAAATCCTCGGGCTCACCGCCTTCCGCAAACGGCGCGGACACCCGGGCGGTCAGGCCCTGCTGCTTGGCCAGCGTGGCGATGTTCTCCGGCTTCACCGGATCCATCGCATACAGCGCCCGCTTGAAATTTTCCGCCAGTTTCCCGGCATCATTGATCGCCCGGCGGCGGATGAGCAGTTCGCGGATCTCCGTCTTCGCCGCCTCGGGCGTTTTGGCGTCCTTGAACTCCGTCGCCCCGTACTGCTGGTAAACCTCGTTCACCGTCGTGTCAAAATTCGTCTTCGCCCACTCCGTCTTCGCCTGGTCGAAGTAGTTCGTCACGTTGAACCAGACATAGTTCACCTGCATGCGGTCCGGCACCACGTAATACGACTTGTTGTTCGTGAAAAAGTTCCCCACCGCGTCGGCCGGCGCCGGCACCTGCGCCAGGTAGTTCGACGCGGCAAAAAACACCACCTGCGCCGAAATCTGCTGGTTTTCGTGGTCGTAAACCATCCCGGCCTCACCCGGCGTCACCAGCGATCCGGCCAGCCCGAACGCCATGCGCATTTGCTCCACGATCAGCTGCATCCGCACCGAATGTTGAAAATCCCCCGCCGTGAACCCTTTCGGCTTCAGCACTTCGTCGAGAAATCTGTCCATCGGCACCGCCGCCCCGGACGTGCCAAAGGCCCGGGTCAGCGCCGGCGAACGCAGGATCTGCATGGCGGCATCCGCCACCACGTCATCCGGCACCGCGATGCCCAACGTCTTGGCCTTTTGCGCGAACAACACGTTCAGATAGGCCTGTTGATCGATCTGGTTCTCCGTGATGCTCCGGCTCTTGTCCGGCCATTCCCCGTAATTGATCAGGTAATACAGGAAAAAATCCCGCTTCCCCTGGCCGACCTCCTCCGCGGTCAGGTCATGGCCGTAAATCCTGCCAAAACCGCCCCCGCCCCCGCCCCCGCCGTGATTGCGTCCCGGTCCGGAGCCCATGAACACAACAAATGAGATGATGGTCAGCCCGGCGATCAGCCACCAGAGCCATCCAGAATGTTTGCGAATCGTTCCAATCATAGTGAAAAATGAACGCGTAGCCTAGCTTGCCGGGAATGACAACGCAAACTAAAAGCGGGTTCAACGTGGAATTGTAAACGCTTGGAATTCATTGGCAGCAACCTTCTCGCCCCCCATTGGATCCAACGTCACGTTGGCGTCACGTTGGTTTTTTGTTTTCATTGAATGTCATTTAATTTCCCCCCTGTGGGCCAGTCCGGCTCGGACCCTGCGCAGCAGACACTTTGAGGCATGGCCATCCCTGTGATCCCCGCGCCACGAAGCCCTTCGCAAATCGTCAATCGCACATCGAAAACCCTAGGTCTCATAAATTGTGTTGTTTTTTGATTGGAATTGATTGGA
>Ga0181534_10002183_pt1 | contig 12333 bp, 13 predicted proteins | sample PEATcosm2014_Bin_37_FD_119758 | JGI IMG/M metagenome (GOLD analysis project Ga0181534, IMG submission 119758) | Peatland microbial communities from MTU Mesocosm Facility, Houghton, MI, USA - PEATcosm2014_Bin17_10_metaG | ecosystem: Environmental > Terrestrial > Soil > Wetlands > Peat | place...
ACATAAAGATGATCGCCGACCAGGTGCAGGAACGGGTCCTGGCCGACGAAGTCGCGGGCGCACAGGACGGCGTGGCCGTAGCCCAGAGGTTCGGGCTGCGGGACAAAACGGAGACGGCCGGCATGATCGCCCGCCACCCGCGCGTAGGGCGCTTCGTCGCCGGGCGAGACGACGATGGCGATTTCCTCGGCGCCCGCGCGCAGAGCTTCTTCGACGATGATGCGGAGGACGGGCTTCTCGACGCCATCGCGATCAATCAGGGTTTGCAGCGGCAGGCTCCGCTGGCTGGGTCCGGCGGCCGTGATTACCGCCTTGCGGATTTTCATGTGTTTAGTGGTTCCTTAGATATTATGCGCCGAAGTGCGATAAAGGAATCCGGGCCCGTGGGCATTGGACCCGTTTCGTCGTTGTTGGCGCCCGTTACGAGCCTCGTCGCGGCGATCTCTGGACGCCTCTCTTAAGGTGCTTATGCTTGGTGGAGCGCATTGCATTGCCTCGCCATTCATCTCTTGGCCGTGCGCGGGCGCGATTCTTAGCGTCCCATGCTCCCCATTCAGAGGCCGCCATACAGGTAGAATAGGGACAGGGAGGAGTCGGCTGGTTGGCCGTGGCTCAAAATGATCCTCAATGATGCCGACATCAGGGGGCTTACTTCATCGGCAAATCTCTTGACTGAACACGACCCCGATAACATCAGGAATTGTGCGTACACGTTGCGGGCAAGCAGCGTCTTCCGCCCGGAGACCGGGGAGCAAGAATTGCTAAACGTGAGTGCCGGTTCGCGGCGTCAGCTCCTTTGGGAGATCGGCCCAGCGGAAACGCTGGTCGTAATGACACGCGAAAACATCACGATGCCGAGCGACGTATGCGGAACGTATGCTCCGCTGTTTCGGCTGGCCAAACAGGGGGTCATGCTGCTGAATGCAAGCATCGTAGAACCCGGGTACTCTGGGCCGCTCAGCTGCTTCTTGGCGAACTTCTCCGCAGGGCCGGTTACGCTCCGTCAGGACGCCCCGATCGCGAAGATCCTGTTCCATAAGATTAGCGGACCACCTGCCGAGCCGAAACCGGAGGTGATCGAAAGACGCAGGTACGAAGAGGACCTAGCGGAAGACGCGAGGCGATACCATCGTTCGTTCATGGATGTGAGCGGTATCGAAGATCGCGCCGCCAAGAAGGCCAGGTCGGAACTCAAGGGCTTGCTGATAATCGGCGGCGCCATCATTGCCGTGCTCCTGGCTTGGGCCTCGCTTGAACCGGTGCTGTCAAAATGGATATGGGAGAAAACAGGTTTCATTAGCGCTACGCAGCGCGCGGAGGATGTCAGGCTGCTCAAGGATATCCAGAATGAGCAAGCTGTTCTGAAACTGCAGTTGGAGCAAAAGAAGGCCAACGATGACGTTGCTGAACAGATCCAGAGGCTTAAGCGCGAGGTCGAGACCCTCAAGAGACGCTAGAGGAGGCTCGGTTGATCCACCGAGTCGTCCGGTGCCTGCCTCGGAAGGGTACGACCTCGTCGCAGAATCGTTCGACGAGTGGGAGTGGTGCACTTTTTGGCGTCACAACGAGGCGCCAATCGTTGAACGCTGGATCAGATCCCTCCCTGTTGGGCTTGGCCTTGACGCTGGCAGCGGAACTGGGTGTTATAGCAAAGAAATAGCGGCGGCTGGGCATCGATCCGTGGCCGTCGACATCAGTTTATCAATGTTGAAGGTGCTTCGAGGCAAAACCACTGGTGGTCTCCTGCCCAGTGCGGTTCGGTCTGACCTCCAGCAAATGCCCTTCCGCGACGGACAATTTGATTGGGTTCTGTGCACCAGAGTCCTCAGCCACATCTCGGACGCAAGCCAAGCACTCGGCGAACTGGCGCGTGTGCTGCGCCATGACGGGCACGCTTTCGTTACGGATGTTCATCCGCAGCACCCGTATACGTTCACATCCGTGGATTCCAGGGCCGGAAGCGTTCCGATCCGGACCTATAAACACGGCCTCAACGACCTCGGCAGGCTCGCGCACCGGGACGGCGCATTCAGCGTCTGTGATCTGCACGAATATCGATCGAACGACCTTTCGTGGCAGCCGCGTCAGGGTCGTTTTGAGAAGCTATTCAGGAAGGGTGGTGCATCCGTGTTTTATATCATGGAGCTCCGGCGCGCCTAGCTTGGTGTAGCTGGCGCCTGGTGGCGCAACTCAACGATTTCGGAGAACCGTGAGCGGCGCGACCGTTGCAACAGAATATCCTCGCCGTCAAGCGTGCTCTTCCACGTTCGCTCATCAACCGCGACGGCGATCCGCATGAAGTTACCACACCAAGCCTGGAAGCTGCTGCCGATTTCCGGAATCTCCACAAAGAACCTGCGCAGCCAGCCCCTGAAGCAAACGGCTTCGATCCGGGTATCGCCGTTGGCCTCGCGTAGCAAGAGCGCCGCGTAACCATCCTGAATATTCCCAGCTTGGTGGATGCGCCGCATCGCCACGTCGGTCGAAACCGCATAGTCATGTGTCACCTGATCGATGTCGGCTATTGAATTCACTGGATTCAGCGGCGTAAACTGACGACACAGCAATAGCTCCGGCACGAGTAGGTATGCGGCTCCCTCCTGGCACAATCGCTCCAGTGAGGCCGCTGTCGGGCTCCTTGGATGCTTCTTCGGGGGGCTTGCCTTGAAATCGTAGAACATTGTGTGGCACAGTTCGTGGGCCCAAGTAAACCTCTGGCGGACCCGGATGCCCGGTTGTTCGAGAAAGTTGCTTTGCAAGTATATCTTCAGCCCATCCGGAGTCGCACAAGTTATGCCCTCAGGCACCATCGGCCGCCACTCGACTCCAACGCCGATAAGCTTCGACAGCGCGTCTAGATCAATTGGCTTGAGGAGTTGACCAGACTCCCTCTCCAAGGTAAGGAGGAGGGCGTCGATTCGGCTTCGGAGCTTAGCGAGCCGATCCGTCATGGTCCGCGCGCTTGGATGCGTGCTTCCCCAGGAGATCGTTTACGAACACGAGCAGTCTCGCACTGGGCGTTTGTTCCTTTGCACGCAACGGGCGCGCCTCACCACCTGAAGGTGTCCCACTGATGCTCGTAGCGAGTTCGTCGAGAAAGCCTTCAGCGATCTGCTCAATAACCGGGTGGTCTGCGTACCACCTCTCGAAAAGGGGCAATTCTGACTCCTCTCCTAGGTATCCCCGGCAGATGAGAAGGAAGCGGGCCTGTGACTCGTTCCGAGGGTGTTTGCGAGGGACAATGGCGGTGGGTGAGACCCGCGCGGCAGTCCTACACCAGATTTCCTGATCGTCAAAGAAGATGTGGGGTTGGAATGCCGCCAACCAGCCGTCCTTTGGCAGTCCTCCAAGGAACGCCGCGTTGTCAAATCGAACGCCCCACGCCCTAAGCGTCTTCAACGGTCGCTCGTCAGCCGGGGCATTCCTCGCCGTCACAAGGCCGATGCGAAATGGCGAGGTTTCCTCATCCGGACCCTGCATCCGGGCCAACTTCCGCAAGAAATTGGCGAAGGGCCCGTCGGGCAACGGCACATTCGCACGTTCACGCTCGTGGTCCAGAAATGCCTCCAATCCTGCCGCCGAATTGATCCTCTCGGCTTCGTCGCCGAACACAACACAATCACCGTCGAGCGCGATCCGAATCTTGTCATTGCGTTTTGGCAGCTCCTCGGGGGGCGTGTAGATGCGGCCCGCCGCAAAGCCCTGGTCAACTGCTTCGCGAACATCTCCGTCCTCGGCCGAAAGAAACAAATCAAACTTGTAGGCAGCGAGCAGCGGGGCAATAGGGTCCCCACCCGTAAGAAATGCCCGTGTGATGTCTAGACCATAATGTTTAATGGACTGACGAACTCGCAGGTACACGTCCGGGTGGTTCTTCGATAAAATCATAACCTCTGCGCGTCGCGGCTGGCCGCTGGGATTAAGCCTCAGTAGTGCCTTTACTAGCGGGAAGGCCGTTCCGGGCCGCATGATGACATCTTCGTGCCGTCGTTGGTACTCGAAGAATTCGTGCCGCTGCTTGTGAAAGAGCTGATCCTCCATTTCAAGGTCAAAAAGCGCTCGTGAGGAGATACCTACGACAAGCGCGTTGGCAAAGTCCAAAGGCGTCATAAAGCTATGGCTTTCGACAGCACCAGCTTCTACATAGCATTATACAGGAGGTGCGGATCGCGCTACGGTGGCACTCATACACCATGGCCTTCGGCTTACGCGACGCCTGGAGCGATAACGGGCGGCGTTGTCCAGTAGATCCTGACCGCGCCCTACCGCTGGCTCAATCCGCCATCCACCGCCACAATCTGCCCAGTTACAAAGTTACTCGCCGCCAGGAAATACACTACCGCGCCGGCCACTTCATCGGCCGTGCCGCCGCGACCGGCGGGCGTTGCCTGGATCATCTTTGCGGCCTCCGCATCGGGCGGATCGAGCGAAATGACTCCCGGCGCGACCGAATTCACGGTGATCTCCGGGGCGAAGGCCTTCGCCAGCGCGCGCGTCAGCATGATTACGCCGGCCTTCGACGCGCAGTAGTGCGCGTGGTCCGCCCAGGGCCGCAGCCCGCCCAGCGAGCTGATGTTCACGATCCGCCCGCCGCCCGACTTGCGCATCAGGCGCGCGCCGTTCTGGCAGCAAAAAAAGACCGACTTCAAATTCACCGAGTGAATGAAGTCCCAGTCGGCTTCGGTGATCTCGAGCGGATCGCGGCGGGTGAAGCGCGCGGCATTATTTACCAGTCCGTCCAGCCGGCCCAGCGTGTTCTCGATCTGGCCGAACATGCGCTCGATTTCCGCCACGCTTTCCAGATTCGCGCGAAACAGCGGAGCCCCGCCGCAATCCGCCGCGGTCGCGCGCGCCTCGGCTTCCGAGTTCCCATAGTGAATCGCGACGCGCGCGCCCTCCCGCGCCAGGCGCAGGGCGATGCCGCGCCCGATGCGCTTGGCCGCGCCGGTCACCAATACCACTTTGTCCCGCAGGTTAGACGTTGGGTTCTCCATGCACTTCCACATCCTCCGGATCCACGCCCTCTTGCGCGGGCTCGGGCAGGCGTCCCGTCCAGTGCGCCCAGCCCCAGAAAATCGCGGTCGTCGAGCTGAGCACGCCCGCCACTGCGCCGATCACGCGCGGGTCGAAATACTGCGATGCGAGGCCCGCGAGCGTCATGGAAACCATCATGGTAAACCAGACCATCGACTCCATGGTGGCGAACACGCGTCCACGGAATTCGTTGGCCACGTGCCGCAGAAGCTGCGAATAATTCAGCACCGAACTGACCGCCACGGCGGCACGCGACAGCCCGATAAACAACAGCGCCGCGTGGAAATTCCGCATCTGGCTGAACAGGACGTATGCGCCGCCGTGAATCAAGTAGCACACCACCACGGCGCGCTTGTAGCCATTGAAGCTGAGGCGTTCGCCGAGCCGGTGCCCCACCACGCCGCCGATCAGCAGGCCGATGCCCGCGCAACCCCACACGATGCCGATGCCGGCCGGTCCGCGATTGAAGACGATCTCGCCGAACAAGCTAAACAGGATCTGCGCGGCGCCGCCGCCCGTGGCCCAGCCCACGCCGATCAACGCGATGCCGAAGATCAGCGGATGCGCGCGCATGTAGCGCAGCCCTTCGGTATATTCATGCCACGGCCGCACCACGTCGGCTTCGGTGAGCGCGTGACGCTTCGGCCGGAAGGCGTCGCCCGGCAGAAACAGACGCGAGATGCAGATCGCGGACATCACGAAAGAGAGCGCGTTGCCCACGAAAGCCCACTGATAGCCGAAGCTGGCCACGCTGGCGCCCGCGAGAAAGGTGCCGACGGCGAGGGTGGCCCAGCCGGTAGTCTGGGTCAGCGAATTGGCGGTGTGCAACTCGTCGCGCGTGGCGATGCTGGGCAGGATTGCGGAACGCCCACTGGTGAAAAAGGGCGAGGCGAACATCAGCAGGGCGCTGAAGAAATACAGCAGCCACGTGTCGTGCCGGTGAATCGTCAGGATGAAGCCGGCCGCGAGCGCCGCGCGAATGACGTCGCTCGCGATCATGACGTGCTTGCGATTCAGGCGGTCGAGCACCACACCCGCGATAGGTCCCGCCAGCACCACCGCTATCGCTCGCGACAACATCACGCCGCTGACCACCAGGCCGGAGCGTGTGTTCGCAAGGGCCAGGGCGAAAACGGCGATGTTGTTGAAGTGATCGCCGATTTCGCTGACCACCTGCCCGATCCAGGTGTAGCGGTAGTTGCGGTTTTCGCGCAGCAATTCGACAAAAGACGCCATCAGCCGCGCTCCGCCAGATAGACGCCGCCGAGAATTACCACGCCGCCGGCGATCACCGGCGCACCCAGGCTTTCGCCCAGGATCGCGACTCCCATGATGGAGGCGAACACCGGCTGCAAATAGGAGAACGCCGAGACACGCGATGCCGTCATATGGGCGAGCGCGTGGTAATAAATCAGGTACGCGATCACGGAGGGAAATAGTGCCATGTAGATCGCTGCCAACCACGCTCCTGCGCTGACGTGCGCCAGCGGCAGGCGGGCGCCTTCCCATAGAGTCAGCGGCAACAGCGCCACCGCGCCTCCCACATAGGCGTAGGTGTTCATGGTGATGGTGCTGTACTGCCGGGTCACTTCCTTGCCGAAAACGGTGAAGAGCGCAAAGCACAGGCCCGTGATGAGGATGAAGAAATCGCCCAGCCACGTTGCGCCTGTGCCGGCGGCCGGCTCGAATGCTTTCAGCACTGCCACGCCCGCGAGCGCGATCGCCATCCCCGCCGCCTTGCGCGCCGTGATCCGTTCCTGGCCGCGCAGACCCGCGATGATCAGAACCTGTATCGGTGTGAGCCCGATAAGGATGGCCGCGTGCGCCACGCTGGTGCGGCTCAGGCCGATGATGAAAAAGAACTGATTCAGGGTGACGCCCAGCATGCCCAGTAAGAGCAGTTGCGCGACTTCGTGGCGCGGACGCCTTCGGGACGGCGTGGTGGGCCGCTCCCACGCATATAAGGGCAACATCGCCACGCCCGCCAAACCGATCCTTACTCCCGCGAGGAACAGTGGCGGAAGCTCGCGCAACGCGATTTTGCCCGCAATGTAATTGCCCGACCAGAACGCCACCATCAGCAGGATGAGGGCGTAGAGTACAGCGGTTCCGCTCAACCGGCGGACTCCTCCCGGATGGCGATCGACTGGATGTAATCGCGGTCGATTGCGTAACCGAAGCCGGGTTCGTCCGAAACGCGGAAGGTGCCATGCGGCGTGGTCTCGACGGGCGGCACGATAATATCGCGCGCCCAGTAGCGCTTGCTGGCAGACACATCGCCCGGCAGAACGAAATTAGGGAGCGTGGAAAGCGCGATGTTGTGCGCCCGTCCCACGCCGGCTTCGAGCATCCCGCCGCACCACACCGGCACGCCCGCCGCCTGTGCCACATCGTGGACGCGCTTGGCCTCGCGAAAGCCTCCCACGCGCCCCAGCTTGATATTAATGATGCCGCAGGCGCGCAGCCGGATGGCTTGCTCGGCATGATGCGCGGAGCGGATGCATTCGTCGAGACAAATCGGCGTATCGAGCTTGGCTTGCAGGACGGCATGATCGATGATGTCGTCATGCGCCAGCGGCTGTTCGATCATCATCAGGTAGAACTCGTCGAGCTGTTTCAAACGCGCGGCGTCATCCAGCGTGTACGCCGAATTCGCATCGGCCATCAGCTTGATCGCGGGAAAACGCGCGCGCACCTGCCGGATCACATCCACATCCCAGCCGGGCTTGATCTTCATTTTGATGCGCTGATAGCCGGCGGCCAGTTCCCGCTCGATCTTTTCCAGAAGCTGGTCCACCGAATCTTGGATACCAATGGAAACGCCGCAGGGGATCTCGCGCCGCGCGCCGCCGCCGATCGCCTTCCAGAGCGGCTGGCCCCCGAGTCGCGCCGCAAGATCCCACACGGCCGCCTCCAGGCCGCCGCGCGCCATCTTATGACCGCGGATATGCGCGGTCAGCGGCGCGACGTCTTCGGCGCCGACGAGGTCGCGGCCCAGCACGCGTGGAATGGCATAATCGCGCAGGATCAGCCAGGCGGAATCGGTCCACTCTTCGTTATAGAAGGGACTTTCGCCGGCGGTCACCTCGCCCCATCCCGATGCGCCTTCGCCGGCCACTTCCACCAAGATGATGTCGCGCTGGGTGGTGCGGCCGAAGCTGGTTTCAAAGAAATGCACCAGTGGCATCCGAACTTGCCGGAGAGTTACGCGCTCGATCCGCATTCCCACCTCCCGAGCAGATACGTGCCCGCGCGATCGGACCGTTCAAACCCGATCACCGCCAAGCCACGGTCGAAGCCGCTCGTCAGGCGCGCGCCCAGCGATTTCTGGATCTCCCGCGCGCGCCGCGGTTCTTCGCGGCGGATGACATCGATATCGGCGGGCACCTCAATACGCTCGTCCACGGTGCGCGCGGGCGGGCGACCCGCGATGGCCGCCTCGGCCTGCGGGCTGGCGAGCCACCATTCCGCCACGCAGCGATCCGTCGGCAAGCCGCCATGCAGCGGGCTGGTGGTGGTGCCGTACTGATTCTCCACATAGCGGCGCACGATGGCGCCCAGCCGCTCCATGTTGAAGAAGGCGTTCTTCAGCTCCAGCGGATCGAAGGTCCACTCCACCAAGTCGATGCCGCGCTGCAAGGCATCCTCGCGCTGGCGCAGTTTCAGCATGCGGCCGACGCCCCGATTCCGGTATTCCTTCAGCACTCCCAGCATGTGGCTGTGCAAGTACGATCCACCGCCCGGCTTCAGCCCCGGGATCGACAGCAGAAAGCCCACCATGTCGCCCCCCTCATAAGCGCCGAACGCCTGGCCGCCGACCTTGATCGCCACCACGAACAGCCGCACCGGCAGCAATTCGATGTCGTTGAATCCCCAGACAGTCTTCTGCAGTTCGACGGCTTCCTGAAACTGGCGGCTTTCCGTTAACGCAAGGAGTTCGATCATCGCTTGGACTCCTCCCAGAGCGCATCCATTTCGGCCAGCGTTGCTTGTTCGAGGGATTTGCCCTGTTCGCCCAGCCTACGCTCGATGTGGCCGAAACGCCGGCGGAACTTGGCGTTGGTCTTGCGCAGGGCTTGCTCGGGATCGACCTTGACGAAACGCGCCAGGTTCACCAGCACGAACAGCATATCGCCCAACTCGCCCGCCAATTCCTCCTGCGAAGCGCCGCGCCGCGCTGCGTCGAATTCGGCCAGCTCTTCATGCAGCTTTTCCAGCACTTGCTCCGCATTGTCCCAATCGAAGCCCACCTGCGCGGCGCGGGATGTGAGCTGCTGCGCTTCCACCAGCGCCGGCAGCGCGCGCGGCACCGAATCCAGCAGCCCGGCAGCGTGCGCGCCCTTCTGTTTCTTTTCGGCGGCCTTGACCTCGCCCCAGATGCGGCGCACGTCGCCCTCGGTTTCGGCGGTCTGCTCGCCGAAGACGTGCGGATGGCGGCGGATCAGCTTTTCGTTGATGGCGTCGAGCGCATCCGCAATCGAAAACAAGTTTTGCTCGGATGCCATCTGCGAGAAGAAGACGGATTGCAGCAGCAAGTCGCCCAATTCGCCGGTCAGCTCGGGCCAGTCGCGCGCGTCGATGGCGTCCATGACCTCGTAAGTCTCTTCGAGCAGGAAAGGCTTGATGGTGTCGAAAGTCTGCTCGCGGTCCCACGGGCAGCCTCCGGGCGCGCGCAACCGGGCCATGATATCAACGAGATTTTGAAACTTTTCACCGGCGGTGGGGGGCAAATTTCAATTTAGCATGGCCTTAGCTGGGCACCCCTCCCTTGACCGGCACGTTTGATTTCGAAGGGGCGCAGCGGCAGGCGTATATCAGCGTGCGGTTTTTTCCGGCGCGGCAATGGGGAGATCTGCCTCCGGCGGCTCCGCCTGTGGACGCCGCTTCAATGGCCTGAGATCTACAAGCCGTTCAGGATGCTCCTGTTCCTTTTTCTTTATGTCCTCGAACATCCGGGCGACGTTATAGTCGAACCGTGCGGCATATGCCTCCCTGACCGCACGGACTTCTTCCACAATTTCATCCTTCCATATCATGGTTCTTCCCCCATCATCTCTTCGGGCGTGCATAGGCTTGGCGTTTCATACCCGTATCCCTGGACAACGCGCCTTATACCCCGAGACAGTTCGGCGTTGGCGATATGCCTACAGTTCCAGGTTAGCAGATACTCGCACGCATGTACGCTGGCGATCGCAATGTGAGCGGCATCGACGGCCGCTTTGCGCGGAATCGGTCCTTTGGCGATCAAGTCCTCAGTCAATTCCACTATCTCGTTAGTGGAGGTTAACAAGCGGGCATCGTGCAGGAGTCCCAAGCGTTGGCCAGCGAGAGCAACGTCTCCCGCACCCACTTCGTCAAGCACCAGTTCCGAAACGTACAGGTCGAACTCAGAACGCCGGGATTCCCACCAGTCGCGCGTGATCTGCTGGTGGGCGGCGACCAACAGATCGCGGCTGGGCCGCGCAACCAGATAGCTCGGAATCGTGGTTTCCAGGTATAGCCTGGATTTCATTCAGCTTCACTCTACCACGGCCTTCCGCAAATTTCCGCAAACGGCCCGCTTGACAGGCGCGCCACGCTTCTGCCAAGTTAGCGAAAGGTCCGATTCGGTGTCGGGTTACGCATCGTTGACGGAGCGGCTGAACCTGTTCATGCAGGGCAATCAGTCCGTGGTGGATGCCCTGCTCCGCGAAGTACTGCCCAAGCTCCACGAGATAGCCGTCCGTGAGCTCAAGCGCGAACGGTACATGGCGCCTCTCTCAAAAACCGAACTAATCCACGAGGTGTGGCTAACCAGCCTGTCGAAAGGCGGCTGGCAGATTCACGATCAGGGCCACTTCTATGCGCTAGCCAGCCTGGCTATGCGCCGCGTTCTGGTGGACCTGGCCCGCAAGAGGCTGGCCGCCCGGCGCGGCGCCGGTGAAACCGCGCTACCGCTGGACGAAAACGGCGCCTTACTGGGCACGTCCATGCACGACGCCCAACAGATCGTCGAAATCGGCCTGCTGATGGAGCGCCTGGAAGCCAAAGATCCCGACGCCGCCCGCATGGTGGATATGCACTATTTCAGCGGCTTCACGCTGGAAGAAATCGCCGAGGAGACCGGACTCACCGTCCGCCAGGTGCGCTCCCGCTGGGAAAAGGGTATGAAGTGGCTCAAGCGGATGCTGCAGTCAGATCGCTGAGCAGCGGCGCCGCGAACGAGCCCGCCGCGCGCGGCCGTCTGGCCGGGTCGAACTCCAGCGCCGCAGCCAGCATCTCGATGGACTCATCGGAGAAATGCACCGCCATGCTTCTGGCGAGCCCCCGCACCCGCTCGGGCAGATCCAGCGCGGCATCCGGCAACAGATCTTTGAGCTGCTTCCCGGTCAGCATCTCCAGCACCAGCTTGGCCAGACTGTAAATGTCGCTCGAAGGCTCGGCATAGCCCACCGCCTGCTCCGGCGCCATGTAATCGAAGCTGCCGGCCGCCCGCGAGAGGCCGTGCAGCGTCTCGTTGGCGTCCTTCACGATGGCGATGGAGAAGTCGATCAGCACGGATTCCTCCTCCGGCGAGTCCCCGTTGCGCATAATTTCGCGCACGATCACGTTCTCCGGCTTCACGTCGCGATGGCAGATGCCCAGCGCGTGGATGGCGTCGAGAGCGCTCGCAAGCTGCCGCAACAGCCGGGCCGTGCGCTGGGGCGGCAGCGGGCCGGCTTCAACGACCATGCGCAGACTCCTGCCCTCCACGAACTCCATCACCAGGTATGGCGCGCCAGAGGGCGCGGCGCCATGCGCGTAAATCGAAACCACGTTGGGATGCCGCACCTTTTTGAGTGCGGCCACCTCCTGCTCGAAGCTGCGCTGAATCCAGGCCTTGTCCTTCATCTCGCCGCGAAACACCTTGATGGCGCAGCGCTGATTCTGCTCGCGATCGTGCCCGTCGAACACGTTGGCAAAGCCGCCGCGCGCCAGCAGCCCCCAAACTTCAAAGCGCGCGTCCAGCAGCGTTCCCTCCAGCTCGTTGACTTCGGGCAGCAGCGCGCCCATGCGCCACGCCGCCAGATCGGGCAGCAGCGCGGCTTCTTCCGCCAGGCGTCTGCGGTGCAGCACGTAGCCGCCCGCCGCCAGCGATGCGGCCACCACGAAGTACGCGGCCAGCAGCGGCCAGGCGAGGCCGATCGGGCGCAGGACGGTGAATGACCGGCTCGCGGTTCCCGACCAGGGTCCCGTGAATACGCGTCCCTGTACCTCCAGCGTGTGCGCGCCGGACGAGAGCTTTCCTAGCGCCAGATCGAGGCTGCGCGTCTCGCGCCA
>Ga0181534_10002184_pt1 | contig 12329 bp, 6 predicted proteins | sample PEATcosm2014_Bin_37_FD_119758 | JGI IMG/M metagenome (GOLD analysis project Ga0181534, IMG submission 119758) | Peatland microbial communities from MTU Mesocosm Facility, Houghton, MI, USA - PEATcosm2014_Bin17_10_metaG | ecosystem: Environmental > Terrestrial > Soil > Wetlands > Peat | place...
AATCAAATACAGTCGAAGCCGTGCGATCTGCTTTCGCTGTTGCTGAAGCAGCAATGCAAGGGAGTGTGCAGGCGTCGATTCGTCGATACTATCCTGTAGGCGCCCAGAGAAGGCGTCTTCGCAGAATGCAACGAGCTTTGCGAAACTAGCCCTTGCTTGGGTCTGGTTCAAAGTCTGTATTTCATCGCTTCCGCTGAAATCTGCGATAACGAGACGCAACGAACCGTCCACACTGTCTTGAGCGAACCCGTCCACAGCAAGAGAGCGATTGCGAGAACCGCTCCCGCGGTAATAGCAAGCTTCAAAATCTGAGAGTTCTTCGGCGTCACCCAGCAACTCGGCACATACTTCAACGAACATGGAATGCGTGAAGTCAGATGCCGCACTGGCTCGTGCGTTGAGATCTTCGATAAATTCGGTCCTGTACTCAGAGATGTTCATGAATGTATTCGCTCCGATACTCACCACATTGGTGGAGGTCAAGATCGTAGGTAAGCCGTGAAATGCCAGATGGGATCTGACTGGACGCAATTCGTGGGAATGTTTCCCCTACGGGATAGAATCGAATCTGATCGACAGAAAACTTAACCCGTTCATACTCGAGACGATCGGAGTATCCAGCTTCAGCTAGTCGCAACTCGAATTCCGATATGCATCCGAGGCTGGCTTCAAGTTCCTGTCGAATGTTTGCAATCAGGCTGGGCAGGGAAAGTTCCTCGGAAGGGTGCAAGGAAACGACCACAAGCTGCAGCGAGGAAGACCCATGCTCCAACTGCTCTGCGGAAGAGATTGAGACACTGTGAATGCCGGGAAGAATTGCCTTCACTTCAACGAGACCCGGCCCGAGCTGAAAATCCTGCGGTGCTCCCAATGGCCCATTCCAGCCATTGATAGCGTTGACAGCGCCATGGACAGGAATCGCGATGGTCCAGAGAAACCAGAGTTCACCGTAGAGCCCGCGAAGTTGACTTTCGCTCAGTTCACTCCGGCCAGACTCAAGGAGCCTTCGCCAGCGAATCAATCGCTGGAGCAATGCCGCGGCTCCGAGTTCTTTCTTGCTGGCCCGAGTGGAATCGATCAAATCCTGGCACAAACGCCCGAATAGTTCATTCAACTCGGTCCGTGCAAGACGGAATAGAACAGCATAATCGCCGTCACTTCGCAAGTTCACGGTGACTTCCACGGCTCCCGTGGCGGGAAGCTCCTCAGGCGGAAATTGCGTTACGAGCATCAATACACGTCGATTATCCTGGTCGAAACCGGCGTACAAATCCAGCGGGTGTGACTCGTCAAGAAGACGGAATACGCCCTTTGAAGCGGTGCAGTTCGCGATTGTCAGCCAAAGCGTTTCAATCAAGGTCATCGTCGTCGTCCTTTTCGAGTTCCTCTTCGTCGTCAATTTCCTCGCTTGCTCGCAACTCCACCAGATTGATTCTGTAGGTGACGCGCTTTGCAACGGCAGAGTCGTCAAATGTCATGAAGCTCAAACCCAGTGCTATTAACTCGTTTGGCAAAGCCACTGATTCTGCCCGATTGCTTTCGGGCTCAATGAAGTGGATAAGCAAAAGAGGCCGAGGTCGTACTACACGAAATATCCTGTCTGGGATGCTCTTGCCCGGATTCTTTTGCCTGAATTCAGCAGTGAGATTGCTAATCAAGGACTCGGGCAAGCCTTCACGTTCGATTCCGCGTGATGCAACACGGGCACTCTTGCCGGAAACAAGAACACTGCCCACATCCACTTGAACTCTTCGTTGATTGCGTCGAACGCTGAGGCTCCCAATCGAAGAATCACCGCCTTTCCCCTGCGGTAAAACCAAATCCCACTGTTGCAAGAAGTCGTCAGTGGCCCCTTCGACAAAGTTGGCAAGGTCCTTCGCTTGGAAGGAAATGTTTGCTGGGTCCACAGAGAAACTCCGAAGCAGGTCTGCGACTAGCTGCTTTGGGACTCCAGTCCACAGAGGGTTGCCCAAGCCAGAGGTGCCAGGGGAAATTCCAGCAATCCCGATCTGGCGGATGAATTCCTCGACTACAATTCGGTTGGCACGGACGATGTTGTCATTGGTTTTCAGATGCGTCGTTTCGAGACTTTCTCCGCTGACGCTTACTACCCTTTCGATCAGAGTTGAACGACGCATTTTGTTTTGAGCTGTCACAATCAGTGAGCCAGGATGTGCACGAACCTTGAGCCCAAAGTCAATCGGCTGGCGTCGTTCTTCTCGCATTCTTCTGAGTTCCTGCCGCAGTTCATCTGTCGCAGACGTGATATGCGCATACCAATGCGCTGCCTCGTCTGTCAGCCAGATACGGCATAGATCCTCATAACCATCCCTGTATCCAAACCATCTTCCCATCTGAAGGAGGGTGTCGTACATCTTCGTGCTTCTGAAAAAATAGCTCGTGCTGAGCCCTTCAAGGGTCAATCCACGCGACAGACTATTTCCCCCTACAACGATTACGCGAAGGCCAGTCTCCTTGTGCTGACTGAAGTCAAGGCTGGCGGCCCCGGTCCGTTGATTTACAGCTTTCAGGCTGACAGGGAGAATACCCTCGATAAGCGCGATCTGAACCTGCTCCCAAGTGAATTCCGAACCACTGAACTCAAGTTCCCATGCATTTTTGAGGTCAGATAAACTGCCGTTGCGAAGAGCTTCACTGCTGTCAAGCTGGCTGTAGTTGCGTACATCCTGCTGCACTTGTGATAACCACGTATGCAGGAGACCCACGACCTGCTCCTGGACATTGGTGTAGTGGCTGACGTTGACCAGCATCGACCTGTGTGTTGGACCTTCTCCCCGCAGGTCACGAAGCGTTGTGGAAAGCAGGAAGACTCTTGCGGCGTGGAAAAGGCTTTCTGGAAGCGCATTTACCTGCAAGATTGATTTATGGCGCGGTGGAAAGAGGGCGTCTGCATCTTCAATCGGTCGGATTACGTCTCGGCGCGGCTCGTCTCCGAAGATAGCCTGCGGTCCAAAGTAGTTGGTCGGCGGCTCCAGAGCATAAATGAAGTCCCGAGGAAAGAGATCGTTTTTCAGCATCTCGTCGTTGGTGTCCGGGTCAATGAAGACGTTTGCGAATGGTGTAGCAGTGAATCCGACGTAACTTGAGTGCGTAAACCGAACAAGGAGAGATCGGATGCGCCGGTTGATCTCAGCGGGGTCTTCGTCGTCCTTCCGCGTGTTTACAGATGCATTGTCCGCTTCATCGTCGATCACAAGCACTGGCGCGGCGATCTTTCCGTCCGGACCAGCATTGAACTCTGCAAGCCATTTTTCGAGATTCTGAAGAATGCTCTTGTTCTTCTTCATCACAACGAGGACAGGAATCTGGAATGCATCCAAGCGGAACCCGAGGGCGTTCACCAGTTCCTTGTTGAAGTCCCTCAGCCGTGAGGTAAACACTCCTGCCGCCTTGGTCCCGTCAATGAGACCAACCCCTACCGCACGGTTCGTGCGAATTGTGCGAACTGTAGTAAGTTCGTAGCTGTCCAACCCAACGAAGCCTTCGTCCATTCGTTCTTGGGTCTGACGTCGAAGATTCTCCAGCGTTCCAGTAAGAAGGATGATGAGGCGGTATCCGGCATCACCAGCCTTACATGTCAGGGCGGTGTAGGTTGCAGTTTTACCAGATTGAACATCTCCGACAACCAAGCCGCGGCGTTCCCAGTGATCCGTTTGCGCCGGGTTCCCCAGCAAATCGAGAATCTCGTCTGATACCCGGTCGAGTGTACCAATCACTTGAGGGGGCCAATCTTTTTTGGAAAGGAGCTTTTGAAATCGTTGCCAGTAGAACGGGTCAATTGATGGTTTTCTGGCGTTGAGCCATGGCCGATGCTCCGATACCAGCGCAACCCCCATATCCATTGAAATGGAAACCTTCGTATAAACCTGGCGCAGGAGGCCCTCAAAGTCCTCGTCATCCATTGCGAACGATGCGCGGAGTTGAGTCGCGAGTGCTTTTACCTCTGATTCGGTCGGTGGGCGATCACTAGGAAGGAGCACCAGCAGGGCACGCTCCATGAGACTTACATTGGTGTTCCGCATTTGAGCCTCGCTGCAATCTCTTTGGCGATTTCTGGATGAAAACTGAAGGGTTCGATTGCCGTGAGCATATCGAGAAAGCGTTGGCCTGCATCGGTATCCCTGCCAATGGAAGCTAGTATCTGGGTAGCAAGAACTTCGAGGGTCGAGATTCTGACATCGCCTTCCTCAATTGTTACGGCTGGTCGAATGTGCGAAGCCAGATCAAGATAAATCGCATCCAGAGGGATCATCTGCTCAAGCAGGTCAAACGTATCATGCAACAGATTTCGTGTTTGCAAAGGGACTTCTTCACTGAGGGCTGACAACAATGGATGTTCCCGGTTGATCCTGTAGCAGACTCCATCACGCACTATTGAGCGATCCCATGCGTGAATTATCTTGTCACTCGAAGCCTTCTTTCCCTTGAATACGAAAACATTCCTGCTTCCCTCGGTGATCCGTCCAATGATTTGCTTCAGCCCTTCACGCAGTGCCTCTGGGGGATAGGTTGTCGATTTGGTGATGTCCAGCTTCCATAAGTGGTCGAGCTGGTTTGAAAGGTCCACTTGGACTCTGGCGAGTTTTGTCAATTCCTCTTGTCGCACAAGTCGGAACCATGATCCCCAACTGATGAGTCTGCGATTCCTATAAACATAAAAGCCCTGGTTGCGACGCAGACCATCTTCGCCGCCGGCGAGTCGCAGGTCCTCGTTGGAAAGTCTTGATATATGAGGCAGGATATAGGGCTGAACATGAACCCGTTCGCCGGCCAAGGAGAAATCTTGTGGTGGGAGTGCCTGAGTCGCCTTGTTGCGGGTAAGAAATGGATCAAACGGTCGCACCGGATTGTTGTTGATTGTGATAGTGACTGCCGAGTTGCTTGCGGTAGGCGTCAGTACACGATGAAAGACCAGAGAAAGGTGCTCGCGCAAAAGGTCCATCCGATTGCCGAACGCCCGTTCTATTGAATGTTCTCCCGCTCCTAGTCGATCAAAATTCTGCCAGAGCACCAGAGTTCCATGTCCATGATTCTGTAGTTGATCGATGCAAGGCAGAACCGCCAATGTCGCGTCCGATAGCTGAAGCAACATCCAATCTTGCCGAACGGCGATATGATCCAAATCCCAGCATCGACCACTGAGAAATCCTTCGCACAGAGAGACGACAGTCAATCGCCTGCATTGAGAGAGGGAAGCTGTTTTGAGGCCAAGGCCAAACCGTCCCAAGTCTTGTTCATTGCGCGCTATGCTCGGATTCTTGCTTCCGTGACGCATGGCCGCAGTCAAATCGGCTGGCAACATTCCCTTCCCATTGTCGAGAATGGCGACGTAAGGATCGTCATGTGGCGAGAATTTAATGTCGATTGAGCTGGATTGTGCAGAGACGCTGTTATCGAGGAGATCGGCGACAGCGGCCTCGAACGAATAGCCGAGAGCCCGCATGGACTCAAGCAGATCGGAAGCAGCCGGAGGTAGGCATATTTCGTTAAAATCATCCATCAGAATCGATCTTCAGCAGCAGGTTGTGGTTGAGTTGAATCCTATCCTAGCCGGGTTGGAGAAGGACAGACACTCCTCTTTTCCGGGGGAGCGGCGTGAATCCACTCGCTTTTTGCATCTTGTCGCGAGTTGAGGAGAGCCAATACTGCGTTGCCGATCTGTTTCGCGAGAAACGGCGGTACGGCATTGCCAACTTGAATAAACTGTTCAGTTCGATTGCCCTTGAAGAAGTAGTTGTCAGGAAATGTTTGCAGGCGCGCAGCTTCTCTGACCGTGAAGGATCTGCACTGCGTTGGGTCTGGATGAATAAAGTAGTGTCCATCCTTGGAGATGTGGCACGTAATCGTTGTGGATGGCTGTCCCTGGAGCTGCACCCGGAAACGGTCGTTGAAGTTACCTGATGCCCAGCTTTTATGTTCCGGCGCGAGAACATCTGGGAAGTGACTCGCCTTGGGGGTGACCGATTTCACTTCCCCGTAGATGGCCGCGAAAAGATACCTGGCAAGATCCGAAGCCATGTGTCCCCTTGTCTCGTGATTGGGTAGAGCCTTGAGTCGAGAATCCAAAAGCCATTGCCGTAAAGCCGATGGGCATTTGAGGCCCAAGCCGTTGGGACGCCTTGCGCTTCGTAAAAGGTGTTTTGATTCTTCTTGCAAAACCCGGGCGCACTCCTCTGCTCGCTCCTTGAGGCGGCGCCTCTCAGGCTGGGAGAAAGACGTGAAAGCTGACATGACAGTCTTGACCGCACCTCGCATTTCTTGTGCCCAAAGATCGGGAGAGTCATGATGGCTCAGGCCACTTCGCAGTCGAGCCATACCATCGAGAACATCTTCGATTACAGCGCGATGGCCGCATGGTTTCAGGATTCCAGCGCCGATACGGGCTTGGTCCAGCTTCAAACGATCACTCCGTAGTCCCGTCACAATCACTCGGTGACGGGCCTGCGGAAGACCGAAATCCTCTGCGCGAATGATGAAGTCGCTGGGACGAGGTTCCAGCGAAGCAAGGTTCGATCCCTGTTCTTCTGGCGGAGCCAAGGCAACCAGACGATATCCGCCTTTGTTACCTGCCGAACGAAGGTCCGCGAGAACCTTTGCAAAGATTCCTTCGTTATTAACTGACGAAGAAAGCATCCCTTTCACATTCTCCATTACAAATGCAGCAGGTTGCAGACGTTCGAGGATCAATATGTATTGCTCGTAAAGGAAGTGCTTGGGGTCATCTTCTGCAACATAGCCCTCGACGCCGGAATTCCGCGCGCGTCCTACCAGTGAGTAGGCCTGGCAAGGCGGTCCGCCGATCAGGATCGTATTTTCGCCATACTCCGCATGAATCTCGTCGATTCGCTCATACAGGAGTCTTGTCGTTTCTTTCTTTCCCAACTCCAGCAGTAGCGCATGGCGATTTGCCGCCTTCCACTGCGTCGGGTACAGTGCCTCCCAATCGGGTTCCACTGTTCCACTATTCAGAAAGGCGTAGTATTCCGGTGGAAAGCCGTCCTTGAACTGGCGAAGGAAGGTTCTGAGAAGGAGGGTAGAGTGGGCGGCGCGTTCTTTTTCGACCGACAGAACGACTTTGAATGGCCTCTTCCCATCCGGCGCAACGACCGAGGAAAACCCCTCTGCCAGTCCTCCTGGACCGGCAAAAAGATCCACAACGCCAAACTCCCCCGGTTTTCGGCTCATTCTCATGCTCTTTCTCTTCGATGAGTCTTGCAATCATAATGATAGGTACGGTCAGGGGAATGCGGCAATGGCAGACACCGTAGACAAGGCGACCCGTTCACGAATGATGGCCGGCATTCGTGGCAAGGACACAAAGCCGGAGAGGGCGATCCGCTCGGCGCTCCATTCCGCCGGTTTCCGCTATCGCATTCATGTGGCGGAACTACCGGGTAAGCCGGATATTGTGTTCCCCAAGTATAAAGCAGTCATATTTGTGCATGGGTGCTTCTGGCATCGACATGCGGGCTGCTGGTGGAGTACGACTCCTTCCTCAAACGCTGCATTCTGGACGGATAAGTTCGCCAAAAACGTGGAAAGGGACAACAGAAACATTGGCGATCTCAAGAAAATGGGTTGGCGGGTTGCCATTGTGTGGGAATGCGCCTTGCGTGTTCAGCTTCAGGCAGAAGCGGTAGCGGCCATCGAGCAGTGGCTCTCAAGAAACAGGAGAAGTCTCATTTTGCCGAAGCGCAACAAACTGAGGAAATTATCCACCTGAGTAGATAGGATATTTGGTATCAGATGGGTACCCGGATAAGGGCCTGCCAAATTCCGGCTCTCCATACACCATCACTGGTCGCCGCATTCCTAGCGGCTCAGCGCCACGGGACATCTCTTGTAGCCCGGCGCTTCATCCGGGATTCCGGTGCACCGGCCGCGAAGCCGCGAATTTGAGGGCCAACTAGGGCTGAGATTCTTGTTCGAGAGCGTTATGATTTCTCACGCCGAATCGATCGGGTGGGACCGTAACCTCTAAACTATAGGTAAAATGAACGCGCGACACGCCACATGAAGAAGACCGGTCGTAACGATCCTTGCCCTTGCGGATCAGGCAAGAAATTCAAGAAGTGTCATGGTGACGCCAGTGGGATATCATCTCCTATCGTTGCTGCGCTAAAAGCGCACTTCGAGGAATCTCAGAAGATCGAAGGCCAGACATTCGAAACTATCGGCAGCGGTTTGGGAGAGTTGGTCGGAGAGCTGCGGTCCTTCGATCCCATTTCCTGTGTCACTGCGATCGCCGCTCTTCAGTCCATTGCGGAGAACCGCAATTCAATCGTGCGCCTGGATGCCTTGTTTCACCTTGTCGCAATCCATTGTCGCGGCGTACGCCCGGTGGACGTTCGCTCACTCGGTCGCTGGCTCAATCGATTCCTGGCTGCATCGCTTTTGTCCCATCGCGAAGATCCGGCTGAAGATGTCGCGATCGGGAATGTGATGACCACCTCGGGAAACTATCGTGTATTTAATGGCGATTCGAGCCATCCGGATTACTACGCCCAGGATGTCCTGGACGCATTGGCCAGAGGACCCGAAGCGCTTGAGCCGGTTCGCATTCAATGCCGTTCCTTACTGAAGATCTCGGATTTGCTCGCTTCACGGAGAGGCTATCCTCGCTGGACGGGCAAGCCTGAGTCCGAGTCGAAAGACGTGTGGCTCCCGGAAACCGATGGAGAGCTTGGGACTCTCAGCCGTTCGTCGTTGCTTCATACTGACGATCTTGCCGAGCTTGAAATCGCGCCCGAGTCTCTCGATGCATTTTCAATTCCTTTTGAAGACTTCTGTACAGGCGCCCGGCTCTCCGTCCCGGGAGCGATTCGACGCAAGCCCCTTCTAGCCCTCGGCGATTCATGGATCATCGCGCATCCCACGGCTGTTCCAATGGCCGTGATCGCACATACCTTTTCGTCCGTAAAGACGCTTGACATGCTTCCGGGTCTGGAGAACGGGCTTGGTGGTCTCCAGGGCGCTCGGACACTGCATGAGAGCGCGCGTGGGATCGCGCGCGCGGATTTCCTGACTCGGCTTCTCCCGGAGAGCGGGTTTCCCCCGGCGCGGTATGTCAGCCAGGTAGCCTTCCGATTCGATCGCGACAAGTATCTCCATCTCCTGTTCCTCCACGATGACGTGTATGACATCGAAGCGAAGGGCGCCAACGCCCGATGGGAACCAGCTTTCCGCGAGACCATTACGGAGTTCATTGAGAACAGCACGAGAAAGCTTCTCGACGACGGGAACTGCATCGGCGGATTGACACTGGTGATCATTGGCGGCGTTTGGAGGGGTTGCGTGATTGAACTGCCGCAGAGCCTGCCGTCCGGATGCGGATTGCAGGCCTGGTCATCCGCGGACTTTGACCGGCTGATGGCCAACGAACGCCGATGGAGGCTGCTCTTATGGAAGCTATCCATGCAACGCAGAGCTCTCGAAGAGCTCGGAATTGCCATTCAGCCAATCAGCGACGCGAATCTCTTTTCCATGTGGACGCACAACGACTATCGCTTCTTTCCGCGCGATTCCGGCACTGACTCGCCGAACTACGTATCATACGGAGCGGAATTCATCTTCGAAATGCGTGTCGAGAACCGAATCGGAATCGACGACCATTGCATTTACCGGCCGGACCGAGCCAGATGGGAGCGAGTGCGGAAGCTGAATTGCCGTTCGTATTTCAAGGAAGATGCCGCACGGAAGACATACGGCGCACTTTCCCGAAGGAGACCAGGCGTTCTGGAAGGTGCCGTCGAAACCACGTTACGAGCATGGTGGGTCGATTGCCATACAACCAACCCCGATCCCGTTCGCAAGGACTTGATTTACCAATTGTGGGAAACCGTCGTGAACTGGCTGGATCGGATCGCTTGCTCATTCGATGATTGCATTCCCGAACTTCGAGACATCCATCCGGTCCTGACGCTCGATGTGAGCGAGATCGAACAGATTGGGGATTTCTCCCGAGAGACAGTGATGGCCGCCGCGCCGGTCGCCTCTTTGGCATTCGAGGTAACGGGCACTGTCGCGACGCTCCGGTTGCCGGTCGGGTTGCTTGCGATGGAATACTCACCGGCAAATCAGGCGGAGCGAATCCTGGTAAATGCCCTTGTCCGAATTGCACTGGCGATCGCGGGTGTAGGCGAGGATCAGGCCAGAATCGAAGTGATCGAAGCATCGCTGGATCTTTCAAATGACGACCGTTTCATGCATCTATTCCCGGCAAGAGATGTACGGGATTTCCTGCACGGGTTCGATCCGGAAAGCCCTGAACTCCTGCACAACGACGAAGTGGCATTCGGCGCGATCCAGATCGCGCAAGAGGCCTCTCTGAGCGCGCCCTTGAAGACGGACTCCATCGATTCTTCGAACGAACTGCTGCATCGACTCGTGGATGCTTTTTGGAAGAGGATTGAGATTCGGTTGCGCGCGATCGATCGCCATGATTTGATTTCCGCATGCATGACCAACCATGAGCGTCTGCTGAGCGAGCTTGAGCGTTGGCAAAAGACAAGCAGAGCCGTGCTTTCCCTGCATAAGGACCGCGAGGATATTTTGAAAGTGTCCCAGACACTAAAAGAAAAGCGGGACCGAACGCAGATCACACATCGCATTCTCATAGAAATGGCGGTTTGCACCTGTCCGCTGGCGGGCGGTCGACCGGTGACCCAGGCGGATCTTGACTACCTCGGAAGCCAGATCCTGCTGCTGATTGCGACGGCGGCGCATTCAGATGCAATACGAGCTGGCTGTGCGGACCCGCGAGTCGGAGTATCCACGCTAGGCGACTTCAGTTTCCAAGATAACTTCATGGGCGTCATGGTTCCATACATGACCAGTCACTTTGAGAGGAGTCATCTGTCCGATGTCCGGAGATACGACGATTTTTTTGAGCCTGAGGCGAATACTCCTACACCCGAAGAGGAGATTTTCGGAAAAGAGTTCGTTGGAGGTTTTCTTCAGGAATTCGGGATAAGCCCGGCAAGACTGGCGGAGGTCGGGGTTCGTCTTGGGGAAGATGCGGTCGAATTCAAAGCGACGGTGATCACCCGTGACGCAGCTTCCTTCAACGATGTTTTGGCTCGGGGAGGTTTCACGCAGAGTGAGATCGAAGCGCTGCGGCGCAGCTTCGTTTTGAGGCCGCGTGATCGATGGGATGCGGCTCAGAAACCATTCAAGGATAAGGACTGGTTTCCATGGCGCTTTCGGAGGAGGCTTTCCTTGATGGCGAGACCGATCATCGATCTGGGAGACGGCCAAATCTTGTACGCTCCTGGCTTCTGCGAAGACAGCTTCCGGCATACGGTCATGGAGTGCTTCCATGGTGCATTCGAGACCGAGTATTTCCTGACCAGTGGGATGAAGGAATTCTGCGGTTCGGTAAACGGGAGACGAGGCCTGGAATTCAATCGAGCCATCGGCACAATCTTCGCCGAGGCCGGCTGGAAGATGCGCGTAGAGGTCGCAATGACCGAACTCGGCGCTCCCGCCGAGGCAGGCCTGGGAGATGTAGACGTCCTAGCGTGGAACCAACGTACCGTCTGCATTTGCGAATGCAAAGAACTGCTTTTCGCCAGAACCATCGGCGAAGTCACGGCACAATTAGTGCGTTTCCGCGGCAAAGCCGGCGACGATCTTGATAAGCACACTCAACGGGTGCAATTCCTGGATGGTAATAGGGGCGGGCTCTCAACCGTGACCGGGATCGACGATCTCCGAATTGCGCCACTGCTCGTCACAAGCAAAGTGGTTCCGATGCAGTTCGTGGCGAATCTGGGAGCGGAGGTTGTATCTGCGGATCAGATTACGAGCGATTATCTCGACCAGCTTCTGCAAGGGGCGTACCCTCACCACTCATGAAAGGCAGTTCTTCCAATGCGCTGTGGACCACGAGAGGCTGGAGAGCGAACAAGCACCTATCGGAAGTGTAAACAAGACGTGCGGCGTTGCAACGATCGTCGATGGCTTCTGTTCAATTTGTCCCAGATGCGCCCGTCGACCGATTATCACTCCTGGAAAGTCGCCATTGCGACTGAAATCTCGAGACTTGGGCGCCGGTGAATGTGGCCACAGCGGATACCTTTTTCGTGGCGCGTATTCCCGCTCTCGCTTATCGCGACGAACCGTCAGTAGTTGCGTGCCCATCGTGTGCTTCGATATGGCAGCGACTCGCTATGTTCACTTAACGACTCCAGTCTTCGAGTGGCTCATGCCAGATCGGATTTTCAAACAAGGCACCGCGGTCAATCCATCGATAGGCGACAAATCCGGCAAGCACCAGCACTGCCAACAAGACGCTGCCGCAGATTGTA
>Ga0181534_10002185_pt1 | contig 12326 bp, 5 predicted proteins | sample PEATcosm2014_Bin_37_FD_119758 | JGI IMG/M metagenome (GOLD analysis project Ga0181534, IMG submission 119758) | Peatland microbial communities from MTU Mesocosm Facility, Houghton, MI, USA - PEATcosm2014_Bin17_10_metaG | ecosystem: Environmental > Terrestrial > Soil > Wetlands > Peat | place...
GTTGGCGCAAGCGTCACGCTGACGGCAACTGTTTCGCCAACAGCAGCCACCGGCACGGTCACCTTCTATTCGGGAACGACCTCGCTCGGAACGGGAACTTTGGCCTCGGGCGTGGCCACGCTTGCCACCTCATTCGCCGCGGCGGGAACGGACTCGCTTACCGCAGTTTATGCTGGATCGACGACCTATGCGACCAGCACATCGAGCGCGGTCTCAGTGACGGTGACCACGACGACCACGACCACCACGCTCACCGCCTCCACCACCACGCCTGTGGTCGGCGCCAGCGTCACGCTGACTGCAACAGTTTCGCCAACAGCGGCTACCGGCACGGTCACCTTCTACTCGGGCACAACCGCGCTGGGAACCGGAACGCTGGCCTCGGGCGTGGCCACGCTTGCCACATCCTTCGCCGCAGTCGGAACTGACTCGGTGACTGCTGTTTATGGTGGATCGCCGATCTATACAACTAGCACATCTAGCGCCGTTAGCGTGACGGTAAGCGCCACTGCCACGACCACCACGCTCACTGTCTCCACGAATACACCGGCGGTTGGGGCCAGCGTCACGCTGACGGCCACGGTTGCGCCGACAGCAGCCACCGGCACAATCACTTTCTATTCCGGCACAACCTCGCTTGGCACCGGCACGCTGAGTTCGGGAGTGGCCACGCTGACGACCTCCTTCGCGACGGCAGGGACTTACTCGCTCACCGCTGTATACACTCCTGGAGTGGTGGCCTACACGACCAGCACATCGGCCGCAGTTTCCGTGACGGCCAGCGCCAAGACGGCAACCACCACCGCGCTCACCGCATCCACGATTGCGCCGGCTGTGGGGGCTAGCGTCACGCTGACGGCCACGGTTTCGCCAACAGCTGCCACCGGCACGGTCACCTTCTATTCGGGCACGACTTCGCTGGGAACCGGAACCTTGAGTTCGGGCGTAGCGACGCTTGCGACATCCTTTGCGACGGCTGGAACCTACTCGCTGACGGCTGTTTACGCCGGTTCAACGACCTATGCGACCAGCACTTCGAGCGCGGTCAGCATTATTGTGTCAACCGGAACCACTGGCTTTGCGTGCAACGTCGTCTACACGATTGCGCCGCAGAGTTCTTCCGCTTTCGGCGCGACCATCGACCTCGAAAACACGGGAACGACGGCCTGGACCACTTGGACGCTGCAGTGGATCTTCGCCAACGGACAGACTATCTCGTCTCTTTGGAACGGCGTTGAAACCCAGAGCGGCGGATTGGTGACAGTGACCCCCGAGAGCTATAACGCCGCCGTAGCCGCGGGTGGAAGCATCTCCAATATCGGCTTCAATGGAACCATAGCTACCAGCAATCCGGCTCCAACGGCATTTGCGGTGAATGGCAACCTTTGCGCTCCGTTGAGCGGCGATCCTCCGCTTGCGCCGACCGGCTTGACAGCAACATCCGGCAATGCGCAGATCGCACTTGCATGGACGGCGAGTTTGACTGCCTCCAGTTACAACGTGATGCGCTCGACCACCAATGGCGGGCCATATACAACGGTTGGCACATCCACGACAACCAGCTACACCAACACCGGCTTGACCAACGGCACCATTTATTACTATGTGGTCGCTGCTGTAAACACGGCCGGCGCAGGCGCAGTTTCAAATCAGGCATTCGCTGAAGCCGCCACAACGCCTGCCAATGTTACGATCATCGTCAATCCCTCCCAAACCGAGACGATTTCGCAGTATATCTACGGAGTCAACGAAGTCACCGGTGGGATGCCCAACATTCCCAAGGTCACCATCCAACGCTTGGGTGGCGATCGCTGGACGGCGTACAACTGGACGACGAACGCCTCCAATGCTGGCGCCGACTACATTTACAACAGTGACAACTTCCTGAGTTCGAGCACGATCCCAGGATATGCGGTGTATCCGACGATCAATGCCAACATTGCCGCCGGACAAGCCACCCTCTTCACGATACCGATACAAGGGCTGGTATCCGCGGATGAGGCCGGTCCGGTTCCCACAACCAATGCGCCGGATCTGGCAAGGTTCCAGGATGTCGTCTTCCAGAAGAGCTCTGTCACTAGCACTCCCTTTACCACCACACCACCGATCACCGTGGTCAGCGGCGAGGACACGGGCAATGTCTATGACGACGAGTTCGTCTGGGCAATGAATCAGCTTTCCACCACGCAGGCGCTTTACAACGGCACTACGGCAACACCGGCGTTTGTGGATCTGGACAATGAGCCCGATATTTGGAATTCCACGCATCTGGAAGTGCAGGGCCCGACAAATATCACGCCGGCTGCCTACATTGCCAAGACGATTTCCGTGGCGGAAGCACTGAAGACTTCTTTCCCGAACATCAAGATCTTTGGGCCCTCGCATTACGGTTTCCTTGGCATCTACAACTGGCAGGTCGGAATCACCAACACGACCCCAACCGGCGAGAACTGGTTCCCTGACGAGTATTTCCAGGCTCTGGCCACTGCATCAGCCTCCTTCGGCAAGCCGTTGGTCGATGTCTATGACTTCCACTGGTATCCAGAGGACTACGATGCGGGAGGTACGCGCGTGACGAGCTTGACGGCCGCAAGTTTGTCGGACTCGGACATGCAACTGATTGTGCAGGCTCCTCGCAATCTGTGGGATACCACGTTCACCGATCCTGGCAATAGCAATCCATGGCCCAACTCGGTGCTCGGAGGCGCACCTATTTATATGCTGGGACGCCTGCAAGCGAAGATCAATGCGGAATTCCCCTCGATCAAGCTCTCCATCAGCGAGTACGAAACGGGCGGATTCAATAACATTGCTGGTACGGTCGCACAGGCGGATCAGCTGGGCGTTTATGCCGCCAATGGCGTCTTCGCGGGCATGTTCTGGCCGCCGAGCGGAACCTACGATTATGTGCTGGCAGGCTTCCGCGCCTATCGCAACTTCGATGGCGCCGGTTCGAACTTCGGCGACACTTCGGTGGCAACGATCTCCAGCAACCCCGGGGCCGTAATGGCCTACATCAGCACCGACAGCACAACGCCCGGCCGGGTTGTGATGGTGGTCATCAATCGCGCCAACACGTCACAAGTGGCAGCGCTCAGCGGGCTTAGCCTGTCTGGCACGGCCAGCTTGTATCAAATTACCGCGGCCACGGCAGCGACACAAAGCGCTGCTGGGAGCCCGGTAACGCCAGTGTCCATAGGAACGCAGGCGGTCAGTGGCTCATCACTGACTCTGACACTGCCTGCATACAGCGTCACAACCATTAACATTCCGTAAACTCGTTGAGTATGGAATAACCCGAAACCAGAGTTGATGTGTCTTGGTGGTTTTCTAGCAAGCCGGTGCTTCCTTCGGGTTGCACCGGCCTGCAAATTGAAACTCAGGGATACAGAGACTCTGGTTTTGTTTCAAGAAATCTTAGACCAAGTTGATGTCTTGAATGATCGCTACTTCAGCTTGCTCTGATACAAGGCATCGCTTCGGTTGAGTTTTTCCGCGGCCTATAAAGGCGTGCCATATCAAAGCACGAACTTAATCAGAGATTCTCAGATGATTATTAACTCAAGAAATCGCCTATAACCGAAACTTCAAAGCGAAACTTATCCCGCCTTCTCGGTCAACTCCGCCCAGCGAGCGTAGAGCGCGTCGTTTTCATGCTGTGCTGCGTCGAGTTCGCGCAGCGCTTCTTCAAGCGCGGCGGCGTTGGTGGCAATCTCCGGACCCTCGGCGCGATCACGGGCCTCGCTGAGACGCGCATCGGAGACTTCGACCCGCTCCTCGATGGCGGCAAACTCGCGGGCTTCCAGATAGGAAAGCTTCTTTTTGGCGGAGTTAGTGGAGTTCGACTTAGGCTCGGGTTTCGCCTTCGACGCTGCCTGCTGCGCCGCGTCGTCCTGCTCCTCGAGCCAATCCTCCCATTGCTCGTAGTCAGCAAAGCGTCCGACATGGCCGCGCCCATCCAGGCCTAAAACCGTCGAAGATACGCGGTTGAGCAGATAGCGGTCGTGCGTGACCAGCACCAGCGCGCCGGGAAAGTCGAGGAGGTTTTCTTCGAGAATCTCCAGCGTCGGAATGTCCAGATCGTTGGTCGGCTCGTCAAGCAGCAACACGTCGGCCGGCTCCAGCATGAGTTTGGCAATCAGCACTCGCGCCCGCTCACCGCCACTGAGATTGCGGACTGGCTGATTCAGTTGCTCGCTGGTAAAGAGGAAGCGCGCCGCCCAACTGGCCACATGGACCTCGCGTCCCTGGTGCAGTACGCCGTCGCCCTCTGGCGCCAGCGCGCGGCGCAGCGTCAGGCTCTCATCCAGCTCGCGCGTCTGGCTGAAGTAGACCATGCGCAGGGCGTCGGCGCGGCGAATGAAGCCCCCGGCCGGCTCTATCTCACCGCGCAGCAGGCGCAGCAGCGTTGTCTTGCCGCTGCCATTGGGACCGACCAGGCCGACCTTCATTCCGGCGGTAAGAATGAAGTTGAGGCCGGTAAACAAGCGCCTTCCGGGAAGAATCTGGCCGGGCTCGCCTGGCGCTTCGCTACCCAGTGCTTCTTGGCCCGGCACGTCGCAAGCAACGCCCTTGAACTCGACCAGGCGCTTGGTTTTGCGCAGGCTGGCGTCGAAATCAATTCCAGCCGACGAGACCGCTGTGCGCGCATTCAGCTCCGCCAACTCGCCGATCATCGCGTTGGCGGAATCGATGCGGGCCTTTGATTTTGTAGTGCGCGCCTTGGGTCCGCGCCTGAGCCATTCGATCTCGGTCTTCACCTGGTTGCGCAGGCTCTCCTGCTGGCGGCTCTGCGCCTCCAGATAAGCTTGCTTCTCTTCCAGAAAGCGGCTGAAGTTGCCTTTGACGCGCAGCAGGCCACCGGCAAAAATGCGATTCAGCTCGACGATCTGGCTTGAGGTGGACTCGAGAAAATAGCGGTCGTGGCTGACAGTGACGGCGGCAAAGCTGTCCGAGGAGAGCAGCCCCTCCAGCCACTCGATGCCGGCAAGATCGAGATGGTTAGTGGGCTCGTCGAGCAGCATCACCTCGGGCTCGCAGACCAGCGCCTCGGCAATGGCCAGCCGCTTGCGCCAACCGCCAGAGAGCGAGGCAGCCTCGGCGTTGAGGTCGGTGAAGCCGGCGCGGCCAGAGAGCTCGCGCAGACGGCCCTCGCGTTCGCTTTCATTCACATGCGCGGCAGCTAATGCGGCCTCCAAGACCTGGCGGATGCTGAGCCCGGCGGCAAAGCGCGAGTCCTGCGGCACATAGGCGGCGCGGGCGCGCTTGCGCACGGCCACCTCGCCCGAATCCGGCTCAACCTGCCCGGCAAGAATGGCCAGCAGCGTCGATTTACCCGCGCCGTTGGGGCCGATCAGCCCGATCCGGTCGCCGTCTTCGATGGTGAGCGAAATGTTGAGGAAGAGCGGCTTGGCACCGAACTGTTTGGTCACTGACTGCGCATTGAGAATAGGTGGCATCTCTCTCAAGAGTACCGTGCGGCCCCACGGCATCGCTGATAGGCCGCCGATTGCATTAGATGAGAACGCAATCTACAGTCCGGGTAAATCTCCGCAATGGTCACAAAAAACAACCACGATTTCCACACCCCCAGCTTTTTCACAGCATAACCCTTGTAGAATTGCAGCACGGAGGAGGTTGAGTGCAAACAATTACGCTCTACAAACCAAAGGGGGATCCAGTCACGTATATGGATCCTGCGAAAGTCAGTGTCGAGGGCGGTGTTTTGACGTTTTTCTGGACCAAGGAAATCTCCGGACAGGCGCAGCAGATCGTCACCAACTTGCCCTTCATCATCCAGCACGACAAGAAATCGGAGGGATCGGGAGGAGCTGCAAGCGGGCCTGGCTATTCGCTTTAAGTTATTTTATACCTTACTCTTGCATCCTCCAGCGCGCTTCCTCCCCCGCGCTGGATTCCGATTCACAACATGCAGTTGGGCGATCTCCGCCGGGTGAGCGCCTATAATCCTTTTCTGATAGCGAATTTCATTTTGAGGGAGCACTCGAATGCCTTCCGCAGCCGTGAGTTATGCCCGTGAGAACCACCCACGCTTTTTACAGGAACTGAAGTCGCTGTTGCGCATTCCTTCAGTCTCCACGCTACCCGAGCACGACGGCGACTGCCGGCGCGCGGCCGAAACGCTGCTGGCGGAGTTGACGCGCATTGGTTTTCAGAACGCGCGCCTGATAGAGACTGAGGGCCATCCGCTGGTCTACGCCGACTGGCTTTACGCTGAAGGCAAGCCCACCGCTCTTTTTTACGGCCATTACGATGTTCAGCCCACCGACCCGATCGACGAATGGCTCTCGCCGCCCTTTGATCCTGAAGAGCGCGACGGCAATCTCTACGCCCGCGGCTCGGCCGACGACAAAGGACAAGTTTGGGCTCAGATCAAAGGCCTGGAATCGCTGCTGGCCGCGAACGGCAAGCTGCCCATCAATGTGCGTGTTTTATTGGAAGGCGAGGAAGAGGTTGGCGGCGAGGGAATCGAAGCTTTTGTCGCCTCAAAGCCGCCCGAACTAAAGTCGGATTTTGCGCTGGTTTCCGATACGGAGCTTTTTGCGCCGGGCCTGCCCACGCTCTGCGTTGGCCTGCGCGGCATGATCTATACCGAACTTGAGGTGCGCGGCGCAAAAACCGATCTGCACTCCGGCATGTATGGCGGCGCGGCTCCCAATCCCTTCATGGCGCTGGCGCAGATGCTGGCCCGCCTCAAGGACGAGGACGGGCACATTCTCATCCCCGGCATCTACGACGACATCATCCCGCCCAGCCCCGAGGAGTTGGCCGCATGGCGCAGCCTGCCATTCGACGAGGAACAGTACCGCATCGCCGAGGTCGGCTCACGCACGCTGGTTGGCGAGGCAGGCTACAGCGTTCTGGAGCGCACCTGGGCGCGACCCACACTGGATGTGCATGGCATTCCCGGCGGCTTCATTGGCGCGGGCGCTAAGACGGTGATTCCCGCCAAGGCCCTGGCCAAGGTCTCGATGCGCCTGGTTCCCGGCATGACGCCAGCCAGGACCTTCGCACTCTACAAGGCGTACGTTGAGGAGATTGCGCCCGCAGGCGTCGATGTCGAGGTGCGGTTGATCAGCGCGGGCGACCCTTGCCTGATTCCCGTCGACAACCCCTATGTGAGAGCCGCCACGCGAGCATTGCACGAGGTCTGGGGTCAGGATACGGTCTTCATCCGCTCTGGCGGGTCGATCCCGATTGTTGGCGACTTCGACCGCCATCTGGGCATTCCCAGCGTGATGATGGGCTTCGGACTGCCGGATGACAACATCCACGCGCCGAATGAGAAGTTTCACCTGAAAAACTTTGAGCTGGGGATTGAGTCGATAGTGCGATTCCTGGAGGAAGTTGGGCGGTAGAACAGGTCACCTATATTCTCCAATTGAGACCTTGACACTCGCCGATCTTCGCAGAATGCTTCTCTGCAAAAATCTCCTGGAGTGCAATATGTGCATACGATTAGGGTGGTATGAACTGCGAATGAGATCCCCGGAAGGCCGAGACAAATTTCAGAAAGAATGGGGTTAGCTTTACTGAGGCGGTGCCAGTCTTTGTGGACGATTATGCAGTTACGAACACGGACCATGAATCGGACCCACACGAGTTGCGATATGTTTCAGCTGGGACGGGCATGAAGGGGAGGGTTTTGGTTGTGGTTTACCGCTATCGCGGCAGAAAGATTCGCATTGTCTCCGCACGGCCGGCAGAGGCGCATGAGCGCCAGCAATACGAGGAGCAAAGGGCTACCAGACGCTAATCAACGAAGCCCTGCGTCAGCACGTGGTAGGCAAAGCGCCGAAACTGGAAGAGACTCTGCGCCGCGTGTTGCGCGAAGAGTTGCGGGTGGCAAGCTGAAGTGCCGCGGAATACGAGCATTCTGAAGATGCAGTCTGCGCAGAATGCGTATAACTTTGAGCCGGTTTTCATCGTATTTTCGATAGTTCCGCCGTGCAGGTCGAGTACCTGCCGCCAGTCCAAGCCAGAATTCGCGCGGCCTGGGCAGTTTCACTGTCGCGCTCTTCCGCACTGCCGCGGATTCCGGCTTCGCCTTGAGTCAGGTCGAGAATGGCGGAACCCAGTTCGCGCGAGGCCATGCGCGGACGGCGTTCCGCGGCAGGTTTGCTCCACATTGTCGAGGTGAGCAGCCGTGATGGAATCGGCGTTCATGTGCGATGACTGTGGATGAACGGGAGTTTGACTGGAGTTCGTGGTTCCCACCCTAGCGACAGAAACAAGAACGTCGCGAGGGTGGGGTACCCGCACGAGGGCGGAAAAAACATCGGAAGCGGAGTTGCCATTCACTGATAACTGACAACCGCACTTAGTAGGCGGTGTTGTTGGTGTCGGTAAGCGCATCCATGTAAGCCACGTCGTAGGCCGTGCCAGTCACCGTAACATTGGAATTGTCGATCGCCGAGCCATTGACGGTCGAGTAGATGTAGATTTGTCCGCCCTCGGCTGTATAGATCTTGTGCAGCCCGGTTACCGCGGCAATCCCGGTTGCGTCGCCGTTATAAGGAAGCAGCGTAGCGGCATTGGTAGTCGTATTCACCATGGTCAGGCAACCGTACGGAAGGCCATTGCTGGCCCGCTCGCCGTTGGTGCACTTGGACATTCCGATCCACAGGGTATCGTCGTCCGCCAGTAACATGCGGCTGATCGCGCCCGGCGCGCCGTCGCTGATCGAGAGCGAAGCAGACATTGTCATCGTCGTGCCCGCGCTGTTCGACAATCCCAAGACAGTCAAGTAGCCGCCCCAATAGCCGTCGGGCTGCTGCTGCTGGCCGGCAACGTAGAGTGTGGAGCTGGCGCTATCCGCCAGCGCGTTGCTGGCGCCGCCGGGGGTGGGAGTGCATCCTGAAGCGATGTTCACCGACCCGCATTGCGCGCTGGGAGCGGTCGTCGTGGCAGGCAGCGAACCCGAGGACTGGCCGAGGAGAAAGATCAACGGCGCTACCGGCAACGACGTAACTGAGGCTTTATTCCCACCGCACTCAGGTCCGCAACTGAGAATGTAAGCCGTCCCGCCGTCTGCCGAGAAGACCGCCTTCACTGGCCGGTCGAAGGTGAGTGGATTTCCTTTTGGATCCAGCGCCTGAAAGAGGCACATCCCGGGCAGGTTCAGCGGTTCGCAATCCTCCGCGCCGGTGGGCCAGGTGCTGGGGCCGCCGGAGTAAGCCTGGGACTCGGAGGCGGTCAACTGCCGCGGATAATAAATGTAATTCGAGTTCTGCACAAAGGCCAGAGCCATGGAGCCGCCCGGATTCACGCTGACGCGATAAACGCCGGGAAGACTCAGCGGGTAGCTGGTGTTTGTCAACCGGTTTACCACGGTCAAAATGTGGGAACTCTGGCTGGCGGCAACCGCGAACTGCTGATTCCGCGTAACAAAGGCGCTGGCAGAGAAGCCGTTCAGCCCGTTGACGGCCGGGTTGGTAATCTCTTTGGTGTAATTGATGAGCGCCAAAACACCGTCGCCTGTAGAATAAACCGCTCCCAGCCGCTCTTCCGGCATGTTCTGGATGGTCGAGGGAAGCTTTGCCGAATAGCCGGAGATGGCAAATTGCGGACCGGTATTGGTGCTGTTGTAGTGATATCGAATGTCGTAGAAAGCATCCACGAACTCCAGAATTCCTCCAGAGGAAGGGCTGGGATTCTGGATTGAGATCAGAACGCGATTGGTCAGCCCGCTGGGCGGCAGCGACCGGCCAGCAAAATAGGTGGTGCTTCCACAACCCGACAGCGCGACAGCAACCAAAAGGGCCGCACCGCCGCTTATGCAAAGACTTCTGTTGTTCAAAATCGCTACCCTCGACGGAAAGACGCGGAATCTGCCGCGCAGTATGCCCACGGCCTGAGCCGCGGCGTGAACGAATTGACAGCCATTGCGCGCAGCAGTCAGACCGCGAAAAAGACCGGTCCAAATCCGATGCGGCTCTGGCTAATGACTACCGAAGTATAACAAAGCTGCCTGACATCTTGGCGCGCCCCGCCCGCATCGCTTAGCATGGCTATAGAATGTCGCAATTCGCCAACATCTTCGCCAGCCGTTCCGTCCTCGCCGATGGCGCGATGGGAACGGTCCTTTATGCGCGCGGCATTTTGATTAACCGCTGCTACGACGAGCTGAACCTCTCCGACCCCGCGCTGATCCTGGCCATTCACGAAGAGTACTTGCAGGCCGGAGCCGAAGTGCTTGAGACCAACACCTTTGGCGCCAATCGCTTTCGACTGGGCCGCCACGGCCTGGCCAGTCAAGTGGCGCAAATCAATACCGCCGGCGTTCGCATTGCCCGCCAGGCCGCCGCCCGGCTCCATGAAAAGCAGGGAGGCAATGCCTGGGTCTCCGGCTCCGTCGGCCCCCTTGGTGTGCGCTTGGAACCGCTGGGCAAGACCGGCCTGGACGAGGCCCGCGCCGCCTTTGCCGAGCAGATTCGCGCCCTCTCCGACGCTGGCGTAGATATGCTGAGCATCGAGACGATGCCCGCGCTCAACGAGGCCCGGGAGGCTCTGGCCGCGGCCCGCGAGGTGGCTCCCCATCTGCCTGTTCTGGTCATGGTCACGGTGGATGACGAGAGCAACTGCCTCGACGGCTCCTCGCCGGCACAGGCCGCCGCGCTGCTTACCGAGTGGGGCGCGGATGCCGTCGGCGTCAACTGTTCCACCGGTCCCACCACCGTACTGACCGCCATTGAGGCGATGCGCGCCGCCACCTCGCTGCCCCTGGCCGCCATGCCCAACGCCGGCTTGCCCCGCGCCGTCGAGGGACGCAACATCTACCTCTGCTCGCCTGAGTACATGGCCAGCTTCGCGCGCAAGGCCATCCAGGCCGGCGTGCAGATGGTGGGCGGATGCTGCGGCACCACTCCAAACCACATTCGCGCCATGCGCTCGGCGATGCGCGCCATGGACGGACAGACTTATATTGCAGTTGCCGGAACAGCGCCGCCGCTGAACACTGAAACCCCGCCCGAACCCATCAATGCTCGTTCCCGCATTGGCGCGCTGGTGGCCGAGGGCCGCTTCGTCACGCTGGTCGAGATCACGCCCCCGCGCGGCATCGACTGCTCCAAGGAAATCGAGGGCGCGCGCCTTCTGGCCTCGCTCGGCGTCCACGCCATCAACGTGCCGGACTCGCCCTCGGCCGCCGCCCGAATGAGTGCGCAGAGCCTCTGCATCCAGATTCAGCAGCACACCAGTATTGAGACGGTTCTCCATTACACCTGCCGCGATCGCAATCTGCTCTCTATCCAATCCGACTTGCTCGGCGCCTCTTCCATCGGGCTGCACAATATCCTCTGCCTTACCGGCGAACCGACCAAGCAAGGCAACTATCTTGACGCCACCACAGTCTTTGACGTCGATTCCATTGGCTTGGTCAACATCGTCCGCCGCCTCAATCACGGCCTCGACATCGGAGCCAATGCCATTGGCGCCAGCACCAACTTCACCATCGGCGTTTCCGCCAATCCCGGCGTCGCCGACATCGAGCAGGAACTCCGCCGCTTTGCCTACAAAGTCGAGGCTGGAGCCGAGTACGTCATTACCCAGCCGGTCTTTGACCTGCGCCTGCTGGAGAATTTCCTCGAGCGCATTCGCGAGCACCACATCCCCGTCATCGCCGGCATCTTCCCGCTCACCAGCCTGCGCAATGCCGAGTTGATGAAGAACGACCTGCGCGTCTCGATGCCAGAAGAGATCATGCTGCGCATGGCCCAGGCCGACACCCCCGACGCCGCCCGCCGCGAGGGCATCCTCATCGCTCAAGAGATGATCGAGGCCGTTCGCCCGCTCGTCCAGGGAGTGCAAGTCACCGCTTCTCTGGGCCGCTACTCTACCGCCGCTGAAGTCATCTCCAGCGTTTTACCGAAGTCTGTGTAAAGGTGGATGGAAGTGATTGTGGCTTTAGCAGCCGGACTTCGACGCAGATCCAACTGCGTCTCAGGGCAATTGCATTTGAAGCTTAGGCGAGAGTTGACGGACAGGTGTTTTGGAGGTTCTGAAGCGAGGGCTGAGTTTGAGAAAGACCGGCGGAAAGCAGTGGCGGAAATCGGCGAAAAAGGGGCGTTTTTGGCGAAAAGAGGGCCATATTTTGCCAAGAACGGCCAAAAAAGGCAATAAAACGTTACTGATTGGTAACTAGTTTTGGGCTTAAACTTATGCAAAGGGGGCTAGTTAAAAAAATATGAGGAGGAAAAAAAGGGTAGGGGGGGGGGGGGTACGCAGGGATTTTTGACGAAGAATCGACGAAACAAGGAGTAAGAAATAGGGGGCAGCGAAGAGAAACTGAGTGCGCGGGTTGGAGA